>SAMEA104315427__coassemble_284_pt1 | contig 93536 bp, 79 predicted proteins | sample SAMEA104315427__metabat2_low_PE_043 | metagenome-assembled genome bin SAMEA104315427 (sample SAMEA104315427) | gut metagenome | biome: Monkey gut; feature: monkey-associated habitat; material: faeces | place: China | collected 2013 | reverse complement strand
GTATAACTTTTCTTTTGGTTTGCGGAATCTCTCCCCCTGGTTTGTCGGGTGAGCCCATATAATCGCCACCCCAAACCTGCATAAACAAAAAAACAGGTGGCGTGAAATGAATCACACCACCTGCTGAATCTTCAATTGGAATAGTGCCCAGAACAGGAATCGAACCTGCACGCCTTGCGGCACACGCACCTGAAACGTGCGCGTCTACCAATTCCGCCACCTGGGCATGTATTTAAACTTGAAGATTTAGAGCGGAAAACGAGACTCGAACTCGCGACCCCAACCTTGGCAAGGTTGTGCTCTACCAACTGAGCTATTTCCGCATTACATCCCTTGTTATAAGAACAAGTTGTGAAGAGGAGGAGACTCGAACTCCCACGCCTCGCGGCACTACCACCTCAAAGTAGCGCGTCTACCATTCCGCCACCTCTCCATTATGGATGTAAATATTTATTGGGGTTAATTACATCAGCAGACTACTGACATCTGTGTGCCCAGAACAGGACTCGAACCTGCACGCCTCGCGGCACACGCACCTGAAACGTGCGCGTCTACCAATTCCGCCACCTGGGCTCGCTCAATTCTAATATGAGCGGAAAACGAGACTCGAACTCGCGACCCCAACCTTGGCAAGGTTGTGCTCTACCAACTGAGCTATTTCCGCATATTAGAACGGTACTTGTGCCAGAGGTCTCTCTGACGTAATTCCCTTCAGTATTTCAATGTTCGCTGTACAACTTCCCTGTTTGCGGTTGCAAAGGTACATCTTTTTCTTAATACAGCAAACAAAACCGAGAGTTTTTTATGGACTTCTTGCGATTTTCCTCGTCTTTGCCTCAGATTGCCTATATATATAATGTATATATGCTTTCCGCCAAGAATCCGAAGTGCAGGACTATTCCATTCGAGACTCACCGAAATTGAGCTTTTGGACACTCTTCTTTCCCAACGGAAGCCAGTTTAAACAAAAGTGGTGCACTTGAGAATACGTTTTTTGCGTGTATAAGACACTCGGTTATCCCGAACTGAGGTTATTGTTACGCCTTTTTAACAAAGATATTCCTTCTATCCCCCAAGAATATCTCTGTCAGAAGGCACATAAAGGCTTTCCTTTTGCTTATTTATACTAAACAGTCACACTTTCGGCCAACCTCTTCGGAAATGTCTGGAGCGTAAGCAAGACCAGAGCCTGCACCCTACTTGAACAAACCATCCGTCCCAAAAGGAAGGACGGGCTAGGTTGTACTCTCTGTGAGTAGCTCCCTGCCCGTCCTCTATAAGAACCGCACTGGTGATGTGATGAAACTCCGAACTAATAGGTTTTGAGTGTTCACCGCCTTTGTAATCCACCGTCCTCTCGGAACCCCTTGCGGAGCGTGGCCCGCCATTAGCAAGTGAAACTTATCCTCGGTTTCATGTAAATTATTGATGAGTATCCCAGTCGAACCAGTGCGGTAGGTCTGTCTTCCTCTCTTACTCTGACACAAAGATACGCACATTTTTCTGTTCCCACAAAGAAAAAGCACAAATCTTTTCATAGAAACTTTTGTCCTTCCCTCCTTTTCCACTAAATTTGCAATAGAATAAATATAAAACAGACTGGCAGATGGAACTGACATTCAGCATAGACTACCGCACCCAATGGGGCGAAAGCATCAGCGTGGAACTGACGACTGAGAAGACGGCAGGGGGAAGAAGCCATACACTCCTGCCGCTAAGCACCGAAGACGGTGAGCACTGGAAGGGACATTTTACTATGTTCGCGCGCGATATGCGCGCGTTCCAATATATATATGTAGTGGTCAAGGACGGCAAGGTGGTGCGCCGTGAGTGGGATTCCGTGCCGCGCAACTTCCCTTGCGGAAGCCAGGAGACAAACTTCGTGTTTCCCGACTACTGGCGCGACATTCCCGCTGAAAGCCACCTCTACAGTTCGGCCTACACACATAGCGTATCGCCTTTCAGACCCAGACCTTCGAGCTTTGTCTATTACAGACGTACCATAGTGTTCCGTGTGCTGGCACCACAACTTGGCACCGGACAGGTGCTGGCACTGGTGGGCAGTCTGCCCGCATTGGGCGGCTGGCGGGCTACACAGGCTATGCGCATGCAGGGTTGCGGGCCCAACGAATGGGTACTCTCGCTTAATGCTGACGGACTGCAAAGTCCCTTTGAATATAAATATGTGGTGCTCGACGAACAGACAGGCAGTCCGCTTGAATGGGAGCAAGGCGACAACAGGCAGAGTCCGCAGATGGCCATCCAACCAGGCACAGTGCTGGCCGTGTGCGACCACAATCTGCGACTGCCTGCACGTCATTGGCGTGTGGCAGGAATGGTGGTTCCCCTCTTCTCGCTGCGGTCAGAGAGAAGCCAGGGATGCGGTGATATGGGCGACCTGGCAATGGCTGCCGACCTGGCTGCCAAAGCCGGGATGCATGCGATACAACTGCTGCCCATCTACGACACCACCCAGAGCCACACCTGGCGCGACTGTTACCCCTACAGCGCCATCAGCATCTACGCGCTCCATCCCATGTATGCCGACCTGAGACAACTGCCACGACTGGCCCAGGAGGCACTCATGAGCAAGATGGAAGCACGTGCCGCCGAACTCAACGCAATGGCACAAGTGGATTACGAGGCGGTCAACGCACTCAAACATGACTACCTGCGTGCACTCTATACCCAAGAAGGCGAGCGCGTAGAGACAGAAAAGGAATACCACACATTCTACACCGACAATGAGGACTGGCTTCTGCCCTACTGCGCTTTCTGCCTGTTGCGCGACCAGTATGGCACCTGCGACTACACCCAATGGCCACAGCACTCGACCTATGAGGCAGGAGAAGTGCGTGCATTGGTGGAGCACAGGCACCGCGAAGCCGGCTATTACGCCTTTGTGCAATACCTGCTCGACAAGCAGCTGAGGAAAGCTTCTGCCCATGCCCACGAGGTGGGCGTATGGCTCAAGGGCGACATCCCCATCGGCATCAGCCGCACAAGTGTGGAAGCCTGGACTGCTCCTCACCTGTTCCATCTTGACGGGCAGGCCGGAGCACCACCCGATGCCTTCAGTACCACAGGCCAGAACTGGGGTTTCCCAACCTACAACTGGGAGGCAATGGCACAGGACGGCTACCAGTGGTGGCAGCGTAGGCTCACCAAGATGGCACAATACTTTGATGCCTACCGCATCGATCACGTGCTGGGATTCTTCCGTATCTGGCAGATTCCACGTTCGTGCGTGGACGGACTGTTGGGACACTTCGAACCATCATTGCCCATGAGCCGTGAGGAGATAGAAGGCATGGGACTCAACATCGACCCGGCTCTGCTGACAGAACCACACATCACCGATTCGCTCATAGACAGCCTCTTTGGCGCACAAGCAGCATGGGTGAGGGAACATTGTCTCACCAGAAAGGCCAATGCACTCTACTGTCTGCGCTCCGAATGGGCTACACAGAGGCAGATAAATGACCGCCTTCCAGATGACGGAACCGACATGCGCACCCATCTGCGCCAGGGACTCATGAGGCTCACCAGCCAGGTGCTCTTCATCGCCGACGAACAGAAAGTGGGCCATTATCATCCGCGCATTGAAGCTTTCAGAGAACCTGCCTTCCGTGCGCTTACCAATGAACAGCAAGAGGCATTCCGCCGCATCCACCAGCACTACTACCATGAGCGGCACAACCATCTGTGGGAGGAACATGCCATGCAGGTGCTTCCTGTACTGGTGCAAGCCACTCACATGCTCGTTTGCGCCGAGGATCTGGGCATGGTACCACAGTGTGTGCAGCCCGTGCTGGAACGGTTGCGCATCCTCACACTGGAGATTCAGACGATGCCCAAAGCCTACGGACAGCTCTTTGCCAACCTGGAGGCCAACCCCTATCGCAGCGTTTCCACTATCTTCACACACGATATGCCCACCCTGAGACAATGGTGGCAGGAGGAGCCCGAACGTGCACAACTCTACTTCAGACACGTGTTGCACCAAGGTGGAGAAGCACCAAGGGAAATGCCGGGCTGGCTCTGCTCCGAAGTGGTGGAACGTCATCTGGCCTCTCCCTCCATGCTCTGCCTGCTCAGCCTACAGGATTGGCTCGCCACAAACGAAAGCCTGCGCAACCCTGATGCAGAGGCCGAGCGCATCAACATTCCTGCCAACCCGCATCACTACTGGCGTTACCGCATGCACCTCACGCTGGAGCGTCTGGCTGCAGCACGCGATTTCATATACAGTCTGCGTAACATGATAGCACAGAGCGGGAGGCTCTGAAGGATATTTTTTCAAGTTTGATGCTCAAAGTCAGATATATACATAATAAGATAGAACGCAATGAATAAAGAAACGGACAACACATGTAGAGGAAACGGACTTGCCTGCCGCCTCCTCATGACCATCGTCATCGGGCTGATGCTTAGTATAGGCACACATGCTGCAAAGCTCACCACGTTCAGAGTCAACCGTATGGCTCATGCCACCGGAGTGATGCGCACAGCCCAATTCGGCTGGCAGATAGAGTCGGGCAAGAGAGATGTTAAGCAGACTGCCTACCGCATCGTGGTGGCCACCAGCCAGCGTGCACTCACACAGAAAGCAGGAGGCCGCGAACTGCTGTGGGACTCCGAGCAGGTAGAGAGCGAAGAGACGCTGCAAATACCCTACCAAGGACGGCGCCTGCCATGCCAGAGCGACATCTACTGGCAGGTGACTGTATGGCTCAGCACAGGCGAGCGCATCAAAAGTCCCGTGCAGAAGTTCAATACCGGCATGCAGCTTGCCGACTGGCATGCACAGTGGATAGGCATCAACGACCCCGAGAATGTCATTACCGAAAAAACGGGTTGCCGCACACTGCCAGCACGCTATCTGCGCCGCGAATTCCAGATTAATGGCAAAGTGCGCCGTGCTGTCCTCTATGTGAGCGGAATGGGAGCCAGCAACACCTACATCAACGGGCAGCCCGTCAGTAAGGATATCATGGGCACTCTGCCCACAGGTTATGACCGGACACTCTATTATAACACCTACGAGGTGACCCAGTTGTTGCACAAGGGCAGCAATGCTATTGCGGCCGTACTGGGCAATGGCTATGCGCTCGGACTTCGCACCGAGCATCGTTCCTTCGGTCTGCCCCGGCTCAAGGCACAACTGCGGGTGGAAACAGATACCGACACACTCCTCATCCCCACTTCGGATGAATGGAGAGCCACAGCCGACGGACCCATCACAGCCAACAACATCTACACCGGCGAGAACTACGATGCGCGCAAGGAGCAGACAGGATGGACAGCCCCAGGCTTCGATGATTCATCATGGCAGAAAGCCGCCATCATGCCGCAGCCCACAGGAATGCTCGAACCACAGCCTGCGCCTGGCCGTCGCACACAACTTTGCCTCACCCCCCGCAGCATTCGCACTACAGCCGACGGGCGATACATCTTGGATATGGGACAGAATATGGTGGGCCAGCTGCGCGTTACGCTTCAGGGCAAGACAGGACAACCTGTAATCATCCGCCATGCCGAGACTCTTGACCCTGCCGACCCCGACAAACTCTATACGGCCAACCTTCGCTCGGCACTTTCCATCAATACCTACATCCCTGCCCACGACGGCACCTTCACCTACCAGCCCAGTCTGGTCTATCAGGGATTCCGCTATGTGGAAATAAGCGGAGCACAAGCACAGCCCGCTCCCAAGGATATCGAGGGGCTGGTGCAATATGATGAGATGGAGAGCCGAGGCTCATTCGAGTGCAGCGACACACTCCTCAACCGCCTCTTCTCCAACGCCCTGTGGGGCATCAGAGGCAATTACCAGGGGATGCCATTGGATTGTCCGCAGCGCGACGAGAGATTGGGATGGCTGGGCGACCGCGTGACCGGTTGTTTCGGAGAGAACCTTCTCTTGGACAATGCCGCACTCTATTACAAGTGGCTTCGTGATATCGAAGACACCCAAAGGGAGGACGGACTGGTGGCCGACATCAGTCCCACGTTCCTCAACCACTATACCGAAAACGTCACGTGGCAGGCAGCCTTCGTGTATGCCACCTACATGCTCTTCACGCACACCGCCGACCGCCAGGCCGTTATGCAATTCTACCCTGCTCTGAGGCGCTGGATGCAGCGTGTAGAACAGGGAATGATGTATGACGGAGTGGTGGTGCGCGACGTGTATGGAGACTGGTGCATGCCGCCCGAAAGCAAGGAACTCATCAACAGCCAGGACCCTGAACGCATCACCGACGGTGCCGTGCTGGCCACCACAGTCTATTATGACTGTCTGGGCAAAATGGCCGAGATGGGAGAGCAACTGGGACTGGAGGCCGATGTACATTATTATAATAAGTTGTGGAAAAGCATCAAGGAAGCCTACAACCGTAAGTTCTTCAATCCTGCCACGGCACAATACAGCAACAATACCGTGACTGCCAACCTGCTCTCACTTGAACTGGGGCTGGTGCCCGAAGGCTATGAGGAGCGGGTGCTGGGCAATATCATCGATGTGACAGAGCGGAAGTTTGACAGCCATGTGAGTTGTGGAGTGCTGGGAATACAGCATCTCATGAGAGCGCTCACACGCCGCGGACACACCAATCTGGCTATGAAGATTGTAGGCCAGCACACCTTCCCCAGCTACGGATACATGATAGACCACGGAGCCACCACCATATGGGAACTGTGGAACGGCGATACGGCCAATCCCGCCATGAACAGCGGCAACCATGTGATGCTCCTGGGCGACCTGCTTCTCTGGTATTACGAGGATCTGGCAGGCATCAGGCAGAAGGATGGCACACAGGGATACCGGTATCTGGACATGCGTCCATGCTTCCCCCAACAGCTCCACCACGTGAAAGCCTCTTACCGTAGTGTATCGGGGTTAATCAGGAGCAAATGGCAGAAGGATGGCAACCACCTCACCTGGCAGATAGAAGTGCCGGCCAACACTCAGGCCAGACTGACCATCCCCAGCCGCTTCCACGTATTCCCCTGCACAGGCAAGGGCATCCACAAGGTGGCCGAGCAAGACGGTTGCACCATCATCGAGGTGGGCTCAGGCAAGTATAAGTTTGAGACAGAGAAGTATTAGGGTCCAGGAGAAATCATCCTTCTGACCTCTAACGAATTTACTCAGAACGGCAAGCCAAACAAATCCGCAGCCACCTCCTACCGACCGATTCCCGTCAACAAGCGAGACAAAACCATTCATCAACCACCAACCGACAAACTCAGAACAAAGAGCAAAGCGAATGAAGAATGAAAATATATGGCCGCTCCTGCTGCTTGCAGGCACATTGACCACCTGTCCGCTGGCTGCACAAGAAACTCTGCGGGGAGAAGTGAAACTCATAGGGTCAGCCACCGAGCATGGGCAGCCCGTGACAATGAACGAACTCACGCCCAACGGGCAGCACACTGGAGTCTATGAGGCTTACATGCAGGCCAGGCCGGGCGAGTTCGCCATCATGTCTGTTTCACCCGACAGCAAAGATACCCTCTGGCTGGGACGGGGAAGCACGGAACACAGCGTGAAGAGGGGCGGAAAGCCCTTCGCCAGCAGCAGCGAACAGGTGGTAAGGGTGCGGTTTGACTCCCGACACAGCCAGCTGGGCATCCTGCCCGTTACACTCTGCCTCAAAGGAAACATCGTAAAGGACGGCACGCAGATGACCTATGCAGGCAACGGAGTGTGGAGGTCGCAGGTGGAGATGAACAGCGGAGACGTGTTCCTCTTCAGCGACAAATTCTTCTATTTCGCCCTCAACGGTCAAGATTCGCTTGCCATCAAGCGCCTCACGAATGACCGGCGCAGCGTGGGAATGCCCTCGGAAGGATATCAGGCAGAGAACATACGTATCAACCGTGGTACCTACACCCTCACGCTCGACATGAACCAGCGCACTTGGGATATCGATGCACCCATCCGGGAATACCGCATCTCGGCCTTTGGTTCGTCGGTATGCAATGGTGAGGGAGCCGACGGACATAGGGGATATGCCTATATGTACGGGCAGCAACTGGCTGACCGATACCGCTTGGGCCAAAGCCCCACGCCCTTTGAGGTGAGCGGAGTGTCGATAGGCGGCAACAGTACAGTTGCCCTACTCCATCGCTACGACGAACTGATACACGACTTCGGGCGATATGTCATCATAGGACTAAGCCTGGGCAATGAGGGAATCCATGAGGCCAAGGACCAGCAGGCTGTCTTCGACCAGTTTCATCGGAACATGCTCACCCTCATCGACAAGTGCCGACGGGACGGCAAGGTGCCTGTGGTGATGAACAACTATACGCGCGGTGACTACAATCTCAGCGACTATGGCTTTGTGAAACGAATGAACCTCGACATCCACCGCTGGCAGGTGCCCAGCGTGAATGTGCTGGGTGCCATAGACAACGGTGAGGGCAAATGGGCCGACGGCTACACGCGCGACACCTACCATCAGGATACCCAAGGACACCGCGAATTCATGTTCGCCATCCCTCCCTCGCTCTTCGATGCGCTCCTGCAGGGGAAACCATACCCCACCCGACAGGCGCTCGACGGACTTTCCTTGCGCCGGGGAGCCACCATCCAGTTCTGTGGCGAAGGCACCCTGCATCCCTTCACTGTCACACTCAGGGTGAAGGGCAACAAACCGGGACGGCTTATGACCATCAGCACAAGCCAAGGCGAAGCACAACTCAGCATAGAGCGAGGAGGAATCATCCGCTACAACTCGGTAGGCGGACAGGCACTCTGCTCGGACAAAACACGGCTGACAAGCAGCAATACGCCCTATGACATCACCCTCACGCACTATTACGCGCAACAGCGAACACTCATCTACGTGGATGGACAGCTGGCCGGCGAACAGAAGGAACGCATGGAGCCTGTTCTGTTCACCGTGGGTGACAGCAAGCGCAACACCAGTCGTCATGTGAGTGAGATAAGCCTGTGGCGAAGCGCAATGACGCCAGAGGAAATCCTCCTCCATCATGAAGGCGAATGCATGAAATCGAGTCTGGAAATCTATGCACCGCTGTCAGAGGAGATGAAGACAGGCAGCTTTCCCAATCTGGCTCAGTCACTCAACTCCTCCCTGCACTATCAGAGTGCCAACAAAAGGGAGAGAAGAAACGGGCACAAGTGACCAGGCTGGCCGCCATCCTGCTCACCCAGGCAGAACAGGAGAGAAAGAAATGACATGCACGCATAAATCATTCATTAACCATAATAAAGAGACATGATGAGAAAAGCTATCAAGCGAGTGCTGCTCGTGGCCACAATGGCAGCAGCAGCCTTCACATCGGCCCGGGCCATCAATATCCCGCGCCCGGAGTACCCCCGTCCGCAGTTTGAGCGAGCAGACTGGGTAAACCTCAACGGCCAGTGGACCTGCGAACTGGACATGAGCAAGACGGGCGACCAGCGCGGCTGGAAAGACTCCAAAGGCCTCTCGCAGAAAATCACCGTACCTTTCTGTCCCGAAAGCCAACTCTCCGGCATCGGCCACACCGACTTCATCCCCTGCATCTGGTACCAGCGCTCAGTAAGCATCCCTGCCGAGTGGACAGGCAAGCGTATCCTGCTTCAGTTTGGTGCAGCAGACTATGAGACACACGTCTATATCAATGGCAAACTGGCAGGCGAACACTACGGCACTGGCTCCTCATTCGCCATTGACCTCACTCCCTATGCAAAGGCAGGCGAGAAAGTCAACCTTGTAGTGCGGGTGGATGACGACCTTCGCGGCGGCAAGCAGCCTGGTGGCAAGCAGAGCCCACAACTGTACTCAGCCGGTTGCCACTATACCCGCGTAACCGGCATATGGCAGACTGTGTGGATGGAGGCCGTGGATTATCAGGCACTCAAGCACGTATTCGCCATCCCCGACATCGACCAGCAGCAACTGGTGGTTCGCCCTGAGTTCTACGGCGAAAACAGCAGCAACACACTCACAGTGGAGGTGCTCGACGGCAAGAAGACCATTGCCAAGCGCTCAGCCAAGGCCACTAATCTGAGTACCATCGTGCTGCCCATGAAGAACGCCCGCCTGTGGAGTCCCGAAGATCCCTACCTCTACGACGTGAAATACACGGTAAGGAATGCCAAGGGAGATATCATCGACCAGGTGAGCAGCTACGTGGGTATGCGCAAGGTGCACATCCAGGACGGCTACTTCTACCTCAACAACAAGCCTTACTTCCAGCGTCTGGTGCTCGACCAAGGCTACTATCCCGACGGCATCTGGACGGCTCCGTCCGACGAAGCACTCAAGCAGGACATTGCTATGAGCAAGGCTGTGGGCTTCAATGGAGCACGCCTGCACCAGAAGGTCTTCGAGGAGCGCTACTACTACTGGGCCGATCATCTGGGCTACCTGACCTGGGGCGAGGAGGCCAGCTGGGGACTGAATGTGAACAACAACGAGGCTGTGCGCAACTTCCTTACCGAGTGGGCCGACATCGTAGTACGCGACCGCAATCACCCGAGCCTGGTTACATGGACTCCGCTCAATGAGACTTGGGATGCACGAGCCGGCGTGTATGTTCGCTTCGTCAATGATCTGTACAACCTCACAAAGGCCATCGACCCCACACGACCCGTCAATGATGCCAGCGGAGACAGTCATGTGAAGACCGATATATGGACAGTGCACGACTACACACGCGAGCCTGAAAAGCTCATTGCCAACCATACCATCAAAGCCGGAGTGGAGCCCTACCGCAACATGAAGGACAAGGACTACCTGGCAAACTTCGCCGGACAGCCTTATATGGTGGACGAGTTCGGCGGACTTCCCTGGATTCCCAAGGAGGAGCGTGCCAATTCGTGGGGCTACGGACAGAACATCGAGACTCTGGAAGACTTCTACACCATACTGGAGAAGGAGATTGACGCGCTGAAGGCGTGCAAGTATGTGGTGGGCTTCTGCTACACTCAGATTACCGATGTGGAGCAGGAGAAGAACGGCATCTACTACTATGACCGCCGGCCAAAGTTCGACACCGCGCGCCTGAAAGCCATCTTCGAGAAGATACCCAGCACCATCGAGAACCCGCAGGATCTGAGCGACTGGAAGTAAACAGCACCCAGACCCGACGGCACAAGCCTTCCTTCTGATCCGAAAGGGAAAGCCGGGAAAGCCTTAGGAGCACTCCTGCTCTGCTTTCCCAGCTCTCTCCTTCTTCCCCCATGGGGTGGTCAGAAGGAAGGCTTTTCTGTATTCCATCCTTATTCAGGGTCAGCGGATTTTCCCGGTGGGCGGAGAAGATGTCAAGAGTATAGAGTTGCCAGTCTGAACATAAAGAATTTGATGTCTCCTACTCCGCGGAACTGAGTTCTGAAAGCTTTGATTTTGGCATTGAAGGATTCCGCCGATGCATTGGTAAGCCTCCGTTCAAAATAGTTTATTATTGTGGTGTTGTGGTTCTCGAAGGTCTCCAGTACTTTGTTGAATTCATTATTTCCGAAAGCTTCCACTTCATTGTACCATCTGGCGAGATTCAGTCTGGCGACTCCAGCAGAAGTTTTCTCGTTGAATATATCCACAAGCTTTAGAAACAGCCCATATGCCATTTCCAGATCAGGGAACTTCGTGAACAATATCCGGGCGCGTATTCTCTGCTGGTCGTTCCATTTTGATTTGTGTTTGAGTATGATATGCCGGCTGCGCGCCATAACCTGCGGCATAGTCTCGCCGTTCTCCATCCTCTCGGGTTCCCATTGTCCGATTAGATCACGTTCTTCTTTGGACTTTGCTTCCTTTCGCTTCTGACGATGCTTCCTGATCGCCTTGTTCTCGGCATCAAGGACTTCCCAGCGGTATCGTATCCTCAGTTGGTCAACGGCTTCGGAAATGAGCTGCTGGACATGGAACCAGTCATTGACAAGCGATGCGCCGGGAAACACGTTTCTGACAGTAAGCATCATGGCCGAAGAAAGATCTGTCGTGACGGTTTTTACCTTAAGACGCTGTTTCAACGGGACTTTTCCCAGTATTGCCGACACAATGTCGCTTGCCACGCCGCGAACCATCGCCGCAAGAGCCCCTTTGCCGCCATGCGCGGCTTTGTTGGTCAGTATGGTGTAGACATCGCCATTGCTCAGACAGGTCTCGTCAAGGCTCATGTCCTCCCCGAAATTTTCAGGATACAATATGTACTCATCGGCATGATCAAGCTGGTTCCATGTCCGGTAATCGCTGATTGTTTCCTTGTATTGCCTGCGCAGTGTCTGTCCGTTCAGCCCGTTACGTGCGGCAAGAGTGGAGATGCTGACGGGAGTGTTTTTCAATCTCCCTCTTTTAAAAAAGACACGAACTCGGCGTTAAGCCGTGTACCGTCAAATTCCGAAATATCCCAGTCATAACTGAATATCTCGCCGGTAGCTTTGTCAAGCCACTTGCGCTTCCGCACATGCAGGTATGTGGCCCGTCCGCGTATCGGATAATCCTGTATGGTGCGGTAATCGCCGAATCCGTAAGAGATTATGTTTTTATTGTACTTGTCTTCGCGAAGTTGCTCTTTCTTCTCGTCAAGCCATATGTCGAAGCGGGTATCGCTTTTTTCAAAGCGTTCAATGTCGAAGTTGTCTATCAGAACTTCGGGGAGGATTGCTCTTAGCAGTTGGTCTGGTTTCATTTTGCAAAGATAACACTATACTCCGACATCTTCTCCGCCCACCGGAAAAATCCGCTGACCCGATATAATGGTTATCTTTTCTGCTTCAAAATGTTTGCAAAACTCGTCAATAACACAAAATAATTCTGTAACTTTGTAACCAACATTCCGTTAATATTTAATTTAATTATCTGAAAATGAGTAGGTTGATTAACAAAATATAACTAATAAAAATTGGCCAAGTGCCTGAATCTCAGTACCTTTATAGTTGTTATAAGATATTAAAGGATATGACGTTTTCAGAGCCACTTAGCCAATATGAAGAGATCCTCAAGGATGCAATCCAAGCATCAGTGAAAGAATCCAGTGCAAAGTTAGCAAAAAATTTCCAGAATCTTCTCGTTGAGATACTGACATTATACATGATTTTACCCAGGAAGATAAATTTCACTCAGATGGCACGCTATGGCAGGCTTTGCGAGCAAACCTACCGTCAGAACTCCAACCGCAGGAAGAAGGACTGCATCGACAGGCTTCTGCTGAACTTGTCCCTTGCCAGGCGCATGTTGGATATGGACGGCCTGCTGGCCATTGCCATAGATCCGTGTTACATAAGCAAGTCAGGGAAGAAGACTCCTCATATTGGACGGTTCTGGTCGGGCTGTGCTGGAGCGGTGAAGCGTGGTCTTGAGATTATGGGCATCGGCTTGCTTGACGTCAGGAACAACAAGTGCATGATGCTACGTGCCCATCAGACTTTGGGGAACTCGGTACTGAAGATGCGAAACAAGACCCTTGTCGAGTATTACATCGACGTGATGAAGCGTTATTCCAAGAAACTGCTTTCTGTCACCGATGTGGTTGTGGCGGACGCTTTCTTCTCCACCTCCACGTTCGAGAATGGCATATCTGGACTTGGCTTCTTTCTTGTCAGCCGTTTCCGTGGCAATGCCTGCCTTCACTACATCCCTAAAAGGGAGAAAAAACGCGGGCGGCCCAGGATCAAGGGCGACAAGATAGATTTGGACAACCTCAACCTCTCCTGCATGGAGGAGCTCTTCATTGACGGATTGGACGGGAAGGCATACACTCTTGAGGCCTATGCCAAAGCGTTGAAGAAGAGGGTGCGGCTTGTCATATGGCGGATGCCCGGCGGAAAGTGCAAGCTGTTCTTCTCGACCAAACTTTCCATGACGGGAGAAGAGGTGTTGAAGACCTACCGCACGCGTTTCCAAATAGAATTCTGCTACCGTGACGGCAAGCAGTTCACTGGTCTTATGGACTGTCAGGCAAGACACAAGAGGCAGCTGGACTTCGCTTTCAATGCGTCATTCACTTCCCTCAATGCTACCAAGGCCTTTATGAAGGACAATGGCATGGACAATTCCATGGCAAAAGTTAAGTCGTTGATGTTCAATGCGAACTACACGAAATTAATTTTTGATATGTCCCGATACCGACCGAACCGAACTTTAATTAGTCATATCGTCAAAGAACTCATTGGCTGGCAGCCTAAGACAGCATAGCCATATACTCAAATTTTTAACGAACTATTGTTATGGAAGAAGACGTATCTATTGGTTTCGTTTTTGCTTTTATCGCAATTGTAGTGATAATTTTATTTATTTTTGCTAAACCTGACAACAAAAAGTCTATGCTTAATACTATAGGCTTAGATTTATCGGAATCTACATATAACACATTAAAAGAACGTGAATTTGCAAAAAAATGTTTGGCAGCTTTGTCTAATGTTTCAATAAGTTTAAATGGTCATTATGATGATGAAAGGTTTTTGCTTGGTCGTTTAATAGACGAATTAAGTGAAAACATATATGACAATAATTTAAACTTAACACATGTGGCAACACATTATGTGAAATTTGCATGGGTTGTGGCAAATCGTAGATATAATGAATTGTATAGTAGAAAAAATTGCAAGCCATTAATAAATGGAAATTTGAATAGTATAGAATCAAGGAAAAGATATGTAAAGATACTTTGGGAACAATATCAATACCCATGGCCTAAAAACTGGCTACAAAAAGAAGCCTTTTAAGGTTGACAACGAATAGTTACAAGCCTCACAGCGAAAACTGAATTTGAAAAATTAAATTGGCGCAGTGGGGAATGTCCGTGGCACAGCCTAACCGAAAGATACGACTGACACGAGATATATTTGCGAGACATTGTATACCTTTGCATTATGGAAGGAATGAACAAAGACATACTACTGCAATTGGCCAGTCTGGTACTGCCAAGCGAAATGCTTCAATACTTTGATATTGTAAACATAGAAGAAGGTACCGAAAAGATAGGCAAGGACATAATACCTACGGTCCACATATATCTCAATGAAGTGGATAATCGTGAGCGCCTACAAGCCCCCATGGATTTACGACCAAATGGTTTTACCGAGCCTACAACAATAGCAGATTTCCCACTACGCAAGAAGAAACTTCTGCTACATGTAAGACGTCGCAGATGGCTGGACGCCGATGGTCACAACTACATCATCAAGGTCATGGATCTCATAGCCCCAGGCACAAGCCTCTCGCCCGAGATGGCTGCTTTTTCCTGACTTCGTCATCGTGTCACCCAAAATTCTTCGTCAAAGAGTTTTGCTATTTTTTGATGCCTTGCCATCACCATGGTTTGCGTATAAACCTCCTTGTTCAGAGGTAGTTTAATTTGTATGGTTGTGATTGTCTTAGCCAGTGCAAGCACCCTGTCCACGCTCATCTTAATCTCCGAGACTTTCAACATGCGCTCCAATTCCTTGTAGACTTTCAAAGCCACAAAGCAGATACATATATGAGCTTCAATACGTTTGCGTGTAAAATGAAACATGGGGCGTATCTCTATCTTTGATTTGGCTATGCGGAATGCCCGCTCTACATGCCAAAGGTTGTGGTATGCAGCGTAAACGTCTTGTACTGGTATATCCGTATTGGTGAGATATCCTTTTAGACCGTCCCATTTGGAGTCGTCAGCAATACGGTCATAGTTGATGGCGACTTTCACTTCACCATCCATGGATAAAAACTTATTGTAACCTCTTTTGTTGATGTTGCCTTTAGTGAGCGCACCATGCTTGTACGCCTTTTCCAACCTGCGTATTCCTTTCTCTCGGTTATAGGCATCTTTCTTTGCACGGTCATCTGTATAGCCGACCAAGAGCCGACGGCCGCCTCCTTTGTCACATTCAACCATCTGGCTGTTGCGCTTGGGCTGTTCCAATATCCAGTTCTTGACTTCCTGACTTTCATTCTTTATCTTCGCACCTATTATATACTTGTAGCCGTGCGCCTCAAGTTCCGCTATATTTGCATTGTTCATCAGACCGGAGTCGGCCACCACAACGAAGTTTTCCAATCCGTATTTGCTTACAAACTCGTTTATCGTCGGCAGCATCGTGTGGCCTTCATATTTGTTGCCCTCATGGATGCAATAGGCAAGCGGATAGCCACCCAAACTTACAAGCAGGCCGAGTATGATCTGAGGATTACTGTGTCGTCCCTCTTTAGAAAAGCCGGTCTTGCGCAAGTCGTCCTCATAATCCGCTTCAAAGTAAAGTGTGGTGACATCATAGAACAGCACACCGATATTTCCACCGAACAGTTTCGCTGTATGGCGCACGCTTATGTCCTGTACGATTTCGTGCTGATGGTCGCTAAGCTTGTCAAGATAGCGATAGATTTTTGAGAGATCCACATCTTCGTCAAAATGGTTTTTCAGATATTCCACCGTAGCAGCCTTGCTTGTTGGATATGCCAGACGAGCCTTTACAAGCTTGCGGAACACTTCATCGTCAATACGGTTGAAACCTATCCTGTCAAACGTGCGGTCCAATATCAAGTCGCATCCGTTGAGAAGAATATTGCTGACATTGGACAGAACGCGGCGGACTTCTTCACGCTCACGGTCACACGCTTCACGCTTCTCGCCGTAAAGGTCAAGTTGGGGATGGCGGCGTGTATTCTCTCTGGAAATCCATTCTTTTGCTTCATTGACAAGATTTTCGACCCCATCTTCACTATATGCAACACCAATCGTTACAAGTTCCTTCATCTTGCCACCAATTTTCTCAACAACAATAACTCCGATATTGCCAGATGGATATTTCTTTTTGCGGACAAACATAGTTAAAATACCTTTTGTGTCACCCAATATTAGGTGACACAAAGATACAGAATGTTGCTTATCAATCAGTTATAAAAACGTATTTTTTAGCGACGAAGTCAGGAAGGAGGCTGAGCATACAGAGGCTACCGCAAGACTTAAAAACCATATTGCATGGCAGAACCATCTTATCGGTTGTCTCAGTTTCCTACTGCTCAAAACAAACGACATCTTCCGCAAGGCGGTAAACAGCATCATCCGTTTGGCAAAGGATTATTACAAACCCCGTTTTGACACGGAGCAGGTATCGGACATCAAGGATGCACTCAGCCTATTCGGGGATGACAGACAGTCACGCCATAAAGCCGGAGATTTCCTGTACCTCACCGCCAAACAAAAAGGCGACTTGGATAGCCGTGAGCAAATCAAGGCCAAACGGGAAGTCGAAAATACGGTGGAAGGTTGCTACGACTACCAGCAAAAGAGGGGCTTCTCAATGGGAAGATAACCGATAATACTATGTCAGTGATAATAATCGTAAGATTTTGACGTACAACCGAATTAAAAGAGTAACTTTGTAAATAAATTAAAGAAGATTATGACTAAAAAGAAAAAACATACCAAGAAGAAAAGACAGCAGCCTAAAACCAAGAAACAAAAGGTAATGGCTAAGCAATCCATTAATGGCTTTAATCTATTTGAAACACAAATGCGCGCTATGGGTAAACGCTTGCTTGAGGTCTTTAAAGATAAAGATACTGTCAATGCAACTTTAAGAGAGCATATTGAGACGATTGAGGGCTATTTCAGGAAATATGATTCTGTGCAGTTGCTTGGAAGCATTGGATTATATTTATTAGATAACCTTCCCAATCTTGAAAAGTATTTTATAGCACAGATGAATGGCACAGAGATGCATCTGGACGAAAATGCTGAAGTGATAGCGGAATATGCAATGAACTTTGGTCTTTCAATGTCAAATGATGGCATAGATAATCCCACAGATGAAGTAGTTAAGGATTTGAGAAATCGATTGAGGGCCTTGTTCATGACATATATCTATCAAGATATGCCTTTAGTTGATGATCCTATGCACTCCATTGATTGGATGATTCATATGGATACTATAGCTGTTCGTGGTGATGGTTATCAAAATCATGTATATGAAGTATTTAAAGAAATGTTCTTCCCTCATACAACCTTTTACCAACAACAATTTGGATATAGTGTTGACCAACTATTTGAATTCTTTATGGATCTGGAAAATAGAGTTATATGCAAGATTGCTAGTCAAGAGAATATCTATGGCATAACAAAAATGCATGAACGGTGGAAGAAATGGGACGAAAAGACATTTGGTCCTATTGACGATGAAACTACATTAGAGAATCGAGATTTCTCAAAAGGTCTGTTTGGCGCGTTCTTTGAGGCAAACCCGGATGTAGCACACACGGAAGACGGTATGCATTTCCTAATGTATCAACCAAATGATTATGGGAATTCTGATAAGATATTTTGGGTTTATCCTCAAAACGAAGTGGAAACAAGAATTCTAGATTCTCTTTCTATGGAATTTGGCGATAATTCTGCTTTTCTTGCAGAAAGCGAATTCAAAGGCAGTATTATGAATGGTCATAGTATTTTTGAGAAACCATTTGTTAAAGATGGTGATAAATACTATTGCTTTACTCCTATGATTCCTCATAGAAATCTGTTCTTGATTGCAGAAAAACTTATGATGCGCGATGGAGCCTATTACCAGAAGAATTTCCAGCAGAATACAAGTCCGATTAGCCGAGACGTTTATATTGAGAATAAAGTAAAGTCTGTTATGGAGTCATTTCTGTCAGATGTCACATTTTATTCTTCTGTACATTACAAGATAGTAGAGGATGAGGTAGAAAAGAATCCAGAACTAGATATTCTTGGCGTTTCAGATAAGGCCGTCTATATTATAGAAGTTAAAGCCCATGAACTTTCTTATAAGGACAGAGTTAGGTTGGATGGAGCCAAGTATAAATTCAAGGCATCTGTTGCTGAGGCATGTAAACAATGCTGCAGGTCAGTTGATTTTATCAATAACTCAACAGAACCTATATTTGGCACACAACAAGGGGCAGTTTTAATTAACAAGACAAAACCAATATACAAGATAGCTGTAACCTTTCAGCATTATTCTTCGTTGTTGGGACAGATGGATAAACTTGTGGCTGCTAGTTTGATGGAGGAACGCTTCCGTGATACATGGGTTGTGTCATTATTTGACTTGATGGTTGTTGCTGACTTTGTTGAATCAGAAGATGAATTTTTATCTTATCTTGACATGCGAAAGATTATTAATACTAATCATAGTACATTTCATGATGAACTTGATTTGCTGGGTCAATTTCTCAATGAGAATCTGGCTGATAAGGTAATTGCCAATAAGCCAATGATGATTATCGGCGGATCTAGTGATATAGATGAGGAATATGCTAAGGATTTCTATCCGCCAATAGAACTTGGCTCCGAAAAGAATAAAATGCATCCCTCTTCTATGGAGAAAAAGAAGTAGTACTGCATGGGCGATAGGAGTACTACTTCGTTGGCGATAGCAGTACTACTTCATTGGCAAAGCAAGTAGTACTGCTTTAATTCAGCCAAGATTTATGTGTATCGCAGGGATTCATCGTGACATTTTTAGTTAGGAGTAACCAAGGATAGAAATAGGATCTTGGCTACCTTCTTCTTTAATCATTTTCTTTCTGCATCACACCTACGCATTTGTCGGATGAGCCCTCATTTCTGCTACGGCGTCAATGCCATACAAATACAGACATGGGTTGTCCTAATTGCAAATCTGCTGATAACGGTTCTGTCAAGAAGCATCAAGAGGCTTTGTGCATTCTCGCAAGTTGTTACCATGATACGACTTATGCTTATGTACCACGTTGATTTTATCGCAAATCGCTCATTAGGAAAAGTTTCTTGTCATTTTCTAATGAACGCCATCAGAAAAGCAGCCTTATATATGCTTGATTCACACATATCTACTAACTTTACCACAAAAAAGCATATACTCCGATGCGAAACCGTGTGGCTAAAACATATACGTATTCTCAAGCAACCCCATGCTACAAGGGCTAAAAAACATACCTATTCCTCTACCAGCCCCCTTCTTGCGACAAGGGCTGATACAGAAAAAGTTCTGCAAGATGGTAAGGAAGGAAGAAGGAAGACAGTACTCAGCCCACAGGAATGTCGGGCAGGAGTTCTCTGAAAAGAGAGCGGGCGCGGTTGATTTCCTCTTGGGAGAGGGCAGGAACACCTTCCAAGGGATAGGGGATGCCCAATTCCTCGTATTTATAAGTGCCCAAAGTGTGATAGGGAAGAAGCTCCACACGCTCCACCACCGAAGTGTATTGGCCTATCCATCGGGCTACATCACGCAGACGAGTCTCATCGGCCGTGTAGCCTGGCACCACCACATGACGAATCCATGTGGGTTTGCCCATTTGGGCAAGGCGGTCCATCCATGCCTGGTTGGACTTTCTGAGGCAGCCCGTATAAGTCTGATGGAGCGAGTCATCGGTGGTCTTCACATCCAGCAGAACCAAGTCGGTGTAGTCAAGCACGGCAAAAGCGGCATCGGTACTGATGACTCCGCTGGTGTCGAGAGCCGTGTGCAAGCCTTTCTGCTTGCAGAGGCGGAAGTACTCCCTTACGAATTCGGCCTGCAGGAGAGGCTCTCCCCCACTCACGGTCACTCCACCCTTGCGGATGAAGGAACGGTAACGGATGGCTTCATTGAGCAGTTCCTCGGGTTCCCATTCAAACTGCACAGGAGCCTGCGGTGCCCATGTATCGGGATTATGACAGAATGCACAGCGCATGGGACATCCCTGCATGAATGCCACAAACCTGATGCCGGGACCATCCACAGCACCAAACGTCTCGATAGAATGTATTCTGCCTTTCATCTTCCTATTTGCTTAAAAAGACACCAGACTGGGCTCCAGGGGATTCCCGATGAGAATTCGAGGAGCACCAGTCTGCTGTCGTAGTTGATATCAATTATTGTCCCGGCGGCTGGCGGGCAGCCACCCCAATGCCATTACAGGCTCTGGTTGATGGTGCGGCTCAGCACGTCGAGCTGCTGCTCACGTGTCAGTTTGATGAAGTTCACAGCGTAACCCGACACACGGATAGTGAGCTGAGGATACTTCTCGGGGTGCTCCATAGCATCCTCAAGCAGCTGACGGTCGAATACGTTCACGTTGAGATGGTGACCACCATCGGGTGTGAAGAAGCCGTCCATGAGGTTCACCAGGTTGCTCACCTGGGTGTCCGGCTGCTTGCCCAGTGTTGCGGGTGAAATGGCAAAGGTATAAGAGATGCCATCATGAGAGTGCTGGAAGGGCAGCTTGGCAACAGAAGCCAGAGCAGCAACAGCTCCGCGAGTGTCACGACCGTTCATGGGGTTGGCACCAGGAGCGAATGGAACGCCAGCAGGACGTCCGTCGGGAGTGGCACCAGTATATTTGCCATACACCACATTGCTGGTGATAGTGAGCAGTGACTGAGTGGGCTTGGCGTTGCGATATGTGTTGTGCTGACGCATGAACTCCATGAACTTCTCGGTGATCATCAGTGCCAGAGCATCGGTGTTCTCGTCGTTGTTGCCGAAGGGCACATAACCGGTGTTCTCGAAGCCAACAGCCAGCCCGCGCTCATCGCGGATAACCTTCACAGTACCATATTTGATGGCAGCCAGTGAGTCGGCTACGATAGAGAGGCCAGCGATACCTGTAGCACGAGTGCGCTCCACATCACCATCGTGGAGAGACATCTCAAATGCCTCGTAATCGTACTTGTCGTGCATGTAGTGGATGATATGCAGAGCATTGGCATAGGTGCGGGCCAGCCAACCCATCATCTGCTCAAACTTCTCCATCACCACATCGTAGTCCAGCACATCGTCGGTGATGGGTGCATAAGCGGGAGCTATCTGGTCACCGCTGCGCTCATCGCGACCACCGTTGATGGCATAGAGCAGGCACTTGGCCAGGTTGGCACGAGCACCGAAGAACTGCATCTGCTTACCTATCTTCATAGGAGATACGCAGCAAGCGATGCCGTAGTCGTCACCGTAATCCACACGCATGAGGTCGTCATTCTCATACTGGATGGCAGATGACTTGATGCTCATCTCGGCGCAGTAGCGCTTCCAAGGCTCAGGCAGACGCTCGCTCCACAGCACAGTCAGGTTGGGCTCGGGAGCCGGACCCAGGTTCTCCAGTGTGTGCAGCATGCGGAAACAGGTCTTGGTCACCAGTGTTCGGCCGTCGATACCCATACCACCCTCGGCAGCTGTCACCCATACAGGGTCGCCGGAGAAGAGGTCGTTGTACTCGGGAGTACGCAGGAAGCGCACGATACGCAGCTTGATGATGAGCTGGTCAATGAGCTCCTGAGCCTCCTGCTCGGTGAGCTTGCCCTCTCGCATATCGTTCTCGATGAAGATATCAAGGAATGTAGAGATACGGCCAATAGACATGGCAGCACCGTCCTGGTCCTTCACAGCACCCAGATAGCCGAAGTAAACGAACTGCACAGCCTCACGTGCGTTCTGAGCGGGCCTGGTCACATCGAAGCCATAAGCCTCACACATCTTCACGAAATCCTTCAGAGCCTGGATCTGCTCGGTAATCTCCTCGCGGCAGCGGATGGTCTCGTCGTCCATCTCGGCGATGTCCAGACGCTCCATGTAGCGCCTCTTCTCCTCGATGAGGTTATCCACACCATACAGGGCAATACGGCGATAGTCGCCGATGATGCGGCCACGACCGTAGGCGTCGGGCAGACCGGTGATGATGTGGCTGTGGCGTGCGTCACGAATATCCTTGGTATAGGCAGAGAACACACCCTGGTTGTGTGTCTTGCGGTACTTGGTGTAAATCTCCTTGGTCTCGGCATCCAGTTTGTAGCCATAAGCCTCGAGAGCCGACTCCACCATGCGGATACCGCCCTTGGGGAAGATTCCGCGCTTGAGAGGAGCGTCGGTCTGCAGACCTACAATCACCTCATCCTCCTTACATATATAGCCAGCGCCATAGGTGGTGAGTGTCTGGGGCAAACGAGTCTCAGCGTCATAAACGCCCTTCTCGCGCTCTACCTTGAACATCTCGCTCAGCTTGTCCCACAGGCGCAGTGTGCGCTCGGTGGCAGGAGCCAGGAATGAGGCATCGCCTTCATAAGGTGTGTAGTTGTGCTGAATGAAGTCACGAACGTTGATCTCTCGCTTCCAGATGAATCCTTCATACTGGTTCAGTTGGTGGGTCAATTTCATAATACTTTCTTTTTGAGTTTATTGTGGGTTTAGGGTCACCCCTACCTTGCTTTGGGAGTGCAAAGGTAGTGGCATTCTTTCAAGTAGCCATACAAAATGGGGCAAAATCTTTCTAAAATACTAAATATTTGGTATCAGCCGTCGGGAAGCATTTCTTCCTTTTCGCCTCAATATACTTGTTTTTCGTCCAAAAGCGTTTTCCATTACACTTCAAGAGACCATTTTCTGCCGCCTCAAAGCGATTTCTCTTGTGTCAGAAACGACTGTCTTTTGCGCTTCAAGACACCCGCCATTCCGCTTCAGCCTGCCCGCTTTTCCACTCCCAAAAACTGGCAAGTGCCGGAACAAAAGCCTGCCAAAGGCTCAGCGGACGGTCAGCAGAACAGGGTTTTCACGTTTCATCTTTCCGCTGAACTTGCTCACCACTTCGGCATAACTGTGTCTGATGAGCGCCTTGATGAGTTCGTCGGACAGTTCGCCGTAGATGTCAAGCTGGTTCCAGTATCGCTTATTCATGTGCCAGGCACCCTCTATCTCGCGATGCCGCTCACGCAGTTCGACCGCATAGTCGGGATTGCACTTGAGCACAAACCACTTGGTGTTCTCCAGATTTATCATGGCAAATATCTTTCCCTGCACTCTGAAGGCCAGGCAATCCTCATCGAAGGGAAAATCCTCGGTGGTCAGAGGAAGCGAGAGGCAGTATGCACGAATGTCCTCTACGTTCATGGTTCTTCGGGTTTACGTTTGGCAAAGACCGGCACAAGGGTTTCCTCGTTGGGCCAATTAGGCATATGAAAGAGCGAGATGGGCTTTCCGCCCAGCCCTGTCCAGTCGATGCGCCGCACATAATCGAAGTCTGGAGCGCCGAAATCAAAGGAACGCCCGAAGAGGAAAACCATCCTGCGACCCTCGTCGAGCCGCCACAGTCCGCCTCCATATACACACCGCTCGCCCGGGCGCAAAAGGTCGCGGTGGAGAAACACCTGCCCAAACCTGAGCACGCCATCCTGGTTGATTATAAACTTCTGATACATATATTACTTATAGAACTTTACCGCAAGAATCGCTGCAACCTGCAGCACGATGATGAGAGGCACGCCGATGCGGAACTTCCAATGCAATGTCTTGTGGTGCCAGAGGTGCATCCCCATCCATGCACCCAGGCTTCCGCCCGCAAGGGCAAACAGCAGCAGAGTGCTCTCGGGTACACGCCACATGCGATGACGCGACTTGTACTTGTCCAACCCATAGAGCAGGAAGGTGAAGAGATTGAGGCCAATGAGTCCCAGGAGCACCACCTTGCCTGCCGTCAGACCGCTGCGGGTGATATCAGCCAAGAAACCGTCCATCACCCTATAGCCAGCAGTTCGATGTCGAAGATGAGGGTGGAAGCGCCGGGAATGCCGGGCAGCGGGCGCTTGCCATAGCCCATGTCGGCTGGGATATACACCTCCCAGCGGTCGCCCACGTGCATCTTCTTGAGCGCGATTATCCATCCCTGTATGAGGTCGGAGAGGCGGATGGCAAGCGGAGTGCCGCCACGGCTGCCGTCGAACACACGTCCGTCGATGAGGCGACCCGTATAGTGGGCAGTGATGATGCTGCGTTCCATAGGTGTATCACCCGACTGATTGCCCTCGGCCAGCACCTTGTAATAGATGCCCATGGGCAGTGAGAGCACCCCTTCCTCGCGCGACTTCTCCTCCAGCCACAGGCTGTTCTGGCGTGCATATTCAGCCCGGCTCACCTTACCCGACTGCTTGCGCTGCTCACGCTTTGCCCTGTCACGTTCCTCGCGACTGCTATATTTTGGTTCGTTACTCATTATCTGTTATTTATATAAATGTTCCCGAAGTAAATGTTTAATCGCCATCACGGGATGATGAAGCATCATTCTGGGACCGGCCCAACGCATCACCTCACGCATTTGTTCTGCCATGCGAGGACTGTAGCAATGCACCCGGCACAGCCGGCACGTACTCTTCTGCTCACCGAAGCGGCAACGGTCGAGCCGCCTGTGGGCATAGGTGAGCAGTTGCTGGCAGTCGGAGCATAACTGGCTGCCGCCATGATGATGCCGGCAATAGAAGCGCACCATCACCTCTATCCCCCTTTTCTCTTCCTCCACTCTCGATGTCCCCACAGCCCCATGCGTCTGCGCCGCCCCACGGGACAATCGTCCCCACAAGCCGCCACGAATAGGATTCCGCATCAGAAGTTCAATGTTACGTTCTTTCCAAAAGGTGCGAGCACCAGTCCTGCCATCTTGAAATGCTGGCGGGCAAAGGGCAGACCGACAATGGTGATGGCCAGCAGGAGTCCGAAGAGCACATGCACCAGCCATGCCCAGAAGCCTCCGAATATCATCCAAAGGAGATTGAGGGGAATGCGCAGGCAACCCGGAGGGCAAGTTCCCGGCTCCACACGCGACCCGAAAGGCCACAGACAGAGCAGTCCAAGCTTGAATGTCTGCAGAGCCAAAGGTATGCCTATGATGGTGACAGCCAGTGCCAGAGTGCCGGTAAAATAGCCAACGGCAGCTTCCAGGCCGCCAAAAATCCACCAGATGAGGTTTCCGAGTAAGCGCATAATATATAATGTATAGTTATTCACTTGCAAATATACATGATTTTATCGGCTCACGCCTTATGATGAAGAAAGAAAACGTGGGTGCAGCAACATTTTGGCCAAGAAGGTGCAGCAGCCGATGGCCGACAGGGAAGTGAAAAGCGCAGAAACATGCAGCACGCTGCATCCGCCACCGCAGCACGCTGCATCCGCCCTTGCAGCGTGCTGCACACGTCATCGCAGCGCGCTGCATTCAGGGCATCATCCTTGCACCGCTTTCACCCCATTGGCCCTACACAGCAAAACAAGCACCCTCCAAAGCAGGAAACAGAAGCAGGCAGCCAACCTCCCAACAGACTCTTCAGCCCCCAAAACAACGGTGCGGAGCCAAAAGAAGCACAGCACCCCAAGTCTGCCAGAAAGCTTGCTTACACCGGACATTCGGCCACAGGAAACCGAGAAGAGCACCCTCTACTGCCCCGAAACCTTAAAACCCGTGAAGAGAAGTTGGGAAAAGTTAAAGAAAAAGCCGTACCTTTGCAGCCCGTAAGACTTAATCAACATCCAACAGTTCTTGATGAACAAACTCAGCTTTGCGCCGCGCATTGTAAACGAACTGCGGCATTACAACAGAGAGAAATTCATGGCCGACCTGATGGCCGGCCTTATAGTGGGCATTGTGGCTCTGCCACTGGCCATCGCCTTTGGCATTGCATCAGGCGTTTCACCCTCACAGGGTATTCTCACAGCCATCATCGGCGGCTTCATCGTGAGCGCTCTGGGCGGCAGCAAGGTGCAGATAGGTGGTCCCACAGGTGCCTTCATCGTCATCATCTACGGCATTGTCAACGACCCCAATCTGGGTCTGTCGGGCCTGATGATAGCCACCATGCTGGCCGGTGTGTTCCTCATCCTGCTGGGCGTATTCCGCTTGGGCACCATCATCAAGTTTATCCCTTACCCCATCGTGGTGGGTTTCACCAGCGGTATAGCAGTCACCATCTTCACCACACAGATAAAGGATCTGCTGGGACTGAGCATTGACGGCAAACTGCCAGGCGACTTCCTGAGCAAATGGGCTGTGTATCTGCAGAATCTGAACACCATCGACTGGACCACAGCAGCCGTGGGACTGCTGAGCATCATCATCATAGCTCTCACCCCCAAGGTGTCCAAGAAGATTCCCGGATCGCTGGTGGCCATCATCGTCATGACGGTGGGTGTGTATTTCCTCAATGCCCACACCGACATGCATGTAAGCACCATCGGCGACCAGTTCGGCGAGATAAAGGCAAGCATCCCGCCTCTCACCGTGCCCAATATCACCTGGGAGGGGCTGAAGGGTCTGTTCCCCACAGCCATGGTTATCGCTGTGCTGGGTGCCATAGAGTCGTTGCTGTCGGCCACCGTGGCTGATGGTGTGTGCGGCGACCGCCACAACTCCAACCAGGAACTCATAGGTCAGGGAGTGGCCAACCTGTGTACACCGCTCTTCGGAGGCATCCCCTGCACGGGAGCCATCGCACGTACCATGACCAACATCAACAATGGCGGACGCACCCCTATGGCCGGTATCTTCCATGCCATCGTGCTGCTCGTCATCTTCCTGGCACTTATGCCCCTGGCTGCATATATCCCCATGGCCTGTCTGGCAGGCGTGCTGGTGATAGTCTCATACGGAATGAGCGGCTGGCGAACATTCCTTCAGATCATGCGCAACCCCAAGAGCGACATCGCCGTGCTCATTGTCACCTTCCTGCTCACCGTCATCTTCGACCTCACAGTAGCCATTGAGGTGGGTCTGCTCATCGCCTGCCTGCTCTTCATGAGACGAATGGCAGAGACCACACAGGTGAAGGTGATAGCCGACGAGATAGACCCCAACGAGGAGACAGACGCCGAGGTGCACGAGGAGCGTCTGGTTATCCCGCAGGGAGTGGAGGTGTATGAAATCAACGGCCCCTACTTCTTCGGCATCGCGAGCAAGTTTGACGATATAATGGCAACCATGGAGAAGCGGCCCAAAGTGCGCATCATACGCATGCGCCGAGTGCCCTTCATCGACTCTACAGGCATTCACAACCTGCAGAACCTGTGCCAGATGAGCCACCGCGAAGGCACTCACATCGTGCTCTCAGGCGTGCAGCAGAAGGTGTATGACGTGCTGGAGCACAACGGATTCTGCCATCTGTTGGGCAAAGACCACATCTGCCCCAACATCAACGTGGCGCTGAAAAAGGCCGAGGAGATTGCCCACAGGGGATAATCACACACCATACTTCGGGCTGGAGGATGCTCCCAGGGGCACCTTCCAGCCCGAACTGTCATGTGGCGGAAGCAAATAACATGGAAAACGGAAATTAGAGCGGCAACAGCCTTTGCCGATAACGGAATTAAGCGTATCTTTGTAAATCATGCACGCACGAGGCGTGCTAACCAATAAAAGATACGTACAATGAATCGCAGAACACTGAAGAGACTGACCAGCAACCTGTGCGGTGAGCTGTTTGCAGAATGCGTCGTGCTGTCACACATCCACAAGGACAAGCAGGAGCAGATAGACAAGATAATGGTGAAGATACTCAACGGACAGGACAGCATGCTGTGCCGTCTGTCACACGTGGAGCCTGGCAACGTGAAGGGATTCTTCAAGAAGTACCACGAAGACCTGAAGGCTCTGGAGCAGGAGACCACACAGATGATGGAGGAGCTGGGCTAAAGGCCCGCAGGCAGCACAGACGGCTGCTGCACACATCACTTTGAGAGATGCCGCTCTGGCTCTGACCGCACACCGGCCAGCAGCCAGCGAAGAGGCACACACCAGCGGCCAACCGCAACGGGAGTCCGCCGAACGACAAGCGCAAAACCAACAGAATGATCCAGAAACTATTCAGACGGATACTGTACAGATGGATGGGATTCTCGGAGGTGGTCACCGAACCACGTCCCGAGAAGTACATCATCGTGATGGCTCCGCATACAAGCAACTGGGACTTCATCATTGGCATACTCTACGCACATGCCGAAGGGTTCCGAAGCAACTTCCTCATGAAGAAGGAATGGTTCTTTTGGCCCATGGGCAAACTGATGAGAAAGCTGGGAGGCATACCCGTCTATCGCGACAAGAAGATGGGATCGACCGACCGGCTTGCTGCATTGGCCATGGAGTCGAAGGAGTTTCACCTGTGCATCACACCCGAAGGAACACGCAAGCCCAACAGCGAGTGGAAGCGCGGCTTCTACTATATCGCACTCAAGGCAAAACTCCCCATCCTGCTCTACGGCGTGGATTACAAGGAGAAGAAGATAGAATGCACCAAGACCATTGTGCCCAACGGCGACGTGGAAGGACAGATGGCCGAGATAAAGGACTACTTTAAGCGTTTCGTGGCAAAGAAGCCCGAGAACTTTGCAACATAAATGAACATCAACATCAAGGCCACCCTGGCTATGGTGGCAATTTGCCTCATGGGGGCAACACAGGCAGGTGCGCAGAACGAGTCAAAGGCTCTGCGCACAGCACTTGCCGACTATCTGGAGAACTACAACCGCAATGCCACCTGCTACACGAGCTACGACCGTGTGACAGTGGAGGATATCACCGTAAACGCAGAAGAGCGTAAGGTGTATATCTACCTGAACGCTGGTTTTCTGGGGCAACCCTTCACGCCCGAATCGGTGAAGAGCATCAAGGAGAACATACAGCAGCGTCTGCCCAAAAACCTGCAGCGCTACGATGTGGTAGTCTATGCCGACGGCACCCCCATCGATATGCTTGTGCCGGTGAACCTGGCAGAGAAGAAGGACCCTACCAGGATGTATGGCAAGCTGGACTACAAAGGTCACCCATGGGTACAAAGGGAATCGCTCCCCTACTCCATCACACGCGGACTGCAAGGCAGGCATCTTTGCCTGTGGGCCAGTCACGGCAAGTATTTCAGCAACAATGCACAGAAATGGGTGTGGCAACGTCCCCGTCTGTTCTGCACAACAGAAGACCTTTTCACACAGACCATCGTGGTGCCTTATCTCATGCCCATGCTGGAGAACGCAGGAGCGTGCATCTTCACCCCCCGCGAGCGTGACTGGCAGAAGAATGAGGTGATAGTGGATAACGACACACCCGACTCCAACGGCCTTTACCAGGAAGTGAACGGCCGACACCAGTGGACTGATGCCGGCACAGGATTTGCCTATCTGCGTGCTTATTACCAGGATGGAGACAACCCCTTCACCGATGGTTCGTGCCGCATGACGGAAAGCGTGACGGGCAGAAAGACGCTCAGCACAGTGGTGTGGCGGCCTGTCATCCCCGAAGAAGGCGACTATGCGGTGTATGTTTCCTATAAGACTTTGCCTAACAGCATCGATGACGCTCATTATGTAGTACGCCATCAGGGTATGGACACTCCATTCACCGTCAACCAGAAGATGGGTAGCGGCACATGGGTATATCTGGGCACTTTCCGCTTCAGCCCGGGCGACTTGAACAACAACTGCGTTCTGCTCACCAACCAAAGCAGTTCGCGCGGAGTGGTGACCGCCGATGCCGTACGCTTCGGAGGCGGTATGAGCAACATCGTACGCTCTGACGACACAATGGACTACGCGCTCTGCAGCGGAATGCCACGTTTTCTGGAGGCCGCCAGATACTCGGCTCTCTGGTATGGCTTCCCGGTGGATACCTATCGGGTGAAGGATAACGACGACTACGGAGACGACATCAACGTGCGCTCCAGAACGGAGAACTATCTGGGCAGGGGCAGTGTGTATCTGCCCGGAGACAGCGGACTGTGCGTACCCTTGGAGATGAGTATGGCCCTTCACAGCGATGCGGGCTTCCGCAAGGACAGCACCATCGTGGGTTCATTGGGCATCTACACCACCGACTTCTACGAAGGAATCACCGGCGCAGGACTGTCACGTCTGACCAGCAGAGACCTGGCCGACATCGTGATGACGCAAGTGTATGGTGATCTGACCAACACCTTCGGCAACTGGACACGCAGGCAGATGTACAACCGCAACTATGGCGAAACACGCGAACCGCAATATCCTGCCATCATACTGGAGATGCTGAGCCACCAGAACTGGGCTGACATGCGCATGGCACACGACCCCTACTTCAAGTTCACCATGGCAAGAGCCATCTACAAGGGCATTCTGCGCTACTTGTCAACTGTACACAAGTACGATGCAGTGGTGCAACCGTTGCCTGTCAACAGCCTGAGCAGCAGTCTGAACGTACGTAAAGGCAAGGTGAGACTGGCCTGGCAACCCACCGTGGATGCTTTGGAAGAAACGGCACAACCCACCAAATACATTATATATATAAGCCGCAACGGCAGTGGCTTCGACAATGGAACAGCCGTTGACGCACGTTCCACAGCAGCCGACATCGATGTGGAACCGGGTGTGCTGTACCGTTTCCGCGTCACCGCAGCCAACGCGGGCGGAGAGAGCATGCCGTCAGAGGAGGTGTGCTGCTACCTTGCCGGGGAAGACGCACCGCACATCCTGGTGGTAGATGGCTTCCAGAGAGTGGCAGGTCCAAAGGCCTTCAACACCGAGAAGACCTCTGGTTTCGACATGAGCGATGACCCTGGAGTGGCCGACGTAAGAACTCCCGGCTATTGCGGCTACCAGCTCTATTTCGGCAAGGACGGTTGTGGCAAGGAGAACAGTACCGGCCACGGATTCAGCGGAAGCGAACTGGAAGGTAAGGTGCTGGCCGGCAACACGCACAACTGGGCCTGCCTGCATGCACAAGAGATACTCAAGAACGGACAATACAACATCAGCAGCTGTGTGGCTTCGGCATGCTCCACAATGGATGCCAGCCAGTTTGCAATGGCCGACATAGCCTTTGGCGCACAGCGGGCCGACGGCTATGCAATGCGCACCTACAAGACTTTCACACCCGAGGTGATAAGCCTGGTGGAGCAACTGACACGCAACGGAAAGGGCGTGCTGGTGAGTGGCGCCTACATAGGAACCGACATGCAGGCACCTGCCGAGCAGCAGTTCCTGAGCCAGACACTGAAATGGACATGCAACTCAACGGTCTTTGCCGACAACGGAATGACGGTGCAAGGCATGAACACACAGGCTTCCATCTTCACCGAACCCAATGAAGATCACTACTGGGTGCGCCATATGGACGTGCTGCAGCCTGCTGCACCGGCCTTTGCCGCCATGCAGTACGGTGACAGCCAGAACGCTTCGGCAGTGGCCTATCAGGGCAGCGACTACAAGGCCATCTCCTACGGATTCCCGCTGGAGTGCATCACATCGCCCGAAGCAAGAAGCGCCATCTTCGGTGCATCCATACAGTTCCTGCTTGCGAAATGAACTTCAAAGTATAACCATACATTATATATATGTACCAGATAGTATGTAACGAAAAGGGGTCAAGGACGCTCGAAGTACTCGACGAGCACCTGGAGACCATCGAGAAGCACAATCTCTTCACCGACCTGCTGGACAGCAACGGCATCGTCAACGAGAATGTGCTGGAGAAACTGCGCCTCAACGTGCGTTCTCTGCTCAACAACGAGCATCCCGACGCCGGGCTGCTCAAGCTGTGCCAGGACATTCTCTTCCACGATAATATGAAGGCATTCGGCCTGCATCAGCTCATCCTCCTCTTCCTCGACTGGGAGAAGGAGAAGCTGGAGGCGCTTAAACCCGAACTGGAAACCGAAAGCGAGAGTTGAGTACAAGCACACACCAACTGACCGAATGGCTGCCTACCACCCGACGCGAGATGGACTTGCGCGGTTGGGATTGCGCTGACGTGATACTCTTCAGCGCCGATGCCTATGTGGATCACCCTTCTTTCGGAGCAGCGGTGATAGGCCGTGTAATGGAGGCTGAGGGACTGCGAGTGGCCATAGTGCCGCAACCCGACTGGCACGGAGACTACCGCGACTTCAAGCGCTTGGGACGACCACGTCTGTTCTTCGGCGTTGCACCCGGCTGCATGGACTCTATGGTGAACAAATACACCGCCGCACGACGCCTCAGAAGCGAAGATGCCTACAGTCCCGACGGCCGTCACGACATGAGGCCAGAGTACCCCACCATCGTCTATACCCAGATTCTAAGGCAGCTCTATCCCGATGTGCCTGTGGTATTGGGCGGCATCGAGGCCAGTCTCAGGCGTGTGATGCACTACGACTATTGGCAAGAGCGCTTCCGTCCAAGCATCCTCGTTGACAGTCAGGCCGACATGATAACGTATGGCATGGGCGAGAAACCCACCATCGCATTGTGCCAGCTCCTGACCGACGCGCTGGAAGAGAGCCACCCCGACCTGGCTTATGACGAGAACGGAAACTCCTTCATCACCCGCTCCACCTTCCATCAGGTGGTGCAGGAGCAGCATGAGGTACCCCAGACTGTATCGCTCTACCGCAAGAACGACATACCTGGAGGCATCCGCAAAGACGACATCGTGCTGCACAGCTACGAGGAGTGTATGCGTGAACCGCGCCTTCATGCCGACAACTTCAGGCATGTGGAGGAGGAGAGCAACAAGCTGCGTGCGCAACGCCTGCTGCAACAGACGGGCCAGCAATGGGTGGTGGTGAACCCGCCATTCCCGCCGCTCACGCAAGAGGAGCTCGACCACAGCTTCGACCTGCCCTATACACGTCTGCCTCACCCCAAGTACAAAGGCAAGCGCATCCCGGCTTACGAGATGATCAAGTTCAGTGTGTGCATGCATCGCGGTTGCTTCGGCGGCTGCGCATTCTGCACCATCAGCGCACACCAAGGCAAGTTCATCATGAGCCGCTCCAAGGAGAGCATCCTCAAGGAGGTGGAAGCCATCACCCGCATGCCCGACTTCAAGGGGTATCTGAGCGACCTGGGAGGCCCGAGCGCAAACATGTATATGATGCACGGGCGCAATCCCAAGGCTTGTCAGGCCTGCAAGCGCCCATCATGCATCCATCCTCAGATTTGCCCGAACCTCAATGGCGACCACCGGCCACTGCTCGACATCTACCGTGCTGTCGATGCTATGCCGGGCATCAAGAAGAGCTTCATCGGCAGCGGAGTGCGTTATGACCTGCTCCTGCACGACTGGAAGGATGATGCTCTGAACCGCTCGGCACGCGAATACACGCGGGAGCTCATACTGCATCATGTGAGCGGACGGCTCAAGGTGGCACCCGAACACACCTCTGACAGTGTGCTCCAGCTCATGCGCAAGCCCTCTTTCATGCAGTTCAAGCAGTTTAAGAGAATCTTCGATGACGTGTGCCGCAGCCAGCGCTTACGCCAGCAGATCATCCCCTACTTCATTAGCAGCCACCCCGGATGCCATGCAGAGGATATGGCACAACTGGCCATCGAGACCAAAGGACTGGACTTCCAGCTCGAGCAAGTGCAGGACTTCACGCCCACGCCACTCACTGTGGCCACCACCTGTTGGGCTACAGGATATCACCCCTACACGCTCGAGCCCGTATTCAGCGCCCGTTCGCCCAAGGAGAAAGAGCAGCAACGCATGTTCTTCTTCTGGTATAAGAAGGAAGAGCGGCGCCGTATAGAGACCTACCTGCGCAGCATCGGACGGCAGGATTTACTTAAAAGATTGTTCAACAAATAACGTAGAAAGATTATGGCAAAAGATTGGTTTGAATGTAAAGTGAGATACGACAAGACCCTGGAGACTGGCTTGCTGAAGAAGGTAACGGAGTCGTACCTGGTGGATGCGCTGAGCTTCACAGAGGCCGAGGAGCGTTTCCTGCAGGAGATAGAGCCCATGATGTCGGGCGAATACAGCGTGAGCGACATCAAGCGCGCCAAGATATCGGAGCTCTTTGAGAGCATCGATACCACAGACGACAAGTGGTACAAGGCTAAGGTAGCCTATATCGCATACGACGAAAAGAAGGGCGTGGAGAAGCGCACCAACCAGATAATGCTCATCCAGGCCAAAGACCTGCGCGTAGCTGTGCAGAATCTGGACAAGGGTATGCAAGGTACAATGGGAGACTGGGACATCATCTCTATCGCCGAAACGCCTATCATGGACATCTTCAAGTTCACGGCAGATGGAAAAGCAAGCAGTTCAGAAGATAAATGAGATACGCTCCTCACTGCCACAGGACGTTGAGCTGGTGGCAGTGAGCAAGTATCATCCCGCCGAGGTGATACAGGCAATCTACGAAGGCAGCCGGCAGCGCATCTTCGCAGAGAGTCATGCGCAGGAGTTGCAACAGAAGCACGAAGCGCTTCCCAAGGATATCCAGTGGCACTTCATAGGCCATCTGCAGCGCAACAAGGTGAAGTACATCGTACCTTATATCTCGCTCATCCACTCGGTCGATTCGTCCCGACTGCTGACGGAAATCAACAAGCAGGCCGTAGCAATAGGTCGCAGAGTGGATTGCCTGCTGCAGTTGCATGTGGCTCAAGAGGAAACCAAGTTCGGTTTCACGCCTCAGGAATGCCTCGATTACCTTGCGTCCGGCGAATGGAAGCAGATGACGGGCATCCGCATAAGAGGCATGATGTGCATGGCCAGCAATGTGAATGACGAAGAACAGATAGCTTCGGAATTCCGCCTGGCACTGCAGACCTTCAACCAGGCACGGCAGACATTCTTCCAGGACGATGCCGACTTCAGCATCCGATCGTGGGGAATGAGCCACGACTACCCCATTGCCCTGCGCTGCGGGAGCAATATGGTGCGCGTGGGAACAGCCATCTTTGGTGCCCGAGAATACTGACGCAGCATCCTGCCAGCTTTTTGGCTGGCAAGATTATCCCATATGGCATGAAAATTGCACAATTTAAGATATAAAGTGCAACTTTCATGCCTTTTTTCTTGCAGGAGCATGAACTTTCCCATAACTTTGCACAAATTATAAACCAATGTGCAATGACAGACATAACGAAAGTACCTTCATTCAACAAGATAATAGAGGAGAGCATACGTAAGAACTGGGATCTGGACTCCATGTCAGACTATGGAGTGTGCACCTTTCAGTACAAAGATGTAGCTCGCATCATCGAGAAGATGCACATCCTGTTCGAACATGCAGGCATCCAAAAGGGCGACCGCATCGCTCTCTGCGGACGAAACCTGAGCCGCTGGGGAGCTGCGTTCTTCAGTGTACTCACCTACGGCGCTGTGGCAGTACCCATCCTGCATGAGTTCCACCCCTCTCAGGTACACGACATCGTGAACCACAGCGGTGCACGCTTGCTCTTTGTGGGCGACAAGGTGTGGCCCAAACTCGATGCAGCAGCCATGCCCGCGCTCGAAGGCATCATCTCGCTGGCTGACTTCAGCCTGCTTACATGCACCAACGACAGCCTCAAGTATGCACGCGAGAACCTCAACCGGCTCTTCGGGGAGAAGTATCCGCTCAACTTCCGAGCCAAGCACATCTGCTACCACGAGGATAAGCCCAACGACTTGGCACTCATTAACTACACCAGCGGAACGACCAGCAACTCCAAGGGCGTGATGATTCCCTACCGCGCGCTGTGGAGCAACTGCGACTTCGCAATACAGGTGATGGGCAAGGAGATAAAGCCTGGCGACAAGGTGCTGAGCATGTTGCCCATGGCCCACATGTACGGAATGATGTTTGAGTTCGTCTTTGAATTCACCCGCGGAGTACACATCAACTTCCTCACCAAGGTAGCATCACCCACCATCCTCATGCGTGCACTGGCCGACGTAAAGCCCCGCATCCTCATCATGGTACCGCTCATCATCGAGAAGGTGGTGCGCAAGTCGGTGCTGCCAAAGATACAGGATGTGCGCGTGAAGATGCTCATGAAGATGCCCGTAATAGGCCAGAGCATCAAGGATCGCGTACGCGACAAGCTCACCGAGGCGCTGGGAGGCAACTTCTACGAGGTAATCATAGGCGGAGCTGCACTCAACCACGAGATAGAGGAACTGCTGCACGACATCGGCTTCCACTATACCGTGGGCTACGGAGCCACCGAGTGTGCACCCATCATCTGCTATAATGACTATAAGGAGCAGGTCATAGGCAGCTGCGGACGCAATGTGGTTCATCAGGAAATCAAGATTCTCAGCCCCGACCCACACAATGTCCCCGGCGAGATACTCACGCGCGGACTCAATGTGATGCTGGGTTACTACAAGAACGAAGAGGCTACGGCCAACACCCTGGACAGTGAGGGATGGTATCACACAGGCGACCTGGGCACGATGGACGCTGATGGCAATGTGTTCATCAAGGGACGTTGCAAGAACATGCTGCTCGGTGCCAACGGACAGAACATCTACCCCGAGGAGATAGAGGACAAGCTGAGCAACATGTCGCTCGTGAATGAATGTCTGGTGGTACAGCGTGGCGAGAAGCTGGTGGGACTGGTTTATCCCGACCAGGAGCAGATAGCCACACTGGGGCTGAGCCGCAACGACATCGAGGCCATCATGGAGAAGAACCGTCAGGACATCAATCCCACGCTCCCCTCATACGCCCAGCTGAGCGCCATCAAGATTATGGACCAGGAGTTCGAGAAGACTCCCAAGAAGAGCATACGACGCTTCCTCTACACTCAGGAGTAACTGTAAACCAATCAATAGCGCAATAGCGGGAAGAGCCAATACGGTTTCTTCCCGCTATTCATTTTATTCCCCTGCCGCCCGCAACCGACTCACACCGGTCCCGCAGCACTTTGGCAGAAGCTTCCACTTGCCTCCATAAATCCTCCCTGCACCATGCCAAGAGTCTTCACGAAGCCTGGAGAAATCTCCGTTTGCAGTCTTTGGATGGCCATACGCAGCCTTTGGATGGCCATCAGAAGGCTTTGTACGGCCATCAGCAACCTGCAAACGGAGATTTTATAAGGCTGAGAACATAAAAGTAAAAGTCTGCAAGAACAAAATCAGCTTGCTGCCAGAAAGTCTTCACCACGCTGCACAGGCAATCGCAGCACGCTGCGTGGGCAATCGCAGCGCGCTGCGAATGGAACCGCACCGCGCTGCGTGAAACGAGGCATTCTGATGGAGCGCGAAAGCCAATAGCCTTCTGCGAACATGCAAGCAAAGCTGACTGACTTCCGCAGCCAGCTTTTCCTTTATCAAAAGTCACATCCTCTGAAGTTGGAAATGCGCTTACTGCTCAACGGAAGCCGAGAACATCCACTTCACCAGGCGGGTTTCACTGCATGAGAAACGTCCTATGGGGAGCTTGAGAACCAACTTGTTCCAGCCCTTCTGCAAACTGATTTCGATGGGTGGGCGCGATACGCAGTTCTCGTTACGAAGCGGCAACTCATGGTCACGTACCCTGTTCGTGTTCAGCCACACAGGCGGCATTATCTCCTCACCGTTTATCCAAGCCCGGCTTCCCTTATAGTCCCATGTTCCGGGAAGCGGTGGGAGGTCAGATTCAGAGCGGCTATAGTTCTGGAACTCCAGGCTGAGACGGGCCTTGCAGGCTTTCTTGGAATAAATCCAGCGCGTAGCGTAGGCCGTATGATTCTCCTGCGGATTCTCGTAAAAGCCGGGAACCAGCGTCCCCCACACATGTCGCAGATAGATGCCATTGCCCGTGACGGTACGCGAAGCATAGGTGCGCCCATCATAGGAATAAGATGTCACATCGGACTCAGGACCGCCGCCGGGCAGGAGATGCTGTTCGGGCGGGAAACTGCATTGCAGATTGCCCCCGTTGGGAAAAGCATCGGTGATGCGCCACACCACATCCGCCTGGCGATGGTAGGCAAACGGTTCGCCCTTCAGAGTATGCTCGGCGTGCCAGAGCATTCGGTTCTCAAACTCGGCAAACTCTGCCTTCTGCTCCTTCTCTTCGTCCCACAGCAGCGTGGTCTTTCCGTTGAAATAGCCCCTGCCGCCGCCTCGCCAGGCACGCTCGGCCAGCGTGAGCATGTAGGGATAGAAGTTGTTCTCGTTGAGCAACTGCCGTGTGTTGTCGATATAGCGGTCGTTCCAGAAGGCGATGATGCAGCCTGCCAGGTCTGGACTGCCCGCCGGCTGGTCATAGATGCGGCTGTTGAAGAGCGCCACCAGGTCGGCATAATTGTCAAAATGATTGGCATAATGGAAGCGGCAGTCTATTGCGGGGATGCCCGGTTGCGCCTTTCCCCGGTTGCTCCACAGCTGAGTCATGTCTATCTCACCTGGTCTGTAGTGCCATCCAGGGTTCCACGAGATGACCTTCTTGCCTCTTGAGCGCACAAACGACACCATTTCGGGCACAAACCCAGGGTCGGTAAATGCCACCTCGTCCGTACCGATATGCAGATAGGGAACTTTCAGGGCGTCGCACACTTCGGCTATGATGTCCTTCATGATGCGCTTGCCCTCGGCCGTTTGCATACCGAACCCGAACGTGCGTTCAAATGCCGCGCTGTGGCCAGGCATGTCTATCTCGGGGATAAGCAGCACATGATGCTCGCGGCAGAAGTTTACCAGCTCTCGCGCTTCGTCGAGCGTATAGAATCTGCCCTGCTCGCGCAGCATGTTCTGTGCGGCATTCAGCTGCGGATAGTGGCGGCTCTCCAGCCTCCAGGCCTGGTTCTCGGTCAGATGCCAGTGGAAGACATTCACCTTGAAGCTGCTCAGCAGCGCTATCTCATGCTTCAGCTCGTCCAGGGGGATGAAGCTGCGACCGGTGTCGTGCATGAATCCTCGCATGCGGAAAGCAGGCCAATCGGTGATTTCACACTGCGGCAGGCACTTCCGTCCCCGTCTGCTCACTGCCAGCTGGCCCATTGTCTGCCGTCCCCAGTAAAGCCCCTGTCTGGTGACAGCCTCGATGGTCACCCCATCCCTGCCTACTGTCAGATGATAAGCCTCGTCCTGGAACTCCGCCCCAGGCACCTCTGGTACCAGCACTTCATGCACCGGCACGCCGGCCCTGACATACTTGCCCGTAAAACTCACCTTCTGTGGCTTAGGAAGCAACTGCGGCATCTGAGCCTGCACGAAGCAACCCACCATCAGCAGGAGAATATATAAGAACTGTCGTTTCATTGCTGTAAATATTGTTTTTGTTCTATTCTGGTGTAAAGTTACGCATTTCGTCCCGAATAAGCAAGCCGCTGCCCGCTCTATGCCATAATGATAAAGCAGAACATCCAGGATGACAGACTGCAAGCCCCAAACCACCAACCACAAACAGACAAAGAAAAGGGCTGGCATCCCAAGCGGAATGCCAGCCCACGTTCACAGTCCTTCTGACAAACTGGAAGTCTTTTCAGACATCCGATCTAACGATTTACTTAACCACAATCTTCTTACCGTTAACTATATAGAGGCCCTTTGTATCCATGCGTGACACGCGGCGGCCCGTGATATCATAGATGATGCCATTGGCAGGCTTCACGGCTGACACGCCTGTGATGGCAGTCTCACCCTCGTTGTGCTCGGGAGTATCAGAGATGATGGCCTTTACTCCCTTGTACAACTTACTGATTTGAGAACCGTTCAGAGGTGTGTCATACATACGTACGATGGCGATATCGCCAGGGAATGCAGCCTCAGGGGTATCGTTAGGAGCCAGGTCGCAACCGATGCCGAACCACTGACGTTCAACATTCACAGGCCATCCGTAAGCACCTGTAGCTGTGGCTGAACCGGAGAACGAGCCATTTACGTACACCTTCACTTCGCTTCCATCCCATACACCCACCAGGTGTGTCCACTCGCCGCTGACGGGTGCGATGCCGGAGTAAGCGTCGTGGTAACTGCCACCGGTGTGTGCCTCGAAGCACCACTGGCTGCCATAGACGAGCATGCCCATACCTCCATCGCTCTCAGAACCAAACACTGTACACCAGCTGCCAGGCACGGTTCCCTCGAAGTAGGGGCGAACCAGGAGTTCCATGGTAACACCGTCCTCGATGCCGGTCTTCATGGCATCAGACACATGCACAACGTAGTTATTCTTGGGATGAGCGGACCATTCGTGCTCTGCACCGCAGAACACATTCATGTTCAGTGTAGGACTGGCCACCACGGAGGGTGTTCCGAATAGTTCGACAGTATTCTGAGCCGCAGACTTGTCTGTGGCTGTTCCGTCGATGTTGAACACTACATCCAGCAGGTCAGCCTCGCCGATTTCCACTTTAAACTTGTCCATCATCTCTGCCACCTTGGTTCCCAGCTGAAGAGCCTCCTCTTCGGAGTACGCTCCACTGTTCCAGCCATTCCATGCATCATCCATTATCTCGGTCAGCTCAGCGGTATGGTCGGGATAGTCATCCACACGTGCATCCAGCCCTATCAGGTCTCTTGCACACTGGGTATAAGCCTTACGGCAGGTGTAGATCTGCTTGAACAGGTCGGAGAAGCGCTCAAGCAAAGCATATTTCTCGGCACCGGTCTTGGCGGTCGCTGCATCAGCCACGGCCTGACGCAAGCCATTGCGCAGCTGCTCAGAGTAATTGGGATAGATTACATAGTTGCTTCCCCATGCATCCGACTTGAATTCGATGGTGGTATTGGCACGTGCCACTGCCTGCTCGATACCCTTGTCCATAGCCTCTGAAGCCTCTTCCAGACTGCCCTGATAGATGAGTCTCGCCTTGGCAAAGATGGGCCAGTCGTCGTTGCGGCCGCTTCCCTTGAGGCAACCACCGATGGTCAGTTTGCCGTCTGTCACATTGGCAAACACGCGGTTGAGGTAATAGTTGCCCTGGCACATGGCGTAAGTGGCACCACGCAGGCAATAAGGAATAGCCTGTTCTCCCCTTTCGCGCACCGGACCAAGAGCCCTCAGCTCATTCACGATGGGGTCATCGATAGGGATAAAGTCCTCTGCAATACCCATCAGAGGCATTTCGTTGTTGCCTGCGAAGATGAATGAAGTGTAGTAGTTACAGTCGGCATCATCACCCACCAGCGAACATCCGTTCATATCCAACTCATATACACCTTCGGCAAGACCGATAATCGTCTGGCTGAAAGAGCCTGATGTGGAACCCCAATAGTCCATTCCATAGTAGCCCTTTTCCTTCTCCACCTCAAAGTAGTCTGCCATCTTGGTCCAGTCCCAGCCTTCTCCCTTCTGCAGGAAATCAGGATTCTGCACCAGCATCGTCACATCGGTACCGGGGAGAGTGCCCGATGAGAGTGCCTTGACAAGCATGTCGTCCATATAGGTTATCTCCTTGGCAATATCCTCGGTGCTGAGAGAGTGGTTGTTGACGATGTAGTTCAACGAGCCGTTCACATAGGTCTCATTGGGTTCTATATCTTCCTCTATATATGCGCGCAGGATGATGGCAGGCTCGCTCAACAAGCCCTTGAGCTTATCCAGAGTTGTCTGCGCAGCCTCAAGCAGCTGGGTATAGGCATTCTTGTTCTCTATGATAAGGAGCTTGTCACCCTCTATCTCCGCACACTTTGCCACGAACTCATCCACAGTCGTGCATGCCGACAGTTCCTCGGAATGCTTGTGCAAGTTGTCCTTCAGCGGCATATACACCTCATACTCATCCATCTCCATGCTGACATGGAAGGAGTAAACATCGGCTGCCTCCTTCATGCTCTCGGCATCCGTGATGCAGTAGGTGTTGCCATCCACTATCATGATAAAACCATGTGAAGGGTCAAGCACAGGCGCAGCATCCTGCTCTACCGTCTGTCTCCATACCGATTTGAGGGGCGAAGAACCGTTCAGCTTCCAGCACACCTCGCCGTTGGCCAACTGGTCGTCATCGACAAGCGTACCGCCGTTGTCGCTGTCACCCACCATGGTGGTATAGTATGAATTGATTACGCGAACGGCCTCTGGATGACGTGCAAAGACAGCACCCTCGATGCCCGCAGAGCTTATGTCTCCTATCTGCAGGCTGTTCTTAATGTTGACATCCTTGCCTGCCCAGCCCACAAAACCAGCGCATCTGGTGGTGGACTCCGATACTATGCTGCCCGAGAAAACGCAGTCGTTGATGGTAGTTCCCTCGTTAGCCACACCCACCAGACCGCCATGAGAGCCGTCACCCTCTATAGTGGATGTGATGGTGACATCAGATGAAACGTTCTCGATGAGTGTGTTGGAGTGGGTCTGAGAGGCCACTGAACCGGCAAACTTGGCATTGTTGATGACAATGTTACCCGTGATGTGGAGGTTACGTACAGTGGCATTGCTGAGGTTCATAAATGGAGCACCTGTGGCGGTGGAGGTGTTTATACCCAGCTTCAGAGTATGTCCCTGGCCGTCAAATGTGCCGGTATAACTCCGGTGGTAGCTGATAATCTTCTTGGCCGCAGAGAAATCAATGTCCGCCTCCAGCTTGGCATTCAGGTCAATCTTGCCCATTCGCACCGAGCGGGCAAAGTTCTCCATCTCCTCGGAGTTGGCTATCAGCACCGTTCCGTCTTCGTCTGTACGCAGCGTGGGGAATACTCTATCCACATGCTCAGGCTCACCTGTCTTCTTGGCCTCTGCCTGTTCGTAGAGCGCCTTCACCTGCTCGCCAGTGAGCGGGTCATTATATATACGTGCGATGGCAATATCGCCCTGGAAAGCCTCGCGGCAGAATGTGGATGAACCAGGATCGAAGTCAATGCCTACGCCCACGAAGCATTCATCGTCATGCCCATCGCTCGTGGGGAAGCCCAACTCGCCGCCGGCTCCGTCAACGGTCGATACCAGCTCGCCGTTGGCATAGAACTTGCACACGCCGGCCTCCTTGTCCCATACGCCCACCAAGTGTATCCACTCACCATCAACTACCGGGCCAAAGGTGGCATCCTTGTAGGTCTGGTCTATCACGCATTCGAAGTCCCATACACCATTATATATAATGATACCGAAACCTCCACCCTGATAACAGCCGAAGATATTGCACCAGCGATTGCTTATGGTACCGTTTTCAAAACACGGACGGGCCATTACCTCCATGGTCATACCGTTCCTGAGAGCCTCCACAAGCTTGTCGTTATAAGGGACGCGAACGTTATTGAATGTCTCGCTTCCCCATTCATCTTCGTCATTGCAAAGCACATTCATCCCATACATAGGGCTCTTCTTGATGTCGGGAGCTCCCGTCACACGAATGGGATTGGCCATTGCGGACACATCAACAACCGTACCGTCATCGTTGAACACGACGTCCAGCACGTCAGCCTTAGGCGCTTGGGCTGCCACTGCCAGTCCCATGCCCAGGGACAGAATAGATAGTAGTAGTCTTTTCATAATAGATTATTTGATGTTAGTAAACCTTGTTGGCTTGATAAAGCTTGGCACTCCCCTGCCCCTTGATTAAGCAAGAGGCAGGGAAATGATTATGTTCCTTTCCTCCGTGAGAGCAACATGCGCGTCAGTCCCGACGCACCACGTACTGCTTCACAGCGGACTGAAGTTCTTCACAGATAGTGCAAGCGCAGTCAGGTCAGCGCTCCACCTTCACATTGCAAGCAGGCGAGATGGGTTGGCCATCCAGGCATACGTAGAAGCTGTACTCGCCTGAGGCCAGTCCGTCAATCTCTACCACACCCTCGGCCTTGCTGATTTCCTTGGCCACCTGGTAGGCTCCCTTGCCCTTCACCTGATAGCAGATAGTGGCAGCCAGCTTGTCGCTCATGTCGCCATATCGCAGCACGATGCGCTCATCCTTGGCATAGGAAGCACGCTCGCTGCGCAGTAAGGCGGGTTTGCCAATCACGAAATACTTGCGTGGGAAAGGCTCGGTGTAGGCTCCCACCATGAAGTAGTTGGCATAGTAGATGCCTTCGAGCAGAGGCGAAGACCAGTTCTTGGTGCCGGACACGTTGAGCTTGATGGTGCCGGAGTACTTGCTGTAATACACCCAAGTGGGGCAAATCACATCCTTGGGCACATCATTCTCGGCTGCATAGATGCCTACCCAGTCATTATTGAGTGCAGGAGCAGACGCTATGGCCACCTGTACGGCATCGCCCACATTATACACCGACTTGTTCAGAGACATTGTGAAGCCCTTGGGATCGTATGCGGCATCCATCAGGAACACGGGAACTCTGGTAGAGCACTCGCTATATCCGGAATCACGAAGCATCACCAGATAGTACTCGCCTGCCTTGTCATAGCTGAGTGTGAGCTTTCCGTCCTTCACATCAGTATATTTCCATGAGAGTGAAGGCTTGCCCGCTCCGGGATTAGTGCCCACTGGATAAAGTCCTATCCAAGCCTGGGTACCCACGGGAGCGCCCTTGAACGACACCTCGATGTTCTCTCCTTTCTGGAAGAAAGACTTCTCCACCGCCAAAGATGAAGTGACATTGACTATCGGCCCAGTAATCCATTCGCTATAGACAGGCTCACCCTTCTTGCCGAAGCATTCACATGGACGCACGACGAAGCGGTAGTGGAACAGTTTGGGCAACTCTGATTCTCCGAACACGCAGAAGGCTTCCTTGGCATCCTGGTTCTCTCCCATGAAGCAGCGAGGCGACATCACGCGCTTGGTAACCGAGATGAAGCGGCAGTCGAGCCACTCATGCTCCACCTGCACTTCGTAGTCAAAGGCCCTCACACCAGTATCCTTTTTGAATACATTGGGGAAGGTGACGGTCACCTGCTGCTGTTCTACGCCATAGCGATCCTTGCCCAAAGCCTGCGACACCGTTACCTTAGTGCCTTCGGGGAACTGTGGCACGGGGGCTGTCTTCTTCCTGCTCTCAAAGGTGAGAGGTGCTGTGAGCGAGATGGGCAAAGGCATCACCCAAGGGTCAGCCACGGGCTGGTCGTTGACAAACTCGCGTCGGTCAAAGACGATAGCACCATCATACACCTTCATCACCATGCCCTGACGGCCGCCACCACCGATGTTGGCCATCTGCGTAGGTGGTTTGGCACCCCAGTCATCCTGATAGGTGTTCTCACGGGCTGGCATGGGATAGAGGTAGCTCAACGAAGAAGTGCCCACTGAAGTGAACTTATCCTGCCAGAAGTTGCGCTCGTCATTGAGGGGAGAATGGGAATGACCCGAGAAGGCAACCGCATTGGGGTACTTGCTCAATATCCTTGTCACATTGCCGTCATCCCTGCCCCAAGCCCAGGCGCAGTTGCAAGTGTCCTTGGGATGAGGATGCTGGATATAGAAGAAAGGCTTCTCCTTGCCCAGCTTGGAGGCACGTTCGGCCAGGAAGTCAGCCAGGCCGGGAATGTTGTTGTCATGCCAGTGTGCACCGATGAAGCAGTATCCGTTGACCTCCTTCATCCATATGGGCGAGTATTTCTCCTTGAAGCATCGCTCCCACGCGCCCTTCAGATCGTTGCAGATACCGTGCTGCTTGACATAGTCGGCACCATACTGGCTGACGGTTCCACCCCAATTGGCAGCCTGTGCATCGTGGTTGCCGTATATGAACAGCTTCTCTGTGTATTTCCCGTCAAGCCCCTTGTTGTCGGGGAACACCTTATACCAAGCGTCGGCCACCACCTGCAACTGGGGTTCCAGTCCCTGGTCGGCCATATCGCCTGCTATTATCACTCCATCCACCTTCTGGCTTCTGAAGTATTCCAAAGTATGTATGAAGGTATCGGCCGTCTCGCTCCCACGCAAGTGGATGTCGCTTACGATGCCTATGACAAGGTTGGGATTACCCAAAGTCTGGAGGTCTGTAGCCAGCGATGGAACACCCACATAGGCTGCTCCCACCAGTGCTGCTGACCTCTGAATAAAGTCTCTTCTGTCCATTCTACGTTAATGTTGATTGTTACCAATTGTGATGAAAAGGATGTCTCACTTCGCTTCGTCAGTCTTAGTCACTACCTCTTCTCCACCTTACAAAGTTATACAATTATTTCGAGCACGCTCATTAAAACAAGGAAAATTGCACTTTTATCCATAAAATACAGCCAAAAGAAGACAAGCGGAAGACATTTCTCCACTTCTGCAGGCATAATAGCCCTGTCGGGCATACAAAACGCACCCGATTTCCCAACACAACACCCACCCTGCCGCATCACCCATGGTCTTATGGCCTATAACATCAACCAGCTTCGGGCAACAAGCACCGCTCCGTTCTGTAGCAGGCTGACAGGGTCGGGCAGGCGCTGCAAAAACTTTGCAGGATGCAGAAGAAATGACAGCAACAGAAGGGACTGGCATAAAACGCAGCGCGCTGCGAAACCCGACGCAGCGTGCTGCAACAGGCAACGCAGTGCGCTGCAACGGGCAATGCAGCGCACTGCACCAATCGAGCTAAAGCAAAGGCTGGCACTCCGAGCGGAATGCCAGCCTCGCTTCATCGCTTTTCCTTTGGCCAAGAAAGAAGTTCCGGCTAAAGGAAAAACTGCTTACTTGACTACAATCTTCTTACCATTGACTATATAGAGACCCTTTGTATCCATGCGGGATACGCGGCGGCCTGTGATGTCATAGATGATGCCGTTTGCGGGCTTCACGGCTGTTACGCCTGTGACGGCTGTCTCACCCTCGTTGTGCTCGGGAGTATCGGTCATGGACTCCTTAATTCCTTTGTACAACTTCTTCACCTGAGAGCCGTTGAGAGGTTTGCTATACATGCGGGCGATGGCAATATCGCCAGAGAAAGAAGACTGACCAACGTCGCCCACATGAAGGTCGCAGCCGATGCCGAACCACTGACGATCCACATTTACAGGCCATCCGTAAGAACCAGTTGCCGAAGCTGAACTGATGAGTGTACCATCCAGATAGAGTTTAACTTCGCTTCCATCCCATACACCTACGATATGTACCCACCTGTTGCCAACAGGCTCTGAACCTGAGTAAGCACAGTGGTAGCTGCCACCTGTATGGCATTCGAAGCACCACTGACTATCCTGAACAAGCAGACCCATACCGCCAGAATTCTCGGAGCCAACTAATGTACAGAAGTCCGTGCGAGGCAGAACTCCGCCTGGGAAGTAGGGACGGGCCATTGCTTCAATGGTAACGCCATCGTTCTCGATACCCTCCTTCATGGCATCGGAAACGTGCACAATATGATAGTTCACAGGGTTGTAAGCCCAAGCGTTGGATGATGCACAGAGTACGTTCTTGCCCAAAGTGGGACTTGCCACTACGGTGGGAACGCCTCTTGACTCTACTACATTCTGGGCGGCAGACTGGTCAACAGCCGAACCATCCTCATTGAACACGATATCCATCAGGTCAGCAGCAGGAATCTCCACCTCTATCTTATCCATCTCTGCAGTAATATTCTTCATCACTTGCTCCCATTCCTCGGCAGAACAACTGCCGTCGAACCATCCGTCCCAAGCCTTCTTGGTCATTGCAGTAAGTTCCTCATACTGGTCGGGGAAGTCGTTGGCTCGGGTATCCAGGTCTATCAGGTCGCCAGCAGCCTTGGCATAAGCCTTGCGACAGAGATAAACCTTCTTGAAGAGGTCAGAGAAGCGCTGGAGCAAAGCAAACTTCTGCTCACCAGTTGTAGCGCTTTCCACGTCGGCCACAGCCTGTGTCAGATCTGCACGAAGTGCCTTAGAGAAGTTGGGATAGATAATGTAATTGCTGCCCCAAGCGTCTGCCTCAAAGTCGATAGTTGTCTGGGCTCTTGCCACAGCTGCCTTCAAGCCCGCATCCATGGCATTGGAAGCCTCCTCCAGGTTGCCCTGGTAGATAAGACGAGTGTTGCAGAAGATTGGCCAATCGTCCTTACGTCCGCTGCCATAGAGCTTGCCACCGATAGTGAGAGTACCATCTGTCACCTGGGCAAACACGCGGTTGAGGTAATAGCCTCCCTGACACATGGCATACAGAGCACCATTCAAGCTGTAAGGAATGAGCTGCTCGTCCAATACACGGATGTCGCCAAGGTCGCCGATGCCTACTGCCAGAGCGTCATCCAGAGGGATATAGTCCTCTGCACATCCCATGAGCGGCATTTCCATGTCGCCTGCAAAGATGACAGAAGTGTAGTAGTTGCAGTTTTCATCATCACCCACCATCTGAGAGCCATTCATATCCAGCTCATAGATACCGTTGGTCAAACCCGTGAGAGTCTGGCTGAAGCCACCCTGATAAGAGCCATAATAGTGCATACCACAGAAGCCCATTTCGGTGTTCAGGGCAAATCTGTCGGCCTCCTTTGTCCACTCCCAGCCTGCTGTCTTCTGGCTGAAGTCGGCATTCTGCACCAACATGCTGATGTCGGTACCAGCAGGTGTGTCCGAAGAGAGTGCCTTGAGCAGCATATCCTCAATATACTTAAGTTCGCCGTCAACATCCTCTGTATTAAGGCTGAAATAGGTGGTGATGTAAGGCAACGAGCCGTTCTTGTAATTTGAGTTAGGCTCAATCTCTTCCTCAAGATATGTTTGGAGCACCACAGCAAAGGGATTGGTCAGACCCTCTATCTTGTCCTGAGCATCCATACCTGCTGCTTCGAGCGCCTCATAAGCCTTGATGTTCTTTTCTATCAGTTCGATGTCGGCATCTACCTCCTTGCATTTGGCCACGAAGTCATCGATGCTGGTAGCCGCACCAGCCTCCTGGGCGTGCTGACGCATGGCATCCTTGAGGGGTTTGTATGCCTCGAAGGTGTCGGCCTTATCTGCCATAGCTGTAGAATAAGCCGCTACAGCATCCTTCAGAGATGCCTCGTCCTTGATGTTATAAGTCATATCGTTCACCACGAGCACCATTGCGTGTGTCTGGTCCAATACTGGTGCCGCATCCTCATCAATGGTCTGGCGCCAGGCAGCATTGGCTGCTGTAGAGCCATTCAGTTTCCAGCAGACTTCACCACTGGCCAACTGATCGGGCTCTGCAAAGGTAGCGCCATTGTCGGGCAGTCCTTCTATCTGAGTGGTGTAATAGCTGTTGCGGACGCTCACATTGCCGGGATAGCGCGAGAACACAGCACCCTCAACGGCCACATCAGCTATATCACCCATCATCAGAGAGTTCTGAATGATGGTAGCACCGCTTGCCCAACCTACGAAACCTCCGCAACAGTTGGTTACCTCAGAGTTTATCTTGCCTGAATACATACAATTACTGATGACTGTACCTTTACCTGTGCAACCGAACAGACCGCCATGTGTGCCGTCACCTTCAAGTATGGAGTTGATATTGACATCAGATGAGACGTTCTCTACCAGAGTGTTGCCAGAGCAATCATTTGCCAATGAAGCGGCAAACTTATACCTGCCGATGAGATCACCAGTGATGTGCAGGTTGCGAACAGTAGCGCCTGTAAGGTACTTGAAGAGACCTCCGGGAACTCCCTCTGCCTGGGAACCGATCTTCACAGTGTGTCCCTGGCCGTCGAATATACCTCCGTAACCTCTGTCATAAGCCAGTATCCTTCTCGACTCAGAAAAGTCAATGTCGGCTTCCAGCTTGGCATTCAGCTTGGTATAACCCATGCAAACAGCCTGACCAAAGGTATAGAGTTCTTCGGCATTGGCTATCAGCACTGTACTGTCGGCATCCATGCGCATAGCGGGCATGATGGCCTCCTCGTGCTCGGGCTCCTCTGTCTTTTTATTCTCCACTTCCTGATAGAGCGCCTTCACCTGCTCCTCGGGCAGAGGGTCATTATAGATACGGGCAATGGCAATATCCCCACGGAATGAGTTGTTGCTTGTTGTGTTGGAACCCGGAGCGAAGTCCATGCCCAGACCTACGAATACCTCATTGCCGTTGGGATTGGGAAGTTTCAGTTCGCCAGTACAATCCTCGGCTGTAGAAACCAGATTGCCGTTGACGTACAGTTTGCATGTACCTTCCTCTTTGTCCCATACACCCACCAGATGAATCCACTCGCGGTCGGTGATCACATCATAGGTGGCGTCTCTCTGCTTACCTCCTATGACATTCTGAAAGTCCCACTTGCTGTTTTCAATGATGATGCCGAAGCCTCCGCTGTTGTATCCGCCCAGCAGGCAGCACCATTTCGTGTCGAACGTGCCGTTCTCAAAATAGGGACGTGCAAAGACCTCCATCGTCATGCCATCCTTTACGGCTTCCAACAGATTGTCGTTGTAAGGTACGCGGATGTTGTTGTAAGACTGTTCACCCCACAATTCCTGTTCATTGCAAAGGACGTTCATTCCATACTGCGGGCTTCTCTTGATGACAGGGTCGCCCAATACCTTGAGCGGGTTGGCCATTGGCGAGGCATCAACCACAGTGCCATCATCATTGAACACAACATCAAGCACATCGGCCTGAGGCACTTGTGCCAATGCAGTCAGTCCCATGCAGAGGGACAGGAAAGTCAGTAACTGCTTCTTCATAGATATAACCTTGATGTTAGTAAGACAATTATTTTTGATTTAGGAAAATGCTCCCCTGCCCCATGGGGTTCCATGAGGTAGGGAAGCCATTGTTTTCCCTTATTTCAGGACTTTCTTTCCGTTGATGATGTAGATATCATGCTCCAGACGGTCCTCTGAGCGTCCGGCAACGGTACCGTCCGTTCTGTAAACGACAGGATCGGCAGGGCGATTGCCTTCTACCCCACTTACAGCCGTACCGCTGCCCTCTATCTTCACGCTGCAAGCCTGGGAGATGGGCTTTCCATCCACACAAACGAAGAACTTGTAGTCGCCTGCCGGCAGTCCTTCTATCTGCACAGTGCCCTCTTTTCCGCTGATGGCCTTGGCTTCATGAAGCGTCACGTCGGTACCCGTCTGGTAATGGACAGTGGCATCGATGTGCTCATCCATATCCCGGAAAACGAGCTGCACGGGTTCGTCCTTACCATAGGAATCGTGCTCGCTTGCCAATGTGACGGGCTTGCCAATGACGAAATACTTGGCAGGGAAAGGCTGCACATAGCCGCCTGTCATGAAATAACTGACGAAATAGAAGCCTTCGATGAGCGGAGAAGCCCAGTTCTTGGTGCCGGCAACATTGAGCATCATAGAGCGCATACCCTTGTCATAATAGAGCCAGGTGGGACACTTGTTCTCGTACTTCGCTTCCAGTTCGGCCGAATAGATGCCCACCCAGTCGCTCTTGAAGGCAGGAGCCGATGTGATGCGCACCTGGATGCCGTCGCCCACATCATACACACGCCGGCTGGTGAGGAGTGAGAAGGCCTTGGGATTATAGTCGGTATCGGTGAGGAACACGGGAATTCGTGCCGAGCACTCGCTGTAACCCGAGTCGCGGAACATTACCAGATAGTACTCACCCGACTTGTCGTGCTTGAGTGTCATCTTTCCGTCCTTCGCGGCAGTATAGTCCCATGACAGGGACGGATTGCCCGAACCAGGAGTGGTACCCACCGGATAGAGGCCTATCCAAGCCTGGCTGCCCACGGGAGCATCCTTGTAGGTCACCTCGATGCTGTCTCCTGCCTTGAAGAACATCTTCTCGATGGAGAGAGACGATATGATGGAAACGATGGGACCATCTATCCAATCGCTATAGACAGGCTCGCCCTTCTTGCCGAAACATTCACATGGACGCACGACGAAGCGGTAACGGAACAGCGTGGGAAGTTCGGAGAGGCCGAACACGCAGAACGCTTCCTTGGCATCCTGCCCCTCACCCATGAAGCAGCGAGGCGACATCACGCGCTTGGTGACGGATATGAAGCGTACATCGAGCCACTCGTGCTCGACCTGTACCTCGTAGTCAAAAGCACGCACTCCTGTGTCTTTCTTCAACAAGTTGGGGAAGTGCACCGTCACCTGCTGCTGCTCAGTACCATAACGGTCCTTGCCTGTAGCCTGCGTGACAGTCAGCTTGGTGCCGGCAGGGAACTGCGGTACGGGAGCCGTCTTCTTGCGGTTCTCAAACGTGAGAGGTTCGCTCAGCGAGATGGGCCAAGGCATTACCCAAGGGTCGGCAACAGGCTGGTCGTCAACAAACTCACGTCGCTCGAAGGCGATAGCACCATCATACACGCGCATAATCATGCCTTGACGACCAGCGCCTCCAATGTTGGCCATCTGCGTAGGCGGCTGGCCACCCCAGTCGTCTTGATACGTATTCTCGCGACCAGGCATGGGATAGAGGTAGCTCAACGAAGAAGTACCGATGGAGGTAAACTTGTCTTGCCAGAAGTTTCTGTCATCATTGAGCGGAGAGTGAGAATGGCCCGAGAAGGCGACTGCATTGGGATAGCGGTTCAGTATCTTGGTCACATTGCCGTCGTCTCTGCCCCATGCCCATGGACCATTGCAGGTGTTGAGGGGATGGGGATGCTGGATGTAGAAGAACGGCTTCTCGGTTCCCAGCTCGTCAGCATGCCCGCTGATGAACTCACTCAGGCCGGGGATATTGTTGTTATGCCAATGAGCGCCGATGAAGTAATAGCCATTGACCTGCTTCATCCATATGGGCGCATAGTCCTCCAGGAAGCATGCTTTCCAGGATGCAGCAACGTCCTTGATGATGGCATCCTCGTTGGATGACGCCTGCACATCGTGGTTGCCGTAGATGAAGAGCTTTTCGGTGTATTTGCCATCCAGCCCCTTGTTGTCGGGGAAGACTCTGAACCAGGCATCGGCCACCCGGTGCAACTGCGCCAGCAGTCCGTTGTCGGCCATATCGCCTGCTATTATCACGCCATCCACACGCTGGGTGCGGAAGTATTCGAGGGTATGCACGAAGGTATCCACAGAACTGTCCCCCGTGATGTGAATATCACTAAGAATACCGATGACAATATTGGGATTTCCCAATGTCTGCAGGTCCGTAGCCAGACCGGGAACCCCTGCGTAGGCGGCTCCAACCAATGCTGCTGACCTCTGGATGAAATCTCTTCTGTTCATTTATGTCAATTTAGATTGTTTCTTTGTAGCGTAAAAAGGGAACACCACGATAGTGCCAGTTTTAGTTTATCCCCATTCCACTATGGCAAAGTTATACAAAATTTCACAGAACAGAAGCATAATATAAGAAAAGAAAGCGCCTTTTTCACCCGTACATGTTGCATAACATACATTTCACAGGGTTTTCACAGAGAAAAAGCAGTTGTACAGACTTTTCATAGCAGAGCAATAGCCGTTTAGATGCAACACGCTGCATCCGTCATCGCAATGTGCTGCAACCCTCATCGCAGCGTGCTGCAAACGGTCACGCAGCGGCTTGGTTTTCCCGCAACAGACTTTTCACCCGATTCGTTGAGCCAAGCAAAAGACATGGAGATGCATTACTGCCACCGCTATACATTATTATATATATAGGCGGGCGAGACGTTTGAGAGCCTTTTCCAAAAGGATTACACAGCCTTATTCAGAAAAGCAACAGGGGCTGCTTGCCCTATTGAAGACAAGCAGCCCCTGCTATTTACTGGCTTGTGAAGGATTAGTCCTCGTAACCGTTAGGATTGTTCTTCTGCCAGTTCCATGCGTCGCGGCACATCTCCTCGATGCCATACTGAGCCTGCCAACCCAGCTCCTCCTTTGCCTTTGTGGGGTCGCAGTAGCAGGTGGCAATATCTCCGGGGCGACGGGGTTTGAGGCTGTATTTCACGGGAACTCCGTTGGCCTTCTCGAAAGCCTTCACCACATCGAGCACGCTATAGCCGTGGCCGGTACCCAGATTGTAGATGCCCAGTCCGCAGTTGCGCTGAATGGCCTTCAGAGCACATACATGACCAGCTGCCAGATCGCACACATGGATATAGTCGCGAACGCCTGTACCGTCGTGTGTATCATAGTCGCTGCCGAATACGCCCAGCTCCGGACGCTTGCCGATAGCCACCTGAGTGATGTAAGGCATCAGGTTGTTGGGGATACCGTTGGGGTTCTCGCCTATCTTTCCGCTCTGGTGTGCACCGATGGGATTGAAGTAACGCAGGATTACCACATTCCACTCCTTGTCGGCCTTCTGCACGTCCATCAGCACCTCCTCCAGCATTGACTTGGTCTGTCCATAGGGGTTGGTGCAATGACCCTTGGGGCACTGCTCGGTGATGGGAATGATTGCGGGATCGCCATAGACAGTGGCACTGGATGAGAAGATGATGTTCTTGCATCCGTGGTTGCGCATCACATCCAGCAGGATGAATGTGCCTGTCATGTTGTTGTGGTAATACTCCAAGGGCTTGGCAACACTCTCGCCCACTGCCTTCAGGCCGGCGAAATGGATGACAGCCTCGGGCTTTTCTGCCTCGAACACCTTTGCCATTGCCTCTGCATCGCGGATGTCGGCCTTGTAGAAAGGAATCTGCTTGCCGATGATTTCACCTACACGCTCCAGAGCCTTAGGGTTGGAGTTGTAGAGATTATCCACTACAACCACGCTGTGACCAGCCTTGTCCAACTCGATAATGGTGTGGCTGCCGATGTATCCAGCACCACCCGTGAGAAGAATCTTCATATCTGTGAGATTTAGTAAATGGTTTTATTCTTGTTTCAAATCACTGTACCAGTCCGAACAGGCGGCTCAAACCACCATCCACACCACTGAAGCCCATGAAAGCCATTGCCAGCAGGCCGGCAGTCACAAGGGCAATGCTCATTCCGCGCATACCCTTGGGAATGGGCATGAGCTCAAGTTGCTCGCGGATGGCAGCAAACACAACCAGTGCCAGAGCAAAGCCTAAAGCGGTGCTGAAAGCGAACACCACACCGGTGAGCAGGTTGGGCTCAAGACCCTGTGTGGCATAGTTGCCATTGGCTACCAGAATAGCCACACCCAGGATGCAGCAGTTGGTGGTGATGAGGGGAAGGAACACACCCAGTGCCTGATAAAGGGCTGGAGCGGTCTTCTTGAGGATGATTTCCACCATCTGAACCAGTGCGGCAATGACCAGGATAAAGGCTATGGTCTGCAGATACTCCAATGCGAAGGGTACCAGAACGAACTTCTGCACCAGATAGGTGACGATGGTGGCCAGCGTGAGCACGAATGCCACAGCGGCTCCCATGCCCAAGGCAGAGTCAACCTTCTTACTTACACCCAGGAAGGGACATATTCCCAGGAACTGGGAAAGCACGACATTGTTTACGAAAATAGCCGTGATGAATATCAGTATGTATGCCATGACTACGCTTTCTTAAGTTTGTTGATGAGTGCGATGAGATAACCCAGAGCGATGAAAGCACCAGGTGCAAGCACAAAGACAAGTGCTCCGTAGTTCTCAGGGAATACCGTGAACGAGAATATCTTGCCGGTGCCCAGCAGTTCACGCACGCCTCCCAGCAGAGTGAGGGCGAAGGTGAAGCCCAGACCGATGCCGATGCCGTCGAAGATGCTCTCCACAGCGCCGTTCTTGGCAGCAAATGCCTCGGCACGTCCCAGGATGATGCAGTTGACCACAATCAGGGGAATGAAGAGGCCCAGAGACTCGTTGATGGCGGGAGCATAAGCCTCGATAAGCATCTGCAGCACAGTCACCAACGATGCGATAACCACCACAAACGAGGGGATACGCACCATATCGGGCACCAGATTCTTGATGAGCGAGATGATGAAGTTGGAGCAGATGAGCACAGCAGTAGTGGCCAAGCCCATCGACATACCGTTCAATGCACTGCTGGTAGTGCCCAGTGTGGGACACATTCCCAGCAAGAGAACGAAGGTGGGATTCTCCTTTATGAGTCCGTTGAAGAATATTTTCAAGTATTTCATATTGTTTCCTCCTATATACCTTATTTATTAGTACTGTCGTTCTGCAGGCTGTCGGCGCTGGCCACAGGCTCTGCAGGCACCAGTTTGGCTGCCGGCACCACCTTGGAAGCACCACTTCCACAGTCAGCCGAAGTACCATCCTGCAGCGCCTTGTAGGCACCGTTCACGCAGCGCAGGAAAGCGCGGCTGGTGATGGTAGATGCTGTGATGGCATCCACATCGCCTCCGTCCTTCTTCACTGTGAGGTTCTCCGACCCGGGATTACGGCCTATGATGTTGCCTTTTCCTTCTCTGAACCACGTAGCAGCCTTGGCTCCCAGTCCAGGAGTCTCGCTGCTCTGCAGGATGTGATAACCCTTGATACTGCCGTCGGAAGCAAATCCTACCAGCACGGTAAGGTCGCCGCCAAAGCCTTTCTTATCAGTAACCTGCACGGCATTGCCGCTTGTGGTACGATACACAATCACATTACCGGGCAGAGAGTCTGTTTTCTGCACCTCCAGACTCTCGGCCTGCAGCACTTCCTTGATGCCGTTTGCCAGCGTCTGCTCTTTAATGGCGGCGATAGGGCCACTGGTCAGACTGTTGACCGAAGCCAGTGCCACACCTGCTATCAGAGCGATGACGGTGAGCACTATCACCATATTGTACCATGTAGATTCCAGCTTCTTCATTTCTTTGTTACCTCCCCGAATCGTTTTGGTTTACAATAAGTGTTGATGAGGGGCGTGAAGGCATTCATGATGAGAATGGCAAAAGACATTCCCTCAGGATAAGCGCCCCAGTTACGGATGACAATGGTGAGCACGCCGATGCTGATTCCGTAGATGATCTGACCACGATGCGTCATGGGTGATGTGACGTAGTCAGTAGCCATGAAGCAGGCTCCGAGCATCAGACCACCGCTGCAAAGCACCTGGGGGACAGGAGCATAAACGGGATCGCACACATGGCAAACCAGCGACAGAACAGCCACTGTACCCAGGATGCTCACGGGTATGTGCCAGGTGATAATCTTCTTCCAGATCATAAACAGGCAACCCAAGAGGAGCAGCAAAGCGCTCACCTCACCCAGCGAACCGCCGGTCATACCCAGGAACATTTCCTTGATAGAAGGCAACTGGGAGAGCACAGAGGCATCGCCAGTGGTAATGGCCTGCTTCATCACGCTCAAGGGAGTGGCAGCCGTTTCGGCATCCACCAGCGATGCATGCAGCACAGGCCAGGTGGTCATCTGTGCGGGGAAGCTGATGAGCAGGAACACACGGCCCACCAGAGCAGGGTTGAAGGGGTTGCAGCCCAGTCCGCCAAAGGTGAGCTTGCCCACTCCGATGGCTACCAGAGCACCCAGGATGATAATCCACACAGGCAGGTTGCTGGGAAGATTGAAGCCCAACAGAATGCCTGTAAGCAGCGCACTGCCGTCGAAGATAGTGGTGCGCTCTCTGCCGAGGATGAATTTGGTGATGGCCCATTCGAACAAGATGCAGGCAACCACCGAGGTCAGCATGACCACAGCTGCTCCTGCGCCGAAGAACCAAAGGCTGGCCAAGAGTGCAGGCAGAAGAGCCAGACACACGCCGTACATATTCTTCTGTACGGAATCACCGCCATGTACATGGGGTGAAAGTGATATTATTGGTTTCATTGTTTACTCTAATTGTTGATGTGAAGGGTGATTACTTCTTGGCAGCACGTGACTTGATGATGCCCATCACGGTGCTCTTGCCCACACGTATCATGTCCAGCAAGGGACGATGACTGGGACAAGTGAACTGGCAGGAGCCGCACTCGATGCAACTGGTCACCTCGTTCTTCTCGGCATCCTCCCATCTGCTCTGGGCACTCAGGGTAGAGAGCAGATAAGGCTCAAGGCCCATGGGACAGGCACTCACGCACTTGCCGCAACGGATACAGGGGTTGGGTTCTGCACGACGGGCTTCCTTCTCGTTCATGATGAGCAGACCGCTGCTGCCCTTGGTCATTGGTACCTCCAGCGAGAGAAGGGCTTTACCCATCATAGGACCACCGCCTATAATCTTGCCGGTATCCTCTGGCAGACCGCCGCATTCGTCTATCAACTGCTGGAACGGTGTGCCCAGACGGGCGAGCAGGTTGCTTGGCTGCTTCACGCTCTTGCCTGTAACCGTGATGATACGGTCAATCAAGGGCTTGTTCTTCATCACTGCCTGATAGATGGCAAAGGCTGTACCCACATTCTGCACCACGGCACCCACATGGATGGGGATAGCTGGAGGAGCAGGCACCTGACGTCCGATGACAGCATCTATCAGCTGCTTCTCACCTCCCTGGGGGTATTTCACCTGCAAGGGAACCACCTCGATGTGGGGATGCGACTTGGCCTTCTCGGTCATCAAGGCGATTGCATCGGGCTTGTTGTTCTCAATGCCGATGTAACCCTTAGTGACGTTCACAGCCTTCATGATGATTTCCACACCCTCCAGAATCTCCTCGGGATGCTCCAGCATGAGCCTGTGGTCGGCTGTCAGGTAGGGTTCACACTCCACCGCATTGATTATCACGCACTCAGCCTTGCAGCCTGGAGGAGGAGAAAGCTTCACATGGCAGGGGAAGGTGGCACCTCCCAAACCTACGATACCAGCGTTCTTGATCTTCTCGATGATGGTTTTGCTGTCCAGCTCTGCATGATCGGCCAACTTCACCAGTGTGTTGCTGCGGTCGATGCTCTCTTCCCACTCGTCACCTTCTACATTCACGTAGATGGCAGTACGGCGTGTTCCGCTGGCATCCAGAACGGTGTCTATCTTGGCCACCTTGCCGCTGACACTGCTGTGGATGGGTGCACTCACAAAACCTCCAGCCTCTGCCAGAAGCGTACCCACCTTCACCTCATCGCCCTTCTGGACAACTGGCTTGGCAGGAGCACCTATATGCTGGAACATGCTGAAGACTGCCTGCTTGGGCAGCGATGCCTCTCTGATGGGGCTTGCAGCAGACAGTTTGTTCTCTGCGGGATGTACTCCGCCTATCTTGAATGTCTTCATTTCTGTTCCTCCTTATTGTTCACTGTTGTTGTTTCTGTGCTTTCCACCTTCACGGCAGCAGGCTTTGCCACCTGTGCAGGCTGAGCGGCAGCAGCTGCGGGCTGTTCTGCCTTAGGCTTGCGAGGCGGAAAGTTGAACGCCTTGATAGCGCCTTTTGGACAAGCGTCCTCGCACTTACGGCACATCTTACACTTCTCGGCATCGATGTATGCCAGGTTGTTGACCAGGGTGATAGCCTCAAACTTGTCACAAGTCTTCACGCACTTGCCACATCCGATACAAGCTGCCTTACAAGCCTTATTGGCCACAGCACCCTTATCCTTATTGTTGCAAAGCACCACCATGCGACGTCCCTTGGGACCCTTGAGCCTGATTTCAATGATACCGCGGGGACAAGCCTTGGCACATGCACCACATGCTGTACACTTGTCTTCATCCACTTCGGGCAGACCCGTAACGGGATTCATGGTCAGAGCACCGAACTGGCACTTGGCCACACAGTCGCCACATCCCAGACATCCATAGGCGCATTGTGTTTCACCCATGCCTGTCATGTTCTGCACACGACAACTCTGCACGCCATCAAACTCGGCAACGCGCGGACGGTTCTCGCAGGTTCCGTTACACCTGACAACAGCTACCTTTGGAGCAGAAGCCTCTGCAGCCAGTCCCAGGATAGATGCCACCTTCTCCATGACAGGCTGTCCACCCACGGGACAGAGCTTGCCTTCCAGGCTGCCGCCATCGGCTGCCTTCACACACGCAGCGGCAAAACCCGAACAACCGGGATAGCCGCACCCGCCACAGTTGGCCTGCGGCAGAACAGCCGCAACCTTCTCCAGGCGAGGGTCCTCGCTTACAGCAAATTTGTGCGAGATGACATACAGAACCACTGCAGACAGTAGTCCTATCGCTCCCAACACAATCACTGCAATCATGATTTCGTTCATACGTTGATTGAAGATTTAATTGATATTTGTATTTAATGTTTTGTTATTTCAGGGGAACAAATCTGTACCAGACTTCACAATGTGCCAGCCCCGTCATCGAGAGGACGCACGTGGAACTGGAAACGCCTGTTGATACGGTCACGGAAAAGATAGAGTGTACTATAATAAAGAATAAGGAAGAGCAGTACAAACAGTGCACCTACCTCTTCGCTCCATATCTTGCATCCTAGGAAAAGCACTGCCACCATGAGGATAAGAGGCACTGCATAGGCCAGCCAAACGGCTTTGAGCCCCTGGCGGAGTGTACCTTCTACCACCACAGTCTGCCCTACTTGCACGGGCTCATCACCCATGCAGGCTTCCACTATCTTTTCCTTGCTTTCGCTGCTCTTGCATAAATGCTTCACCGCACAGCCTCCACAGGCCGTTTGCTGCATTATGCGCACAACGCAAGTGGTGGCCTTTATCTGCTCCACCACACCTTGATGCCGGATTGTTTCTCTCATTACTATATGGCCTAAGCCTCAATAATCGCGCAAAAATACGAAGTTTTCCGCACATGCGAGCGTTTCCCTGTGCTTTGTTTTGCCTATCGTGCAGATTTTATATATCTGCCTTGCCGGATGTCACATTATCATTTAACTTTGTGGGATAATAACCCCCAACAACCGAACACAGATGTTTACATTCAAAGCCTGCTGCAAGATCAATCTGGGATTGCTCGTTACAGAGCGCCGGCCAGACGGCTACCACAACCTGCAAACTGTCTTCTACCCTGTCCCCTTGTCGGATGAAATCAGTGTGGAAGAAGCTCGGGAGGACAGCTTGATCATGTCGGGCATTCCCATCGAGGGTGCTTCCGAGGACAATCTGGTGCTTCGTGCTGTGCGTTTACTTCGTTCCCAAGAACTTGACATCCCGCCTCTGCATATCCATCTGCACAAGAACATCCCCAACGGAGCTGGTTTGGGAGGCGGAAGCAGCGATGCAGCCGGCATCGTGAGGGAACTCAACAACCACTACACACTGGGCTTGAACGACCAGAAGATGGAGGAAATGGTGGCATCGCTGGGTGCCGACTGTCCGTTCTTTGTGCGCTGCAAGCCTGTGTATGCTGAAGGTATAGGCAATATCTTCAGCCCCATCAACCTCAATCTGAGCGGCATGCACATCGTGCTCATCAAGCCCGACGACTTTGTTTCCACACGTGAAGCTTACGCCCAAATACATCCTCAAATGCCCGAAGTGTCGCTTGACAAACTCGTGACGGCTCCCTTGGAGGAATGGCGCAATACCGTGGGCAATGACTTCGAGCACAGCGTCTTCCCCGCCCATCCTGCCATCAAGGCCATCAAAGACCAGCTGTATGCAGCAGGCGCTATCTACTCCTCTATGAGCGGAAGCGGCAGCAGCGTGTTCGGTCTGTTTGCAGAGAAACCTTCCTTGGAAGGCCGCTTCGGAGGTATGTTCGTATATGAATCACGCCTTTAGGACATTTCCCCACCCAAGATAGGGAAAAACCTTGGCAACGACAACGGATTGACCCTACCTTTGCACCAGAATACTAAAAGGAAAAGACTATGAAACGTTACATCCTGACACTGGTAGCAGCACTGACCGCAATGGTCAGCGCATCGGCAATGAGTTACGAGAGGGCACGCGAGGAGGCTCTCTACCTCACCGACAAGATGGCCTATGAGCTCAATCTCAATGACCAGCAGTATAACGACGCATACGAGATCAATCTGGATTACTTCCTCAGTATGAACTCGGAGCGCGACCTTTACGAGGACTATCTGAGTTACCGGCTCACCGACTTCAGACATATTCTGGTGAGTTGGCAGTTCGACCTCATGCTTCAGGCAGACTATTTCGTACGCCCGCTCTTATGGAGTCGTGGCTGCTGGGTGTTCCCTATCTACACGCATTATCACAGGCACGTGTTCTATTACGACCGTCCGCGAGTGTATTTTGAGTACAGAGGCGGGCATGGCCATCACCATTTCCACAACGGCTACTACGCCGAGCGCCGACCCAGATGGGATGGCGGAATGAGAGGAAGAGAGCCTATGTATGGTCCCGACAGAGGGGGAAATCGTCCCGACAGAGGTGAAACTCGACCCAATCCAAGCCGTGGAGACGGTTATCACTTTGACCTTCCCGGACGTGGCGACCGCAATACCGGACGCGGAAATGAGTCTGTACGCGGCGACAACAGCTACACTCCAAGCCGTGGAGAACAACCTGGCAGAGGCACTGTGACCACTTACCCCAGCCGTGGAGAACAACCTGGCAGAGGTACGGTGACCACTTACCCCAGCCGTGGAGACCAGACTGCGAGAGGTGATTATGACAGAGGAAACACGCGCGGAGGCTACAGCATAGGCCGAAACAACGGACAGACTACACGCGGGGAAAGTTATTCCCGCTCCGAGCGTAACAACTATACCCGTCAGTATCAGAACAATGGCACACGCGGAACAGACCGTTCCTATTCCACTCCAAGCCGAAGCACCGGCTCAATGACCCGTTCTGGCAGCTCCTGTCAGCCTGCCAGCCGCGGCAACTCATTCTCACGCAGCAGCTCACGCGCTGTACCCAGCGGCGGATCTTCAGTGGGTGGCTCACGCGGAGCAAGCGTCAGCCGAGGCTCCAGCAGCGCACCTACCCGAGGAGCAAGCGTTGGTTCGGGTTCACGCGGAGGAGCATCAGGAGGTGGAACAGTCTCCCGTGGACGCAGATAACAAACAGCATATGGAAGCAAAAGACATAAGGGAACTTCTCGCCCAAAAGAAGATGAGCATGCGCGATATCGTTACCGTAGGACGATACACAGCCGGTCATTTTCGGAACGACAAGAAGGCAGAACTATATGAGTTTAGCCATTCCGACGACCCGTACATCAGCTTCAATGCTCTGCACGTCTTCACATTCTTCGACGCCTACGACCTTGAGTGGCTGCAAGAGAAGCATGATGACCTCATCAATTGTGCACTAAGTGAGACGGCAAACAACAAGCTTCGCCTGCAACTCACCTTGCTGCTCAGGCAGCCTTTCTACCCTGAACTGATACGCACAGACTTCATCGACTTCTGCCTCAGCAAGTTCACAAATCCCGCACTGCCTTATGCCATCAGAGCGTTATGTATGAAGTTGGCATGCAAGCAGATGACTGCCATTCCCGAACTGACAGATGAACTGGAGTCCAACGTGCAACTGCTCGACCAGGAGCAGCTCTCTCCTGGCCTCTTGTCTGCCAAGCGTCAGGTGGAAACGAAGATAGAGAACGCAAGGAAAAAGCAGGCTGCCAAGCTCAAGAAGAAAACCCAACGCTCCTGAGTCAGCTGTCTTCGCAAAAGTACCCAACAGCTTCCGGCGCAGAATCCAAAGGCATTCCCGAAGCCAGCCAACAACTTCCACCCCACAACGAAGCAGCACCACAGAAATCATCCGTGGTGCTGCTTTGTTCGTTATACCATTATATATATGGAGCAGGAACCGCCTGCACCGCCTCAGTTATGGCGCAGTTTCTTCAGGAGCTCCTGGTTGATGCGGCGTATGCGGGTCTGTCCCTCCATCAAATCACGCTTGAAGGAGTTGAACTCCACATTCACATTATTATATATGTCATTGAATGTACTCAGGAGTGGAGGCAGATAAGGTTGCTCGTTGGTGTTCACCACGATGCGGATGTCTTTTGGCATCACGCGCACGTCTATCTCGCATCCTTCCTCCTTGGGATCGCCATCGAAGTGAATCACACCGGGATTCTTGCGGAATATCTTCAGGTGTCGGCACTTGAAGCAGCGTATCTTGCTGTTCTGCGTAATGGTCTTGCTGAAGAGCTGGATAGCTATCTGGGGTGCTTCGAGCACATTGAACGGCTCCATCACAGTCACATCCATCAGCCCGTCACTCATGCTTGCATGCGGAGCGATATACACATTGTTGCCATACTGACTGGCATTGGCACAGGCGATGAGGAAGGCTTTGAACTGCTTCTTCTCGCCGTCTATCTCCATCTCGTAGGTGTCTGGCTGGTACTTCAGACCTTCCTTCAGCGTATTCTCTATATAGGTAAGTAGTCCGCGTCGGCCGCTTTGGGCGAATTTGCTACTTACAAAGGCATCAAAACCGACACCGCATGTACAGAAGAACGGAGTGCCGTTGATGATTCCATAGTCCAAGCTTTTTATCTGACAGTCTGCCAATACCTGCATCGCTCCTTCTGGGTTCATGGGGATATACAGATGCCTGGCCAGCCCGTTGCCGCTTCCGCAAGGGATGATGCCCAGTGCTGTGCGCGAATGCACCAGACTGCGTGCCACTTCGTTCACAGTGCCGTCACCGCCCACAGCCACCACCACATCAGTGCCGTCGGCCACAGCCTCACTGGCAAGCTCTGCAGCATGACCTCTGTGGTCAGTGTATGCAACGTGCACATCAAAGCGCTCGTCACTCAGATACTTAGGTATGAGAGCAACGATGCGTTTCTTGTCTGTCGTACCCGAAATGGGGTTGACGATAAAAAGTACTGATGTTCTGTTCTGCATAATTGGCTACAAAATTAAGCAAAAACACACATTCACAAACCAAAAGAAGGGGTAAAAGTAACAATTGATAGCAGTTTTTGCACCCACATATAAGCGTAATAAACGAAAAAGCACTACCTTTGCAAAAATTTTCGTGACCCCTTGGTCACAGAGGACAAAACTAAGTAAATGGGACTATTAGAAGAGAAGCTCACTAAACATCCTTTCTATGCATTGGCAAAGGAGGTTAAAGAGAAGGGCGTATATCCCTATTTCCGTGAGATTGAAGGAAAACAGGGAACTGAAGTTGAGATGGGTGGACATCACGTGTTGATGTTTGGTTCGAACGCTTACACTGGCCTTACTGGCGACCAGCGGGTTATTGATGCAGGCTGCAAAGCCATGCAGCAGTACGGTAGCGGTTGTGCTGGCAGCCGATTCCTCAATGGTACACTGGACATCCATGTACAGCTTGAGAAGGAGTTGGCAGAGTTTGTCGGCAAGGACGATGCGCTGGTATTCTCCACCGGTTTCACTGTCAACAGCGGTGTGATACCGCAGTTGGTGAGCAAGGATGACTATATCATCTGTGACGATCGCGATCATGCGAGCATCATCGATGGCCGTCGCCTCAGCTTTGCCACACAGCTGCACTACAAGCACAACGATATGGCCGACCTCGAGCGTGTGCTCCAGCGTTGCGAACCCGACAAGGTGAAGCTCATCGTGGTGGATGGTGTGTTCTCTATGGAAGGTGACCTCGCCAACCTGCCCGAGATAGTGCGCCTGAAGCACAAGTACAATGCCAGCATCATGGTGGATGAAGCACACGGCATAGGAGTGTTTGGCAGGCAGGGACGAGGCGTATGTGACCACTTCGGACTTACCGATGAAGTGGACCTCATCATGGGCACATTCTCCAAGTCACTGGCCTCTATCGGTGGTTTCATTGCTGCCAACCAGACCATTATCGACTCTCTGCGTCACACCGCACGCACCTATATCTTCAGCGCCAGCTGCACACCTGCTGCCACTGCAGCCGCCCGCGAAGCTCTGCGCATCATCCAGGCTGAGCCCGAGCGCATAGCTGCTCTGTGGGATGTGACCAACTATGCTCTGAAACGTTTCCGCGAGGAAGGCTTCGAGATAGGTGATACCGAGAGCCCCATCATTCCTCTCTACGTGCGTGATTTGCGCAAGACATTCATCGTGGTAGCCCGTGCATTCGACGAGGGAGTATTCATCAACCCCGTTATACCTCCCGCTTGTGCGCCCACCGACACTCTTGTGAGATACGCGCTGATGGCTACCCACACCCATGAGCAGGTGGATGAGTCGGTCAAGAGACTGAAGAAGGTGTTCCACGAACTGGACATCATTTAAGCCTACAGCCAACTGTCCGGCTACTGGCAACTCGATAACCGCAGATAACATAAGGCATCCGGCCGTCAGGCTGGGTGCCTTTCTTGTTTCCACTATGCTGCTGATTGCATTCCTCATCCTCAATTCGGCTCATCCGATATATCCAAGCGATTAAGCCGCCAACTGATTCAGTATGTCTTTCAAGACACTGACTACTGTTTCAGTTTATGAATAGGGAAAAGACTGCTCCAGACTGCCCGGAAAAAGTATCCTTGGATACTTGCCCGTTTATCCTTGGATAAATTGCGAAGTATCCTTGGATACTTTGCCGAGTATCCTTGGATACTTTTTCCAGGCAGTTTGCCGACTACATGGAACAATCCCACAAACAGCCCGTCGGCTCTCCCATAGATATGCCGGTTGACTCCTCAATTCCCCTCCCCTCCAGCACGTCCGCTGGATTAAATTCACTAACTTTGTGCCCCAATTCAAGAGAGAAGATGAGAAGCAAGAGACAACCCATACCCATCACACTGCGTTCTGCCACTCCCGCAGATGCCGGACAGATAAGGGAGATATATGCACCTTACGTGCGTGAGACAGCCATCACCTTTGAGTACGAAGTGCCGTCTGTGGAGGAGTTCACAGAGCGGATAGAGCGTACGCTGGAGCATTACCCCTACATCGTGGCAGAAAGCGAAGAGGGCAACATCCTGGGTTATGCCTACGCGGGAGCCTATTACGGGCGTGCTGCTTATAGCCGCAGCGTGGAGGTTTCCATCTATGTGCAGGCAGGACAGCACGATGCGGGCGTTGGCCGAAGGCTCTACGAGGCGCTTGAAGAGGAGTTGCGCAGCAGAGGTTTCCTCAATCTGACCGCCTGCATAGCCTGGAGCGACGAGCCCAACAGGTTCCTCACCCACCAGAGTCCGATATTCCATCGCCACATGGGATATGAGCAGTGCGCACATTTCCACAAGATAGGATTCAAGTTCGGACGCTGGTTCGACATCATCTGGATGGAGAAGATGCTGGGCGAGCACAAGGATGAAAACCTGTAGCGCCTGGCCTTCAGCACCCGGCAATCCAGTTGCCCAATCCGACCAAGCACAAAAACCACACACTTCAGGCAGAGTGCAGACCCGCAGACTTTGCACCCTAGCCGAAAAGCAGTAACTTTGCACTATCGGCGGCAAGCAGGCATGCACATGCTGCCAAACCAATGTAACACGCACAATGATGAACGAAGAAAAGCCACAGATACAGGATGCACAGGAGACTCCAACTGCTGTGACGCTTAACGCACACAACAAGGATGAGTTTCCACCCGCACATACAGCCGAACATCTGCTCAATCAGGTGATGGTGAGAATGTTTGGCTGCGAGCGCTCAAGGAACATGCACATCGAGCGCAAGAAGTCCAAAATCAACTACACACTCAGCACACAACCCACACAGGAACAGGTGGCTGAGGTGGAGCAGCAGATGAACAGGCTCATCGCACTGGACCTGCCCGTAACCTATGAGTTCGTTACCCGAGACAACATCCCTGCTGGGGTGAAGCTGGACAAACTGCCCGAGGATGCCAGCGAGACGCTTCGCATCGTGCGCATAGGCGATTTCGACATCTGTCCATGCATCGGCCAGCACGTGAGCAAGACCGGTGAGATAGGCTTCTTCCGCATCACAAGCACCAGTTTCAAGGACGGTTCTTTCCGTATAGTATATAAGGTAAAGGCCGACTGAACCGACCGTGAGCACATGAGAAATGAACATTCATAAGAGAGAGAGAACATTTTACAGATAGATATGGCAGACTGGAAGAGTGCGCTGGCAGCATTGGGAGCCTCCACAGAGAACAATGGCGAGGAGAAGAAAGCGGATGTGGAGCGCAAGAAGAGAGTGGGTGTGGTGTATTCCACCAACCCTGACTTTGAGTATGATGATGCCCAGGAGGCCGAAGCAGAGACTCTGCCCAGGCAGCAGCAACCGCTTCGCCTGAACATGGAACGTGCCGGCAGAGGCGGCAAGACAGTCACTCTGGTCAAGGGATTCGTAGGCAGCGAGGCTGACCTGAATGCTCTGTGCAAACTCCTGAAGCAGAAATGCGGCGTGGGAGGAGCAGCCAAGGAGGGTGAAATCATCATTCAGGGTGACCACCGGCAGAGGCTTCTGGAGATTCTGAAGAAGGAAGGCTACACAGGCACAAGAGGTTGAGGACAACAGGAGCATCCAGCTCCTGCAACATAACAAATCATAAGCAAACACACAGATGGCAAAGATACTGATCAAGGACACTACGGTGAGCGAACGCGCACAGATAGTTCGCGAGGCACTGGGAGCCGACAGCGACTGCGAAGGCATCGACCTGACCGACATGTATGATGACTATATCTACGGACTGAAAGAGCTGGCCGACATCAACCGCGAGTTTAGTGAGAAGCATGCGGGAGAGGTAGTGACTCATCCCGAGGAGACTGACTCCACCTGCCAGTGGAGCCGATAACGTTCACACAACCAAACATCACCCCTTCACGGCGCTCCATCCTTGCTCCTCACACCTGGCACTCTGCGGGTTGGGAGCAAGAGGGTTTCATGTGCCGTAACAGAATATTATGAGTACCAACGACAAGAGTATCTTCGTGCGCCCATTGTGGGTTTCCATCTTCGCCCTTACCGCTGCAGTGGCGTGGGGATGGGCTTACCCGCTCATCAAACTGGGTTTCGCCGAGTTCCACATCACACCCGACCTCACTGGCAGCAAGATTCTGTTTGCCGGCATTCGCTTCTGCATCTCGGGTCTGATTATCCTGGGAGTAGCACGTGCAGGCAACAAGAGCTTTGCGATAAGGCGTTCCGCCGACTGGTGGTACATCCTGCTCTTCACCCTGCTCAATACCACCATCCACTACACATGCTTCTACATCGGCCTTTCTTACGCACCTGGAGCGCGTTCGGCCATACTCAACTCGCTGAGCGTGTTCTCTGTAGTCATCCTGGCATGTCTGTTCTTCAAGAGCGACAGGATGACCATACGCAAACTCATGGGCTGTATGATTGGTTTCGCAGGCATTCTTGCACTCAACATCGGCGGTGAGAGGAGCGGCAGCGGATTCACTCTGATGGGCGACGGAATGATTGTCCTCAATGCGCTCAGCGGCGCTGCTGCATCGCTGCTTGCCCGTGGATTGGGCAGGCGGGTGAATGTGTTTGTGGGTACAGGCTACAGTCTGGCTTTGGGCGGACTGATGCTGATGGCTGCCGGACTGCTCTTGGGTGGCAACATACCGTATGTGAGCGCTCTGGGCATCATCTATCTGTTGCTGCTGATAGCCATCAGCACCGTCGGCTTCACCCTTTACAACAAGTTGCTCACCTGCAATCCTGTGGGCAAAGTGGCCATCTACAACTCGCTGATACCTGTGGTGGGAGCCGTCACCAGCTGCCTCTGTCTGGGCGAAACGTTCTATTGGAAATACGTGTTGGCAGGCTCACTTGCCACTGCCGGCATATGCATCATCAATCGGGGAAAGCAATGACAGAAGTGCTTCATTGCTGATACGGGATGTGACGAAGGGCACAGTCGAGCCTCTTCTCCAGTTCATCCAGTTTGCCCATTCGGATTGAGAACGTCATGTGACACTGCATATCGCACGTCTGCTCCACAATGCGGGCTTCCATCAGGCGCGATATCTTCATCACCGCATTCATGTCGGCATAGTCGAAATCTATGCTGCAAGTGCCATCCACCGTACGTGTTTCCACCTGTGCATCATCCAGTGTGGCGGCTGCCGTAGTGCGATAAGCCTCTATCAGTCCGCTTGTTCCCAACTTCACACCGCCGAAATAGCGCACCACCAGCACAATCACATCGGTCAGTTCACGGCTGTTTATCTGCCCCAGGATAGGCTTGCCTGCCGTTCCGCTGGGTTCTCCGTTGTCATTGCTGCGAAACTGTTCGCGCTCTGCACCCAGCATGTATGCCCAGCACACATGCCTGGCATCATAATATTTCTTCTGGTATTCAGCCACCAGCGAGAGAGCTTCCTCGGGGGTGGTTACATGATGGGCAAAGCCAAGGAACTTGCTCCTCAGTTCGGAGTAAGTTCCTTGGCTTGTTCCCACAATAGTCTGATATTCATCCACCATTGGCATGAATGTCTATGAGAGTTTGTGTACCACGAGTCCGCTGCGCAACTTCGGCTCAAACCACGTAGCCTTGGGAGGCATGATATTGCCGCTGTCGGCTATGCGGATAATCTGCTGCATGCTCACGGGATAGAGCGCAAGTGCCATCTGCATCTCGCCCGTATCCACCCTGCGCTTCAGTTCTCCCAGCCCGCGCAGTCCGCCTACAAAGTCGATGCGCTTGTCTGACCTGAGGTCCTTGATACCCAGCAGCTCATCCAGGATAAGCTTGCTGCTGATGCTCACGTCCAGACTGCCGATGGGGTCAGTCTCATCCACCAGCCCAGGCTTCAGCATCAGGCTGTACCACTTACCCTGCATGTAGAGGCTGAACTCATGCAAGCAGGTGGGTCTGTAGGGTTCTGCTCCCTTGGGAACAACGGTGAAATGCTTCTCCAGAAGCTGGATGAACTCGGCAGGCGAATGGCCGTTGAGGTCCTTCACCACACGGTTGTAGTCCAGTATGGTCAGTTGGCTTGCGGGGAAGCACACAGCCATCAGGTAGTTGTATTCCTCCTTGCCTGTATGGTGAGGGTTGGCTTTGGCCTTCTCGGCACCCACCAGCGCAGCCGCTGCCGTACGGTGATGACCGTCGGCGATATACAGATGAGGCATCTGGGCAAAGCGCTCGGTGATGGCCCTGAGGTCGTCTTCCCCTTCCACCAACCAGAACTGATGGCGGAATCCATCTACCGGCGCAATGAAGTCATACTCAGGCTCCTGGGCTGCATAGCGGGCAACGATGGCATCCAAGACTGCATCGTCGGGATAAGCCAGAAAGACCGGTTCCATGTTGGCATTGCATATACGCACATGCTTCATGCGGTCCTCTTCCTTGTCCCTTCGTGTGAGTTCGTGCTTCAGGATCACTCCGTTCATGTAGTCAGCCACAGCTGCTCCCACCACCAGTCCGTACTGTGTGTGCCCGTTCATCGTTTGGGCATACACATAATAGTGTTCGTCGGCATCCTGCACCAGCCATCCCTCGCGCTGGAACTTGGCAAAGTTGTCGGCCGCACGCTGATACACGCGCTCGTCATATTCACTGGTTCCCTCGGGGAAGTCTATTTCGGGTTTGATGATATGATAGAGCGACTTCTCATTGTCGCCGGCTTCTGCCCTTGCCTCCTCGCTGTCCAGCACGTCGTAAGGCCGGCTTTCCACCTGCTCTACCAGTTCGCGCGGCGGGCGCAATCCTCTGAATGGTTTTACGATAGCCATTATTTGTTTACTTGGAATTTGGTTACACCGTCCTTCAGATAAGCCACTATCTGACGTGCAGCGGCTATGCCTGCGTTCACATTGGCCTCTGCTGTCTGTGCTCCCATCTTCTTGGGAGTGGCGAAATAGCGGCCAGGAAACTCCGACGAGAAGGTTGCATCGGCATCGGGTTTGATGTCGGTGATGTATTTCAGATCGCCTCTCTCCTGCATGAGCGCTATCAGTCCGGGCTCGTCTATCACCTCCTTGCGGGCGGTATTGACGAGTATTCCACCCTTCTTCATCTTGTTCACCAGGTCGTGATTGATGCTCTGGCGGGTTTCGGGAGTGGCAGGAATATGCAGCGAAACGATATCGCACTGCTCAAAGAGTTCGTCGCGTGAAGCGGCTGCGTGCACTCCGGCTGCCTCGATGGCCTCCTTGGGGCAGAATGCATCATAGGCATACACCTCCATGCCAAAACCCTTGGCTATGCGGGCTACATTCCTGCCCACGTTGCCAAACGCCAGTATGCCCAGCTTCTTGCCCATCAACTCGGTGCCGCTGGTACCGTTGTAGAAGTTGCGCACTGCATATACCAGCAGTCCGAACACCAGTTCGGCCACACTGTTGGCATTCTGTCCGGGTGTGTTCATAGCCACCACATGATGGGCGGTAGCAGCCTCCAGGTCGATGTTGTCATATCCTGCACCTGCACGCACCACTATCTTCAGCTGACGGGCAGCATCCAGCACCTCATTATCCACCTTGTCCGAGCGAATGATGAGTGCATCTGCATCGGCCACTGCGCTCAGCAGCTGGCTCTTCTCGGTATATTTCTCCAGCAGGGCCACCTGGCCTCCTGCCTCATTGATCACTTCCTTTATGCCATCCACAGCCACCTGGCTGAACGGTTTTTCTGTTGCAACAAGAACTTTCATGTCTATTATATATATAATGTATAAGGGAAAACCCGCAGGCGGCAATTTGTTCCCATGATCCGGGCAGCCGTCTGTCGGGTTTCCCTACGCTTGGTTAGTGTTTAGCTTCAAATTCCTTCATGCAGGCTACCAGTGCCTTACAGCCCTCCACCGTCATGGCGTTGTAGCAGCTGGCACGGAATCCGCCCACATCGCGATGGCCCTTTACGCCCACCATCCCTTGCTGTGTGGCAAAGGCAAGGAACTCGTCCTGCAAATCCTGATATTCGGGTTTGAGCACGAAGGTAAGGTTCATCCTCGAGCGGCTGTCCTCCTCGGCTGTTCCCACAAAGAGTCTGTTGCGGTCTATCTCATCATACACGATGGCCGAGCGCTCTATGGCTCTCTTCTCCATAGCCTCTACTCCACCCTGCTTCTTTATCCACTTCAGGTTCTGCAGAGCGCAGTAGATGGGCACCACGGGAGGTGTGTTGAACATGCTTCCTTTCTTCACATGCGTGCGATAGTCCAGCATGGTGGGGATGGGACGGCTCACTTTGCCCAGCAGATCTTCCTTCACAATCACAAAGGTCACACCGGCCATACTCAGATTCTTCTGTGCACCTCCGTAGATGAGTCCATACTTGCTCACATCCACCGGGCGTGAGAAGATGTCGCTGGACATATCTGCCACCACGGGGATGGGAGAGTCCAGATCCTCGCGCAGCTCAGTGCCGTATATGGTGTTGTTGCTTGTGATGTGCAGATAATCAGCGTCGGCGGGGATGGTGAAACCTTTGGGGATGTAGGTGAAATTCCTGTCCTTGCTGGATGCCACTTCCACCACTTCACCAAAGAGGCGAGCTTCCTTTTCTGCCTTGGATGCCCAAGCACCCGTGTTAAGGTAAGCTGCCTTCTTCTCCAGAAGATTGTAGGGGACCATACAGAACTCCAGACTGGCGCCTCCTCCCAGGAACAGCACCGAGTACCCCTCGGGTATCTGCAGCAGTTCCTTAAACAGTGCAACGGCTTCATCCACAACTGGCTGGAAATTCTTGGCACGGTGGCTAATCTCCATCAGGCTTAGGCCAGAACCCTCGAACTCAAGACATGCAGAGGCTGTAGCCTCTATCACCTCGCGGGGCAGAATGCTTGGGCCCGCATTGAAATTGTACTTCTTCATGTCGCTTCTTTAGTTGTTTACCATAATATAATATATCCTGATTTTAATGGCTCAACAGATGCTGGAGCATCGCTCCATTGTCCTTTCGCCTCCATACCACTACAAATTTACGCTTTTTACGCCTTTCGCAGTACAGGGTGATAGGTAAAAATTGACATAAAACTGCAATGTGCAAAAAAACTTGCTCCATAACTTGCCCAGTCCAATGAATTGTACTACTTTTGCATCGCTTTACGGGGCAACAGCCCAGTCAGGCACGGGGTGTAGCGCAGTTGGTAGCGCACCTGGTTTGGGACCAGGTGGTCGCCCGTTCGAGTCGGGTCACCCCGACAACAAAGCAAAGGGACGAAGCAAAAGAAATTTGCAAAAAGGTTTGGCGAAACGAAATAAAAGATGTACCTTTGCAGCGCAATTACGGAATGGTGCCTTGGATGAGTGGCTTAGTCAACGGTCTGCAAAACCGTCTACGGCGGTTCGAATCCGCCAGGCACCTCCACTTAAAGGAAAAGCGATAGAGAAAGACATCCCCACAAAAGGATGTCTTTTTTGTTTTCCCACATTCGTGGAAAATAAGGTCAGAATTCGTAAAAGCGAGAATGTGAATTCGTGAAAGCGGGAGACTGATTCCATAGAAAGGAACGAGAAAATTCGTGGAAGCGGGAAACCGAATTGGTGGGAAAGAATACCAGAATTGATGGAAGCGGGAGATAAATTTCGTGGAAAGGAATGTCGAAATTGTTCACCCCGTCGGCACAGCGCGGTGCAACAGCCACTGCAGCGTGCTGCATCAGCCATCCCAGCATGCTGCATTCGGCTCCGCAGCGCATTGGCTTCTTCAACCGCCCCATCAGTCAATGGTCCGACAGAGCATTCTCACCACCACTACACCTCTTCTTATTGCGAAAGGGAGACAGACAAATATCCCAGAGAAAGCTCCCGCACAAATGACAGAAGCAATGGCTCCCCCTGAAGCCAGTTGGCCCGATGTTCTGTGATGCGAACATCGGGCCAACTGGTTGTTTCGTCAGGATTCAGTTACGGTTACGTTCTTTCGGCTTTCCAGTGTGTTTCTGTTTCCATCTCCACAGGAAGTGGCAGACTCTGAAGAGCGGTTCGCTCAGCGCTTCTGATGGATAAAACCTCAGCATACGCCAGTCTCTCCTGAAGCGTTGGATATTATGCCAGAGCGCCCCTTGTCCGAAATGGTTCCGTTCATCATAATGTCCGAAGTTGCCCCCAGCCATTATCTCCTCCAGCAGCAACCGTCCTCTCCGTTCATCAGGAGCACATATCATCCTCTTCTCATCCAGTCCCATCACCTCACGCAGCACATACATCACCGCCCCAGCAAACCCCCAAAGTCCCAACCACTTCAGTTCCTCCTGCAACCCGCTAAGCTCTTCTGTCACCACAAATCCATCCATCAATCCCGAGCTGTCCGTGGTCAATGAAGAAGAACACGAATCTCCCGAATCACACGAATGCTCTTCAGTTTTCCCATCAACCCTATCCGTGAAATCCGTGTAATCCGTGTTCAAAAAACGCCCATCCCCCTCAAAATCCCCAGAGGAAGAATCCGTAAAATCCGTGCAATCCGTGTTCAAAAAACACCCATCCCCCTCAAAATCCCCAGAAGAAGAATCCGTGCTATCCGTGTAATCCGTGTTCGATAAAACCCCATCCTCATCCGTGTTTCCAGAAACCCTATCCGTGAAATCCGTGAAATCCGTGTTCAAAAATAAACACCCTTCATCCGTGTTCCCAGAAGCCCCATTTGCGTTCCCAGAGAAATCCGTGTTCATCAACACGAGGTAGTAATCTACTATCTGCCTCAGTCCAACCCCTTCGTAGAAGCAGTGGTGAAACAAGTGGCAGAGCTGGTAGATGATGTTGAAGGAGAGCGTTGGTACAGCCACTTTGCCAGCGTTGTTGGGCAGAGCGATGCGATTGCTGCATTGCAGATCAGCATTCCGCTTGAGCCACCTCTGCAAGCGGCTGTTGTGCAGCGGACTGTTGAGCAGAGCAGGCGTTGAATGCAGTTCCACCGAAACACCATACACCGTCAACACAATGTGGTTCAGACTCTCCTGAAGCGACGAACCGTCCCCTTCGGTGAGCGAAAGCGCTATGTGACGAAGCTCCTCACGGTTTGCCACCACCCACACATCCACATCTCCAGGGGTACGCGATGAAGGATGAGGATAGAGCAAAGCATTTCCCTGCCCCTTGAGGATGCAGCAGCGGAAGCCCGCAGCACATACCTTATTATATATATAGGCAGAAGCCCGGTCCATCCGCATGTTCCTGCGGCGGATGCTCTCACTGTCACTCAGCCAGCGAAGCAGCAGCGGACGGGCGGGAGCCAACTCCTTGGGCAACCTCTGGATGCCGTCGAACAGCACACCCACCAGCGTCTGCCTTTTCGCAAACTGGTAACAGGCATCCCAGTCAAAGCACCCCTTCCGGCCGTCGAGAAGACCTTTCACCTCCCCTTCCAACCCCAAGGAGAAACGCAGGAAGCGGAACAGTCCAGCCTCCATCACTCCTTTGTCATGTTCCACAGAAACAGCACATTGCCCAGGATATACCGCCTCCACATGCGTCGAGGTTCCTTCATCAGGCGATAAGCCCATTCCAACCCATGCTCCTGCCACCACAGAGGAGCCCGCTCCACTGTACCTGCATAGAAGTCAAACACCGCCCCTATGGTACCCACATGACAGTGGATATTCAGTTCATGCCAGTGCGCATACGTCCACTTCTCCTGCTTGGGAGCCGTCATACCTATCCACAGCAAGTCGGGATTGGCACTGTTTATTGCCTCTATGATAGCCTTGTTGTCCTCGTCAGTAAACTCCGGTTTGTAGGGAGGCGAATACGTCACCACCTTCAAGTGCGGATAATCCACTGCCGCACGCTTCTCTATCAGGCTCAGCACCTTAGGCGAACTGCCCATGAACATCACCTTGAGCGGCAGTTTGCCTGTTGCAGCATCCGCAGCATTGGCCAGCTCCTTGGCCCTCTGCTCCAGTCTGTCCATCTCGAAGGCGAAAAGGTCCCATCCCGCTACACGTTCCGTGGGCTGGCTCTTCGCCTTTATCCACTTGCAAGCCTTCACAATGCTCACCCCGTCAGGAATCAGCACATCCCCTTTCTGAAGGGCTTCTGCAAAGAGACTGTCCTTCTGTGCCGTGTTGAAGGAATGGGCATTCACTGTGTTTATGAGCAACTTCCCATCGGGCAGCGAAGCCAGTTCAGCCCTGCTGCCAAGAATTGTCAACGTCTTAAGTCGTAGCATAACTATACATATATAAGACAGCTGCAGGAGCCTCATCAGCCTCCCGAGCCATATGATAATACCAAATGTGGGATTCCGCATGAGTCACTCACTATGCTCATGCAACCAAAACAAAATATCAGATAAAAACTATTTCCCGTCAGGAAATAAAGCGCTAACTTCGCGCAAGCAACCATCAATCGGCTATGGCATCAGACATCCTCACCATATACTCACGCTACCGTCAGCTCACCCAGAAGCAACGCCGTCATCTCCTTGCCGCTCTGCAGCAGCAAGGCATCAGCGTCATCCGTATCGAAGCCTATGAATATCCCGATGCACCAGGCATCAAGCACATGTTTTTCTATTTCCAGGATTCTCCTCAGAACCCCATCCCCTATTTCCTCCTGCCTCCCCAGCTATGGCAAACCATTCAGGACTGCGTGATGGGAAAGGGATGATTGATGGAATTTACTTCCAGATATATGTTTCGGGATAAACCACTTCTATAAATTGGAAGCCTTTCTCAAGTTTACCTATATTCGCATCTGCGTCCTTTGTTCGGTCAATCAAAGAACGCATGCCGGTCAAAACTGTTCTATCTATCAGATCAGTCACAGCCTTTTCTTTCCTCCGATAAGCAAACAAGCCTATCCTCTTGGACTTGGAGAGAATTTCATCCGCAATCTCTGGAACACCCGTTAGCTTTTCAATGGAGTTATTTATCTGCCGCCACACCGTCAGACGTTTGCCTAATTGCTCGGTTCCATCAGATTTTACAAATGATTTAAGGTACTTGGGATTATAACAAGCCAGATCACAAAACACCACCTCATCATCTCCCACCATAAGCAAATCGCAAACATAATTTGGACGAAGCTTCTTTAGCCCATTATAGTTTGCCACGAAAAGCTCCAGTTCGATGACTTCCACATCCTGTTCGCCAGCATCACATCTGAGAACCTTTTGGTCACAGCCTTCGAAGAAAGATTTTGTATTACCCTCGCAACCAGCACAAGCCTTGTCATCTGCGCGTTCAAACACTCCAGTCTTCTGCTCGCCAATGACCTTCACGGTCTTTGTCGAGCCGTAGAAACTTCCGAAGAACTTCTCAAGAACCTCCTTCATCAGACGAGACTTTCAAATTCCTCCGCTATATCATCCATGGCGGCACTGAGTACCGAGGTATCTACTGCCCATTTCGTTCTGTCGCTATTGTGCAGCATCATGTCAGTCAGTTTGCCGTCCGAGATAAGATATACGTTCAGGTCATCATGAGAGACATACGAAGCGGCATTCTCCTTGCGACGGATCAGCACATTCAGGAAGTTCACTATATAGGGGCTATGCGTGGTGACAGTCATCCTGTGCTGCTTGCCATGGTTGATGATGGCTATCAGATGCTCCATCAGCTTGTATTGCTCCCTTGGGAAGAGGTTCTGTTCGGGTTCCTCTATGATGAACTGCGTGTGCGAATACACCTTCCCCTGCATGAATCCCAGAAGCCTCCTCTTCATCTCCGAAGCGTCATTCTTGGACAAAGAGTCATCGGCCAGACTTCTTAGCACCTTGTTCAGCACATCCTGTTCTTCCACAGAGAAAGGACGCTCCTTCTCATATATCCCTTGCGTCATATAATTGGCTACAGCCACCAGAGGAGTGACCGACTGCAGTCCGCTTGATGCATTCCTTAGTCTGATGGACTTCCCATCAGCCATCTGTATATAGTCCTCATCATTCTCGGCAAAGTACTTCATATCCAGACTAATGATATCCAGAGCATGAGCCTTGTCATAAGAACGCTTGGCCTCATACCAATCCATGACAAACCCTTGCAGACTATCCTTCGAGTCATCATATTTCTTGAGGTTAGGCACCACAGAAACGAAATTTCTCTCTGCCGGGATATACATCACCTTGGGATTGGCAGTTCTCTCTTTCTTGAAGAAGAACTTCTCTTTCTCGGAATAGCAAGTTGTATGAACATCGTTTCCTCCGTCGGGAAAATCCAGAGGGATAGCTTCCTTGTTAGGCCAGTTATAGGCAAAAGCGATGTTGTCACCCTGATAGAATATTCTGGACTCCTCCGACAGATACCCTTCCATGCGGTGATAGCCCACCATCTTGTCTATCACCTTATTGCTAAAGAGATAGGTCTCCCCCATCTCATGTTTGTTCTTCTCCAGCCATGTGCAGAAACTGATTATCTTGGCAATGGTACTCTTACCACTGCTCTGCGGGCCAATGAACACATTCACCTTCTTCAGCCCGATGTCAGCCACCTTTATAGGTCCCACATTATGAACTATCAACCTCTGCATAAGCACATTCTCGTTGTTAATATTCCTGTTCCTCTTGCAAATTTAGCCAATATCTTTGAATGAGATAAGGAAAAGGAGGGAAAACTCACAAAGCGCCCTTCCGTTCTCATATTCGCATCAATTGTCTGACGAAGGTACGCAAATTCAGTTACACTGCCAAAATTATCTCCCAAAAACACATGCCTGGAGTTGTTGCCTGGGGTAAATGATGGAATATGGGACTATAGGCACAAAGCCTTCACCACGCCTCATTTGCACGCTCCAATATCTGCTTCATTCTGGTCTCGAACTTGGGGAGGGTGAATTCATTCTTGAACTTCTGACGGCCAGCGATACCCATGTGGGTTCGCTCTTCGGGGTGAGTGAGAAGAAATTCCATCCTGTCTGCCAACGCATTGGCATCCCGTTTCTCCACCATAAAACCATTCACACCATCATCAATGATGGCCGACACACCACCCTCTCTGGTAGAGATGCAAGGAACAGCATGCTCCATCGCTTCAAGAAGGACGAGGCCAAAAGCCTCGTTTGATGTTGGGAAGACAAAGATATCTGCATTATCAAAGAATACATTCTTGTCCCCATTATACTTCTTTCCGTGGAAATAGGCCAGAGTTAAACTACCCCCCCCAGCCCTTTGGCCAAGCGGTTTTCAAAGACGTTTAGGGTGAAGTTTTCTTTGAATCTTCTATAGCCAGCCTCTCCCATCTTCGTGCGCAAATCACTGTCGTCAAGCAATTTCTTGATACTCTCCACAAAAGCCTCCGTATCACCAGGCTTACAAATGAATCCGTTCTCCCCATCCACAACCTCAGAGGAGACACCACCCACATCAGAAGCCACGATAGGAAGCTTGAACTCCATCGCCTCCAGATTAACCAAGGGAAAAGCCTCATCTAGAGAAGGAAACACGAATGCGTCTGCATTCCCATACTCTTCATTCTTCTCTTCCCCATATCTCTTTCCCAAATAAAACGCCATTTGGTCCAGTCCTCTTGTCTTCACTTCCTTGGCAAAGCGGGCAGCATCTATCTCGGCTGTCTCACCGCCCACGAAATGACACACAAAAGAATAACCTTTCTCCTTCAGAATCTTCAAGGCATCCAGTAGAACAAGCACTCCTTTATCAACGAGCAAGTTGGAAAGGAAGAGCAACTGAGGAATGACATTATTACGCTCTGCCTTAGGTTCTCCCTTCAGAGACTCAGGAATGCCATTCGGGCAGACAAACACATTCTCCCTCTTCACATACTTCTCCACATCCCCATACAGAGCCTCTGCCAGCAGGATTACCTTGAGGTTCTTGAAGAACAGGCGATACAGCTTGTCATCCAGCCATCGGCCCTGACGTGTGGCAACCCCTTTGTTGTGGTAATGCACTATCACCCTGTAGCCCATAAGCTTGATGAGTTGCACCACTACAAAATCCTTATAGAAAGCTCCTCCATGGGAGTTGGGAGTAACATACACCAACTGAGGTTTCACCCTCACCAGTCCTTTCACTATCCTAAGGAGCAGGCAGAAGAACCGCCACAGCTTCTTCACTCCACCCTTACCTATATCCTGCAAACTCTGGGCGGTAGTGAGGTTGATATAACGACAGTCAAACCTCTCATTTATCATCTTACTGTCATGAATATACTGCCCCATCATAGCCGCTCCATGCACAGGAGGAGGAAGATGGAGGATGAAAAGAATATGGGGTTTCAAGGGTAAGCTTGTACTGTTTTTCATCTCATAAGTTCTTTGTATTTCTCGGTACGCAAAGAGTTTCCTTTGCTCTTCTCGTACTCCCATTTCATCCTTGCGAAAACATTGATATAGGGACGGCAATCAGATATTTCACAAGCAGAGAAATACTTGGTCACATATCCCATGTTCTCATCAATGACAGAGATGAGAGGTTTCTCTGGTTCAAACAAGATAGACACCTGGCAGATATAAGTCAGAAGGTCATAACCCAAGGGACGGTCAGCTGCAAGTTCCCAGTCAATGAGACGTACATCACCATCAGACACAAGCACATTCCAAGGGCAGAAATCTCCATGACTCAGCGACATGCGCAGCCCCTCCTCATCAGTCTGCTGTTCTGTGAGATGATGCTTGGACAAAGAGAAGGAAAGGTCGAGTATCTCATCAGTAAGCGTTCGCACTTTAGGACGAGAACCTTTTATATACTCCGCTTTCATATACACGAACTCCTCTCCATCCACAGCTTTCAGCAATTGCGGTGTCAGTCCAGTCCCCTCCAGCAACTTATACACCCTTATCTCATTACGTGTCAATTCACATGCTCTGGGCTTTTGTGAAAACTTGGCAAAGAACGGCATCTCTCTGTCCTGGTCATATCCCAAGATGGAAATCTTTTGCTCTACACCTGGGCTTCCCATATTGAATGACATCAGTGTCTCACCACCATCAGCCGCCTTTATCTCCTTATAAGGAAAGTCCAACCGCATTTCATCAACAGAAGTCAAACCGCGCACCACTCCACAATGGCGGAACAACCACCAATACAGTTTCGAGAGTTTCCCGCCATAGGCACTATACAGTCCGTACATATATCCCTGCGCAGAAGAAAGTTGCGGGAAATAATAAGACGTGGTAAAAGTCTTGAATCTATAGTATTTCATTTCTATCAATTGTATTTTCAGAGAACAACCGCTGCCCAATCAGCTTGTAAGTTTCACATACAGTCTCTGACCAAAGCATTTTCTTTGCACGCTCCAAACATTGGTTTGAAATGGAAGTATAAACATCACCATTCTCAACAACACGAGATAAAGTTTTTGCGATATCATCTGCAACATCATTCACGTTGTTGTTGCCGACCTTTACAACCAGAGATTTCAATTCTTCTCCAAGAACCACAGCAGGACCACCACAATCCAAAGATACCACAGGCATACCATTACTCAAGGCTTCAAGAACAACGTTGCCGCTACTATCGTGAAGACTTGGAAATAACATTGCAGTACATCTCTGATAGTATCGCTGTAGTTTTTTTTGTTCTACCCAATCTATTATTTCGATGCTATCCTCCAGATTATACTCTTTTGCAAAAGATTCTATTCTACCACGCAATTCGCCTTTTCCTATCAAGACAAGACGAGCCTCATCATCAAACCTATCGTGGTATATCTTGAATGCTTGCAAAGTCAATTCTATCGCCTTTAAAAAAATGAATCGGCCTACATATATGAAAGTATGTTTATCCCTCTCTTCGGAAGAACATGGGCAAACTCGGTCAATTCCTATTTCGAGTTTGGTCACAGATTTGTCTCTAAAGGAATTATATCCCAACGCCGCCCTTGTCTCGTCTGTCTTTGTCAGAATCAGTGAAGCACGTCTATATGAAACATAATAATAAGGATTAAGAACAGAAATCTTATTCACGAACTTCCGAAGCCGTTCCACGAACTTCCCTTTCGCGGTTCCATACAGACACATCAAAGAGGCTGGAGTGTATTCGCCTCCACCTACAGGCCCAATTACATACGGCACATTCAGTCTGAACAAAAATGGGGCATCTCTGAAGACTCCGAAAGTCAGATGATGAGCCATGTCGAAATGGAACTTGGAATTCAATTTCTTTGCATAACAACCAGCCCCATAAAGCCATAACGAATAATAGAGATTTACTGGCATCCCATGATGCTTAGCCCAAACTAAAACCTTTGGCAAATCATAATAGTGGAAATGTAGATTATCGGGCTTATCATTGTTGACCCAATAGCCATCAATGATGTCTTTGTTGTTTGCTCGAGTCAAAACATGAACTTCCTTCGTTTTGTCTTTTGCCAGTTCAACCGCCCAATGCCACCCGACTCCTGGTTCAGAACCTCTATTAGGCTCACAAGCATACACGTTAAGTAATATCTTCATTTCTTATATCGTTTTATAGCTCTCTGATGGAGTGAATCACATATAAACTGGCAAATGTCTTTTGAGATGTCCGACACTTCTCTGTTTGTATCAACGAGCAAACAGTTTTTCTTGCGTGCCACATACGATACGTAAGCTTGTCGCTGGCGCTCTGTTTCCTCATAGGACACTTCTGCCTTTCTCTTCTGAATAACATCCGTTGGGGCATCAAGGACAATCCAGAGTTGTGGTTGTGGAATAAACAAGCGAACAAACTTCACCACCCATTTCGGAGTTCCATTTCTATATCTTGCAGGATCTATCAAAATGTCATCGTAATATCGGTCAAATATCACAAACGTACTTCTGATTTTTGCTGGCATTATAAGTTTTGCCCAGCCCCAATTATAGAGAGCGATAAAATAGCACAACTTCAAGAACGAAGCTATAAAACCACGTTTTTTCTTTCCATGTGGGTCTGTATTGGGAGAAGACTCTTTTTCTGGAACAGGAAACAAATGATATTGGTTTATTCTTCTGAATGCATGCACCAAATCAACTTTAACCTGATTCATTACCGTCGTCTTGCCACTTCCATCAGGTCCAAGAACACCTATAACCAATCCTGTTGGATTCATTATTCTTCTTAGCTTGAGACATGCATTTCTCACACCGTCTGTAAAACCACGTTTGTGCGAAGAATGTATTCCGTTTTGGAGTTCTTCCAGATTATTCACAAGCAGACTGAGATCTTCTTTCTCAAATGCTTGCTTCACGATACCGACTCCTCTTGAATCCCAGAATTTTGAAGCCTCATCTATCGCCTTACTTGGAGCCTGCTTGTAACAAGCAAATATGTGCCCGAATTGCCCCTCGCTTATACTTCTTTTATCAATCTTCTTCAAAAGATAATAAATGAACTCCTTCTCGGAAGCCAGAACATGAAAACCGCCCTGCACCGATTCATGCCTTCCTTCCAAGAGATAATCGGACTTCAAGAGCAAACGGCCTTTTCTATAATAGTCTGTGCAAACATCTGGCTGAATACAAAAAACGCCATCAGCAGAGATATTATACACTATATAATAGAATGCAACACATTCATGTTGGAACATCTGTATTACTTCCGTCCCTTTGATTTCATCAAAACGCCATACTGCAGTATTAAATCTATCTATCTGTGCTCTTGGTACGACGATATCAACATCACTTCCAATAGCATCGGGATACCCTTCTGTTCTACCAGTGATAGCGTAGTCTATATTATATTCCTTCAGGATTTCTACAAGCTTACAAAATAACTCTTTCTGTGTCATATTGTCCCCTTTAAGATTCTTTCTCACCACGTTTCTTCAACACCCTCGCAGGTACCCCCCCCAATATACATCCACTTGCAAATGAATGCGTTACAACAGCACCTGCTGCTACCACACACTGCCTGCCTATATGCACGCCAGGAAGAATGATGACACGGGTACCTATCCAACTATCATCGCCTATGACGATTGGTTCCTCTGGTTTGGCTCCCTGCTGGTTGATGGGGACATCCAGACGAGCGAACTCATGGCTCGTAGCCATCATCACCACATCCGGTCCCATCACCACATCATTTCCAATAGTGATATCACCATTGAGGCGAGCGTTGCTTCCCAATTGGCTTCTGTCACCAACAGAGAGACGCGTACCATTACCGAAATAACAATGGTCCTTTACTATCACGTCTTTGCCACAACGACACAGCAAATGCCTTGCACACCAATATCGCAGCTTGTAGCCTAACTTATAGCCTGGCATCGGCTGCATGGGAATACGCTGGAGAAGCGCATAATAAATAAGTAAGAGTAACTTTTTCATAAGTAATATTGTTTGTGACTAAACCAGAACTCTATTCTCGTCAACATCACCATATCGAGAGTATTTACTTCACACCAACAAACCTCCTCAGTTTGTTGGCATACTCCACATGCCTCTGCTTGTAGGAAGCGATATTAGCAAGGTACAGATTGTAATTCTGTTCAGTCAATATCTCATCCAGATCAAGAGACTCCAAATCGTCGTAGATATAGCCACAACCGAATTCTTCTATAAATTCAAGAGCCTTGCAGCGCTTGCCTATGATAGGCACATTATTAAATATCGTGTCCAGCACCACACCACTACTGCGACGTGAGTACTCACCTTGATAATTGAGAATACAGAAGCGGCTGTTACATATATACCCATAATAATCCTCATCAGATACATAACCAATATGCAACTCTATGTTATCACATGATGCAGCCACCTGTTCCAGTTGTCCTGCCAGACTCCCCTCACGAACCTTTCCTGCAATAATCATATGTCTGCCGGTTCCTGCCAACTTGCGGGCTACATCGAGTACTCCCTTTTCCTCCTCAATGCGACCAACGAAACACACATCATACTTCTTGTTTTCAAAAGGAATCTCTGAGCGTTCGTTATTACCAAGGTAGATATAATCTGGAACTATGCAGAATGGCTTTCCATAAGCCTCTCCCACCATCTCATTAGGACAGATAATGCCATCTATCTTGTGACGGACTATCCTATAGAGCATCCTCTTAGCCCTGCTATCCACTCCTTCCTTACTATATTGTATAAGGAACAGTCGGCTCGTGCGGTGGTAAAACAGAGCAAGAGCAACAAAAGAACTCAACACCCCACCCTGCTGCAGGACAATTGTGTCTCCTTTAGCCTTACGAAACAGTACACGGCTGTTCTGCAAGTATTTCCACTTGCTTCGCCATGAAGGTTCGCGCATCAGCAACACATCATTGGGCAGACCGAGCAACTGTTCCTCACTAAAACGTATCTTATATACAGGCCCACCAGCAATCAGTGTCTCCACGTGCCCCTTGAACAATTCATAATAGTTCTGAGCCACAGCAAAGAAATGCCCTGTAGAAATCCCCTTAAAGTTAGGACTCTTTACATCGGCGATAATAAATCTATTCATCCCTCTTGTTTCTATAATTTCTTCATCCTAATATTTTTTTCCACTCTGTATCAGCCATTCCACACATCTTCCTATTGTTACTCAAATATATCATAAACCAAAATGCCATTATAGACAGATTACAGCCATTGAGATTTGATACAAAGCAATTAAAATAATAGGATACTATTAAAACTGACGCAATCTTACAAAACTTATTGTTTCCATTTTTATAAAGCTTAACTACAGCCATCACACAAACAACAGTAAAAAGGATAACGTATAGCAGCCCAGCCTGTAACATCCATTCTAATATCGGTATCTCTATCCCCAAACGATTGGATGTGGAAAAGAAAGGAGAGTCGTAATAAGCCAATGCCCCCCTGCCAAACAAAACAGAGAGCAAAGACTTGGCAGAAAGATCATCATATGTTTCCATGAACAGGAAAGTACGAGTATCTACATTTAATTCATCATCTGTAGAGGACATGGAATTCGATAATATTTCAAATATGGATTCGCCTACATATATACTATACCACAACAATATCCATGGAAGAATCAGTGCAATTATCGAACCTATATAAACTATTCTTTTTGAAGCCCATTTGTATGAAATTACAGCAACTACATTAAAGGCCCAAAACAATACAGCCTGCCTGCCACCTCCAATGAAAGCGAAATAAGAGAGTGCCATTCCCGTACCAATCAAAACTTTATGTTTCGACCTTACATAAGGAATAAATAGCATCGCATATGTTAAAGGGTAAATTAAGAAATAAGAATCTATCGTAACTGCATAGTTAAAGAACAATAAAACAACAGACATAAATGTATAAGCGATTGTTATATTGCGCAAAAAAACCATATCTCTTGGTGCCAAAATAGAGGATATGAAAAAAAAGCACACTATATTCAGTGCAGCGTACATGTTTCCAAACAGAACCAAATATTTATTGCCAGAATAAACGACTCCAAACAATAAAGAATTAAGCACTGACAGAACTATCAAAAGCTGAACGGAGACATATACTATCTTAAGATTCCCCAGACTTTGATTTGCGTATTTTCTTTGTATTACACACAAAAAAACAGACGCCCAACATAAGAAACAGAGAATGAGTTTAAACCCCGTCGAAGCATCTCTGGCAAATCCTGCAATCGCTTGTATCGCTGTGGACACAAACATCAGCAAGATTATGATTCTTGAATAATTCTTTTTTGATACTATTTCCATAATTGATACTTCATAACACCAATCACCCTAATTAGTAACAACAAAGCCTCACATACTAACACCATAGTCGCTACTGTATATATACTTATTGCTCCACATATATATAAGAGGAACAAACAAGAAACATGAAACAAAGATGTAAATAACAAACTATAGTTGCAATAATTTGGATGTCCCCATGCTGCCAAAAAAGGATATCCCAAGAAAACTCCAGGCAAGGATAAAATATTAGCACAAAGAAAGATATTCAAAACAATAAAGCTTTCTTTTGCAAAATCATGGAATAACAACGGGCAAGCATATGGAAAAACAAAGTAAAACGCACCAATCATCAAAGCATTTAGAACTGTTCCCCAATAAAAAAACTTCTTAAATAAATTTAGATTACGTTCCTTCGTCATATAGGGGAAAATAGTACCATTGATTGGTCCATATACAGAATTCAATGCCACATAAATCTTTTCAGCCAAAGAATAGTAGCCAACTGCGGCATTACCGCATACAAGCCCTAATACAAAGGAATTTGTATTTGTATATAGACTTACAGATATTCTAGATAGAAAATATCTCGAAGAATCCACAGTTACCTCCTTTATTTCCTTCCAGCTAGTATAGTAGAATTTCATTCCGAACGATTTTCGAATAAGAAACAAACTCAGCACTCCACTAACAATTGATCCTAGACTATAACATATTGGTATATAAATATAATCATCTGGCTTTCTAATAATTACAAACAATGGTAATATGCTAATCAATCTTGTGATAATATGCAGAATGGTGTTGAATTTCATTTTTTCCATTCCCTGAAAGAACCATACGGGATTTAAACAGTTCCCCAAAACCTGTCCAAAGAATATCACAGTAAACACTTTGTGTCTTGAAAATGCAGGTATAGTCACTATACAACATAACATAATCAAAAAAGACAGAGCACACATCATCATACGAGATAAGCATGCACTATTCAAAAAGCGGTTTGTAATCTCTTTGTTTTCTCTATTTGCTGCAACAAAACGAGTACCAGACAATCCAAAACCGAAATCAGTCAAGATGATGAAATACTGAATAAACGCAAAAGAGAAGTTTACTAATCCGTAATTTTCAACCCCAAGCTGATTAAAAAGGAAAGGGATCGTTATTAACGGAAGAAGATAATTAACACCCTGAACAATCCCCAAAGAAATAAAATTCTCAAAAAGTCTGCTTCGGAATACTCGCCTAAACTTACCTGCCCTAAACATCATTTCGAATGAATCCACTTTTTTATTTTACGATAAAGATAGACAGGATAAACATTACATCGCCCAGTATCGCCTTTAATAGGAATTCTCCAAGTTTTCCCATAACATAATTGCATTAAGCCTTCCGCATCCTGTGGAACACGGAACTGACGCCCAAGGAAATCAACAAACTTTGTCTTATCAAAATACTTTTTGGGCAGGACATCAGAACCCACAAAATAACAATATGTATTAAAGGGGAAGGGGGCTCTTCTCAAAACATATAAGTCAATATAGGCTTTACCATATCTAAATGAGTACAAACGCCCCTCTGTTACACGACATAGTTTTAGACCACCCTTATCTAACTCAGGAATGGAAGACAACAACTTCTGCTCATTTCTTATATAAACATCTACGTCGTAATCGTGCGAAATAAAATTATGCTCACGTATCGCTCCTAAAAGCGTTCCGTATATCAATCCAAATTCCAAACCATACTCATCCAGCAATTCTTTTGCCTTAAATAAAACTGCTTTAGCTTGCTCTGCCGTAATAACGGGGGCATCCATAACTGTTAGACTTTCTGATTCGTACTCAAACGGCTTGCCATCTATAATTATTTCCTTCTTCATACTCAAACAATAAAAAACAATCGTCCATGGAACAATGGCACTTAAAGTTGGCCATTATTCCTTAATTCATGAAAAGCACTCACAAGTTTATCGTAATCATCCTTCGTCAAAGCACCTATATGGCCAACACGGAAGATAGTTTCCTTCATATCCCCACCATTTGGACAAATCCAAATTCCATACTCATCCTTCAATGTCAGAAAAACATCGTAGGCAGAAACATTTATCGGGTGAAGAGGAGTTACCGCATTAGAGAGAGACTCAGACACAATCTCGAATGGCATATCCTTGATTTTATCACGGAAATAAGCTGCCAACGCACCTATACGTGCTATTTCGCCCTCTACCCCGCCATTTGTTTCAATTTCCCTCAAGCGAGCATTGATTTGGCGAAGAATGCCTACAGCGGGAGTCCAAGGAGTCTGCCCACGCTCCATATTTTTCAATGCTATTCGCAAATCGAAGTATTGACACACACACTTTGTGCTATTGACACGTTCAATTGCCCTGGGCGAAAGAACCATTACTGAAATTCCTGGAGGACAAGCCAAAGCCTTTTGACTACCCGTAATCATAATATCTGCATCAAGTCTTTCCATATCAAAGGGGTCTGCCAAGAATGTGCTAATACAATCCACGATCAAGAACAAACCATTTCGCTTACAGAAGTCACTAATGAGGTTCATGTCATAGTGAACGCCAGTTGATGTCTCATGCTTGTTAACCAAGAACGCGGTATATCCCTGTCCCTCATATGAAGCAAGATGCTCAGCCTTCAAGGCTTTACCATGCTCAAGTTTAATCTCTGTATAAGGAACTTGATGGAGTTCGAGTAATTCAACAAAACGATGACCAAAACTACCGCCATTTACTACCAAAACCTTGTCGTTTGTAGTCAAAGTATTCATTATTGCAGTTTCCATCGCTCCCGAACCTGAAGATGTCAGGAAAACAACCTTAGAATCATCAGAAGCCTTTGCGAACTTCTTAATGAGTCTCTCGTTCTCAAACATAATGTCAGAAAACTCTGATGTTCTAAAATAAGGCACCTGTTCGGCACCAATAGCTCGTACAGCCTCACTTGACTGCACAGGACCTACCGTAAAATTTATCATAACCAAAGAATTAAATCTCAAAAAAGTTTTTTCTCTCCAAAAATTGCTCCATTACCTGAGCCATGCAAACACTTTCCTTCCTACGCAAGCGTGCAGACGAGAAACGTTTGTTAACTATACAACTAATAAACTCTTGAATCTCATAGCGCAAGCCGAAGCCATCCCATTTGTAAAAGAACTTTTTGTTATCATTGGGATTCTCATAACGCAATTCAAAATAATCCGTCTTCCACCAAGGAGCTGGAACGTACGCATATCCCTTTGTGCCAGAAATCACCAAACAGCCTTCTGTTTTTACCCCCAGACCGACCTTAAAGGAACAAGTGGCCTTAGGATAATAAAAGACACCTCTTGTATAAACATCAATACCATTCTCCATGCGAGAATACAAATTAAGATTCTCGTAATTTATTCCCATCAACTTAATGATAGGCAACAATGGATAACTCCCTTCCTCAAACATTGAACCTCCTGCCTGAAGAGGATCAAATTCACGACCATTCTTATCAAGAAGCTGAGAGAGAGAGGCTTCAATATCGACCACATCCCCTATCAATCCAGACTTAATAATAACCATCAAGTGATTAAAGGCTGGACAATGAGCAGTCTTGTTGGCCTCCATCAAAATGACTCCATTGTCTTCCGCTATCTGATAAAGTTCTTGAGCTTGATTCTTTTCCAAGACCAACGGAGTCTCACACAAAACATGTTTGTGAGCAAGAATCGCACTCCTAATATTGTCATAATGACAAAGGTGAGGTGTCGCGATATAGACCGCATCAACACATTCATAGAATTCGTCAACATTCAGATATGCAGTGACACCTTGGTGTCTTGCCGCATATTCCTTATTTTTAGCTTCATCAATATCATACGATGCAACAACATCAACGCCACTGACCACAGACGCTTCTGAAGGAAATCTTTCTGCTACTCTGCCACAACCAATCACACCTACCTTCACAATATCTTGCGATTCCTGCCGCAACATTGTAGATGAAATACCCTGTGTTCTTGGAAGATAAACAACTTTACAGAACTCATTTAAGTAATCAAACTTACCTTCCCAGTCAGAGCCAATAGCAAAGATATCGACATTATACTTTTGGATATCATCTATCTTCTGGCCGACATAGTCCTCGATTATAATCTTATCAGCGAAGCCTGTTGCCTTAACTGCCTCAACACGTTCCAATACATTGTTGCGAACATTCAGTTTGCCTCTGTCCCTGTCAAAGTTGTCATTAGTAACACCAACGATAAGGTAATCACCTAGTTCTTTTGCCCGACGAAGCAAATTTATATGACCTTGATGCAGAAGGTCATAGGTTCCATATGTTATTACTTTCTTCATCTTTTAACTTTTATCCCATTTATGATTCCACACTTTTTAGACTTCCTTCTTTATCTTGCAAAATAAGCTACACCATTAGTTCCTTGATAATAAAAGAGTTAAGAAAAAAGCTACTCTAATGGCTTCTAAGTACAATCTGCGACATCAGCAACTGGATATTGACGCTTGTACAAAAAATAGTCCTAAGCTTGCCCCGATTCCCTTTCCCCAACTCAAATGTCAGGTATCGGCTTATCGACTGAGACAACGAAGCAGTTACAATAGTAAACATGCAGACCACCCCACCTACAACATTATACACGCCATAGTCCTCTATACCAAGTACATTAAGAACCACACGACTGGTAAACAACCCTACAGCCATGGTTACCAATGTCCTTATATACAAGGCTATGGTATTCTTCGCTATTCGCTTATTATTATCTGATGTTTGAGACATTATTTCTATTTCGTTTATTATATTTTGATTTCCTTGAAAGTTCTTCGATTACCTCTCCCAAAAACTAATGCTCTTGCATGAATCGGACATTCTTATCAGACTTTACCACATTCCCGCAAGCGCAGCTTCAATCCTTTCCAAGCCATATCTGCCCACATCTTATGATTCTGCTTCAACTCTTCCTTATCTTTATCGCTCAGATTCTGATGCGAAATATACTCTTCCATACATTTCACAGCCAACTCTTTGATGTTATCAAGGTCAGATTCGAGCACTTCGCTTGGTAACAAATCATTCATCACCATTGCACAAATATAACCTTCAAGGTAGGCTAAACACATTTTCTCGAGTTCTATCATGGTAATCTGAATTTGTATGGAGCTGACAAGGTGATATATGATGTGGCAAATAAACGTCTGAATTACAAGCAGACGCTTTGGTGATAGCTGTAAGAAGCTTCGAATAGTTACAACTTAATCACACTTTTCAAGAACTTATCACGCTTACGCTCCCATTTACTCTGAGCAATATCAGTCATGCCAAAAGTATCACAAAGCAGCCCCTTCAGTTCCGTTAGTCTAGACTTAGCATCTGAGGCATCCACTTTGATTGATATTTTATCTGAGCCAACGACTCCTTTCATCATTCCAAACTCCATATCCCTTGTGAGAATGGAAACGAAATCCGTCTTCAAAACCCAAGCTGCTCCCATTTCATTGAGTGACACAGCACTTTCATAGTATCTTGGAGAATGGACAAATATCACAAACAATTTGTGCTTCGAGAACAAGTCCCTTAAGGTTTCAAAGATGTTCTCACCAAGACCAATCCCAAATCCATCAACAGAGCTGCAGAAGAGATTACTCTCATCAAGCCCTAAATCTTCCAGTAAACTTACGAGTTCTTCAACAAATGCCTTATCTCTCGACGAATGGCTGATAAAGACCATCGGACTTTTCTCATCTACGGCATTTATATTTTCCTGTTTTCTTTTGGTACCTTCCATAAGAAGAACATATTTACTATAAAGTCCACGAAAGATCTTGTTAAGAACGTAGCCGTTACCTGAATTATCTACATTTTTAAATTTCGAATAGTCGGAATTGTCCTCAGAATAGAAATCATTAAGATAAACGACTGCTGCACTATGCCATTCGAGATATGCATCGATTGCTGCCTGGGAATTTTCCTCTTCCAAGGCACGTTCCATATACGCATTTTCCAGTTCCTTTACGTCATCGTATCCAATCACAGTGTTATAAGTTTTATGTAATTCAATTAAGAACGTAATTCAATTAAGAATTGTGAATTATGAATCTCGTGAGGCGTGGGTTTTATTGAACACAGATTGCACGGATTTGACGGATAAGTTTTTTATTCCTAGGGATTCGTGTTATCTGTGAGATTCGTGTTCGTCTTTAATGACCACGGAAGATAATTATTGATTCGTGACGTTTGGTTCTCTCACCACGAAATTATGGCCTGAAAAAGTATCATTGGATACTTGGCAAAGTAATACTGGATACTTGGCAAAGTAATATTGGATACTTGGCGAAGTATCCTTGGATGTGTCTTTTCCTGATTTCACTAGACACTTTTTCTATTCATAAACTGAATCAGTGG
>SAMEA104315427__coassemble_272_pt1 | contig 105987 bp, 81 predicted proteins | sample SAMEA104315427__metabat2_low_PE_043 | metagenome-assembled genome bin SAMEA104315427 (sample SAMEA104315427) | gut metagenome | biome: Monkey gut; feature: monkey-associated habitat; material: faeces | place: China | collected 2013 | reverse complement strand
AGAGTCCGGCATTCCACACAATGTGGAGTGCCGGATTTCTGGTTTGTATAATATGTATAATCCGCATGAAGGCTGCTTCTGGCTCCCCCGACAAAGCAGGGGGAGAGATTCCACAAACCAAAAGAAAAGTCATGCATTTGCACCATGAACACACAGGGACTTTTAGCATTGGCGCAGTTGATTCTGCCATCAGAGATACTTTCAAACTTTGAAGTGGTACGTGTTGAAGAAGAGTCGTCCCTTATCCGCATCTATCTTGATGAATCGGTCAGGGCCGAATACAAGGAGAACCCCAAGATAGAATCCAAGGGGGTCTGCCTTGTAAGTCTGAAAGGGAGAAATCTATATATAAGGTATTATAATATTATAAGGTGTATGGAGTGGATTTCGGTTTTATATGGATCATATATGATTTCGTTATAGATGATGTCTGTGTCGGTCTTTGATGTCGCCATCTTAGATGACTCTAATGATAGCTTTGCGAACGCTTCTGACGTGGTTTGTTGGTGGGATGGAGCAGTCGCTTATATGTTTCTGTCATGGTTTGAGATTATGCGGCGCTAATTGTTGTTGCTGTTTCCTTAAAAAAGATGATTTTTGCGTGTTTGATGATGGGGTTTCTTGCTGTTTGGGCGTTCTTTGTACTTATTTTTACTTATTGGTGAAAATATTTGGTAGGGAAGGCTTGTTGTATGCTTTTATAGTTGTAACTTTATTGGAAAATAACATGGCTTTTGTTGGGCCGATAAATTATTATTTATAGAAATGAGAACGAATAATCGTATCTTTGGGTTGGCTGGGTTATTCCTGGCTTTAGTGGGAATGCTGTGTGGATGCAGCAAGAATGTTGTGGAGACGGAGGAGGGCCAGAAGAAGGTGCAATTCCGTGTGGTCAACTATCTGCAATACACTTTTGAGGAGGGAACTCGAGCTGCTGTTGATGTCGGGTCTGCCCAAGTACTTAAACACCTGGCACTTGGCGTCTTTGATGCAGCCACAGACAAACTTGTGGGAACAGTACAGGTGCAAGACAAGGAGAGTGAGGGCTATGGAACCTTCAGCGTTACGCTTCCTTACGGCAAGTACAGACTGGTTTTCCTTGGCTACAGTGGCGATAAGGCACTGAAGATGGAGAGTCCAGAGAATATCAGTTTTGCTGACAATTATGTTCCCCAAACTTTCCTCAGTTGTACTGAACTTACTGTAAATTCACAGACTGCGGCTGCTAAGGATATTACATTGCGTCGCGTGGTGGCTGGATTTGAGTTGCTTATTGAAGATGAAATAGACAGGAATGCCACCGAATTGCGCTTCAAGACCACTGGTGGCGGCACTGTGTTGAATGCCAAGACTGGTTTGGCTGTTGCTTCAACTGGTCGAGAGTCTTCGGTTGTTATTCCTGAGAAATATAAAGGTACGACAGGGAAAAATGCACAAATCTTCCTCTTCCTTGCCACGAGCCCCGAGAAGATGAATATCGAGGTGAATGCTGTGAATGCTGCTAATGAGGTACTTTCTGGTCGATTTTTTGAGGATGTGCCTATGAAACTGAATACTCTTACCATCTACAAAGGCAGGTTCTTCTCTGGTCAGAATTTTGGCTTCAACGTCAAGGTAGATGAAGCGTGGGGTGAGACTGTGGAGAATCCCTTCTGATAGAGACTTTTTTGTATGGGAAGAGGGGAATGCGTGTGTCTGTGGCTTCTATTCGCCCTTGTTATATGCTATGTATAAGGGCGAAAGCAGGAACTTCTTTTATGAAGGAGAAGCATTTTGCAGCCTGCGCATTCAGCCTTTTCCCATTCCTAAAAAACAAATGATAACTTTATAACGGATTCACATTTTAATAACGATTATATCGTAAACCAATGAAACTAAGGACTATTAAACTTGCTGTGGCAGCTTCGGTCCTTTGTATGGGAGCCTGCCTGCAGAATGACGGGCAGATGACAGCGACTATGAAGATGGCTTCTGGTTAAGAGCCCCCTCATGTGCTTTTGGATATTCGTGGACGAGACACTTTGTGCGCAGATTATGAGCTGCTTCCTGATAGCAGCGTGGTTTTTCACGTTGAGGGAAACGACTCTCTGATTGCTCAAGTTGCCTTTGGATGACAGAACGAGATGGGCCGTGATGCTTGATGGAAAGAATCTCAAACTGGACTTCAGCGGTGAGAAACCTGTGATGGAGAAAGGTTCAAAGGGCAACGCACGCACGTTGGAGGTGATGCAGCATCTCAGGGAGTAGGAGGACCAAGAGAGGCTGGTTATCATGAAGATTTTCCAGGCACGCCAGTCTCAAGCTCCCGACTCGGTGGTGAGAGCATGCGAGAATCGTTCAACAGAGTTCGAGCAAACCTTCACAGACTATTAAAATCAGGTCATCGCAGAGAACAAAGATAACATGTTGACAGCGTTGTTGATTATCCGTGCCCAATTCCATCTCGACTTTGATTTTACAGAAGAGTTTCTCAAGGACTATCGCTATGCCGACATCCCTATGCTGAAAGGCGTGAGCATAGCCATTGCAGGAAATAAGAACAAGAAAGAGGTAGTTGATGTGATTGATTTTGAGATCAATGACATAGAAGGCAATCCTCGCCATTTTGCTGATTATATTGGAAAGGGTAACTATACTCTGGCGGATTTCTGGGTCAGTTGGTGCGGTCCATGTTGTGCAGAGATTCCCAATGTGAAGGCATGTTACGAGAAATACAAGGATAAAGGTTTCCAGGTGGTGGGCGTATCTTTCGACACGGATCAGGTGGCTTTGGAGAAAGCTGTAAAGGACCTGGGCATCTCTTGGCCGCAGCTTAGCGAACTGAAGGGATGGGACAATCAGGCTCTTCGTCTCTATGACCTCAGAGGCATTCCTGCCGCTATCCTTTACAGTCCCGATGGCAAGGTGGTTGCAACACAACTGAATGGCGAGGGATTGCGAAACAAGTTGGCAGAGATCTACGACAAGTAATCTTTTGAGACATATCATCATGATGAGGGCGTGCAATCCATCTGCACGCCCTTATTTTGTCTTATACCCTCATTTCATGTCAAGCCTCCGAGGGTGATTTGGTTCACCTGAAGAGTCAAGGTGATGAAGTTGTCAACAGTTTCGGTATGGCTCTCACAACAATGACTACCGTTTCAGTATGCTCTTCATGATACTGTCAACAGATTTAGTTTATGAAGAGCAAGAGTGTATAGTGAAATCAGGACAAGACGCCACAAAGATGGCTTGAAAAAGTATCCTTGGATACTTGGCAATGTATCCAAGGATAAATCGCAAAGTATCCAAGGATACCTGACGAAGTATCATGGCTTCATTTCTTCCCCGTTTTTGCTGAATAAATTACGGCTATTCGGTAATTATGTTTGTATAGCTTACCTTCTGCGTTTTCTGTCAAGCCCGAAGTGTCTTGTGTAAACAAGAACCTCCCGTTACCCATGCAGGTAGCGGGAGGTTCCTTTTTTTATAGCTTCCAACATTCAGTTGGCTTGCTTGTCTTTACTTCTTGTTCAGAGCCAGGTCAACATTCACGGCGCAAGCTACAGAGCAACCTACCATGGGGTTGTTGCCAATACCCAGGAAGCCCATCATCTCAACGTGAGCAGGAACAGAAGAAGAACCTGCGAACTGAGCGTCAGAGTGCATGCGGCCCAGAGTATCTGTCATACCATAAGAAGCGGGACCTGCAGCCATGTTGTCGGGATGCAGTGTGCGGCCTGTACCACCACCAGAAGCTACGCTGAAGTAAGGCTTGCCAGCGCGGATGCGCTCCTTCTTGTAGGTACCTGCAACGGGGTGCTGGAAACGTGTGGGGTTGGTAGAGTTACCAGTGATAGACACATCCACATCCTCCTTCCACAGGATAGCAACACCCTCACGAACGTCGTCAGCGCCGTAGCAGTTCACTGCTGCGCGAGGACCATCAGAGTAAGCAGTGCGCTTAACCTCGTGCAGTTCGCCTGTGAAGTAGTCGAATTTGGTCTGTACGTATGTGAAGCCGTTGATGCGGCTGATGATCATAGCGGCGTCCTTACCCAGTCCGTTCAGGATGCAGCGCAGGGGCTTGTCAGCTGGTCTTGACTTGTTGGCCATCTGAGCAATCTTGATAGCGCCCTCGGCAGCTGCGAAAGACTCGTGGCCAGCCAGGAATGCGAAGCACTTTGTCTCGGGTGTGAGCAGACGTGCAGCCAGCTCTCCGTGACCGATACCCACCTTGCGGTCGTCAGCCACTGAGCCGGGAATGCAGAAGCTCTGCAAGCCCTCGCCAATGTAGTTGGCTGCCTCCACGGCGTTCTTTGCCTTCTCCTTGAGTGCGATAGCAGTACCTACCACGTAGGCCCACTTTGCGTTCTCGAAGCAGATCATCTGGGTCTCCTCACAAGTCTTGTAGGGATCCAGGCCAGCAGCCTCACAAATCTCGTTTGCCTCCTCTATAGAAGCGATGCCGTGTGCGTTCAAGCAAGCAAGAATCTGCTTGATACGACGGTCCTGCGACTCGAATTTAACTTCTCTAATCATTGTTGCATTTACAATTTTAGAATTTACAATGTACCATTTGTGTTTACAATTCTTGAATTCACAACCAGCATTGGGAAATCTTCCATTCTAATGTCTGGATTGTAAATTGTAAATTGTCAAACTGTAAATGGGTTAATCCTTACGGGGGTCTATTGACTTGACAGCACCGTCCTCAGCCTTTGTGCGGCCGTAGGTACCTGTTACGCTCTTGAGAGCCTCGTCAGCGGGAACACCCTTCTTGATAGCGTCCATGAACTTGCCCATGTGTACGAACTCATATCCACACACCTGGTCGTCCTTGTCGAGGAACATCTTGGTGATGTAACCCTCGGTCAGCTGCAGGTAACGGGTACCCTTTACCTTTGTGCCATACAGTGTACCGGTCTGAGAAATCAGGCCCTTGCCCAGGTCCTCGAGACCAGCGCCCACCATGAGGCCGCCCTCTGAGAATGCACTCTGGGTACGTCCGTACACGATCTGCAGGAACAGCTCGCGCATGGCGGTGTTGATTGCGTCGCACACCAGGTCGGTGTTCAGAGCCTCCAGGATAGTCTTGCCGGGCAGAATCTCAGATGCCATAGCAGCAGAGTGAGTCATACCAGAGCAGCCGATGGTCTCCACCAGGCACTCCTCGATGACGCCTTCCTTCACGTTCAGGGTCAGCTTGCACGCACCCTGCTGAGGAGCGCACCAACCCACACCGTGTGTCAGACCGCTGATGTCCTTAATCTCCTTTGCCTGCACCCACTTGCCTTCTTCGGGGATGGGAGCTGGTCCATGATTGGGGCCTTTGGCCACGCAACACATGTTTTCTACTTCTTTAGAATAAACCATAATTCTTTATTATTTAGATTTATAGTAATGTGTCCTATTAACGTATTGCTCGCTAACATTGTGCAAAAGTAATTAAAATTGGGTAGATGTCCAATCCTAAAGGCGGCTTTTTTTGGTTGCTGCGTTGTTTTACGGGATATTTTAGTACCTTTGCAGTACAGAAAACAGATGACGGGACTACTATATATAATGTAAGTGTATGCAGATAACGGTCAACGAACAGGATATTATCAAGGCGGCAGGAGAGGGGATGGATGCCTTTCTCATGCTCTTTCACGACAGGATTATGGAGGCTATCGGCGGTAGGCTCGATGCCGAGACGATGCCGCTTCTCAATGGTGAGCAAATCACCCTGCTGGCTTATGTGGCCTTGCGTGATGAGGTGATGGATGGCGGTTTCGTGCAGCTTATTCACAATGGCTACGGGCCCTTCATCTTCCTCAATCCCTTTGCCAAGGCGATGCGGCTGTGGGGTGCACACGACTTCAGCAACCTGGTGTATAAGGGCAGAAAGCTTTATGAGAAATATGCCGACAAGCTCACCGCCGAATGCAGCGACGAGGAGTTTATGGCTCTGTTCGAACAATATCCCGAGTTTGACGACCTCGATGACGCATTCGTTGAGATGGAAGAGGAGGTGACAGATACCATCTGCCATTACGTAGATGAGCATCTCGAGGACTTCGTGAGCGTTGTCAAGGATAAGGAATAACTGTAGAGATTGGAATTTGAAGTTCTAAATCCAAAAGGAGAAAGATTGTGGCCAAGACATTGATTCCCAATAAGGGACAGAAGATAAACATTAAGAACAAGCGGGCAGAGCACGACTATCTGCTCATGGACAAGTTTACCGCAGGCATCCAGCTCACTGGCACGGAAATCAAGAGCATCAGGGCTGGTAAGGCCAGTCTGGTGGATACGTTCTGCTATGTGAACCGAGGTGAGATGTGGGTCAAGAACATGTACGTGGCACACTATGAGCAAGGGTCGTACAACAACCATGTGGAGCGCCGTGACCGCAAGCTCCTGCTCAACCGCAAGGAGATACGCAAGATTCAGCAGGAGGTCAAGAATCCCGGTTTCAGCATCATCCCCACCTTGCTCTTCATAGATGAGCGCGGGTTGGCTAAGCTTGATCTGCACATTGCCAGGGGCAAGAAGGAGTATGACAAGCGTGAGAGCCTGAAGGAGAAGCAGGACAAGCGCGAGATTGACCGCCAGTTCAAGAAGAGTTACTGATAATTGCGCACGCTCTTTTTCCGCAGTGGGAGAGGGGCGTGTGGTGTTTAATCGAAACAGGCAAATGGCATTAGAGCCGGTTCCCAAAGGACTTAATGAGAATAACAGACTATGAGCCAAATAGATGACAAGCAGCAGGTGAGCGAAGGGGAGAAAGCCCCTCGCGGATTGAAAGAGGCGTTCGGTCACGTACTGGTACTTGATGGTGCCATGGGCACTATGATTCAGACGTATGGGCTGGAGGAGAAAGATTTCAGGGGCAATCTGTTTCCCGACATCGAGTGGCAGATGCAGGGCAATAATGATGTGCTCACGCTCACCCGCCCCGATGTGATAGCCGATATCCACAGGCGTTATCTGCAGGCCGGAGCAGACATCATCTGCACCAACACATTCAGCAGTCAGCGCATCTCGCTGGCTGATTATCATTGCGAACATCTGGTGAAGGAAATCAATCGGGCTGCCGTGCGTCTGGCACGGTCGGTGGCTGATGAATTCTCCACACCCGACTGGCCTCGCTTCGTTGTGGCCAGCGTCGGGCCCACCAACAAGACTTGCTCCATGAGTCCGGATGTGAACGACCCTGCTTTCCGCGGCATAACGTTCGACGAGCTGGCTGCTGCCTATCTGGAGCAGTTCGTCTCCTTGCTTGAGAGCGGTGTGGATGCTGTGCTCATGGAGACCATTTTCGACACGCTGAATACCAAAGCCGGCATCTACGCATTCCGCCAGGCTACACGTCAGACGGGCGTGCAGGTGCCTCTGATGCTCAGTGTGACGGTCAACGACAAGGCCGGACGCACGCTCAGCGGGCAGACTCTGGAGGCTTTCCTGGTCAGTGTGGCACACGCACAACCCTTCAGTGTGGGTCTCAACTGCTCGTTTGGTGCCCAGGATATGTTGCCTCTGCTGCGCATCCTTTCCGAGAAAGCCCCCTGTTTCATCACGGTGCATCCCAATGCGGGGCTCCCCAACAGCATGGGAGAATACGACCAGACACCCGAGATGATGGTAGAGGAGATGACACCTTTCCTCGAAGAACGCCTGGTCAACGTGATTGGCGGATGCTGCGGAACCACTCCCGAGCACATCGCTGGCATGCGTGCTCTGGCCGACAGGTTCGCTTCTCAAGTCCACAATCCGCATTGTGCTGATACATCGTTGGCACTTAGTGGATTGGAACCTTTGGTTCGACTGAAGGAGGAAGCGTCTTCGTCGGGCGGCTTCTTCGTCAATGTGGGCGAGCGTTGCAACGTTGCCGGCTCACGCAAATTCCTTCGTCTCATCAAGGAAGGTGCTTATGAAGAGGCGCTCGAGATAGCCCGCCGTCAGGTGGAAGACGGAGCCATGGTCATCGACATCAATATGGACGACGGTTTGCTGGACGCAGAGCGCGAGATGACACATTTCCTCAATCTGCTTGCCAGCGAACCGGACATCTGCCGCGTGCCTGTCATGGTGGACAGCAGCAACTGGAACGTGATACGTGCCGGCCTCAAGTGTGTGCAGGGAAAGTGCATTGCCAACAGCATCAGCCTCAAGGAGGGCGAGCAGGTGTTCCTCTCTCATGCGCGCGAACTATTGTCATTGGGGGCCGCTGTGGTTGTGATGGCCTTCGACGAGCAGGGGCAGGCCGACACCTACGAACGGCGCATCCAGGTGTGCAATCGGGCCTATCGCCTGCTGGTGGAGCAGGTTGGCATGGCGCCCGAGGACATCATCTTCGACCCCAATGTGCTTGCCATCGCCACGGGTATGCCCGAGCACGATGCCTATGCACTCGACTTCATACGCGCCACCGAATGGATTCACCGGCACCTGCATGGTGCTCATGTGAGCGGTGGAGTGAGCAACCTCTCCTTCTCCTTCCGCGGCAACAATTATGTGCGGGAGGCCATGCACGCCGTGTTCCTGTATCACGCGCAGCAGAAGGGCATGGACTTCGGTATCGTAAACCCCTCTGCCAAAGTGATGTATGCCGACATACCTGCCGATCAGCTTCAAGTGCTCGAGGATGCCATTCTGCGTCCTTCGCCTCAGGCAAGCGAGCGGCTGGTGGAGATGGCCACTGTGCTGGCCGAACAGGCTGCGGCTCTCAAGGATGCCCCAGCTGCCCCCGCTTCCCTACAGACTCAGCTCAGCGTGGAGGACAGACTCGTCGAGAAGTTGCGCAAGGGCATTTCGCAGGGGCTGGAGGCTGACCTGAAAGAGGCGCTGCAGCAGTATCCCCGCGCTGTGGATATCATTGAGGGGCCGCTGATGAAGGGTATGAATCTGGTGGGACAGCTCTTTGGTGAGGGCAAGATGTTTCTGCCGCAGGTGGTGAAGACGGCCCGTACCATGAAGCAGGCAGTGGCTGTCCTGCAGCCGCATATCGAAGCCCAGCGTGCCGACAACCAGAAGTCGGCCGGCCGTGTGCTGCTTGCTACGGTCAAGGGAGACGTACACGACATAGGCAAGAACATAGTGAGTGTGGTGCTGGCATGCAATGGATTCGAGGTGATAGACCTTGGGGTGATGGTGCCTGAGGACGTTCTGCTCGAAAAGGCATTGGAGTGCAAGCCCGATATCATTGGCCTGAGCGGCCTTATCACGCCCAGTCTCACCGAGATGATCAAGGTGACGCGCACACTGGATGCGGCTGGCGTGCGTGTGCCGGTCATGGTGGGCGGTGCTACCACCAGCCCTCTGCACACGGCTCTGAAGATTGCACCGGCCTACAATGGACCTGTCATCTGGACCAAGGATGCCAGTCAGGCAGCACTTCAGGCAGCACGCTTCATGAATCCTGCGCTCAGCGGCGAGGCGCTGGCCGAACTGCAGCGCCAGCAGGAGCAACTGCGGGCAGAGGCTTCGGCACCCCAGGAGCAACTGACCATCGAGCAGGCACGGAAGAACAAGTTGAATCTCTTTGACTGATGACCCTGCCCGAAGCCATTACTTATGCCTTGGTGCGGTGCAACGGAGGATTGCGCACCGAGCAGATAGCGGCACTCATCAACCGCTACCAGTGGCATGTGCGCAAGGACGGACAGCCTGTGACTTCTGCCCAGGTGTATGCCACCGTCATGCGTTATCCGGCTCAGTTCTGCAAGGCAGAAGGCCGCATCATGCTCATGATTTGACCTCTCGCTTCACTATAGTATTTTGGGAAGAATGACGCAATGCGGTGCATTGCCCGTCACAGCGCGCTGCATCTGTCATGGCAACGTGCTGCGATGGGGTTTGCACCGCATTGCGTCATGTGTATGTGCTTATTCCGTGCAACGAAGGTTCTGCCTCAGTTGCTCCACCGAGCTGGCTCCTACCAGCACCGAAGTGACTCCCTCTTGTTGGAGAATCCACCTGAGTGCGTATTCGGGAAGTGAAAGGCCTTGGGCTGAAGCCTCCTGATGGTACAGTTTCAGTTGGCCGGCAATGTCGTCTGTGAGCATTTCCGGGCGCAGCGAGCGTCCTTTGGCCATGCGTTTCTCCTTTCTTTTGTAGTTCTTGATGCAAAGTTACAAAGGAAAGTTCATACGCAGCACGCGCCATCGGGGCTTTTTGCAGGCTTGGCGGGAGTCATTTGCCGCGCAGTTTGCACACCATCCAGGGGAAGAGCAGATGGGGGAGGAGACGCACCCGCTCGGTCCATTTGTCCACCTCGCACACCACCCGCACATTGTCCCAAAGTGCCCGTGAGCGCTGGGTGTTGGACACACCATGCGTGTCGAAGTTGGCCACAGCGACGGGTACATGCAGGAAGGTCAGGCCCGAGAGGAACATCTGCTTGGCCTGCTTGAAGTCTGCCGAATAGCGGTGGGTGATGTCGAAGGGAAAGCGGCGCAGGCTGTCGGTGCGGGTGAAGACGCTCTGGTGGCAGTAGAACATCTTGTGGCAGTTGCGGGGTGAGAGCGATATCTTCAGCCTTCCATTTTTCAGGATATCGCCGTAGATGACATCGGCTGCGGGATGCAGTTCGCTGAACACGCGGCTCACAACGTGCTCATCTGTAAAGGTGTCGCCTGCGTTCATGAAAATGCAGTATTCGCCCTGTGCACAGGCAATGCCCTTGTTCATCGCATCATAAATTCCGCGGTCGGGTTCGCTTGTCCAATGGGCCAACTGCGGACTGTACTGTTTGATGAGTTCAAGCGAACCGTCCTGCGAACCGCCGTCTATGATGATATATTCCAGGGCGCTGTAGTCCTGGCGGATGACGCTCTGGATGGTTCGCTCCAGCGCCTCACGCGCGTTGAAAGTCACGGTGATGACCGTTATCTTGATATCTTGGCTCATGGGTGTGTGCTTGTGTGTCGGGTGGAGAATGGCGGTGCCTCTTTACTGGTCAGCCTTCAGCGCCTTGCGGTAGGTTTCCTCCGTCTTGCGTGCCGTCTCTTCCCATGTGAATAGTTTGAGTCTCTCACAGCCCCGCTCAACCAGCTGATTGCGGTAGGCTGCATCAGAGAGCGTGTGCAGGATGGCCTCTGCCAACTCCTGGGCAGACTGAGGTGAGAAGTAGGCGGCTGCGTCTCCTGCCACCTCGGGAAAGCAGCTTGCGCGGCTGGCTACCACGGGGCATTTCTGGGCAAAAGCCTTCAGGATGGGAATACCAAATCCCTCGTAGAGAGAGGGATATACGAAGAGCCGTGCGTGGCGGTAGAGTTGTGCCAGCACCAGGTCACTTATGTCGTTCATCACCAGGATGCTCTCCTGCAAGCCCTTCTGCACGAAGAGTTCGTGCTCATGCTTGGAGATCGGGCGGCCTGTGAGCACCAGATGCATGTTGGGGTAGCGCTCGTGCACTTGGCAGAATGCTTCCAGGAGCAGTTCGAAGTTCTTGTATCCTCTGCGCTCGCCCACATAGAGGATGTACTCATCGGGCAGCCCTTCGGGTTTTCCTTCGGTCAATGGCTTTGGGCTGAGGCCATGATAAATCACGTCGATCTTCTCCTCGGGTACATGCAGGTAGAGCATGATGTCGCGCTTGGTGCATTCGCTGATGGCTATGATGCGGGTGGCACGCTCTGCCAGCTGTCGCTTGTAGGCTGGCGTGGGGTCGTTGGGCGAGAAGTACTGCGGGTACCTCTCGTGGGTCATGTCGTGTATGGTGAGCACGAACTTCTTCTTGCCCAGTAGGTTGAGGAAGTATGGGTTGTAATAGGTGGGGTGAAAGAGGTCGAAGTGACCCTGTTTGATTTTGTGCGCCGCCCATCTCCTGTTGATCTGCCGGAACACCCCCTCCAGTATCTTGAAGAGGCGCTTGGGGATGTTCACATGATTTGCCATCCTGCTGTGGCGGATGTACTGGTTCATGGTGAAGGGAATGGCAAAGGTGGGCTGCACTCCCTTCATGCGGCATCCTATCTCGTAGAAGTAGCGGGAGATGCCTCCGAAGCGTTGGGTGTGAAATGTCTGGTAGTCGAACAGAATCTTCATGCCTGGGATAATAAATAGGTTACACGCGCGTGAGTGACGGGTAGGCCGGGCGCTCACTGCCGGGCGAGCGAGCGGTAGGTGTCCATCAGTTGTCCTGCCAGCACCTGTGGGTGCAGATGGGCGAGAGCATCCTCGCACCCCTTGACGGAGAGTTGGCGATGCAAATCATCGTCGGTGATGAGGCGGTCCAATGCCTGGCTCAGCGCCTGGGTGTCGTGTGGGTCGGTAAGCAGAGAGTACGGGCCAGCCGCCTCAGGCAGCGACGAGAGGTTGCTGCTGATGACCGGACAACCGCTCAGACGGGCCTCTACCAGCGGCAGACCGAAGCCTTCGCAGAACGAGGGATAGATGAAGGCGCGTGCCGTAGCGTAGAGCTCGTGCAGCTGGGCATCCTCCACCTTGGTGCGGAATTCCACCCATTCGTGCAGGCGGTGTGCTTCGATGTACCTCTGCACCTCCTGCATATATTCCCGTCCGTTGCCTACGACCACCAGCGGAAGGCGCACCGATGCGGGCAGCATCTCCAGCGCACGTACAGCCCCAAGCAGATTCTTGCGCGAGTTGATGGAGCCCACGTAGAGCAGGAAGGGTCTGTGGGCAACCTTCTCTTCCCTTGCGCGGATGCAGTCGGCGGTGTAATAATAGGGTGCTGCGGGTTGGTATATTACCCGTATCTTGCTCTTTTCTACGTCGTAATACCTGAGGATGTCGCGCTTGGTGCTCTCGCTGATGGCGATGATGCTGTCGGCATGTGAGAGTGCATACTTCCACTTGCGGTCATAAATCTGCCTGTCAATCCACTGGTACATGTCGGGGAAGGTGTGGAAGGCCACATCGTGGATGGTGACCACTGATGGGATGCCCTTTCGCGAGAGGCCACAGGGAAGTTCGTTGCTCAATCCGTGAAACACGTCGGCCTTTTCCTGGCTTGCCTCATGTGCCAGCCTGTAGGTGCGCCACAGACTTCCCTTCAGCCATCCTGTGGGCTGTACGGTATGCAATGCGCTATTTCTCAGATAACTGTCAGTGAGCTGGGTGTGCTTCACCTTGGGTGTGTAGAGCACGTAGTCATTGTCTGGGAAATAGCGCGTGAGGATGTCCAGAGTGGTGCGGCTGTGGTTTCCCAGTCCTGTGAAGTTGCAGTACGCTCGCTTGGCATCAAAGGCAATTTTCATCTTCTAATGGACTTTCTTTTGTGTTCGTGTTGGCTTGTTTCAATGTACGTTGCTGCTTCTGTGGGTGCGTACCACCTCATTGAGGCGGTTCACAATCTCGTCGGGAGTGATGTCATGCAGGCAGCGGAAGTCGCCCAGGCGGCAAGGCTTGTTGCCGAAGATGCTGCATGGACGGCAGGGATAATCCTTCTGGATGCAGCGGTCAATCGTCTGTCCCCAGCCCAGGAATCCGCCCAGCGGGTGAGTGGCACCCCATATGCTGAGCACCGGAGTGCATGTGAGCGAAGCCAGATGCATGTTGCCGCTGTCCATGGTGAGCATTGCATCGAGACCGGCTATCCAGTCCAGTTCGCCTGCCATGTTGCCCAGCCGGCCCACCATGGAGTGTGCATGCTCGTACGTCTTGTCCCATTGTTCCATAATGGATTGCTCCTTCTCTCCTGCACCAAAGAGATAAACCTCGGTACCCTGTGCCGAGAGCAGACTCACCACGCGCTCCATCTGCTGCAGGGGATAAATCTTCCCCTGGTGGGCAGCAAAGGGTGCTATGCCGATGCCGCCTCGGTGTGTGGCTTGGGAAGCCAGTTGGCAGGGTGGTGTGGGCTGCTTGAATGGCAGCAGACGAGCGATGGCCTTGGCATAGCGCTCGAAGCTTGTTTCCTGCTGCATCTTATGTGCTGCGTGCAGGAATGCCTTGCGTGCGCGTCGGTCCTTCACGATATGGCTCACGGGAATGCCTGCCATCCTGAAGCGCAGGCGCAGATATTTGGTGCGGAGCACATCATGCAGGTCGCACACAGCGTCTGGCTCCAGCGCCCGCAGTTCCCTGTAGAGCCGCTCCAGACCGCCCAGCCCCTTGTATTGTGCCAGGTTGATGCCTACGAACTGCACGTTCTGGGGGAGCCTCTTGAATATGGAACCCACAAAGGGACGGCTCACCATGGTGATGCGCAGGTGGGGGTACTGGCGCGCCAAGGCTTCCACGATGGGGACAGTCATCAAGATGTCGCCCAAGGCGGAGAAGCGTATGAGTAACAGATGTTTGTGATTCAATGCTCGAGGGATGGTTTACTTCTTGCCGTAGAGCACGGGATTGGTGCTGGGGTCGTTGTACATCTTCATCTGCTTATAGACCTTCATGTACTTGCGTCCAGCCTCGAAATCCTCAAGCAGCTGGTCGATGGCTGTAGAGAGGTCGGTGCGCTGCTGGAGCAGAATATCGAGCTTCTGCTGGCAACGGGCCTTGTGTTCAGCCGAAGCGTCGGTGCGATCCACCTGCTCCTGCATGTGGTAAATCTTCAGAGCCAGGATGCTGAGACGGTCGATGGCCCAGGCTGGGCTTTCGGTGTTGATGGTGGCGTTGTCCTGACACTTCACGCTGTGGAACTTGGTGTAGAAGTAACTGTCAATCTGCTCTACCAGGTCGGTACGGTCCTGATTGCTCTTGTCGATGCGACGCTTGAGCGCCAGTGCATCCACGGGATTGATGTCCTCATCGCGGATGATGTCCTCCAGATGCCACTGCACGGTGTCAATCCAGCATTTCTGGTACAGATCGTGTTCGATGGAACCGCTCTCATAGGGGTTCTGGATGGGTGTATCTACGTTGTCCGACTTGTGATAATCATCGATTACCGCGCGGAAGATAGGGTTGGCAAGTTCTGTAAATTTCATAATTCATTCATATTTTCAGCAAATTTAGGCATTCTTTCTGAATTGCCCAACCATTTTCGCCACCAATATCCATGCCGCCCCGCTTTCCTTCTCTTTCGAATGCAACTCTTGGCTCAGAAGACCGAAACTTTCAGTTGGGAAAGTTGAACCTGTTTACTAAGGGAAATGCTCCTTCCCTCTTGTCTGAATGTGGATTTGCAGATGCCGCTCCCGAATTCCATAATCATAGAAGAGAAAGGAGTTGCCAAGGAAGTCTGCCTTTCTCCGTCAGAAATTTGCCCGGAAAAAGTATCCAAGGATACTCGGCAAAGTATCCAAGGATACTTCGCAATTTATCCAAGGATAAACGGGCAAGTATCCAAGGATATGTCTTTTCCAGATTTCACTAGACACTTTTCCTATTCATAAACTGAATCAGTGGACAGTGTTGTGGAAGTCATACTGAATCAGTTGGCGGATTGGTCCCCAGGATATATCGGGTGAGCCTTTATGCTCTAGGGAGTCTTACCAGAAGCAATAACTCCGTAACAAAAGGAAGGCTGCCCGAGCTTGTCGGACAGCCTTCTGTTTCTGGTTGAGGCATTTGCCTCTGTGGATTTTATCCTTCAGAGATTAGCCGTTCACCTTCTTCATGTGGGCGATGAGCTCCAGCACCTTGTTAGAGTAGCCGATCTCATTGTCGTACCAGCTCACTACCTTCACGAATGTGTCGGTCAGAGCGATACCAGCCTTAGCGTCGAAGATAGAAGTGAGAGTGCAGCCCAGGAAGTCAGAAGAAACCACAGCGTCCTCTGTGTAGCCCAGTACACCCTTCAGCTCGCCCTCAGAAGCCTCCTTCATGGCAGCGCAGATCTCCTCGTACTTAGCAGGCTTAGCCAGGTTAACAGTCAGGTCAACCACAGATACGTCCAGAGTGGGAACACGCATAGACATACCAGTCAGCTTACCGTTCAGCTCGGGGATAACCTTACCCACAGCCTTGGCAGCACCTGTAGAAGAGGGGATGATGTTGCCGGAAGCAGCACGGCCACCACGCCAGTCCTTCATAGAGGGACCGTCAACGGTCTTCTGTGTAGCAGTTGTAGAGTGAACGGTTGTCATCAGACCATCGGTGATACCGAACTTATCGTTCAGAACCTTGGCGATAGGAGCCAGACAGTTGGTGGTGCAAGAAGCGTTAGACACGAACTGAGTGCCCTTCACGTACTTGTCGAAGTTAACACCGCAAACGAACATGGGAGTAGCGTCCTTTGAGGGAGCAGACATCACCACGTACTTGGCACCGGCCTCGATGTGAGCCTGAGCCTTCTCCTGAGTCAGGAACAGGCCAGTTGACTCAACCACGTACTCAGCCTCAACCTCGTTCCACTTCAGGTCAGCGGGGTTGCGCTCTGCAGTTACGCGAATCTTCTTGCCGTTAACAATCAGCTGGCTGTTCTCAACGTCAGCCTCGATGGTGCCGTTGAATGCGCCGTGCATAGTGTCATACTTCAGCATGTAAGCCAAGTAATCCACGGGGCACAGGTCATTGATACCTACAATCTCGATGTCCTCACGAGTCTGAGCGGCACGGAATACGAAACGACCGATACGGCCGAAACCATTAATACCTACTTTTGTTGCCATTTCTTTAATTATTTAAAGGGTTAGAAATAATAGCCTGTTTTATCCACAATTGCAGTAATGAGAGGACTTGCACGCCGCCAGCAGCAACGTGATTAAAAGCCAAAAGTGCATATATTTCAGTCTTCTCATCAACTTTTTTCCTTTTGTGGACGCAAAATTACGATATTCTTTTTAATTTAGCGCTCGATTTAATGCAAAAAATAGATAATTATGTCATTTATTCAAGACTTCAAGGCTTTTGCCCTCAAGGGTAACGTAGTTGATATGGCTGTCGGTGTGATTATCGGCGGTGCGTTTGGCAAGATAGTGACCAGTATCGTGAACAACATCATCATGCCTCCTATAGGCGTGCTCACAGGCGGAATGGATTTCACTGACCTCAAGCTTGTGCTCAAGGATGCAGTGAAGGAGGGTGACCAGGTGGTGAGTGAGGCTGTTACGCTCAACTATGGTCAGTTTATCCAGGATGTGGTGGATTTCCTCATCATCGCCTTCTGTATTTTCCTCATGGTGAAGGGTATTGCCGCTCTCTCACGCAAGAAGGAAGAGAAGCCCGCTGAGCCTGCTCCTGCTCCCGAACCGTCGGCTGAGGAGAAGTTGCTCACTGAAATCCGTGATCTTTTGAAGAATAAGTAATCTGCTCTCCGTATTCCCAGGAGAGTTGCAGGAACAGACCCTCTCGGGCAAATGTGTGTAGGGTAGTGCCCCGAAGCCGTTTTGTCTGACAGGGCTTTTTGATAAACCCCATAGCGGAGAGGCTTTGCTCAAATCTGCCTATGGGGATATTCAGGGGATATAGGCTTAACCCCCGCATGGGGGAGAGGTTTTTTTGTTCAGATGGTAAAAGAATAAAGATAAAGAGTAGAAGGAGAAGCGTATGAAGCGATTATACATTATTATATATGTAGGACTGGTATTGGCCAGTCTGCCCTTGGTGGCATATGGCCAGTTGAAACGTGTATCGCCCCGCAAGGTGCATCTCTCTGAAGAGAAACTGGCGCGAGCTGACTCGGCCATCATGGATGCCATAGGACGGGGAGAGATTCCCGGTGCCGTGCTGGGTATCGTGAAGGGAGGCTGCATGGCTTATGTGAAGGCTTATGGCAACAGGCAGGTTTATCCTTCGGTGGAGAAGATGACCATCGAGACGATGTTTGACCTGGCATCGTGCAGCAAACCGGTGGCTACAGCTATCAGCGTGATGCAGTTGTGCGAGAATGGCACTCTGCGCCTTACCGATGCCGTCTCTGCTTACATTCCCGGCTTTGCCAGCTGGACTGACTCACAGGGGAATTCTGAGACCATACGCATCCAGCATCTGCTCACCCACACTTCGGGTTTGCCTGCCTATGCTTCTGTAGATGAACTTGTACGTCGCTATGGTTCGCCTTCTCCGCAAGGACTTCTCGAGCACATCTGCCAGGTGAAGCGAAGCTTTGAGCCTGGCACCGACTTTCAGTATAGCTGTCTCAACTACATCACTCTGCAGCATATAGTGGAACGTTGCACAGGTCTTTCGCTGCGTGATTATGCCCGCACCCATATCTTTGCCCCCTTGGGTATGGAGCATACCGACTATCTGCCCTTGGGAGAAGACTTGAGCCACTGGGGCAGTCTCATAGCTCCCACCACCCGCCAGCCTGACGGAAGTGTGTTGCGCGGACAGGTTCATGACCCATTGGCGCGAGTGATGAATGGCGGTGTGAGCGGTAATGCGGGTGTGTTCAGTACGGTTGATGACTTGGCAGTCCTGTGTGCAGCCTTGCAGAATGGTGGTCAGTGGCAGGGTGCTCGCATCCTTTCGCCTGCCACCGTGCTGGCCATGCGCAGCGTGCCACAATGGGCCAGTCAGATAGGCCGTACCTATGGATGGGATGTACATAGTCCCTATGCTTCGTGCAATGGTTCTTTGCTTTCGCCCCAAACCTACGGGCACACGGGCTATACAGGTACCAGCATCGTCATCGACCCTGTTAACGACGTGAGTATCATCCTGCTTGTCAATGCCGTTCATCCCATCGATGGCCGCAGCCGCATGGTACGCCTGCGCTCGCTCATCAGTAATATCGTGGCAGGGGCAATGTATTGATGAGGCATTGGATAACAACGTTATATGTCTTTTTGGAGAAAAGTCATAGGGAGTTTAGGGGATAGGAGACCATCGAACGCAGAAGTATCAAAAGATGCTTCTCGCTGGGCTTTTGTAGATGTTGAAGTAGGCCTGAAGGACAAGCGTATTCATGATATCGGAATCTTGCGTTGGGATGATGCCAAGTTTCATTCGGGCAGGAAGAAGGAGGCGAAAGAGTTTCTTGACGGCGTAGATTTTATCTGTGGCCATAATGTTGTCCATCATGATGTGAAGTATTTGTTCGGAGACGAACATATCCGTTGGGGGCTTGTGGACACATTGTACATGTCACCTCTTTTGTTTCCAGAACGCCCCTATCATCATTTGTTGAAAGATGACAAACTGATGAGTGACCAAGTGAACAATCCTCTGAATGACTGTGAAAAGGCTTACGATTTGTTGCTTGACGAAATGGAGGCATGGAAACGCTTGCCTCGTGAACTGACGCTTATATATGCAACCTTGCTTCATGATGTGCCGGAGTTTTCTGGCTTCTTGGACATGGCAGATGCAGAGTGCTGTGAGAAGGAAGAGCTTCCAGGGCATATTTATACGTTTTTCCATGGGCGCATTTGTCAAAATGTGGATTTGCGCTCACTTGTTGAAAAGCAACCAGTAGAGTTGGCTTTTTCTCTTGCGCTCATTACTACAACAGAGCGAAACTCCATCACTCCGCCTTGGGTGCTTTATACTTACTCTAATGTGGAGAATGTGGTACGTCTTCTCAGGCATACCTGTTGTGCTGACGGATGTGATTATTGCAGGAGTTTGTTGGATGTACACACCAATCTGAAGCATTTCTTCGGCTATAATCAGTTCAGAACCTATGAAGGCGAACCATTACAAGAGAATGCTGTTAGGGCAGCAGTAACGGGAAAGTCTCTGCTGGCGATTTTCCCCACAGGCGGAGGCAAGTCGCTTACATTCCAGTTGCCTGCCCTTATGGAGTCGCAAACGGTGCATGGACTCACGGTTGTCATTTCGCCATTGTTATCTTTGATGAAGGATCAAGTGGACAATTTGGCAGAACGAGGTATAACGGATGCTGTGACCATAAATGGTCTGCTTGACCCCGTCAGCCGCTCGCTTGCTATAGATCGCGTACAGAGTGGTGACGCTTCGTTGCTCTATATTGCTCCTGAAATGCTAAGGTCGAAGACTATAGAAAGAATTCTGCAGGCTCGCCATGTAGTACGATTTGTTATCGATGAGGCTCATTGCTTCTCGTCTTGGGGGCAGGATTTTAGGGTGGATTATCTTTATATTGGCAAGTTTATACGGGAGTATCAGAATCGCAAGCGTCTCCAGCAGCCAATTCCTATTTCATGCTTTACAGCTACAGCCAAGCAAAAGGTGATACAGGATATATGCGACTATTTCAAACAGACGCTCGGTCTTGATCTGCAGTTGTTTGCCTCGTCAGCTTCACGTACCAACCTGCGCTATTCTGTGATTCATGCTGATACGGATGAGGTCAAGTATTCCAAACTTCGTTCTCTTATTGCCGAGTCAGACAGTCCTGTTATAGTATATGTATCGCGCACGAAGAGAACAAGGCTGTTGGCAGAGAAGCTGACCCGTGATGGTTATAAGGCTTTGGCGTTCAACGGGCAGATGGATGCAGATGAGAAGATTGCCAATCAGGAAGCGTTCATGAATGACCGTGTGCGCATCATTGTTGCAACTTCTGCTTTCGGTATGGGAGTTGATAAGAGCGATGTGGGGTTGGTCATCCATTATGATATTTCCGACTCGCTTGAGAATTATGTACAAGAGGCTGGACGTGCTGGACGAGATCCGCATCTTGAGGCAAGGTGTTATGTGCTCTATAGCGATGGCGACCTTGACAAGCATTTCATATTGCTTAACCAGACCAAACTTAGCATCAGTGAGATACAACAAGTGTGGAGGGCAGTGAAAGATATGACCAAACAACGGATGCGGGTTTGTTGCTCGGCGCTGGAGATCGCACGTAAAGCTGGTTGGGATGATTCTGTTTCGGATATGGAAACGCGTGTGCGGACAGCTTTGGCGGCACTCTAACAGGCGGGGTATCTGCAGAGGGGCAACAACGTCCCGCATGTCTATGCTACAGGCATTACAGTCAAGAATATGGATGAAGCCCGCCGGCGTATCGCAGAGTCCTTGCTTTTCGAGAAAGAAGAGGTGGAAAAGGCGATGCGCATCATCAAGTCACTCATTTCTCAGAGGTCTGTTGCCAAAGCCCAGGATGCAGAGGCAGAATCGCGCATCGACTATTTGGCGGATATGCTTGAACTCAGCAAGAAGGAGGTCGTGTCTGCAGTGGAACGTATGCGTCAGGAAGGAATCCTGGCCGACACAAAGGATATCTCGGCTTATTTGTATGACTCGGGTGAGTCAGAGAGGAACTCCAGGCAAACGCTTAGACGCTTCGTGGAATTGGAACGGTACATTCTTGACCATATTCCCGATGATACGCTTCGTATTTCATGCAAACAGTTCAATGATGATGCCCATAAGGCAGGCATCACCACTGCGTCAGAGAAGGATATCCGCACGCTTCTATATTTTCTGACCATCAAGGGCTACACCAGGAAGAGAGAGGATGCTGCTCATAACGTAGAGGTTACCCGTCTGGCAAGCATGCAGGCAACTATCAGCCGCTTTGAGAGAAGGCTGGAAATATGTGAGTTCGCTGTGGAGTGGCTCTACAAGCAGGTAGTGGATGCTGCGGATGGCAATGATGTAGTGCAGAAGGGCGTACAATTCTCGATAGTTAAGCTTCTGGGTGATTTGAGGGAACGGCCATCGGGACTTTTCGACTCACTGGATGGTGTCCAATTGGAGGATGTGGAGGAGGCTCTTCTTTATCTTTCCAAGATAGGGGCTCTAAAACTTGAAGGAGGCTTTCTTGTTCTCTACAATGCTATGGAAATCCACAGGGTCAAGGATAGCATGAAACGTTACAAACAAGAGGATTACCGCATGCTCAATGAGTTTTACCGCCAGAAAATACAGCAGGTGCATATTGTGGGAGAGTATGCCAATCTCATGGTGCGGGATTATAATGCGGCCTTGCAATACGTGCAGGATTATTTCCAGATGGACTATAAGGCGTTCGTCAGAAAATACTTCAAAGGAGAGCGCTTGGCAGAGATAAGTCGTAACATTACCCCCGAGAAATATAAGCAGATTTTTGGCTCGCTTTCACCTACACAGCAGCGGATTATCCAAGACAAAGAGTCTGTGGTGATAGTGGTGGCGGCTGGTCCGGGTAGTGGCAAGACTCGCGTGCTGGTTCATAAGTTGGCCTCCTTGCTTTTGCTTGAGGATGTAAAGCACGAACAACTTCTCATGCTCACCTTTTCACGTGCTGCGGCTACAGAGTTCAAGCAACGGTTGATGGCGCTTATCGGCAATGCCGCCCATTTTGTTGAGATAAAGACCTTCCACTCTTACTCCTTTGATCTCCTTGGTCGTATAGGAAATATCGAGGATGTCAAGGGAGTGGTGGAGCGGGCTGCCCGGATGATTAGTGAGGAGGGGGTGGAACCCAGTCGTATCTGTAAGACGGTCCTTGTCATCGATGAGGCTCAGGATATGAGTTCCGAGGAGTATGCATTGGTGCGGGCGCTCATGAAGGCCAACGAGGGTATGCGGGTGATAGCGGTGGGGGATGATGACCAGAATATATATGAATTCCGAGGTTCTGATTCACGCTTTATGCGACAGCTTCTCGATACTCCCAAGAGCACTTTTGTGGAGATGACGGAGAATTATCGCAGTAGCCGCCATGTGGTTGACTTTGCAAATGCGTTTGCCCGGGGAATCCGTCATCGCATGAAGCGTACGTCCATCTTATCGGTGAAACAGGACGAGGGAACCGTGGTGGTTAGACATCATGTTTCCTGCCTTATGTATCAGCGTATTGCTTCTGACTTGTTGGCGAAACGTGCCAATGGCACCATGTGCGTGCTTACCCATACCAATGAGCAGGCTGTTATCATGAATTCGCTTCTCCGTAAGCAAGGGCTTAATAGCAAACTCATACAGAGCACCGAGGGATTCCGTTTTTGGAATATGGCCGAAGTGCGTTTCTTTGTGAAGCAAATAGAGCGTAACACGCATACACCACGCATAGCAGATGAGGTGTGGGAGAATGCCAAAAGTCAGACACGCCTGGCGTATGCCTCTTCGACTTGCTTGCCTTATCTGGAACGTTGTCTCAGACTCTTTGAACAAACTAGCAGGGAGAAGTTCTTGACGGACTTTAAAGAGTTTGTGTTCGAATCCATGACCGAAGATTTCTGTTCCACAGCAGATGCCGATGTGGTGGTGTCCACCATTCACAAGTCCAAGGGGCATGAGTATGATGATGTGTATTTGCTTGTTACCCAGCCTCAGCATGTGACGGACTTGGAGATGCGTCGTTATTATGTAGGCATGACTCGTGCCAAGTGTCGTCTCTTCATCTATACGGACAGCAGTCTCTTTGACCGCCTGCCAGCAGATTTTCATATAGTGGACCAGACAACCTACGGACTACCAGAGGAACTGGAACTGCAACTTACGCATAAGGACGTAAATCTAGGATTCTTCATGTGCCGTAAGCGGGAAGTTCTCTCGCTTCGGGCTGGCGAGCAACTGCGTTTTGCTGACAACTATCTTTATGCGCTTGATGCCAGCCGCCCTATAGCTCAAATATCGAAGAAGATGCAAGATGAACTTGTTCTGTGGGACGAAAGGGGCTACATGGTCTCCTCGGCTACCATTCGTTTTGTAGTGGCATGGAAGCCCAGGGATGCTCCTAAGGATGAAAAGGAGAATGCTGTTTTACTTCTGAACTTAGGGTTGAAGAAGAGCGAAAAACTCTAAATACTCTGTTCGCAAGACAATGCAGGTGGGGCAAAGCAGGAGTTGGGCAATGCAGTATCCAGCTTGGATTCCTTGTAAGCCGTTCTTGCTTTAGCCGGTGCTGCGGGCAGGGGTGATAGAATGAAAAAAGGATGTTTCTATCAAGAAACATCCTTTTTATTGGTAGCGCCTACGGGAATCGAACCCGTGTTCCATGCGTGAGAGGCATGTGTCCTAGCCGCTAGACGAAAGCGCCGTGTTGAGTGAAACCGCTTGTGAGGTTCTCTTTAGAATTGTAAATAAGATTTCTCTCATTAAAAAAGGATGCCTTGTTGTGGGTATCCTTCTCCTTGAGTAGCGCCTACGGGAATCGAACCCGTGTTCCATGCGTGAGAGGCATGTGTCCTAGCCGCTAGACGAAAGCGCCATGTTGCAATCTCAAGGTCTGTTCAGCTAAGCGGAAGCTGGGGGATTCGAACCCCCGGTACGGTAACCCGCACGTCAGTTTAGCAAACTGGTGGTTTCAGCCACTCACCCAAACTTCCAATCTTCTCGCGTTAGGTCGAACCGCTGTCCGTGTCCCTCTCAATTGCGCTGCAAAGGTAGGGGTTTTTTCTAACACACGCAAACATTCAGACGATTTTTTTGTATCTTTGCAGTAAATAAATGAGCATAGATATGAGCGAAAACGCAGAAACTAATGCATTACCAGGAGGTTGCCGCCTGATAGCACTGCCTGAAAAAAAAGATGAGAGAGGATGCCTTTCTTTCCTGCAAAGTGCCAGAGATATTCCTTTTGATGTGCAGAGGGTGTTCTGGATATGGGGTGTTCCGCCAGGAAAAAGCCGTGGCGGGCATGCGCACAGGACATGTGCCGAGGTGGTTTTTCCGCTTCAAGGGTCATTTCGCATGCATGTGGATGATGGAAAAGCACAGGCCGACGTGCTGATGGACTCGCCTACATGCGGAATCCTGATACCTGCAGGGGTGTGGTGCTGCCTGACGGACTTCCAGGAGGGGACTGTTTGCCTGGCTGTGGCATCCCAGCCCTATGATGCAGGAGGCTATATCAACAATCATGAGGATTATCTCAAGGAAATAAACGGAGAGTAATGACAGTTATACCTTATTCTATAAATAAGCGCGAGGATTGGGACTCCTTCGTGCGGAGATCGAAGAACGGAACGTTCCTGCTGCAGCGTGGGTTCATGGATTATCATGCCGACCGCTTCTTCGACTGCTCGGTGATGGTGTATGAGGGAATCAGCCCTGCCGACGGTTACACCGAAGAGGCACCCGACAGCAGGGGGCTTGTGGCGGTTTTCCCAGCCAACTGGGTGGAGAGCGAAGCTTGTGTCTATTCCCACCAGGGACTCACCTATGGCGGTCTGATAGTGCTGCCCGAGGTGACGCAGACCGATGTGCTGCGTATCATGAGGGCCGTTTTGCTCTATTACCAGAGCTACCTCCAGGCGCAGCGTGTGGTGGTGAAGCCTATACCTTATATATATAGTGATATCCCCAGCGGCGAGGAGCTCTATGCGCTCTTCCGTGCCGGCGCGGTGCTCAAGAGCCGCCAGGTGAGTACGGCTGTGAGCATGGCTCATCCCATGAAGATGCGCACGCTGAGATTGCGTCAGGCCAAGAAGGCCATCGAACATGGCTTCTATATCGACCGTATGACGGAGGGCGACACCCAGACGCTGGATGAATACTGGAAGCTGCTGGACCAGGTGCTGCAGGCACACCATCATGTGCATCCCGTGCATAGTACCGAGGAGATGAAGTTGCTCATGCAGCGCTTCCCCAAGGAGATAAAGCTCTACCTCGTGCGGCACGACAGGGAGATAGTGGCAGGCACGGTGGTCTTTGAGACGGAGCACGTGGCTCATGTGCAGTATATAGCTGCGGGCGACGAGGGTCGCACCTTCGGCGCTCTCGATCTGCTTTTCCGCCATCTCATCAACGAGCGTTACAAGCAGATGGAATACGTGGATTTCGGCATTTCCACCGAGTATGGCGGGGCGGTTCTCAACGAAGGGTTGATTTTTCAGAAGGAAGGGTTTGGCGGAAGAGCCGTATGCTATGACGTGTATGACGTGCCTCTGGAGCGTGCCAAACTGATGGAGATGTGTGGCAAACAGCCTGGAGACGAGGAGGAAAAGGTGCTCTATCTGGATATCAAGAAGATTTCCGACTCCTTCGAGCCTACTCTCACCGAGGAGGTTACGCGGGTGGTGCACAGCGGATGGTATCTGCATGGCAGGGAGAACAAGCGCTTTGCACGCCTCTATGCCGACTATTGCGGAGTGTCCTGTTGCGTGCCCACGGCCAACGGGCTTGATGCGCTCACCAATGTACTGCGTGCCTACAGCCAACTCTTGGGCTGGCACGAGGGCGATGAGGTGATAGTGCCGGCCAACACATTCATAGCCACCATACTGGCCATCACGCATGCCGGCCTCACGCCTGTACTCTGTGAACCGTCACTCAGCGATTATCTCATAGACGAGAAGCTGATAGAGCCGCTCATCACACCGCGCACACGTGCCATCATGCCCGTGCATCTCTACGGCCGCTTGTGCAACATGCAGGCTATCCGCAGCATTGCCGATGCTCACGGACTGAAGGTCATCGATGATGCTGCACAGGCTCATGGTGCCCGCACAGGCGGTTTGCGTGCCGGCGCTCTGGGCGATGCCACCGCATTCAGTTTCTATCCCGGCAAGAATCTGGGCGCACTGGGTGATGCGGGTTGTGTGACTACCAACGACGAGCAACTGGCTCGCGTGGTGCAGGCCATGGGCGACTATGGAAGCGAGGAGAAGTATGTGCATGAGTACAAAGGCGTCAATAGCCGCATGGATGAGATACAGGCAGCCGTGCTGAGCCTGAAGTTGGGACGACTGGACGAGGACAATGACCGCCGTCGCGAGATAGCCCGCCTCTATGACCAAGGCATTCAGAATCCGCTGGTCACCCTTCCTCTGGCGGCCAGTGAGCCCGAGAGCAATGTCTATCATATATATCCCGTGCGCTGTCCGGCACGCCGGCAGTTGCAGGAATGTCTGGCTGCTCATGGCATTCAGGCGCAGATACATTATCCCACACCGCCTCACAAGCAGGCCGCTTACGCAGAGTGGGCCGACAGGAAGTACCGTGTGACGGAGCGCATTCATGCCGAGGAACTCTCTCTGCCCATCTCTCCCGTGCTCACCAACGAGGAGGTCAAGCGTGTGATAGATGCTGTTAATGCCTTCAATGTGGAGCTATAGGCATGCTCAAGGCATGTGCATGGCCGTAGGAATCACGCTTTTATAGCCATACAGGCAGAGATGGCAGAGGGGCGCAATCTGTCCCGTCACCGTCCAACCCAAGGCTGGACGGTGAACGAAAGCCTATTACTTTGCCAAGTAAGCAAGCTTCCCCAACCGTCCAGCCTTGGGTTGGACGGTAGGGGAAGAGTTGTTCTGTACGAAGGGTAAATGATTTCGTGATGTGAGAAGGCGTGCTTCCCTTCTGCACGAGGCCCAATCGGGAAGCATCCATAGGGTTGTGGCGGAACCGTTTATTTCAGTTCCACCACGGTGATTCCTGCGCCGCCGAACTGCACGTGCTCGTCTCGGGCCGACTTCACACCTGGGTGTGCGTTGAGATAATCGCGGATGAGCTGGCGCAGGATGCCTGTTCCGGTGCCGTGCAGGATGCGCACCTGGCTGGCTCCCACCAGTATGGCATCGTCGATGAAGTAGGTGACAGCCTGCAGAGCTTCCTCGCCGCGCATGCCTCTCACGTCAATGTCCTGCTTGAAGTGCAGGTGTTTGTCGCGTATCTGGTCCTGTGTATCGCGGCTTACAAAGGAGATGACTCCCTGTCCCTTGTCCTCTTTGGGCTTCTCGGCACGTACCAGCCGCTTGACATCCACGGTAGTCTTCATCATGCCGAAGGTCACCGAAGCCTGCTTGCCGTTTATCTGGTTGATGACACCCACGGTGGTCTGTCCCTTCAGTTTTACTGTATCGCCGGCCTTCAGAGGCTCTTCTGCCTTGGGGGCGATGGTGGCAGTCTGCTGTGTGGCAGCGGCTTTCTCCTCGGCACGCTTGCGTTTGTTCTGCTCCTTGCGCTTCTTTCTTTCCTCTATCTGACGCATCTTGCGCTCGATGAGCTCGTCGTTGGCCGCCTTGCTCTCGTCCAGCAGTTCCTCGGCGGCAGACGCCATCTGCTGTCGTGCCAGTCTGGTGCGCTCCTTCTCGGCCTGTGCCTCGCGGATTTCCCTGATGGTGTTCTCGATGGTGGCATTTGCCTCCTTCAGGATTTCCTGCGCCTGCTTCTTGGCCTCCTTGATAATCTCCACGCGCTTCTCCTTCAGTTCGGCCACCTCCTGCTCATAGCGTGCGATGGTCTGCTCCATCTGCTTCTCGCGTGAGTGGATGGTCTGTCGCTTGTTTTCCCAGTAGCGCTTGTCGCGTGTGATATCCAGCAGATATTTGTCGGCATTCACATAGTCCTGACCCACGAGAGCCGTTGCATCGGCAATGACATCCTCGGGTATGCCCGTCTTGCGCGCTATCTCCACGGCAAAGCTGCTGCCCGGATTGCCCACCTGCAGCTGGAAGAGCGCCTCCATCTTCTGCCTGTCGTAGAGCATCGCACCGTTTATCACGCCCGGAGTATCCTCGGCAAAGTGCTTGAGGTTCTGGTAGTGCGTGGTGATTACACCAAAGGCTCCCCGGCCCACGAAGCGCTTCAGAACCGCCTCGGCAATGGCACCGCCTATGGTAGGCTCTGTGCCTCCACCGAACTCGTCAATAAGCAGCAGGCTTGCCGGATCGGCATTGCGCATCATCTCCTTCATGTTCTGCAGGTGTCCGCTATAGGTACTCAGGTCGTTCTCGATGCTCTGTTCATCGCCTATATCTATCAGTATATGGTGGAACACACCGCACTTGGAGTTCTCGCCCATGGTGACAGGCAGTCCGCACTGAAGCATATACTGTAGCAGTCCCACCGTCTTGAGGCACACGCTCTTGCCGCCTGCGTTGGGGCCGCTGATGATGAGTATGCGCTGTCGTCGGCTCAGTGCGATGTCCATGGGTACCACATGCTTGCCCTGTTTGCGCAGGGTGAGTTCCAGCAGAGGATGCTTTGCCAGTGTCCAGTCAATGAGCGGAGCATCCTGAATCTGCGGGCTTACAGCCTCCAGATGGTCGGCCAGCAGAGCCTTTGCACGGCAGAACTCCACGTCGGCCAGGAAACTCATGGCCCGCTGGAATTCGCGTATGTTGGGTGTGAGCAGCGAGGTGAACTCGCGCAGGATGCGTATCACCTCGCGCTTCTCTTCGCCCTCAAGTTCGCGTATGCGGTTGTTTGCCTCCACCACCTCGGCAGGCTCTATGAAGACAGTCTTGCCGGTGGCACTCTCGTCGTGGATTATTCCCTTGAGCCTTCTCTTCATGGCAGGAGCCACGGGTATCACCAGTCGTCCGTCACGCAGAGTGGGTGCCACATCCTTATCTACCAGGCCGTCGGCCTGTGCCGAACTGAGTATGCGTGCCAACACACGGCTTACGCTTCCCTCCGAACGGCGCAGTTCGCTGCGGATGGAAGCCAACTGCACGCTGGCCTCATCCTTTATCCGCCCATACTTGTCAAGTATCTGCTCGATGCGTTTCTCGATGCTGCGGAAGGTGAACACACCGTCGGCCATGTGGCACAGAGCAGGGTGGAGTGGGGTGTCATCCTCCTCTTGGCGCACCACCTCAACCCACTGGTGGAGTGTGCGCAGGCTGCGCAGAAGGTCCCATATCTCCTGTTCGTCGAGGTAGGCACCCTCCAGACGTATGCGGTGAAGCGCAGGCCGGAGGTCGAAGAAGTCCTGATGCAACTGGTCGGACGCTTCTCTCAGAATGCCCCTCAGCTCGTTGGTCTGTGCGTGCAGCGTTCTCAGTTCGTCGGGTTTGCTCACAAAGGTCATGGCATCTACGCGCTCATGGCCCAGATTGCTCAGGCATCGTGCGTGCAGCAATCCTCTTATCTCGTCGAACCCAATCTTCTGCTCGAAATTCTTTGGATAAATCATCTTCTTGGTGTAAGGCAGTCGGCCAGAGGTGACACGAATCACACTTCCAGCCGACTGCCGTTTGTTGTCCCTTGCCCGGTGGGCATAGAGGGGGCTTTACTTAATGTTCTTGGTTGGATAGAGGCTCTCCCACCATGTGGGGTCATCCTGCAGATACTTGGCAAACCATGCATAGTAGGTGTGTACCCACTTGGTCTGCTTGGCGTAGTCAAGGATGTGGTGGTCCTGTCCCTCAACAGTCACAAAGGCACATTCGCGGCCCAGAATCTTCAGCGCATTGAACATCTGCGTGCTCTCTGCGATGGGTACATTCGTGTCGGAACCGCCATGCAGGAAGAGGATGGGCGTGTGCACCTTGTCGGCATTGAACAATGGAGAGCCTTCGCTCATCAGTTGTGGGTTGTTCCAAGGGTAGCTGTTGGCAGCGCTGATGGCGCTGTAGCTGTAGCCCCAGTAGCCGAAACCCCAGTAGCTGGCGGGGTTGCTGATGCCGGCATGAGCCATGGCAGCGGCAAAGATGTCGGTCACCGTCTGCAGGTACATGGTCATGAAGCCGCCGTAAGATGCACCGAGACAGCCTATCTTCTTGTCATTGACGTAAGGGTGCTCGCTGCAGAACTTCTTTGTTCCCTCGATGATGTCGTCGGCGGTGTATTTTCCGTAGGCGTTGACATGGCGTGCGGCAAACTCCTGACCGAAGCCTGTGCAGCCGCTTGGCTGTATCACGTACACCACGTAACCCATAGCTGCCCAGTTGTGATAGTTGTAGTAGCTGTCCAGATAGCGGCCTGTGGGTGAGCAACCGCCATAGTAATACACCAGCATGGGGTATTTCTTGTTGGCATCGAAGTGGGGTGGCAGATAGTAGCGGCCGTAGATGGTGTCGCCACGACTGCTCTTGAAGTTCCAGTCGCCGAACTCTCCCAGCTCGATGTCACCCATCCGCTCGGGGTTGTAGTCGCGTATGAGAGTCTCCTTGCCGCTCTTCAAATCCACCGTGTAGATGCGGTAGGTGTTGGAAGCACCCTCACCGGAGTAGGAGAGCAGAGGCTTCTCGTCGGCCAGAGAGAAACTGCTCACGTAGCATTCCGTCAGCTTGAGCTGTGTCCAGCGGCGGGTCTTCAGGTCCATCTTGAAGATGCTCTTCAGGTCGCGGTTCTCGCACAGGGCATAGATGTTGCCGTCTGTGCGGCTGCACTGCACGCTGATGATGCAGGGGTCGAAGTCCCTTGTGAGCGGTGTGATCTCCTTGCTCTGGGTGTCCATCAGATAGAGCTCCTGCTGTATGATGCTGGGTATCTTGCCTGTGGGGTCGTTCTTGCCGATGCCTCCCAGTGCCTCGGGACTTCCCTGGATGATGATATGACGGTTGTCGGGAAGCCACTGGGCAGAGTTGACAAATCCGTCGTGATGCACCAGAGTATCCACCTGCATGGTCTCACGGTCGAGCAGCAGCAGGGTGGTGAAGGAGAATGGGCGGGTGGTGATGTCGTTTTCGCGCACCGAGAGTATGATGTGCTTGCCGTCGTCTGAGACAGAGGCATAGGTGTTGTGCTGGCCTTGTGTGAGCACGCTCACCTGCTGTGTGGCAGGATCCAGCAGTTGCACATTGTTTCTGTTGCGCCATCCGGCCATGCGGTCATCGGGCTCCAGTATCTGGTGCACCTGCGCATCATCCCGTGGACCTTCGGTGCTCTTGTTTATCAGCAGCAGTTTGTCCTGTGCGGTCCATTCTCCCCACAGCCCTTGGGCATCTGTAAAGAAAGGAGTGCCCTTGCCGGTGGCAGGGTTGGTGTATTCGTATGTGGTCTCACCCTTGCTGTTCTGGCGCCATGCGATGTAGCAGTCGCCCTTGGCAGCCCACTGGATGAAGTTGGCGGGCACATACTCGTGACCGGTCTTGAGGTCCAGTATGCGTTCGCTGCTCTGCTGCTCTCCTCCCTCCTTGGTGATACGTGTGCTGTACTTCATGAAACGTCCGCCTGCGCTCAGGCTGGTGCCTCCGGCCCACAGGCCATTCTGGTAGTCCTCAAAGGTGTAGAGCCTCTTTCCCTTGGGATTCAGCGTCAGGTACTTCTCCTGGCTGGTCTGCACGCTCACGGTCAGTGTGTCGGCCTTGCCGGGCTTCTGCAGCAGCTTCACCACCACATCATGCCTGCCGGGCAACATCTGTCGCTCGTCGCCGTCGCGATATTCCTTTCCGTCGATGAAGGTCTTGTGCCGGGCTGTGCTGGTGATGCTCAACCGGCACTTGGCAAACATGCTGTTCTCCATCTGGAAACCTGCCAGACGCACGCCGCCCTTCTCGCTGGTGGGCACTATGCTGTCGGCCATGCACTCGCCCTTGAGCCACTGGTTGAGCTGCATGGGCGCATCCATCATCAGATCCTCTTGCTGAAAGGCTTTGCCCCAGGCGTCGGTGCTGTCCGTGCGGATGGGAGTGTTCATGCAATAGGGACTTGTGATACGCAGACTGTCAACGCGCAGGTCGGTGGCTTGCATCGCAATGCTTCCGGCTGCCAACAGGGCTGTGAGCAGGGTGTTCTTAACTTCTTGATACATTCTTTATTCCTTTTACGGTCTTGATTTTCTTCAATAACTTTTCCAGTCGGGCAGTATCCTCCAGCATGACTGTCAGCGTGCCGCTGAAGAGTCCATCGTGACTGTCGATGCTTATACTGCGCAACTGTATCTTTTCTTCCTTACTTATGATGCTTGTGATGTTGTTCACGATGCCTATGTCATCGTTGCCTATTACGTGCAGAGTGATGGCATACTGGCCTGTGCCTTTGCCTGACCACATCGCCTTCACTATCCTGTAGCCGAAGCGCTCACGCAGTTGGGGAGCGTTGGGACAGTTTTCGCGGTGAATCTTGATGCCGCCTCCGCTGGTCACGAAGCCGAATACCTTGTCGCCATAAACGGGCTGGCAGCACTTGGCCATCTGGAAGTCCAGCCCACGTATATTAGAGTCGATGACCAGCACATCCTCCTGTGCGGCGCTCGATTTACGCAGGTTCTCGTCGGCCTGCATCACATATTGCTCTGCGCTTTGGGCGGGTGCAGCCTTTTCCTCTTCGCCTCTGTCGTGGCGCAACTGCACAGCGTAGGCTTCCAGCACGTTGTTTGTGTCCAGTCTGCCACTGGCCAGAGCCGTGTAGAAGTCTGTCACCACCCGGTAGCCCAACCGCGTCATTGTGTGCATCAGAGCAGGCTCGTCGTAGTCCAGCTTGCGGTTCTTCATCTTGCGCTCCAGCTCTTCGCGGGCCATGGAAGCCTGCTTGCTCTCCATCTCCTTCAGGCTCTGCTTTATCTTGTTGCGAGCCCGGCTGGTGGTGACAATATTGAGCCAGTCCTGCTTGGGCGTCTGGTTGCTGTTGGTGATAATCTCTACCTGGTCGCCGCTGGCCAACTTCTGTCGTATGGTCACGTTGCGTCCTCCGATGCGGGCACCTGTGCATTGGTTGCCCACCTTGGTGTGTATGGCGTAGGCGAAGTCCAGTACGGTGGCTCCTGCGGGCAGTTTGAAGAGGTCGCCCTTGGGTGTGAAGACAAACACCTCGTCCTCTGTGAGGTCCAGTTTGAACTGGTCCATCAGCTGGCGGTCGTCGCCGCTTTCCAGTGCGCTGCGCACTCCGGCCAGCCATTCTTCCACGCCGCTCTGTCCGCCCTTGATGCCTTTGTAGCGCCAGTGGGCAGCCAGTCCGTGCTCGGCAATGTCGTCCATGCGCTCGGTACGTATCTGTACCTCCACCCATTTCTGCTCTGGCCCGAGCACCGTGATGTGCAGACTCTCATATCCGTTGCTCTTGGGCACCGAGAGCCAGTCGCGCATGCGGCCCGGGTTGCTCTGGTACATGTCGGTGATGATGCTGAATGCCTGCCAGCAGTCCAGCTTTTCACGTTCGGGTGCAGAGTCGATGATGATGCGTATGGCGAAGAGATCATACACTCCGTCTATATCTACCTTCTGCTTCTTCATCTTCTGCCAGATGGAGTGGATGCTCTTGGTGCGTCCCTTCATGTGGAATTTGAGACCGGCCTTGATGAGCTTCTCCTCGATGGGCTTGGTGAAGCGGGCTATGTAGGCATCGCGGTTCTTCTTGGTGGCATTGAGCTTCTCCTTTATATAATAGTAGGCATCGTGCTCCAGATATTTGAGGCTCAGGTCCTCGAGCTCGCTCTTGAGTTTGTAGAGTCCCAGTTTATGGGCCAGCGGTGCATACAGGTAAGCAGCCTCCATCGACACCTTCTTCTGCGCTTCGGTGTTGCTTGTACCCTTGATGTTGCGCATGAGGCACACGCGGTTGGCTATCATGATGAGAATCACGCGCATGTCTTCGGCCATAGATACCAGCAGGCTGCGGAAGTTTTCGCTCTCGATGGCTGCACTCTTCTCATACAGATCGCGGATGCGCAAGAGTCCGTGCATGATGCCGGCCACCTCGTCGCCAAAGTCGCGCCTGATGTCTTCCAGCGTCACATCGCCCCTCATCACGGCGCTGTCGAGCAGCACACCCAGCACCGACCCTCGTGTCGTTCCCATCTCCTGAGCCACGATGAGCGCCGTCTCCATATCGGTGAGGATGTTGCTCAGTCCGAATGCGTCGCGTGACACACCATGCTCGCTCGTTGAGCTGTCCAGGTATCTGTGCACCAGTGACCAGTCTTCCTCTGTGAGCACATTCTCGGTGAGTGCGCCCAGTTTCTGTCTCATCTCCATCAGATGAAGCCTCTCGTCGGGGGTGAATGTTCCTTTCTCTTCTGCCATAACTCTCATTCTTTAGTGCGGGCAGGCTGTACGGATTTGCCGTCCGGCCGTCTGTGCGTGGCGTTTTTTCACCGTGCAAAGGTCCGCTTGATACGTTATCGTCGGCAAAGTTACGTGAAAAAACCCTTATTTCTTCCCTTTAAGTGGTATTTTCCACCCCGAAAGGGCGCCCGCTCATTCTTTTTGGCTAACTTTGTAATGAGATTTGAACCTTGCCGCCCAAACGGCCTTCGGGCAGTGGACAGCGAGGTGGTAAGAAAATAATATATTTATGGACAAGACAACGATGCTTACACCATCTGACCTGGCACAGCTTAGTGCCAAAGGAATCACGCAGGAGCAGGTAATGGAGCAACTGGAATGCTTCCGCAAGGGATTTCCCTATCTGAAGTTGCACGCAGCAGCCGCTGTGCCCGATGACATCCTTGCCCTCACCCCCGAGAGCCAGGAGCAGTATGTGCAGAAGTGGAATGACTATAAGGCCGAAGGGCACAGGGTGACCAAGTTTGTGCCTGCCAGCGGAGCCGCCAGCCGTATGTTCAAGGACCTTTTTGCCTTCCTCGAGTCGGGCCGTGAGGTGCCCGAGAGCGAGATGGAGAAGACCTTCTTCGGCAATCTGCGCAAGTTTGCTTTCTATGATGCGCTCAACGATGCCTGCATCCTGCTCTATGGCATGGGTGCCGAGGCGCTTGTGGAGGAGCAGCGCTGTCACGATGTGGCCGAAGCTCTGTTGGGTGACGAGGGACTGGGATACGGCTCTCTGCCCAAGGGACTGCTGCAGTTCCACGCCTATGCCGACTCTGCCCGCACTCCCGTGGAGGAGCATCTCACAGAAGCCGCTCTCTATGCCAGCAGCCAGGGAGAGGCTGACGTGCATTTTACAGTAAGCTCCGAGCATCGCGAACTCTTCGAGGAACTGCTCGAGAGGGTAGTGCCCGAGTATGAGCAAGAGTATAAGGTGACCTATCACGTGTCGCTGAGCGAGCAGTTGCCATCTACTGATACGGTGGCTGCCAACGAGGATGGAACTCCCTTCCGCACGGCTGAAGGCGAACTTCTGTTCCGCCCCGGCGGTCATGGAGCCCTTATCCGCAACCTGGATGCACTGGATACCGATGTGGTGTTCATCAAGAATATCGACAATGTGGTGCCCGATTCACTCAAGGCCGATACCGTGCTGTGGAAGCAGGTGCTGGCTGGTGTGCTGGTGAGCGTACAGGAGCAGACGTTCCGCTACTTGCACCTGCTGGAGAGCGGCAACTACAGTCATGCCGACCTGGAAGAGATGATTCGCTTCGTGCGTCACACGCTTCATACCGACATGCCTGGCCTCAAGCATATGGAGGATACCGAACTGAGCGTATGGTTGCGCTCTCGTCTCAACAGGCCCATAAGGGTATGCGGTATGGTGCGCAACGTGGGTGAACCTGGCGGCGGACCGTTCCTGGCCTACAATCCCGACGGCAGCGTGAGTCTGCAGATACTGGAGAGCAGCCAGATAGACCCGGCCAACGAGGAGGCGCAGGCTATGTTCCGCAAGGGTACACACTTCAACCCCGTTGACCTGGTGTGTGCTGTGAAGGACAAGGATGGCAAACCCTTCTCCCTGCCCGACTATGTGGATCCTGCCACGGGCTTCATCTCTCACAAGAGCAAAGACGGACGTCCCTTGCTTGCTCTCGAGCTGCCCGGACTGTGGAATGGCGCTATGAGCAACTGGAGCACCATCATGGTGGAGGTTCCCCTCTCTACGTTCAACCCCGTGAAGACAGTCAACGACCTGCTGCGTCCACAGCATCAGGCCTAATAATATATAATGTATTGAAGTGTCTTTCGTGCTTCTTCCTGCCAGAGGGCAGAGAGGGAGGCGAGAGGAAAAGTGCAAGAGGTTGCCTGGCAAAAAGCCTGGTAGCCTCTTGTATTTTGTTGTGCGGGTGGGCGTGTAGCGGCTTGTAGGCTGTTTCTGCTGAACTCGTCAGCTCTTTCACTCAAATTCGTCAGCAGTTTCAGCTAATCTCGTCATCTCTTTTTGTCAAATTCGTCACTTGTTTAGCCGCATTCCATTTTCAATTGCAACAAATCTCTTTTCCAACTGCAGCAAATCTCTTTTTCAACTGCAGCAAATCTCTTTTTCAACTGCAGCAAATCTCTTTTTCAACTGCAAAAAATCTCTCTATCAGATGCAGCGCGTTGCGTGTGCCGATGCAGCGCGTTGGGTTGGCTGATGAAGCGTGCTGCATTTGCCGTTGCAGCGCAGTACGTTTCTTCCCTCTCCATAAGGCAGGTGGATGGCGGGTGCGGTAAGAATTTCTTTGCAGATGGCTGTAGGGGTAGGGTGGAGCGCTGTTTCCGGGTTTCTGCTTCCTTATTATATGGGCATGAAGGGATGCCTGGCAGGCGGGTGAACCATTTTGCTCATGCCGCTCCATTCTTGCTCAAATTTGAACAAAAAACGCTTCTCAGGGCTGCTGAAATGTCTTCGGAATGTGCCTTGTGAGGTCACTTTGGCCGATATTTTACCCTATTTCGTATCTTTTGAAGGAATTTCTTGGCGCGTTTGATATTTATTAGTAACTTTGGCATAGGCTGACAACACACTAAGAGCCTTGCAGGCGGCATGGCGCCACCTGTGTGGAGCAATGACCGAATAAAACAAAATATATACATACAAAAGACATCAGATATGAGTTATTTACGATTCGACAAGACACTGATGACTAATCTGGAGGAATCCCTCCCGAAAGAGATACTCAGGTCAAACCGTTCGGGAGCCTATTCCTGTTCCACGATAGTTGACTGCAATACGCGTAAATACCATGGACTGCTGGTGGTACCCGTGCCTGAACTTGATGATGAGAACCACGTGCTGCTCTCCTCACTCGACGCTACAGTCATACAGCATGGAGCCGAGTTCAATCTTGGCCTGCACAAGTATGGCGGCGGCAACTTCAGTCCCAGGGGACATAAGTATATCCGTGAGTTCAGTACGCAGCAGGTGCCCACCACCATCTACAGGGTGGGCGACGTGATTCTCCGCCGGGAGATGATGTTCCAGCATTTCGAGAACAGAATAATCATCCGCTACACGCTGGTGGATTCACATTGCCCCACAACGATGAGGCTCCAGCCCTTCCTCGCCTTCCGAAGCGTGAGGGAATATACCTATGAGAACGACAGAGCCAGCCGCGACTTCCAGGAAGTGCAGAATGGTATCAAGACGTGCATGTATCCGGGCTATCCCGAACTGTTCATGCAGCTCAACAAGGAGAACGAGTTCGTGTATAAGCCAGACTGGTACCGCGGGCTGGAATACCCCAAGGAGCAGGAGAGAGGATACGCTGGCAACGAGGATCTGTACGTGCCCGGCTACTTCGTCTTTACGCTGGACAAGGGCGAGAGCGTGGTTTTCTCGGCCGGTCTGAACGAGATAGATACTTCCACATTGGCCGACCTGGCAGAATATGAGAAGAATGTGCGCACGCCCAGAGACAACTTCTATAACACTCTGGTCAACAGCGCACACCAGTTCTTCGTTCATCGTGAACATGAGGACTATGTTCTGGCAGGCTACCCATGGTTCAAGTGCCGTGCACGCGATATGTTCATCTCGCTTCCCGGACTCACCCTCACCAACAACGAACTGAAGAAATACGACGATGTGATGGAGACTGCCGAGAAGGCCATCCGTCACTTCATGGCCGGAGAACCCCTTGAGGTGAGCGTTACAGAGATGGAGCATCCCGATGTGCTCCTGTGGGCCGTATGGTGCCTGCAGCAGTATGCCGACACCCAGGGTGCCGAGAAGTGCATGCAGAAGTACGGCAGCCTCATCCACGACATCATGCAGTGGCTCATGGAAGGCAAGCATCCCAACCTGGAGATACGTCCCAACGGACTCGTCTATAGCGAAGGACGCGACAAGGCTGTCACCTGGATGAACAGTACCGACCAGGGTGGCAGGCCCATCGTACCGCGCACAGGCTACATCGTAGAGTTCAATGCGCTGTGGTACAACGCACTGATGTTCACCGCCAAGCTCTTTGCCAATACCGCTGATACGGCATTTGTGCAGAATCTGGAGATGGATGCAAGGGTTTGTGCCGACAACTTCGCTCCCATGTTCTACAATGAGTTCGGCTACCTGTGCGACTATTGTGTGGATGGCTACCGCAACTACGACGTCCGTCCCAACATGATTTTCGCTGTGGCCCTCGACTATTCTCCGCTCGACAAGAAGCAATGCAAGAGCGTGCTGGACTACTGCACCAAGGAACTCTCCACACCCAAGGGACTCCGCTCGCTCTCTCCCAAGAGCCGCGGATACAACCCCATGTACGTGGGACCGCAGGCTCAGCGCGACTACGCATACCATCAGGGAACCGCATGGCCTTGGCTCGCAGGCTTCTACATGGAAGCTTGTCTGAGGGTATATCGCATGAGCCGCCTCAGCTATGTGGACCGTCTGCTGGTGGGATACGAGGAGGAACTCTTCTATCATTGCATTGGCACCATCCCCGAACTCTTTGATGGCAACCCGCCTTTCCACGGTCGTGGAGCCATCAGTTTCGCTATGAACGTGTCGGGCATCATGCGTGTGGTGAAGTTACTTGACAAATACAACAACCTTTAAAGCCTCTGCGAGGAACAATAGATATGAAAGTACTGATGTTCGGATGGGAGTTTCCCCCGAAAATATACGGCGGTCTGGCAGTTGCCTCTTATGGAATCACCAAGGGATTGTCCATGCAGGGTGACGTGCAGACAACCTTCTGCATGCCCAAACCAACGGGCCAGGAGGAGCATTTTCTCAAGATAGTGAATATGAGCCAGGTGCCTGTGGCGTGGCGCGATGTGAATTACGACGAGGTGAAGAGCCGCATGAACAGCCATTCGCCCGAGGATTACTATCGCTTCCGCGACCACATCTATGCCGACTTCAACTATCTGCAGGGGCTTGATGACTTGGGTTGTCTCAACTTTGCGGGCGGTTATCCCGGCAACCTGCACGAGGAGATCAACAACTTCTCCATCATTGCCGGCGTGCTGGCACGCTCCGAGGATTTCGATCTCATACATGCCCATGACTGGTTGACCTATCCTGCGGGAGTGCATGCAAAGATGGTGAGCGGCAAGCCCTTGTGCATCCATGTACATGCCACTGACTTTGACCGCTCGCGCGGAAAGGTGAATCCCACCGTGTATAGCATAGAGAAGAACGGTATGGACCATGCCGACTGCATCATGTGTGTGAGCGAACTCACCCGTCAGACGGTAATACACCAGTATCACCAGGATCCCCGCAAGTGCGTGGCAATGCACAATGCCGTGTATCCCCTCTCAGAGGATATCCGCTCCATAGAGCCTCGCAAGAACAAGGGAGAGAAGGTGGTGACCTATCTGGGACGTATCACCATGCAGAAGGGACCGGAATACTTCATCGAAGCAGCCAAGCGCGTGCTCGATCGCACCCACAACATCCGCTTCTGCTTTGCCGGTAGCGGCGACATGCTGAATGCCATGATAGAGCTGGCAGCCACCTACGGAATTGCCGACAGGTGTCACTTCCCGGGCTTCCAGCGCGGCAAGCAGGTGTATGAATGCTACAAGAACTCCGACGTGTTCGTTATGCCCAGCGTGAGTGAGCCGTTCGGCATCGCGCCGCTTGAGGCTATGCAATGCGGCTGTCCCTGTATCATCAGCAAGCAGAGTGGCTGTGGAGAGATACTGCGCAACGTCATCAAGGTGGATTACTGGGATGTTGACGCCATGGCCGATGCCATCTACAGCATCTGTAACAATGAGGCTCTGCACAACTATCTGGCCGAAGAGGGACTGCGCGAAGTGGATCAGATTACCTGGGAGAAGGTGGGTCTGCGCATCAGGGAGTGCTACAACCAGCTCGCTGGTCGCGGATGGTTTGACAATGGCGAATACCTGCAGGCCGTGAAGCATATACGATAGAGTGAACAAATAAAGCATAAGATTAAAAGACACATAAGGTTATGAAGACGATTTGCTTATATTTTGAGATACACCAACCCAATCATCTGAAGCGTTATCGCTTCTTTGACATCGGTACCGACCACTATTATTATGACGACTATGAGAATGAGCGTCAGACCACCGAGGCCGCCCAGAACAGCTATCTGCCTGCTCTGCGTACCATGCTCGACATGATTCACAGTCATGGCAAGGACTTCCGCGTGGCGTTCAGTATCAGTGGAGTGTTCCTGGAGCAGCTGGAGCAGTACGGCAGCGAGGTGATTGACCTCCTGCAGCAGCTGGCCGAGACTGGTTGTGTGGAGTTCCTGGCCGAGCCTTACAGCCATGGACTCTCCTCATTGGTGAATACCGACTGCTTCGTGAGTGAGACCAAGAGGCAGATGAAGAAGATGAAGGAACTCTTCGGCCATACCCCCAAGGTGCTGCGCAACAGTTCGCTTATCTACGACGATGAGATAGGTGCCATCGCAGCCGGTATGGGCTTCAAGGGCATGATGGTAGAGGGTGCCAAGCACATCATGGGCTGGAGAAGTCCTCACTATGTGTATTCCTGCGCCCAGGATTCCCGCCTGTCTCTGCTCATGCGTGACTATAAGCTGAGCGACGATATCAGTCTGCGCTTCAGCGACAGCTCATGGTCAGAGTATCCTTTGATGGCTGACAAGTACATGGGATGGATCAACTCTCTGCCCGAAGGCGAGGAGGTAATCAACATCATGATGGAGCTCAGCGCTCTGGGAATCTATCAGCCTCTGAGCAGCAACATCCTGGAGTTTATCAAGGCACTGCCTGATGTGGCACAGCAGATGGGCATCAAGTTCGCCACACCGTCAGAGGTGGTGAGCAAGAACAAGCCTGTGGGTCCACTGGAGGTCATATATCCTGTGAGCTGGAACGACGAGGAGCGCGATACCAGCAGTGTGCTCGGCAACGGCATGCAGCGTGAGGCTTTTGCCAAGCTCTATGACGAGAAGGTGGTGGGCCGTATTCTCGCCTGCCGCAACCGCCGCATCCAGCAGGACTGGGACCGCTTGCAGGCCACCGAGAACTTCCGTTTCATGACCACCAAGAACAATGGCATGGGCATCTATCGCGGTATCTATGACAGCGAGTATGATGCTTTCACCAACTATATGAACATCTTGGGCGATTTCCTCAAGCGCGTGCATGACCTCTATCCCGATGATGTGGAGAGCGATGAACTCAACAGCCTCTATACCCAGATTGCCAATATGGGCAACGAGTTGGCTGTGAAGGACAACGAGATAAGCCGCCTGCGTGCTCGTCTGGAGAAGTATGAACCCAAGACGGAAGCTCTTGCTGCCGATGGCGAGGGTGCTACTGCCAAGGCTGAGGAACTTGCCGCGAAGCCCAAGGCTGCTGCTGCAAAGAAGCCCGCCAAGGCTGCTGCCAAACCCAAGGCAACCAAGCCCGCCGCTGCTGCCACTAAGAAAAAAGCCGCTACCAAGGCTGCTCCTGCTGCCAAGGAGGAGAGCAAGTAGAGGCATCCCGAGACGCTTCGCCTACACCTTATATATATATGATAAGGGACGGCGAAGTTGCCTCACTTGAGAATTTTTCATACTTTTTTTCACAGCGCAAGAGTCTTTTGCGAGCTCTTGCGCTGTTCCTTTTCCCCCTCTCTGGCAGGGCGGGAACGGCTGTGGAGACTTGTGTGGAACGCTCTCGGACTGTACTTTCTCTCTCTCATGGTTGGCTGTGGCTCTTTGTCCAACCCGGTTGCTCCCTTCCTCCATCGCTTTCTGAAGGACGCTGTGATGCGTTTGCATATTTCCCCTTGCCAGCTCCATTGACCAAAGACGCCCAACCTTCCGGCTGTATCATACTAATTTGTGAAGAAAGAGCCGCAGCTGTCAGCTAACGGATTATTCTCTTGACAAAATGCTTCAGATTGCTTATAAATTCGTACATTTGTGGTGAATTATGCAGCGGAATGCTGGCAAATTTCAAAACCAAACAAGAATGAGTACGAAGCAGAAGCGTTATTTCCTCACAGAGGAAGAGATTCCCACACAGTGGTACAACATTCAGGCAGACATGGTAAACAAGCCACTGCCGCCACTCAATCCTGCTACAAAGCAGCCACTTAAGCCCGAAGACCTGTTCCCGATATTTGCCGAGGAACTCGCCAGGCAGGAACTCGACCAGACGCATGCCTGGATAGATATTCCCGAGGAGGTGAGGGACATGTACAAGTATTACCGCTCTACCCCCTTGGTGCGCGCTTATGGCCTGGAGGAGGCACTTGGCACGCCCGCACACATCTATTTCAAGAACGAGAGCGTGAGCCCTGTTGGCTCCCACAAGTTGAACTCCGCACTGGCACAGGCCTACTACTGCAAGAAGCAGGGAGTGACCAATGTGACCACCGAGACAGGTGCAGGCCAGTGGGGTGCCGCCTTGAGTTATGCTGCCAAGGTGTTTGGCCTCGAAGCCGCTGTATATCAGGTGAAGATATCATACAACCAGAAACCTTACCGCCGCAGCATCATGCAGACCTACGGAGCACAGGTGACTGCCTCTCCCTCTATGTCCACTCGTGCCGGCAAGGATATCCTCACCCGCGATCCGAACAACCAAGGTTCGTTGGGTACAGCCATCTCTGAGGCCATCGAGCTGGCCATGAACACCCCCAACTGCAAATACACTCTGGGTTCCGTGCTCTCGCATGTGACCCTGCACCAGACCATCATCGGCCTGGAGGCAGAGAAGCAGATGCAGAAGGCTGGCGAGTATCCCGATGTGGTGATAGGCTGCTTCGGCGGAGGCTCCAACTTCGGCGGCATCTCCTTCCCCTTCATGCGTCACAACATACTGGAGGGCAAGAAGACACGGTTTGTGGCAGCCGAGCCCTCCAGTTGTCCCAAGCTTACCCACGGAGTGTTCCAGTACGACTTCGGTGATGTGGCTGGCTATACGCCCTTGCTGCCCATGTACACGCTGGGTCACAACTTCATGCCCGCCAACATCCATGCGGGCGGACTGCGTTACCATGGTGCAGGCGTCATCGTGAGCCAGTTGCTCAAGGACGGACTCATGGAGGCTACCGACATCAAGCAGCTTGATTCCTTCAAGGCCGGCATGCTCTTTGCCCGTGCCGAGGGCATTATTCCCGCACCCGAGAGTTGTCACGCCATTGCCGCAGCATGCAACGAGGCTGAGAAGTGCAAGCAGACAGGCGAGGAGAAGGTTATCCTCTTCAACCTCTCTGGCCATGGCCTAATCGACATGACAGCCTACGACCAGTACCTCTCTGGCTCTCTGCAGAACTTCGAGTTCACAGATGAGGATGTGAAGGAGAACCTCGACAAGATAGAGAAGTACGTTTGATCATCTGCGCTTTAAGCGCTCGTTTCATAACGGAAATCCCTGCGTCTGGCGGCCCGATACAGCTGCCGGTCCGCAGGGATTTCCATTTGACCTCCCCTCCATGCCGCCAGTAACCTCAATTTGGGCAGCAAGGATACTTTGCAAAGTAATACTGGATACTTGACGATTTATCCTTGGATACATTGCCAAGTATCCTTGGATACTTTTTCGGGGTGGTTTTTGCTTTGTCTTTTCCTGATTTCACTGAATCAGTAAAAGACAGTGCGTATCTTGGCAGTGCCAAACGAAAGACACCTCCACCCCAAAGGGGGCAGGAGTGTCAACTCAAGCAGTGCAATTCCAAGGCAAGTGACAACAGGTTCAGTATGACATCTACAACACTGTCAACTGACTCAGTTTATGAATAGGAAAAGTGTGTCAGTGAAATCAGGAACAGACTACAGACAGGGGAAAATTCCCTTATAAGGGAATTTAAATTGTCTTATAGGACAATTTAAATTGTCTTATAAGACATTTCAAATTGTCCTATAAGACAATTTTTACGGGATTAGTGGCTCCACCGAACCTCTTTCCTTCCTCATCACTCAAACTGATGTTGAAGATGATGAATTGGCAGTGTGAAACACCAACCTGTCCAATGTTTCAGGAAGCATACAGGAAGATGTGTCGCCTCAAGCAGTTTTACTCAAAAGCCAGAAGCTGGTCTCATTCTGGAGGAAAGTCCGCTTCTCTTTATCTTCAAACCGATTTCGAATGGTGGAAAAGTGCAGGATGAAAGCCCAACCAGCCCATTGCCTCAAGCATCGCCCGGGGGAAACGTTTCGCCTGAGAAAAGCTTCGCCCAAAAAGGGCGGAAGTCTGAAAGGAGTGCTCTACCTTCTCTGCCCGAAAACCCACGCAGGCGAACCATTGTGGGGTAGAGGGTGGCACTTACGACAACAAATCCTCGGACAGAGGCTCGTATCTTGTGCTTTTGTCGTACCTTTGCAATTCCATGCGGCGCTCGGCGGCTATCTCTCATGGGGGCAGCAGGCAAGCGTCACAGACAGAGTAACACATTATATATAATATAGCATAACAAGACAATGCCAGAAATCTCCTTGCGGGGTACGCAGATGCCAGAGTCACCCATCAGGAAGCTCGCTCCCTTGGCCTACGCAGCCAAGCAGCGCGGTGTCCATGTTTATCATCTGAATATCGGACAGCCCGACCTGCCTACCCCCCGAGCGGCCATCGATGCCATCAGAAACATCGACCGCAAGATACTGGAATACAGTCCCAGCCAGGGTTATCTGAGCTACAGGACCAAGCTGGTGAAGTATTATGAGAAGTACCATATCAACCTCACGCCCGATGACATCATCATCACCAGCGGCGGTTCGGAGGCTGTGCTCTTCTCCTTTTTGGCCTGTCTGAATCCGGGCGACGAGATTATCGTGCCCGAACCGGCCTATGCCAACTATATGGCATTTGCCATCTCGGCAGGAGCAGTCATTCGTACCATCTCCACCACTATAGAAGAAGGCTTCTCGCTGCCTAAGGTGGAGAAGTTCGAACAGCTCATCAACGAGCGTACACGCGCTATCCTCATCTGCAATCCCAACAATCCCACGGGCTACCTCTACACGCGCCGTGAGATGAACCAGATACGTGATTTGGTGAAGAAATACGACCTGTATCTCTTCTCCGACGAGGTCTATCGTGAATTTATCTATACAGGAAGCCCCTATATCAGCGCCTGCCACCTGGAGGGCATCGAGCAGAATGTGGTGCTCATCGACTCTGTGAGCAAGCGCTATAGCGAGTGCGGCATCCGCATAGGTGCCTTGATAACCAAGAATGCACAGGTGCGTCAGGCTGTGATGAAGTTCTGCCAGGCCCGCCTGAGTCCACCACTCATCGGACAGATAGCCGCAGAGGCCAGTCTGGACGAGCCTGAGGAGTACGGGCGTGAAGTATATGACGAGTATGTAGAGCGTCGTAAGTGCTTGATAGACGGACTTAACCGCATTCCCGGTGTATATAGCCCCATCCCCATGGGCGCTTTCTATACGGTGGCCAAACTGCCTGTGGATGATGCCGAGAAGTTCTGTGCATGGTGCCTCACCGACTTCAATTACGAGGGTGAAACGGTAATGATGGCTCCTGCAGCAGGTTTCTACACCACTCCAGGTGCCGGCCGCAATCAGGTGCGACTGGCCTATGTGCTCAAGAAGGACGACCTCAATCGCGCGCTGGTGGTTCTGCAGAAGGCGCTCGAGGCTTATCCCGGCACCATCAGATAAGGTTTACCCACAAATCACAACACGGCAAGGATGTACACATGGATGATGGCTCGGCGCTTGTTCTCGCATCAGGACGATGCGGGCAGAGTGTCACGTCCGGCCATCAGCATATCCACATTGGGGGTGGCCATTGGTGTGGCAGTCATGCTCATAAGCGTCTCTGTGGCTCTGGGATTCCAGCGCGAAGTGCAGGCCAAGTTGCTTGGTTTCGGTGCACACATACAGGTGTTCAGCTATGAGAGCCTGGGTTCCGAGGAACTGAAACCCATCGTGGTGGACGAGGAAGTCATGCAGCGGCTGGCCCACGTGCCGGGTGTGAAGCATGTGCAGCGCTTCAGCGTGAAGCCAGGAATGCTGAAGACCGATGCCGATTTCCGTGGAGTGGTGTTCCGTGGAGTGGGGCAGGAGTATGATACCCAGTTCCTTCGTGACCACTTGGTGGCAGGTGAGATGCCCGTTTGGAGCGATTCCGTATCATCGGGCAGTCTGCTGGTGTCGCAACATCTGGCACGCCAGTTGAAGCTCGAGGTAGGTTCCACCGTCTATGCCTATTTCTTCGAGAATGCCGTCAAAGCCAGACGTTTCCGTGTGAGCGGCATCTACTGCACCCATCTGACGGACTTCGACAGCCGCATCGTCTTTGCCGACCTGCACACCGTGCATGGACTGTTGGGCTGGGACAGCGACCAGCAGTCGGGAGCCGAACTGCTGACCGAGGATTTCAGCCAGCTCGACCAGGTGATGGGACGAGTGGTAAAGGCCATCAACAAGCAGCAGGATGCTTATGGTGCCCAATACACCTCGATGACCATACGCGAACTCTATCCCCAGGTATTCGCCTGGCTGCATCTGCTCGACCTGGATGTGTGGGTGATACTCATACTCATGACTTGTGTGGCAGGCTTCACCATGATCAGTGGTTTGCTCATCATCATCCTTGAGCGTACCAATTTCATTGGCGTGATGAAGGCGATGGGAGCCACCAACAGCGAGATGCGTCACCTCTTCCTGCATTATGCGGCCTTCATCGTATTGCGTGGTATGCTCTATGGCAACCTCCTGGCTCTGGTTCTGTTGGCCATCCAGCATTACACCGGCATAGTGCATCTCGATCCCGAGGTATATTATGTGGATTCTGTGCCAGTACTCTTCTGTTGGCCCTACTTCCTGCTGGTCAACCTCTTCACCCTCATCTCCTGCCTCCTGGCACTCCTCCTCCCCAGCTACATCATCTCCTCCATCCATCCCGCCCGCAGCATACGGTTTGAGTGAGAAGGGGATGGTTTAGCGGAAACTTAGTGGGAGGAAAAAGCAAAATTATGATTCCCAACTGCAAATATAAGGCTTCTCTCTCTCTAATCTGCAGTTTTGATTAAGAATTTCCAGAATAACGCAAAATCTCTGGTGCTATCGACAATCTCCCGGGATAGTTTATAATAATCTTACGATGAGAAACCGTATGAACCGCATGACAATCGTTTTGTAAGCGCTTTTAAGCACAAACACCATAGTTCGTACACGTTTTTCAAAGCAAATTTCAAAGCAAAATCTATATTGCCTTACGCACATTAGCAGGTTTAGGTTTAAGTTTAATTTGTCTTATATATATAAGGTAGTAAACTTGAACTGCTCCGAAACAAGTTTGATTTTGTAAGATTAAAGAGGCATGTATATATACATGGGTAAACTAAACCTTAAACTTGGTTGCTTAGTTTACCCATGCTTCAGTTGTTCAACTTTTCTCTTTACCGAAAAGTCATTACATAAAGATATGCCTGTTGTACTCGGTGTTCAATACATCGTCAAAATCGAGAAAAATTATCTTCTTCATTCACATTTTTTGGGGCCTTGAGAGATATACAAATCCTATGAGAGTGCTTCACGGTATGAGCCCGTGAAGGGAACTCTTTATAGTGGTCGATGTTGGAAATGTACAGTGCCATAAGAAGCCAGTGACTAATTATTTTTAAAACTTTTATTCAACCATTCATACATTTTTTCCCCATGTTTGATTATAGAATCTTTATTCCAACCTTTGGGGTAGTCCTTATGAACTACGAGCAATTTTAAACTCTCAATAGAACCAGACTTTGCGCCATTGCAATATGACTGGACATGAGCAGTTTTAACCTCGTAAGATTCATTGCTTAGAGCAGAATTCAGGCCTTGCGAAATCATGACCAAATTACCAAAGCTATCACGCAATGTTTTGTCGGTTTCCGTATCGTCCCATTGCATCTTAGAATCACTTTGTGGAGTTTGAGGCGCAATATGTTCTATGCTTCTATTTCGCTTAAAAATGTAGTTTTCAACAATATCCATCTCGGGAGAATCCTTCTCGAATATCTCGTTACGATGTAACCAGATATAGAAGTCCAGTCTCCAAAACCAATATCGATTGTCTCCTTGGTATGTCAATTTATCATACGGAGGAAGAGGAAAGGCTTCATCTATCTTTTCCTTCAAAGAATCATATAGGCGTTGCGCATCGGGCACCCCATTTGAGCCGTCCACTTCATCCATCAACCAATTAAACCATCTGTAATTGGTATAGTTAGATGATGAAACGTACAACATAGATTGCAGCATTTGAAGTTTCTTGAGTATACCGTTATCCTCATTGAGATTCATATCTAGAGCATATCCGTATTCTGTAGGGCGTACGAAACAGATATCAAGAGCCAGACGGGCTTTAACCAAAGCCTCCATAAAATCTTTAATATCTTGCTTATTGACTTTGTTTCCGCTGAATGGCAAATATTCTTCAAATATGCTAAGCAAGTTACTCGGCTTAAAGAATTCGTTAATTTTACAGTTGATTTTTTGCCCTATCTTTCTATATAATACTTGAAGCAGCAAATAAGGGAAGGACAAAGCACATCGGGAATCCCGATTTATCTCACGTTCGTTTTTGGGAGCAATGGATGAAGGCTGTATATCTATGATTGCCACCGCATTATCATGCAGGCCGTCGTTAATGCCATTGATTAAATTATGGGCAAATATAGTGCTTATATCAGCTTTCATTATTTCATTTTTCCTGTCTCCGATACTCTCGTCTTTTCTTCTACGTATCAAAAGAGTATCAACATCAGCAAGCTTATTCCAAAGGAGCATATACTTGTCAATGTTTTCATCTAGATTACTGAGCAATTTTACCTTAAGTATTTCGTGCTGCTCTAGGTTCTTGCCAGAGGTGTTCATGCGTTCGAAATACTTGTTGAGGTCTCTTGGATTATATCCATCAGGTAGATTTGACATAAAGAAACATAGATGATGGTAGATATAGTATGAAAATGGTGTTCTGTCGTTTACTGTTACCTTGTCCGTATCTTCCATAAACTCCTTTATCACCTTACGTCCATTCTGCATTTTCACGTTTTTGAAAGACAATCTGTCTTCATCTTTATGCTCAATGAGACATCTCAGATAAGTATTATCCAAAGGACGAGATGTAAAATCCAATCGTGTTCGATTATTTGCGATAAGAAAACTAGCCCATTCATTACTATAATCCTGCAAAACACATCCCAACAACATCATAACAGTAAAACGCTGCTGACCATCCACTAATTCATTATCTTTTGTGGAAGTTAACATACCTATATAGTAATCGCCTTGTCCGGAGGTTTGGTCATATTCCTTTTTCAAATCCTCCAACAAAGTAATAATATTTTCTGTATTCCACTCAAAGAGCCGTTGGTATATAGGGATTGTGTAGAAGTGTCCTTCTTTTGCTATTAAAGATGGCGTATATTTCATCGATTCAAATTCTTAAAAGATTCAACAACAATATTCTGTTCCAATTGTTTGCTTATGTTTGAAGCCTTCATTCTTAGAGAACGCATAATGGGTCTCATTTTTTGACGTGGTGGATACGACAGCTCCCGTGCTATATTCCTGGCTTCTGCTAGAAAAAAAGTAGGTGATGTGGCTTGATCTATTATCTGAACCAATTCTGAGTTCCCTGCGTATTGTACAATTGATGATTTAATGGCACGTTCGCTTTCATATCTATGCTGAAGAAGAATTCTCATTATTACAATTAATGCATCAGATAAGTAATATGCGCCAAATTTCAAAAAATAACAAAACAATATACTCTCGATAATGTCGCGATACCATTGGTTGCTTCCACTTTGAAAAGAATAATGCAATATTCTAAATTCAATTGTTTGGCAAAACAAATGATATTTGTTTATGTGTTGTTCTACATAAGAAAAGAAATGAGTACCACCTTGAATAGGTTCATTAAAATAGAATCTCTCACCAAATGGTGGAATCTCTTCCACTATTGGAGCTGCCTCATACTCTCTTTTAACCCTATAATTCCCAGAGCTATCATCACAGGGTTTCTTGCGCATCCATTTTCTTAGTCGAAATACATATGTATCCAAAGTACGAACATAGTCAGGTGTAGTAGTCGAATCACTTTGAGAACGTCCATCTTCAATCATTTTGTTCCATACTTCTGCTGCATGCTTGGATTGGAGTTCAAATGTAGATGGTATATACCGTAGATGATGCGCCTTTAAAAGGTCATAATCGGTGAGTTCCACACCGCGTGAGTTCTGGTTGGAGAAAAACGTATATGCCAAATCTATAGATGTGTTTTGTAAGACAAGCACACTGAATTCCAACAGATTCAAAAGCCTATTCAATTGATCATGAATACTTAATCGACGTCCAACATACTCATGTATTAGATGTTTGTTGTAAGCAACATATTCAATTGAGCGCTGAGAAGAAAACTTTTCGTTTAGCAAATTTGTCTTTATACCAAGTTCGGATAGCAACAAGGCAAGCGTTACAAGCCTTTGCTGGCCGTCTATAATATCATATTTGCCATTATTGGAGTGGAGGATTATAGTCCCAAGTCGATAAGGGGTAGAAATTTCAGATGATATATGTTCAAAAACATCGTCAAGCAGACATTTTACATTTTCTTCCTCCCAACAGTAGATTCTTTGATAACTAGGAATAGAGAGGGGTAGATGTAGTATGTCGATATATCTTTTCTCAAATATATCTACTGTCCCATCTTGTTGAGGAAGTGTACCATCACTTAAAATCTCCTGCTCTTCAAATGAAGGAATTTCTGATGTCAAGACGTTGATGAGTTTATCGAAAAGCTCCATCATATAGGATAAGGTTTGATACAAATCTTCGATGGAATTTATCTTCTTCGAATGTTGGCAACGATACCCATAATCCCATTCAGACCAAGTAATTTCATCACAGTTCTGTGTATTATTCATCAAGCGGTCAATGAGAACTCCGTAATTGTTTTCCCAATCGCCTTCAAAATGAAGCTCTACTCTGCCATTCCAATTGCTATCAATTCTGTATTCATAATGAATATCATGATCATATCTTTCGAGATAGAGTTGGATATAACGGCTTGTTTGCCATGAGCCGAGAGGACACTTTGCATTTATTGCATAGGCAGAAAACTTTTTTTTGAGCATGTTAATGCTCCAATCGTTAATATATAACATTTCAATTATTAAGTTTTTATTTTATAATATTTCCACTGCTATGGCAGCGTATAGAGTCAACCAGCAAGTGCAAAATTAAGAATAAACTCTGAAGAACTCTTCTTTTGGTGTAGAAAAGTTCAGTTTTTCTCTTGGTCTCCTATTAATTTTCGCTTGAATGGAAGATATTCTTTTGTCCGTCACACAACTGATGTCCATTCCCTTCGGGATGTATTGCCTTATCAGTTTATTGGTGTTTTCTACAGCTCCTTTCTGCCATGAAGAATGCGCATCAGTAAAGAACACCGGCACTCCAAGTTTGCTGGTAATCCATTCATGTGCAGCGAATTCACTGCCGTTGTCTGTTGTTATAGTCTTCAAGTTCTCTCCCCTGTAGGGCAACAATAACCTCCACACCGTCTTGGCAAGCGGCATGGCCTTCTTTCCCTCTTTCAACTTTGCCATGACGAGGTAATTGGTACTTCTTTTCATCATAGTGAGAATGGCATTACCATTGTTGTCCGCAATAAGATCCATTTCCCAGTCACCGAAACGTTTCCCGTCCGCTTCTATCGGACGCTCATGGATACTCTTACGGTTCCTTATGTTGGTTGCCTTAGTTTCCTTGACCTTCGAATGCCTGCGATGGTATTTCGTCTTGTGACGACAGTTCTTGGCCAGCCTGCCGCTGTCATCGGCACGTATCATCTTATAGATGGTTTCATGGGAGGCACTTGTTGCCTTGTTCTTCTTGAGCCAGCCGGATATTTGCTTTGGAGACCATTGCTCGTCCATTATAAGCTGCTCTATACGCCACCGCAATGTTTCAGATGTACGCCTATTGCCAGGAGTACGTTTCACCCGACTGACGGCAATGTCATGTGCCTTGTCCCAAACGTACTTTCCTGACTTCGTGCTATTGCGTGAAATCTCGCGACCTACAGTGGAGGGTGACACACCTATCTGCCGAGCAATGGCACTCCTGCTGTCTTTTCTTTGCAGTCCTAGATAAATTGCGTTTCTTTGCTCACGGGTTAAGTGATTATACATATGCAATACAAAATTACTTAATCTTGGGGAGACGGCGGTCTCCCTTTTTGTTTTTGTATTGCTGGTTGTGGATTTGCCTCCCGAGGAGGTGCAGACAACCTTTCTGCTACGCTGCAAGAACGTCTGCACCTCCTCGGGAGGGATACTCTCTAGATGGTAAACTTTGTACTTCTATCTTGAATGTTTGCTACAAATTGTTTGAACTTCAAAAACTCGCAAGCTTCAAGCAAAACTATCTGCTTTAAGTAGAGTGATTCACAAAACAATAAACTCAGATATGGCAACAACACAAACCATACCTGAGTTTTTTTGGTAAACATCCAATGTTTTTTGGGAAGCAAGCCCTGATTTTCAGGAAACAAACGTTGTTTTCTAGGATGCAAAAAATCCGTTTGCGAAACAGCACACTCAAATTTGGGAAACATATTGCCTGTTTTCGACGTCTTATTCTGCAAATGAAACGCGCAGAATGAACGCAAAAAAGAAAGGGTAAGTGTCTGTCACGCAGACGCTTACCCTTTGTATTACTGAATTTCAGCTTTTCTGTCTATTCTTCCACAGCAGCCTGAGCAGCAGCCAGACGTGCGATGGGAACACGGAAGGGTGAGCATGATGTGTAGTTCATGCCAAGCTTAGCACAGAACTTCACAGAGCTGGGCTCGCCACCGTGCTCGCCGCAGATACCTGTACGCAGAGTGGGACGAACCTTGCGGCCGTTCTCTACTGCCATCTTGATGAGCTGACCCACACCATTCTGGTCGAGAACCTGGAAGGGATCAACCTTCAGAATCTTCTTCTCGAGGTATGCAGGCAGGAAGCTTGCGATATCGTCACGAGAATAACCGAAGGTCATCTGAGTCAGGTCGTTGGTACCGAATGAGAAGTACTCAGCCTCGGTAGCAATCTTGTCGGCGGTGAGAGCAGCACGAGGAATCTCAATCATTGTGCCAATCTCGAAGTCGATGCGAACACCTTCTTCGGCGAACACCTCCTCGGCCACCTTCAGGATAATCTCCTTCTGCTGCTTCAGCTCATAGAGAATACCAATCAGGGGAACCATGATCTCGGGATGAGGATCAAATCCTTCCTTCTTCAGCTGGCAGGCTGCACCCAGGATGGCACGTGTCTGCATAGCGGTAATCTCGGGGAAGGTGATGCCCAGACGGCAACCTCTGTGACCCAGCATGGGGTTGTTCTCTGCCAGAGAGTGAACGCGCTTCTGGATTTCCTCAACGCTTACACCCATCTGCTCAGCCATTACCTTCTGGCCAGCCTCATCGTGGGGAACAAACTCGTGCAATGGGGGGTCGAGCAGACGAACATTCACGTGCAGACCGTCCATTGCCTTCAGGATGCCATAGAAGTCAGCCTTCTGGTAGGGAAGCAACTTGGCCAGAGCCTTCTCACGACCCTCTACGGTGTCGGCGAGAATCATCTCACGCATAGCCACAATCTTCTGACCGTCGAAGAACATGTGCTCTGTACGAGTCAGACCGATACCCTTGGCGCCGAACTGGCGTGCTATCTCTGCATCGTGGGGAGTGTCGGCATTGGTGCGAACCTCCATCTTGGTGTATTTGTCGCAAAGGTCCATCAGCTCCTTGAAGTCGCCTGACAGCTCAGCAGCCTTGGTGGCAATCTCACCGGCATATACCTGACCTGTGGTACCATTCAGAGAAATGAAATCACCTTCCTTATATACTACACCCTCTACCTCTACGGTCTTGTTCTTGTAGTTGACGTTGATGGCACCTGCACCAGATACGCAGCACTTGCCCATACCACGTGCTACAACGGCAGCGTGAGAAGTCATACCGCCACGTGCTGTGAGGATACCCTCGGCAGCAGACATACCAGCAAGATCCTCGGGAGATGTCTCGATACGTACCATAATCACCTTGTGGCCATCAGCATGCCAAGCCTCTGCGTCATCGGCATGGAACACAATCTGACCGCAAGCGGCACCGGGAGATGCGGGAAGACCCTGAGTGATGACAGTTGCCTTCTTCAGAGCATCCTTGTCAAATACGGGGTGCAGCAGCTCGTCCAGCTTCTGAGGCTCGCAGCGCATGATAGCTGTCTTCTCGTCTATCATTCCCTCGTGCAGCAGATCCATAGCAATCTTCACCATTGCAGTACCTGTGCGCTTACCATTACGTGTCTGCAGGAACCACAGCTTGCCTTCCTGTACGGTGAACTCCATATCCTGCATATCGCGATAGTGCTTCTCCAGTTTGTCCTGCAGAGCATCCAGTTCCTTGTAGAGCTCGGGCATTGCCTCCTCCATAGAAGGATACTTGGTTGCACGCTCCTCCTCAGAGATGCCTGCACGCTCTGCCCAGCGCTGAGAACCAATCTTTGTAATCTGCTGAGGTGTGCGGATACCGGCCACAACGTCCTCACCCTGAGCGTTGATCAGATACTCACCGTTGAAGAGGTTCTCACCGTTACCGGCGTCACGGCTGAAGCAAACACCTGTAGCGGATGTCTCGCCCATGTTACCGAACACCATAGCCATTACTGATACGGCAGTTCCCCACTCGTCGGGAATTCCCTCCATCTTACGGTACAGGATAGCACGCTCGTTCATCCAGCTGCGGAACACAGCGCAGATAGCACCCCACAACTGTTCCTTGGGATCAGAGGGGAAGTCGCTGCCGGTCTGCTCCTTGATGGCTTTCTTGAACAGTTCCACCAACTTCTTGAGTGACTCCACTGACAGGTCCTTGTCGAGTGTAACGCCCTGCTCTTCCTTCACCTTCTCGATGATAGCCTCGAAGGGGTCGATATCCTCCTTGTTTACGGGCTTCATGCCAAGCACCACGTCACCGTACATCTGCACGAAACGACGGTAGCTGTCATATACGAAGTGGGGGTTGTTGGTCTTTGCCACCATACCCTCGGCCACTTCATCGTTCAGACCCAGATTCAGGATGGTATCCATCATACCGGGCATAGAAGCACGTGCACCAGAACGTACAGAAACCAGCAGAGGATTCTTGGGGTCACCAAACTTGCAGTTCATCAGTCCCTCAGTGTGAGCAACAGCTGCATTCACTTCGTCCTGAAGCAGTTCTACGATTTTATCCTGACCCACCTCGTAATATTCATTACAGGTGTCTGTAGTGATGGTGAAGCCTGGAGGAACAGGCACGCCAATGTGATTCATTTCAGCAAGGTTTGCACCTTTACCGCCCAGCAACTCACGCATCTGAGCATTTCCTTCAGCTTGTCCGTTGCCGAAGGTGTAAACACGTTTTTGACTCATAATGTGTTCTAAGTTAATTACTATGTTATCTATCACTTTTGCAAATGTACCCTAATTTGAGTATTTAAGCAAGTGATTGGGACATTTTTGTTGCGAAAATAGCTAAATTTGCATCCGAAATACATATTACGATACAATTTATGTCAAGAAAGAAGAAAGTGTTACCCCTGTTGGAGAATGTGGAGATAACGGCAGTTGCGGCCGAGGGAAAAGCTCTTGCCAGGGTGGATGATATGGTAGTCTTTGTGCCTTATGTGGTTCCAGGTGACGTAGTTGACTTGCAGGTGACGCGCAAGAAACATCATTACGCCGAGGCTGTGGCTGTCCGTTTTCACAAGTATGGTGAAGCCCGCACGCAGCCCTTCTGTGCCCACTTCGGCGTTTGTGGCGGTTGCAAGTGGCAATGCCTGTCTTATGAGGCACAACTTGCAGCCAAGCAGAAGCAGGTGATGGACGCCCTCCAGCGGATAGGCGGGGTGGAATTGCCAGCCTGCAGTCCCATTCTGGGTTCCGAGAAGACACGTGCTTACCGCAACAAACTGGAGTTCGGCTTCTCCAACAAGGCTTGGCTGACTGCTGAGCAGATAGCGTCTGGCGAAACCTTCAATATGCCTGGCGCTGTGGGGTTCCACACCAGCGGTTCTTTCGACAAGATACTTCCCATCGAAACCTGTCATCTGATGGATGACGTGAACAACGAACTGCGCAATGGCATACGTGACTATGCCTACGAGCACGGACTTTCCTTCTACGACCAGCGTGAGCACTGCGGACTCCTGCGCGGAATGATGATACGCCTGAGCAATACGGGCGAACTGATGCTGCTCATCCAGTTCTGCATCCTCAACGACGCAGAGCGCGAGCAGGCTATGGGACTCCTCAACTGGGTGGCCGACCGCTTCCCTCTGGTGAGTAGTCTGCTGTGGGTAGATAACCAGAAGTTCAACGACACCTTCGGCGACCTGCCCGTCTATTGCCACAAGGGTACCGACCACATCTACCTCAACATGGAAGGATTACGCTTCAAGGTTGGTCCCAAGAGCTTCTATCAGACCAATACCGACCAGGCATATATATTATATAAGGTAGCACGCGACTTTGCTTCGCTCACAGGAAACGAACTCGTATATGACCTCTACACCGGCACCGGCACCATTGCCAACTTTGTAGCCCGTCAGGCACGCCAGGTGATAGGCATCGAATATGTACCCGAGGCCATCGAGGATGCCAAGGTCAACTCCCAGCTCAATGGCATAGACAACACCATCTTCTATGCCGGCGACATGAAGGACATTCTCAACCGCGAGTTCATCGAGCGTCATGGTCGTCCCGATGTGATTATCACCGACCCGCCACGTGCCGGCATGCATGCCGACGTGGTAGATGTCATCCTCTTTGCCGCACCGCGCAAGGTGGTCTATGTGAGTTGCAATCCTGCCACCCAGGCACGCGATCTGCAGTTGCTCGACAAGGACTATCGCGTGGTGGCAGTACAACCAGTGGATATGTTCCCACACACCCAGCACGTGGAGAATGTGGTACTGCTTGAGCGCAGAGACTGATTGGCAATGGGGGAGCATTCTCCCTGCCATTTATGTCTATTGTGAAAAGAAGTGAAATAAAATCTCTTCCTAATTTGCATAATTGGCAGGAAGTGTATATCTTTGCAGACGTTTTTTGCAAGGGGTTGTGCTTTATGGCTCATTTCAATGCATAAAGACAGAAAGGATGGTTCGGTAGCTCAGTTGGATTAGAGCAGCAGCCTTCTAAGCTGCGGGTCATGGGTTCGAGCCCCATCCGAATCACAAGAGAGCTTTAAGTCAGACTTAAGGCTCTCTTGTTTTTTGTACCTTTTTTGTAGGGGCTGGAATTATGGGCTCACCCGACAAACCAGGGAGATCCGTCTCAAAAAACTCTGCCCGGATATGATGCTCTGATTCATTGAGGCTCGCAGGATTAACTCCAAAAGATGGGCTCTTGAGGCCATCTTTAAGGAAGGAATGGGGTCGCTCGGTATTGGTCATGCGAGTCCAATTCTATTTATGAGCGAAAAGAAGATGTCTTATGTGCAGGATTCATTTAGCCTCCAGGGCGGGCGCATTGCATGCCTCCACCGTCCAACCCTAGGCTGGACGGTCAGAGAATATATACTGGCCTTGCAAAGTAAGTTTGCTTCTTCCACCGTCCAGCCTTGGGTTGGACGGTCAAGAACAACCTATTCGCTGATTTGAAGGCATACAGGAAGTGCAGAAGGAGCCTACATTTCCTTGTTCGTCAATTAGCTTCCCTTGTACAGCCTCGAAATTATCATCAGCGAAAGGATATGGGAAGGCATCCCTGAACTGGTTGCTTCCATCCCAAGGGTCTTCAACATCACGGGATGAAGAAATGCTTGAGGCTATGGTTGACGAATCTGATTGTTTGACTCAAATATGCGATGTAAAACGACAACTCATCTGCTCCAACTCCTGCAGACAAAGATATTGCCAAGCTAACCGAGGTAACAAAACAAGATCGGTCTGAAGCCATAGTAGATGAATATGGCGCGAAATACTGTAAAGACGGCAAAAGAATATTAAAGACGCCAGCCTGGAAATGACAGCGTGCATCCTTTAGGCATTATGCTATCAAAGAAGGAACAGAAATCATTGGTGACTTTGCGTACTATAGGTATAAAAGTCTGATCTCCATCACCATACCAACAAATGTCACTACTATTGGTGACAAACCGTTCTATTCTTTAATCTACTCAAATAACAAAAGTGTAAAGGCATCTTCTTCATAAAATAAATAGTTCAACCTGACATTGGGGATAGATTATTAGAAGATCTCTTCAAAAACCACAACTCAACAATAACTTCTGTTAAATAAGCACTAAATTGTTTGGCTGTATTCAAAGAAAAGCCTATCTTTGTATCGAAATCAATAGAAAATGATGTTTAATTGAAGCTAATGGTTGATGAATTATGGAGAAGCTAACAAGCAAAGAAGAGGAAGTAATGGAGCTGATTTGGCAACTTGGCCAATGTGCTCCAAAGGACGTGGCGACACTCTATCCGGAACCTCGTCCAAGCGCTAACGCCATTGCGCAGATTTTTCAGGCATTGGAAAAGAAAGAGTATCTTACGCATGAACCGAAAGGACGCGGCTTCGTTTATCGGCCTATTGTGGACAAGCAAGCATACGGAAGAGGGCGATTGTCGAGTGTTATCAATCGTTTCTTCAGTGACTCATATATGAGTGTAGTGTCGGCACTGATGCAGGAGGAGAAGGTCACCGAGGCGGATTTGCTTCAATATCTGGCTGACCTAAAGCGTAAGGAGGGCTGACGTATGGCTGCATTTATTATCTACGCTATTCGGTGGGCGGTGACACTGACACTGTTCTACTCGCTCTTCAGGCTTCTGCTCCGGCGCGAAACGTACCACCGCCTGAACCGTGCCGTGCTGTTAGCCATTCTTGTGGTGAGTCCGCTACTTCCGCTCTTGCCTTTGCATACTGATGAACCGACAGCTATGGATGCGATGCTTACCAGAATTGAGGAGCCGCTGATGAGCCTGTCATCTGATGCGAATAATGCTGATGCCACATTCGTTGCCCAAGAAAGCGAGGACGCAACACCGGGGCTTTGGGTGCGCTATCTGGCATACATATATATAATTGGTATTGCTTTCGCGCTCGCCATTTATCTGTTACGACTTTTGACTCTGGCGCGCCTCTTACGTCGTTGCCAACGCATATCCCATCCAATAGTTACGAAAGATGTTCATCTTATGCTGGATATGAGAATCAAACAGCCCTGCAGCTGGATGCACTGGATTATCATTGGTCCTATCGACCTGAAACAGAATGCAGAACCAGTCATCAAGCATGAACTTGCGCACGTAAGGATGAGACATTCGTGGGATGTGGTTCTCTGCGACCTCACCTGCAGCCTATTATGGTTCCTGCCTTTTGCGTGGATGTTACGTCAAGACCTGGTGGATGTGCATGAGTTTCAGGCAGACGAGGCGGTATTGCAGGGAGGCGTGACGTTGGATGAATACGAGCATCTGCTGGTGCGCAAAGCAGTACAGACACAGGTTCTGCCCATCATGAACACTCTACGCCGTGGAGCTGTGAAGAAGCGTTTTGCCATGATGCATTGCGGTCGTTCATCCCGTTTGTCACGGATCAAACTGCTATATCTCCTTCCTGCCCTTGCAGCTTGTTTGTGGGTGTCAGCCAAAGCCGAGATATACACGACCTATCTCAACGGCAAGCTCTTGACACAAGAAGAACAGAAGGCCATCGACCCCAGCACAATAGAACATGTTACCGTGTTGAAAAGCCAGAAAACAATATACGTTGAGACAAAGACTGTATCGGTTCCTGCCAATAACGACGGGTTGAAACCAGGGACAAGTCCAGAGAACACTAACTTTGACAATGTTGAACAAATTCCCCAATTCCATGGTGGCGATGAAGCTATGTATAAATATATTTCCCACCATATACGTTATCCGAATATTGCCATTGAAAATGACGTAGAAGGAACCGTCAACGTGGAGTTCTTCGTTGAAGAGGATGGGAGCATCACGCAAGTGAAAGCCTTGGGGCCTTCGCCTGCGTCAGGTAAAAGCAACATTGTGGTGACTTCCAATCGGCAGGAACGAAGCGAAATATCCTCCACTGACACAAAAAAGGGAATCCGTGCTTTGCAGGAGTGTTCAGAGGAACTTATCCGAGGTATGCCTCCGTTTGATCCAGGGCAAAAACAAGGCATGCCTGTTCGTGCTAAAGTGATCTTGCCTATAACGTACCAACTCAACTGAAAAACGAGGCAAGAGCAGAGAGCAGGCTTGTTTGCACTATGCCTTGCAAGGAGGAAGATGACCGAAGATCAACTGTCGTAGCCCTATCTTATTGACAACAATTGATTATCCGTCAAAATGACGGACAGCCCTTGTTATACCCTTATAATAACCCTAAAATATTAAAAGTATGATTACAAAAGCATCCATCCGTCGTTTCCTGTGGCGTCACTGTTATGGCCTCCACCATATGAACTACAGGAAAAGTTCAACCAAGAGGAATTGAAGAAACTGATAGATATTATTGAAAAGGCAGACAGAAGGAACAGCACCCCAATAAAACATTAACAACAATGAAAAAGATTTTAGCAACCATGACGGCCCTTGCACTGACGATAGGAGTGCAGGCACAAGAAGAGACTGTTGACACGGCTCAGCTCGTGGCCGTGTATGACTATGAGTGTAGAACACAGGACGACGAGGCAGCACCCATCACGGACAGGATGCAGCTCGTGGTACAAGTGGGACGGACGGTGACGAAGTCGATGCCGTATTCAGCCTATCCGTTTACTGACAACGGTTCAAAGGCAGATGTGGCAACAGGGTTCCAAGAGGCACTGATGCACATGCCGACGGTGTGGACGGGCTTATCCAACGGACAGACCACTGTACGTGAGTTCATCTTCCCGCACGACTACGAGGGCTACGAGCCGACACCCGATATCACATGGACGCTCAGTGATGATACACTGACCGTGAGCGACTACCTTTGTCAGCAGGCCACAGCGACGTATCGAGGCGTAGAATGGCGCGTGTGGTACACTGATGAGATTCCTTCATCGGCCGGGCCGTGGCGGCTGCGCGGTCTGCCAGGACTGATAGTGAAAGCAGAGAGTGAGGCGCACACGTTCTGCCTTGCAGGGCTTCGCCAAGAGGCATCGCCCATTACAGCCCCAGAGCAAATGGTCGATGTGCTCCGTATGAAATACGCCAAACTGTTGAAGCATAAGAACGAAATTCTTAGCAACCGCCAATATGCCAAGAATCCCATGTACTATGTGCCCAATCTTCAGGGCAGTATCACGGACATGAACGTCTTCAACCACAACGGCCAGCAACTTCTCTTTGCCAATGGCGGTCATCCGCTGCTGACGAAGGCCCATGTATATCAACCGCTGGAAAAGGAATAAGACAGATATGCAGCGACTCCTGTACATTATATTATATATAGCACTGGCCGTCCATGCATCCGCTCAGGTGCGAGTGACGGGGCGGGTGATAGATTTGCAGAACAAGCCCGTGAATGATGTCATTGTGAAAATGGTAATCGGCACGAAGACGCTGGCGTTTACCAGCACGAATGCGAAGGGCGAGTATGCGCTGGAGGTCAAGAGTGCGCCGACGGGGGAGGTGACACTACAGTTCAATCATATCAGCTATGAGAAGGAGTCGGAACGTGTGACGCTGAAGGAGCGGGTGACCAAGGTGAACATGCTGCTGACTATGAAGAGAATCAGCCTGAAAGAGGTGACGGTGAAGCCTGACATGCTGCGGCAGAAGGGCGACACGCTGAGCCATAACCTGGCGTCGTTTCTTGGCAAGGGCGACGTGACGCTGGAGGATGGACTGAAGCGGCTTCCGGGAGTCGATGTGTCGAAGAATGGTGGCATCAGTTATATGGGCAAGCCCATCTCGCAGTTCAACATCGAGGGGATGGACCTGCTGGGCGGCAAGTATAACCTAGCGACGCGGAACATTCCTGCGGATTATGTGACGAATGTCGAGATAGTGCGTAATCACCACAGCCGACGGGTGGAGAAGGACGTGCCGAGCAACGAAGTGTCGATGAACATCAGACTGTCGAACAAGGCAAAGTTCAAACCGTTCGGACAGGAGGAGGCGGGGGCGGGCTACATGGAGGACGGCAACGATAAGTTACAAGCCCTGCTGGGACTGACTGGCATGATGTTCACGAACAAGTTCCAGACCATCTGCTCGGTGAAGGGCGGAAACTACAAGGACTTTGCACGGGCCGACATGTACGACCACTTCGGCGGTTCGGACGTGAGCACCTGCGCCACAAGCTTCTTTGGCGGCTTCGATGGCGGTGCGCCTCCGCAGGGGCAGTACCTCTACCAGCGTAACGGCATGGCAACTGTGAACGGAATCCTGCGTACGGACTCGTTCACGACCATGAAGGTGAACGCCGACTACAGCTACCACCGCGCTACGCACGACATCAGCCAGAGTACGACGTACCTGGCCAACGGTAGTGATTACGTGACCGTGAGCGAACAGATATCGCCAATAACAAAAATTCACCTGCCGAAGCTGTCGGCGAACTACCTGAAGAACGCAGATCGCGTGTATCTCAGCGAGACGTTTGTGCTCAAAGGTAAGTTTGAGCAGAACGAGGGGGATGTGGTGGCCAATGAGTCGCTGGTGGAGCAACGACGGAAGACATCATCGTTTGAGGTGGGCAACGAATTCTTCTGGATGAGCAGAACTGAGAAGGGTGACCGGCGACACGTTCATGCCAACGTGTCGTTCAAGCGGACACCAACGCTAAGGCTGTCTTTCAGCCAAGACAGTATGGACTACGGTCAGACGACGCAGTCCTCGACGCTCAGTATGAACGTCGGCTCGTCATTCCAAATCCCCATCGGCTCGTCGTTCCGGCTGAACCTGCCCGTCAGCGTGTCAGCAATGTATGATGACTTGGAAACAGAACGTTGTGGCGAATACGAACTTCGCAACTCAGGAGTCGGGGATTTGAAATCCTCTCCAACAGATAGAAACGACATTCGCGGCTGGGCCTTCACGCCGACCCTCAACCCCGGCTTCGAGATTCATTCCAAGAACCACCGCTTCTACCTGAGTACGGGCATCGGTGCTGCGCTGAAGGGACTGTACTATAACAAACTCAACTACACAAAGCCCGTGTTCAATCCCTCGATGGGCATCAACTACACCTTCTCGGCCAACAGCAAGCTGTCGATCTCGACGGGCTACACGACCTCGATTGGCGACATGATGACGCTGCTGACGGAGCCGATGCAGGTTGACTATCGCTCGGTGCGCACCTCGTCAGGCATCATTGGCGAGTCCGACACCTGGCACACGTCGGGAGAGTGGAAGTGGCAACTGCCCATGCAGTACTTCACGCTGAGCCTCGCCGCCAGCCACAGCGAGGGCAAGCAGAACACGCTCACGTCACAGAGCGTCAGCGGCATCGACATCGACATCAGCAATACATCTCTGCTTCGCGACAGTCGCAGCAGCTCCACCAGTTTCTCCGTAGCCGCCACGAAGAACATCCCCTCGCTCTTCGCCAAGTTCGGTGCAAACGGCCGCTACAGTTTCGGCAGCGGCGAACAGGCCGTGAACGAGACCGCCATCGATACTCGCACGAACAGCTATGCCCTGCACGGCAACACTACCATCACCCCCGTCCCTTGGCTCGAACTGCGGTACGACATCAATTACGGTTGGTCGCGCTTCCGTTATTCCGAAAAAAGTAATACTACCACCTCCATCTCCCACAGCGGTGCTGTCCACATCTTCCCCATCGCCACCCTCGACCTCTCACTGGACTATGACCACGTGCGCCGCCAGCTCACCGCCGACCAATACAAGCGTATGTCACTCTTCAACGCCTCCGCCCAGTACAAATGCAAGCGTCTCGTCCTCCACCTCGAACTCGACAACCTCCTGAACCAGCGCCACTACGCCTATACCATCTTCAACGGCATCAACACCTACACTTATGACTACACCCTCTGCGGCAGAACCGTCATGCTCAGGGCCACGTTCAAACTGTAATGAACATTATTGTTGTCCGATAAAACTCCAAAGAGCATAAATATCCTGCCCGAAGTCCTTTAAAACTGGACTTCGGGCTTTTTTCAAAAAGTAAGCCTCCTCTAATCAAATAGACTTGGTTCTGGAGGTATTTCGGCTCACTCGATAAATGCCTTTGCAGAATCATTCAATGCGAAGATAAAGGCATTCAGAGCGTCCTTGAGAGGAGTGTCGGATATAAGGTTCTTCCTTTTCAGAGTTACAAGGCTGTATGCTTAATCCCCTAGGTTTGTCGGGTGAGCCAGGTTTATCGCGATTTCCCAGGGATTTCCTTTCGGGAAACCATTATGGGGTGGAGAGAGTGGTCTTTGCTGATAATAGAAAAGGCGGGAGTGACATTGAGTCATTCCCGCCTTTGTGCTTTTATGTTTGGTTCTTCCTCGATAGAAAATTAGTTCTTGAAGAAGTCCTTTACTGCCTCATTGGGTACCATCTGCTCGTCGAAAGAGTAGGAACCGTTCTGAGGGTTCTTCACCATCTTGATAACCTTTGTATAGGAACGTCCGTCGCTCTTACCAGTACGGAGCGTAGCCACTACTTTCTTTGCCATTGTCTTGAATCTTAAGAGTTATTACTTAATCTCCTTGTGAACAGTCACCTTCTTGAGGATGGGGTTGTACTTCTTCAACTCCAGACGCTCGGGAGTATTCTTCCTGTTCTTGGTGGTAATATAACGAGAAGTGCCGGGCAGACCGCTCTGCTTCATCTCTGTGCACTCCAGAATAACCTGTACTCTGTTGCCTTTAGCTTTCTTTGCCATATCGCGTGTTTACTCCTAAAGTCTGTTAACCGATAACCTTAATGTTCTTCCAATCACAAAAGCCCTGAGCCACAGCGTTCTTCAGCGCTGCGTCCAGACCTACCTTGTTTATCAGACGCAGGCCAGCTGCACTGATGTTCAGGCTGATCCAGCAGTCTTCCTCTACATAGTAGAACTTCTTGGTGAAGAGGTTCACATCAAAATGTCTCTTAGTGCGACGCTTTGAGTGTGAAACGTTATTGCCAATCATGGCCTTCTTCCCTGTAACTTGACAAATCTTAGACATTTCATTCTTCTTTTTACTATTCCAAATACAACTTCTTCCAAACAAGGCACAAAGGTACAGCAAAAGTTTGTAACACACAAGCATTTACCTGCTTTTATTTCCAAACGGTTGTGTTTTCGTCCTCTTTGGTGTGCACAGGTGGGATGCCAAGGTGCGGAATTCAGATGGTGCCGCGGCAGTAGGCGGGTGCCGACATGGGGCAGAAGTCGTGGTCGTGGAACTTGAATGTACCTGCCATGGCTATCATGGCGGCATTGTCAGTGGTGTAGCCGAACTTGGGGATGAACACTTTCCAGCCGTAGCGCTTGGCATGGTCGAGGAAGGCGTTGCGCAATCCTGTGTTGGCCGATACGCCGCCTGCCACTGCCACCTGCTTGATGCGCAAATCCTTGGCAGCCATGCGTAGCTTCTTCATCAGAATATCCACGATGGTCTTCTCGAGGGAGGCTGCCAGGTCGTTGAGGTGGTTCTGTACAAAATCGGGATCGTCCTTCACCCAGTCGCGCAGCGAATAGAGGAAGCTGGTTTTCAGTCCGCTGAAGCTGTAGTCATAGCCTGGGATGTTGGGCTTGGAGAACTGGAATGCATCTGGGTTTCCCTGTCTGGCCAGACGGTCGATGATGGGACCTCCGGGGTAGCCCAGTTCCATCACCTTGGAACACTTGTCGATGGCTTCGCCAGCGGCATCGTCGATGGTCTGGCCGATGATTTCCATATCCTTGTATGACTTCACCAGCACTATCTGGCTGTTGCCTCCGCTCACCAGCAGACACAGAAAGGGGAAAGTGGGGGAGACGTAGTCGTCGCCCTCAGTGTGGATGAAATGGGCCAGGATGTGACCCTGCAGATGGTTGACGTCAATCATGGGTATGCCCAGTGATGCGGCGAGTCCCTTGGCAAAGGAAACTCCCACCAGCAGCGAACCCATCAGTCCGGGACCACGTGTGAAGGCAATGGCACTCAACTGTTCGCGCTCTATGCCAGCCTGCTTGAGTGCCTGATCTACCACGGGTACGATGTTCTTCTCGTGTGCACGGCTGGCCAACTCGGGCACCACACCTCCGTAGGCTTCGTGCACTGCCTGACTGGCAGTCACGTTGCTCAGCAGTATTCCGTCGCGCATCACAGCTGCCGAAGTGTCGTCGCAGCTGCTTTCGATACCCAGTATATATACGCTCTTGTCTTTGTCCATTGTCATTGTTGTCTTTCTCCTTCTCGTATCTTAATTCCGTTTTCTCCCTTTCTGTCTGTCCGGGAGCGTGCAGGAAGAGTCTCTTCGTGAAACTTGTTGTGTGGGGGAATTGTCCCTCTTCCCTCTTTCCTTATTATTATAGTGTGCGCGGAAACCTTAATGTGTCAGAATCTCCACACCGTTTTCTGTCATCAGATAGGTGTGTTCCCACTGTGCGCTGTCGGTTCCGTCCTCGGTGAGAACAATCCACTCGGTGGGGTCTTCGGCATCTCCGCACACTTCCCAGTCGCCCTCGTTGATCATGGGTTCGATGGTGAAGGTCATTCCCGGCACGAGCAGCATTCCGGTGCCCTTGCGTCCGTAGTGCACCACATCAGGCTCCTCGTGGAATTCCACTCCCACTCCGTGCCCGCAAAGGTCGCGTACCACAGTGTAGCCGTTGGCGTGTGCCAACTTGGCCACTGCATTTCCTATGTCGCCTACAAATACGTAGGGCTGCTGGCACACCTTTTCGCCTGCTTTCAGGCAGTCCCATGCCACATCCACCAGACGCTGTCTCTCGGGGGTAGTCTTGCCGATGACGAACATTCGGCTGGCATCAGCGTAGTAGCCGTTGAGTATGGTGGTACAGTCCACGTTGATTATATCGCCCTCGATGAGAATGTCGTCGGCCGAGGGAATTCCGTGGCACACCACGTCGTTGATGCTCGTGCAGCAGCTGTTGGGAAATCCTTCGTAGTGGAGCGGAGCAGGCACTCCTCCGTGCTTGGTGGTGAAGTCATACACGAGTTGGTCTATCTCCAGTGTGCTCATACCCTCGTGGATTTTCTCTGCCACCAGGTCGAGCACGGCAGTGTTGAGCACTCCTGCCTGACGTATCCCCTCTATCTGCTCGTGTGTTTTGATGAGATCGCGTGTGGGCACTATCTTGCCTTTCTCCTGCCACTCCATGATTTTCTGGTCCATCTCGGTTGGCTCCAGTCCGGCTGGCACAAACCACCGCTGTTTTATCTTCTTTTTGGCTGACATTTCGTTGCGTTTTCTTTATAATTGCTGCAAAGTTACGAAAAAAGGGGAGACCCTTGGTCGCGTCTCCCCTTATTTTATTCATTTGCGTATTTGCCGTATGGTGTCGAGCACGCTTCGGCATCGTTCTCTCACAGCATCCCAGTCCTGTGCCTGCACACTCCCCTTGGGGAAGAGTTTGCTGCCTATACCCACGCAGAACGCTCCTGCCTGGAACCATGCGCGCAGGTTGTCCTCTTCGGGTACCACACCGCCTGTGACCATGATACGTGACCAGGGGCAAGGTGCCATAGCAGCCTTTACAAAGGCCGGTCCATATACGTCACCCGGGAAAAGTTTCGTCACTTCACAACCCAGTTCCTGCGCCATACCTATCTCGCTCACAGTACCGCATCCGGGTACATAAGGTATCTGGCGGCGGTTGCATACACGTGCCACTTCGGCATTGAGCAGCGGACCCACAATGAAGCATGCGCCCATCTGGATATAGAGAGCGGCTGTGGGTGCGTCCACCACCGAGCCTACGCCCACTGCCATGTCGGGGCAATGCTCGCCGGCATACTTCATGCATCGGGCAAACACCTCGTGTGCAAAGTCGCCACGGTTGGTGAACTCAAACACACGTACACCTCCGTCGTAGCATGCCTGCATCACTTGGCAGGCCACTTCGGGGGTTGGGTGATAAAATACAGGCACCATGCCTGTGGAGGCCATCTTGTTCATGACCTGCATCTTGTCGTATCTTGCCATTTCTCTGCCTTTTTCTGTTTATCTCTGCACGCGGCCGTTGCCGTTGCCGTTTGCCAATGCGAGCACTTCGGCTTCGCTCACCATATTCACATCACCCGGGATGGTGTGCTTGAGGGCGCTGGCTGCCACGGCAAACTCAAGTGCCTGGGCGGGCTGCATGCCCGAGGTGAGGCCGTGGATGAGTCCTGCTGAGAAGCTGTCGCCGGCTCCCACGCGGTCAACGATGGGCAGGATGTCGTAGCGCTTGCTCTGGTAAAACTCCTTTCCGTCATAGAGCATTGCCTTCCATCCGTTGTGCGATGCACTCAGGCTCTCGCGCAGTGTGCTGGCCACTATGCTGAACCCGAAGCGGCTCTGCAGCGTGCGGCAGGTATCCATGTAGCACTCTGCATCGGTCTTTCCGCCGTTCACGTCGGCTGTGTTCTTCACGCCCAGCGTCTTCTCGGCATCTTCTTCGTTGCCTATGCACACATCCACATATTCCATGAGAGGCGTCATGATGCTGATGGCCTGCTCTGATGTCCAGAGTTTGCTGCGGAAGTTCAGGTCGCAACTCACAGTCACTCCTGCACGCTTGGCAGCCTGGCATGCGGCCTTCAGACACTCGGCTGCCTTTGGACTCAGTGCGGGTGTGATGCCGCTCCAATGGAACCAGTCGGCTCCCTGGAATATCTTGTCAAAGTCGAAGTCGCTCGTTTCGGCTTCGCTGATACTGCTGTGTGCGCGGTCGTAGATGACCTTGCTTGGTCTCATGCTGGCGCCCGACTCCAGGAAGTAGATGCCCAGACGCTCGCCGCCTCGTGCGATGAATTCGGTGTGTACGCCGAATTTGCGCAGGCTGTTGACTGCTGCTGTACCTACCTCATGTGCGGGTACTTTGCTCACGAAGTAAGCTTCGTCTCCATAGTTTGCCAGGCTCACGGCCACATTGGCCTCGCCTCCTCCATAGTTGACACAGAAAGAGTCCGACTGCACAACGCGGTTGTGCCCAGGGGTCGAGAGTCGAAGCATGATTTCGCCCAAGCTTATAATCTTACTCATATCGGTTTCCTTGTATTTTCTTAGCGCTTTGCGCCATTATTCTTTGCAAATTTAGATAAATAAGTTGATGCGGTGGCAATAATTGCACATTATTTATTCGTTTTAGGGGTAAAATTGTTTCTTTGTGCTACGAAAAGTGCCGAAAGAGTAGTACTTTTGTGCTCATGGAAGGTCAAATCAGTATTCGCAGAGGTTTGCTATCGCTTAGTCCGTTGCTTGTGTTCCTGCTGACGTACTTTGTGCTTAGTCTGCTGGCGGGCGATTTCTACGCTGTGCCCATCACGGTGGCGTTTCTCATTGCCTGTGGTTTCTCGCTGCTCACCATGCGCAGCCTGCCTATGGGCGAGCGTTTTCAGGTGCTGGTGAGCGGAGCCAGCCGCCCCGGGCTGATGACCATGATATGGATATTCATCCTGGCGGGCGCGTTTGCTGCCACTGCCAAGCAGGCTGGCGCCATCGATGCAACGGTGCAGATGGCTGTGCGGCTTCTGCCTTCAGGCATGATTCTGTGCGGTGTGTTTCTGGCTGCATGCTTCATTTCGCTCAGTGTGGGCACCAGTGTGGGTACCATTGCAGCACTCACTCCCATTGCGGGCGGTATGGCCCAGCAGGCGGGTTATCCGCTTCCTCTCACCGTGGCTATTGTGGTGGGTGGAGCTTTCTTCGGCGATAACCTGAGCTTCATCTCCGATACCACCATCATGGCCACCAAGACGCAGGGGTGCAGGCTGCGCGACAAGTTCCGCAGCAATGTACGCATCGCAGTTCCCGCCGCCATGGTTTGCATCGTGCTTTACCTTATCATAGGCAACGCCCATCAGGCATCGCTCACGCAGCTGGCGGCGCAGGATGTCAACTATCTGCTCGTTATACCTTATATATATATACTGCTGGCGGCTCTGCTGGGCATGGATGTCATGCTGGTGCTTGCCACTGGTACGCTCATGTCGGGCTTCCTGGGCATGGCGCTTGGCGCTTTTGACCTCTTCGGATGGTTTCATGCGATGAACGAAGGAGTGATGGGCATGAGCGAACTCATCGTGGTGACCATGCTGGCGGGCGGACTGGTGGAGAGCATGCGATGCACTGGCGGAATCACTTTTGCCATGCAGTGCCTGTCGCGTCGCATCAGTGGCAAGCGTGGGGCAGAACTCAGCATCGCCGCCCTTGTGGTGTTTACCGACATATGTACAGCCAACAACACCATTGCCATCCTCACCGTGGGACCGCTTTCGCGCGAGATTGCCACGCGATTCCATATTGACCCCAGGCGCTCGGCCAGCATCCTCGACACCTTCAGTTGCTTCGCCCAGGGGCTTATCCCCTATGGTGCACAGATGCTCATAGCCGCAGGGCTGGCACAGGTGAATCCGCTGGAGATAATGCCTTACCTCTATTATCCGTACATTTTAGGAGCCACGGCTCTACTTTACATAATCATTCAACGTCATGAGAAAGAATATTCTAATGCTGCCCCTGCTGGCACTGGCGTGCGCATGCACGGGCAATCAGACAGGTAGTCAGTCGCAAGTAGATACTGTGCAGGTGGACTCCACCCCAGGACTCATGCTCGACACCGTCAGGTATCAACTGAGCAAAAAGCTCATCGAAGGCAAGGAAGCGCCCAGCTACACCATCACCTACACGCTGCTCGCAGCCAAGGGAAGCGACCAGGTCTCCCGCCTGTTCAACGAAGAACTGGCGCGTGAACTCTTTGGCAAAGACGGCATCCAGGTGGATTCTGCCATGCATCTGCAGGCCGACTCACTGGCATCCGCCTGCACCAGCGACCTCAATCAGTTCTATGACCCAGCCTATGAGGACAACTTCACATTCAAGTATCAGTTTGAGACTCGTGCCGATGTGCATGCCGACTCATATCCCGGTGTGGCTGCCTACAGCACGGATGAGTTCTCCTATACGGGCGGTGCTCACGGCAACAGGGAAGTACGTACCGTCAACCTCAATAAGCTCACCGGCCGTGCCATACGCCGTGCCGACTTCTTCCAGGACGGAAAGCTGGCCGAGGTGAAGGGGCTGGTGGAGCAGAGTCTGATGAAGAGCAACGGCTGCACCACCATGAGCCAACTGGTGGAGCGCACGGGTATCTGCTCGCTCGGACAGGTTTATGTGGGCGAGCACAACTTCCTTCTGTTGCGCGACAGTGTGGAGTTCATCTACAACCCCTACGAGGTGGCTTCCTGGGCCAATGGCCTCATTACAACCCGTGTGGCTTACTCTGACCTGGCTCCCTGCATCCATCAGGACGTTCTCCCCAAGCAATAACACATCAGACACATGCAGATCATACAGAAATACTTTCCTCATCTGACCGAGGAGCAGACACGCCAGTTTGAGGCTCTCGACGCTCTCTATCACGACTGGAACAGCAAGATAAACGTCATCTCGCGCAAGGACATCGACTCACTCTACGAGCATCATGTGCTTCACTCATTGGGCATCGCCATGCTCATACACTTCAAGCCCGGCACCGAGATTATGGATTTGGGCACAGGCGGAGGCTTCCCTGGCATCCCCCTTGCCATTCTTTTCCCTGATTCGCACTTCCATCTGGTGGATTCCATACGCAAGAAGACACACGTGTGTGAGGAGGTAGCACAGGCTCTGGGGCTGAATAACGTGACCGTGCAATGGGGCAGAGCTGAGGATGTGAAGGAGAAGTTCGACTTCGTGGTGTCGCGTGCCGTGATGCCCCTGGCCGACTTGGCCGGCATTGCCCGCAAGGTGCTCAAGCGCGAGGGGCACAATGGCCTGCCCAACGGACTCATCTGCCTCAAGGGAGGCGAACTGGAGCACGAGACCATGCCATACAAGCGAAACACCATGGTGACCAGCCTCTCCGACTATTTTAGCGAAGAGTACTTCAAGACCAAGAAAGTTGTGTTCACAGCCCTATGAGGAAGCGCAAGTTTGAGTTCAACTCTTTCGCAGAGAACACATACCTGCTGTGGGACGAGCAGACGCTGGAGGCGGCTGTCATCGACCCTGGTATGAGCGATGCCGTGGAGGAGCACGAGTTCGGAGCCTATGTGGAGGCTCAGGGGCTGCGGCTCGTCATGGCTCTGCAGACACACTGCCACTTCGACCACATCCTGGGGCTGCCCATGGTATGCAGGCAGTTTGGCCTTCATTCTCGCTTTGCCGAGCCTGAGCAACCGGTGTATGATGCCATGCCCATGTGGATACGCCATCTGGGTATTCCCTACACCCAAGAGTTGCCCGCTGCAGGCGCTTATCTCACCGAGGGCGAAGTGCTTCGCTTGGGAACCACCAACATCCAGGTCATCTCCACTCCGGGCCACACTCCAGGTGGTATCTCCCTTTATGTGCCCTCTGAGCGCCTTGTGCTCACGGGCGACACCCTATTCAAGGGCAACATGGGGCGCACCGACCTGGGCGGCGATGACTATGTGGAGCGCCAGAGCATACTGCATCGTCTGCTCACCCTCCCGCCCGACACGCTTGTCCTTCCGGGCCACGGCCCCTCTACTACGGTGGCCGACGAGTGCCGCCTGTGGGGTGTGTGACCTTTCATCACAGCAATGGCTATATCCTTTGATGGGTGTGGCCATTGTCGCTTTTGGGCGCTGGCGGAGCATGTTCCGTGTTTTGGGTGAACAATTCCGCAACTTCGGTAAGGGGCTCCAAGACGCTTTCCCCTACCTTTGCAGCCGATTAATACGATTAGAGAACGAATACAGATGATGAACAAGACAACGCTATTGCTCACCCTCAGTCTGCTTGCCACTTCGGTGGCAAAGGCCGAGGGCGAGGCGGCCGACAGCATCCCTTTCCATGAGGATATGGCCGACGTGGTGGTGACTATGGGCATTCGGTGGCCGATGCCTACCATACGCTCATGGCCGAGCGGGTGGAAGTTCTGCGCGGTCCGGCCTCGTTGCTCTATGGTTCGAATGCCATGGGCGGTGTGGTGAACATCGTTACGCGCGGAATGCAGACTGACGGTGTGCGTACCCGGGTGGCGGCAGGAGCTGGCAGCTATGGCACTGTGCAGGCCGAGGCGAGCAACCAGCTCCGCCAGGGCCGCTGGCATAGCATCTGAAGAATCCTGTGGTGGCAGCGCCTGTCTATAAGGGCTACCTGGGGGTGCAGATGCGCTACGACCGCTGGGCGCTCTTGGCTGACCTGCAACAGGTGTGCGGCCTCTACACCGCCGTGGGGCCGCAGGAACGGCAGGAGCATTTCACTCTGCTCGATGCCCAACTGCAATACGCGCTCTCGCCCATGGTGCACCTGTGGGTGAGGGGAGACAATCTGCTGGCACAGCGCTACGAGATAAATGCAGGCTTTCCCATGCCTAAGGCCACCTTTATGGCCGGCTTCGATGTGGAGTTCTGAGCTTTTGACCGTTCCAGGCAGCGCCCTTCTTGTTCCGGGAAAGAGGTATGGGCGGAAATGTGTTCCATGTCTCCCTCGAAAACGCACCGCGCTGCGATGGCCGATGCACCGCACTGCGATGACTGATGCAGCACGCTGTGATGGCCTATGCACCGCACTGCGTTTCCCGTCCTGTCACGGCACAGTATGCCGGCCATTCTTCTGTATGGAACCATTTGGCCTGCTTCCCGGTTTCGTGAAGCACATCGTGGTAAAGGCGGTATCTGGTTTCCGTGGCATCATGAAGTGCATTCGGGAGAAGCCGAATGCAGGTTCCATGCCCCCGCGAACTTTATTTGAGAGAAAAACTGGGCAGGATTCGCACAATTGCGCACTCCGTCTGGAAAGATGAGGAAGCGAATCCCGATGCCCAGCAAATCCCATTTGTATGAATACGAGAAGCCTGCCACGTGACACCGCGTGGCAGGCTTCCTCGATTTTCTATTGGAGTGTGGATTGTCTTGTCAGCAGGCTCTGCAAGGCAGGACATTACACGAACTTCACATCCGTGAGCACATGTGACCCCACGTGCGCGTTTATCTTGTCGGCAATGTTCTTGTGTGCCATCTGCAGGTTTTGGCGGAGAGGAGCGCTGCTCACCTTGGCATACAGGATTCCGTTGCGTATTCTCAGGTCCGATGTATAGCGGGCAATGGCTTCGCCCACCACTTCGGGCCACGCCTGCAGGGCGCGATGCTCGAGCAGCGGAGTCTCCAGCCCCTCCTCGCGCAGGAATCTGCCCAGGATATTGGAGATGCCTTCGGTGTTGTATTTCTTCATGTGCTTATGACTCCTTGCTTTACTTGGAACAGGCGGTAACTGCTGTTGGTCGAGGCCAGAATGTGGTCGAGATGCTCGCGGTTGGTGTCTGTGATGAATATCTGACCGAAGTGGTCGCCGCTCACCAGTTTGATTATCTGCTGCACGCGTCCCGCATCCAGTTTGTCGAAGATGTCGTCGATCAGGAGCAGCGGCGCCGTGTGGCTGCCCGTCTGGCGCAGGAAGTCAAACTGTGCAAGCTTGAGCGCGGTGAGGTACGTCTTGTTCTGTCCCTGCGAGCCTTCGCGTCGGATGGGGAAGCCACCCATGAGCATTTCCAGGTCATCGCGGTGTGTGCCGTGCAGCGAGTAGCCTACGGCGCGGTCTTTGGCGCGGTCGCGGCGTATGACCTCCAGCAGGTCACCGCGCTGCCCGTGCGATGTGTAGGTGAGGCTCACGCTCTCCTTCTCCTGCGAAATCAGGCTGTAGAAACTCTGGAAGGTGGGTGTGAAATGTTCCACATACTTCTGTCGCTCGCCGTAGATGTAGGTTCCCACGCGCGCCATCTCCTCCTCGAGCAGCGCGAGCAGGTCATCGTCGGGCTCCTCCTCCTGCTTGAGCAGGGCATTGCGCTGCTGCAGGGCCTTGTTGTAGCGGGTGAGCGCGTCCAGATACACGGGGTTGTACTGTGAGATGATGATGTCCATAAATCTCCTGCGTTCCTCGCTGCCTCCGGCTATGAGCCACTGGTCGGCGGGCGATACCGTTACGATGGGTATCAGTCCGATGTGCTCTGCCAGTCGCCGGTAAGCTTTCTTGCCTCGCCTCAGTACCTTCTTCTGTCCGCGCTTCAGACCACAGTGGATGCACTCGGGCGTGCCGTCCTCGTGCTCGTAGTTGCCCTCCAGTGCCATCAGGTCTTGGCCATGCATGATGGCCTGCGAGTCCATGCTCGTGGTGGCGCTCTTGGCCAGACTGAGGAAGTGAATGGCATCGAGCACATTGGTCTTGCCCTCGCCGTTCATGCCCACAAGGCAATTGAGCTTCGGCACAAAGTCGAGCTCTGCCGATGCGATATTCTTGTAGTTGAGTATGGAAAGCTTGTTCAGAATCATCTCTTACGGTGTGCAAATTTAGGGCAAACGCCACGTTTGGGCAACCTTTGCGGCATGGAATTTGCTTCCGGCCGTGTCTTTTTGTCCTTTCTGGGAGGCTTTCTGTGGCTGGGCTTGCGGTGAAAGTGTTTTCTTGGGTGTAGTGTCCGTGGTAGGTGTGTGTAGTTGATGTCTTAGGGAAAGCATGCTCGAAAACATTGTGTAGAGCCCAAAGAAACTGCCCCGCCCGGTGTGACATTCCCTGTGGATGCACTTTGCGGGGGCGGGGCAGTATAGAGTTTAGAGTACGGTGATGGTATAGCTGAGTTTCCACTCCTGGCCAGGCTCTACGCTGTTGACGTATGGACGCTGGTCGAAGGGCTTCTCGCTCTGCCACTCGTCGCAGCATCCTGCCCATGGCTCAACGCACACAAAGGGGCAGCAGCCGTTCTTGGGTGCCCACATGGCCAGCACTGGCATGTGGTAGTCGATGCGTACCAGCGGCTGGCGCTCCTTGCTGAGCAGTTCCACGCGGCTCACCCTGCCTGTGCAGTCGAGGATGGTGTCGCCCGCAAACGTATCGTTGGTCAGCGGCAGCAAGTGGTCTGTGAGGAGGAAGTTCTCTGTCTTCTCGGGTTCGGCCAGTCCGTGGGTGAACGTGTGTGTGCTCTGCAGACTGTCCACCTCGGGGAAGCGCAGATAGCCGTGTACGCTGTCGGCAGCATCGAAGTCGGGCAGTACCAGTGCAGGGTGAGCGCCCACCATGAAGGGCATCTTCTCCTTGGAGTCATTGCGCACGCGCCATGTCACGTGCAGCGTGTCGCCCTCCAGCTCGTAGGTGATGAAGAAGCGGAAGGCGAAGGGGTAGGCCTGCAGGGTTTCTTCCGTGGGGCCGAGCGAGTAGGTGAGACTGTGCTCTGTGGCCTCCTCCAGCGTGAACTCCATGCCTTTGGCAAAACCGTGCTTCTTGAGGTTGTACTCCTTGCCACCCAAGCGCAATACGCCTCCTGAGTTGCCTCCGATGCAGGGGAACAGGGTAGGGCAGTGCTCTCCCCAGTACTCGGCATCACCCCACCAGATGATGTCCTTGTCGCCCTTCTTCAGGCTGATAATCTCTGCTCCCATGCTGTCAACGCACATGGTGAGTTGTCCGGCCTTGATTGTCTGTTTCATGTTCTGTCGTGTTTGATAATGTGTAACGCTTTACAAAAATACAGAGATTTGCCTTGCCGAACCAAGAAAAAGGAGTACATTTGTGAATAAATGTATATAATAAGGCAAAAACAACGTTGATGAAGACAGATATCGAAATAGCGAGGGAGACCCCGCTGAAGCCTATTGCCCAGGTGGCAGAGGGCTTGGGAGTAAAGACAGACGACATCGAACAGTATGGAAGATACGCTGCCAAGTTGCCTCTGTCGCTGATAGACGAGAAGCGTGCCGCAGGTCATAAGTTGATACTGGTGACTGCCATCACGCCCACAAAGGCAGGCATCGGCAAGACCACAGTGAGCGTAGGACTTGTCCTTGGCCTTAACCGTATCGGCAAGAACGCGGTGGTGGCTTTGCGTGAGCCGTCGCTGGGTCCCTGCTTCGGCATGAAGGGCGGGGCGGCAGGCGGTGGCCATGCCCAGGTGTTGCCTATGGACAAGATCAACCTGCACTTTACAGGTGACTTCCATGCCGTCACCTCGGCTCACAACATGATAGCGGCTCTGCTTGACAACTACATCTACCAGCATCGCGACGAGGGCTTCTCGCTACGCGAAGTGCTGTGGAAGAGGGTGCTCGACGTGAACGACCGCAACCTGCGCTCCATCGTGACGGGACTGGGAGCCAAGACCAACGGGGTGGTGATGGAGAGTGGATTCGACATCACACCGGCCAGCGAAATCATGGCCATCCTGTGTCTGGCCACCAGTGAGGACGATCTCCGACGCCGTATAGAGAACATCCTGCTGGGCATCAAGTCCGATGGCACCCCCTTCAGAGTGAAGGATATGGGTGTGGCAGGTGCCATCTGTGTGCTCCTGAAGGATGCTCTGCAGCCCAATCTGGTGCAGACCACCGAGCAGACTCCCGCCATCGTACACGGAGGTCCCTTCGCCAACATCGCACATGGATGCAACAGCGTGCTGGCAACCAAGATGGCACTCAGCCTGGGCGACTACGTTGTGACGGAGGCAGGATTCGGTGCCGATCTGGGAGCAGAGAAATTCTATGACATCAAGTGCCGCAAGAGCGGACTGCAGCCTGCGCTTACCATCCTGGTGGCCACCACTCAGGGACTGAAGATGCACGGTGGTGTGCCGGTGGAAGAAATCAAGCAGCCCAACCTGCAAGGACTGGCGCACGGACTGGCCAACCTGGATAGACACATCCACAATCTGCAGGGCTTCGGGCAGACCGTGCTGGTGTGCTTCAACCGCTACGCAGCCGACACCGACGAGGAGATAGAGCTCTGCCGCAAGCATTGTGCCGAAATGGGTGTCCCCTTTGCCGTTAACAATGCCTTCAATGAGGGCGGAGCCGGTGCCGAGGAGCTGGCACGGCTGGTGGTGCAGACCATCGACGAGCATCCCAGCGAGCCGCTGCGTCTGGCTTACGATGACGATATGAGTGTGGAACAGAAGGCCGAGGCCGTGGCGCGCAAGGTGTATGGTGCCGACGGGGTGACCTTCTCGCCAGCCGCCAAGAGGATGCTGCAGCGCGTGCAGGAGATGGGCATCAGCCACTATCCAGTGTGCATCGCCAAGACCCAGTACTCGTTCTCGGCCGACGCCAAGGCTTATGGAGTACCCACAGGATTCAAGATAAACGTGCGCGACATTGTCATCAACTGTGGTGCAGAGATGCTTGTGCTGGTGGCCGGAGACATCATGAGGATGCCGGGATTGCCACGCAGTCCGCAGGCAGAGCGCATCGATCTGGTCAACGGAGAGATTGAAGGTCTGTCGTAAGGCGTACTTCGGGAGGTGAAGAAGGAAGTCCGCAGAGGACTATATATATAATGTATAAGCAGAGATGGACAATAACAAGCAGAAAGAGTATGACGTGATAGTCATCGGTGGAGGCGCCACAGGCGTGGGGGTAGCGCGTGACTGCTCTATGCGCGGCCTGAGTGTGCTGCTGGTGGAGAGGCACGACCTGGCCACAGGAGCCACAGGACGCAACCATGGATTGCTGCACAGTGGAGCGCGCTATGCGGTTACCGACCAGGAGTCGGCGCGCGAGTGTATTGAGGAGAATATGATACTGCGACGTATTGCTCGTCCCTATGTGGAGCAGCACGACGGTCTCTTCATCACGCTTCCCGAGGATGACCTGGCCTACCAGGCACGCTTCGTGGAGGCTTGTCAGCAAGCTGGCATCAGAGCCGATGTACTCTCGCCCGAGGAAGCCATGAGAATGGAACCTTCGGTCAATCCCACTCTAATCGGGGCTGTCAGGGTGCCGGATGGTTCGATTGACCCGTTTCGTCTGACCATGGCAAATGCATTGGATGCGTACAGGCACGGTGCTCAGATACTTACGCATAATGAGCTGAAGTCCTTCGTTATCGAGAATGGACGGGTGCTCGGAGTGCGTGTACAGGATCATCGCACTGGAGAGGAACATGAGTATCGTGCTCGTGTGACAGTCAATGCAGCTGGTATCTGGGGCACTCTTGTGGCTAAGAAGGCGGGGGTGACAGTGAATATGTTCCCCGCTAAGGGCTCGTTGCTCATCTTCGGCCATCGTGTCAACAATATGGTGATAAACCGCTGCCGTAAGCCTGCCAATGCCGACATCCTGGTTCCGGGCGATGCCATCACGGTGCTGGGTACCACGTCGGACCGTGTACCCATCGAGACTGTGGATGACATGAGAGTGACGCAGCAGGAGGTGGAGGTGCTGCTCAGCGAAGGCATGCAGCTGGTTCCTTCGTTGGCCAGCACGCGCATCCTGAGAGCCTACTCTGGTGTGCGACCACTGGTGGCAAGCGACCATGATCCCAGCGGCAGAAGCATCAGCCGTGGCATTGTGTGCCTTGACCATGAGAAGCGCGACGGGCTGGCTGGCTTCATCACCATCACTGGCGGAAAGTTGATGACCTATCGTGCCATGGCAGAGCAGGCCACTGACCTGGTATGCGAGAAGCTGGGCGTGGACAAACCGTGCATGACGGCAGTGACTCCCCTGCCTGGTGCTGAGGAAAACAAAGTGAAGTTGCCCGAGAAACAGATATTCGCGTTCATGGCCAGGCTCGGCCGTCATGGTTCCCTCGCAGGCAATATCGCAGCCGAAGACGAGATAGACAACTCGCTGGTGTGCGAGTGTGAAGAGGTGACAGTAGGCGAGGTGAAGCATGCTTTGAACAGCAAGACGGTGGAGAGCATAGACCAGTTGCGCCGCCGTACCAGGGTGGGTATGGGCACCTGCCAGGGCCAACTCTGCACACTCAGAGCGGCATGCCTCGTGAGCGAATTGCTGAAGCGCACCCCCAAGGATACCGTTGCCGATGTGGCCGCATTCATTGACGAGCGCTGGCGCGGCATGTATCCGGTGGCATGGGGAGCCACCTTGAGCGAGGCACACCTCACGTCGCACATTTATCAGGACCTGTGCGGAATAAGTGCCTCAGACCTGAAAACTAACCAAGGCAATGCATCGAAGTTGCTTTGCCAATAAACCAACAAGTGAATGAAATTCGATAACATAATCATTGGCGGTGGGCTAAGCGGACTGCTGTGCGGCATTGCATTGGCTCGTGAAGGCCGTCATGTGGCCGCTATCGCCGCAGGACAGAGCACCTTGCACTTCAGTTCGGGCTCGTTCGATATACTTGGCTATGATGCCGACGGGCAGGTGGTGACCAGTCCGTTTGAGGCTATCAAGCAACTCGAAGCATCGCATCCCTATCATCTCGTCGGACTGGAGAATGTGCCGCTACTGGCCACACAGGCGCTCAGAATATTCACCGAGTGCGGACTCAGCGGACAGGGTGGTGTAGCCCACAACCATTTCCGCATGACTCCCATCGGGTCGCTTAGGCCCACGTGGTTCACTCTCGATGACTATCTGACGGTGCAGACCCCACAGGCGTTCCCCTATAAGAAGGTGCTCCTTGTCAATGTGCCTGGCTTCATGGACTTCCCTGTGTCACTCATCACGGAGGGCTTGCATAGGTTGGGCGCCGAGGTGGAGACAGCCTTGGTGTCCGTTCCTTCGCTCATGCACAGGCGTCAGAGTCCCTCAGAGATGCGGTCAGCCAACCTTGCCAAGGTGCTTGCGCGTGACAAGAAACTGCAGCAGATAGCCGCACGCATCAATAAGGCAGCCACCGAGGTGGAGGCTGTCATCATGCCCGCAATAGTGGGAATGGACTCTCAAGAGGCGGTGGCGTTCATCCGTAGCCGCGTTCAGAAGCCTCTGCATTTCGTCAGCACCTTGCCTCCCTCGGTGCCTGGAGTGCGTGTGCAGACCCTTCTGCGCAAGCACTTTGCCAACTTGGGCGGCGTGTATATGCTGGGCAACACGGTGACGGGCGGCCATGTGGAGGACGGACGACTGCGTTACGTGGAGACTTCCTTGCTGCCCGACGAGCGGCTGGAGGCTGATGACTTTGTGCTCGCAACGGGTTCCTTTGCCAGTGACGGCCTGAAGTCCAACTACGAGCGCGTCTTTGAACCGATCTTTGATTTGGACACCACAGCCCCTGCCGACCGCATGCAGTGGGTGACCTCATCGGTCTTCGACGACCAGCCTTACAGGTCTTACGGAGTGAAGGTAAACGCATCCATGCAGGCGCAGAAGGGCGGACAGACCATCAGCAACCTCTATGTGGCGGGTGCTGTCTTAGGCGGTCACAATGCTGCGAAGCTGGCTGATGGAGCTGGCGTAGATATGGTCACAGCCTTGCGCGTGGCACAATATATATTGGAGAAATAAGGTAGGAGGGTATTATGACCAAGAAGATACAACTGCTGAGCATCAGTGAGAAGGAGCTTGAAGCATGCCTCAAATGCTCGATATGCACGGTCTATTGCCCTGTGTCGGGCGTTACCACGCGTTATCCAGGCCCTAAGCAGGCCGGTCCCGACGGTGAGCGCTACCGCATGAAGGACCCTCGCTATTATGATGACAAGGCGCTGAAGATGTGCCTCAACTGCAAACGTTGTGAGGTGGCATGCCCCCAGGGCGTGCAGATCGGCGACATCATCCAGAGTGCGCGCATTCGTTATGCACCCTATGCACGCTCGTGGCGCCCCTTCCCCTTCCTGCGTGAGACCCTCTTATGCAACACTGACTTTGTGGGTACAATGGCCACACACATGGCTCCTCTGGTCAATGGATTGCTGGCCATGCCGCTCTTCAAGACCGTGTTCGCCCATGGTATCATGGCCATCGACAAGCGTAGGACCATGCCTAAGTACGCATCGCAGACCTTCTGCAAGTGGTATCAGAAGAACTGTTCAGAGGAGCAGCGCCGCTATCCTCACCAGGTGGGTTTCTTCCATGGTTGCTATGTCAACTACAACTATCCCCAGTTGGGAAAGGAACTCGTGAAGGTGATGAATGCCATTGGCTACGGTGTGCAGTTGCTCGAAGGCGAGAAGTGTTGCGGAGTGGCCAAGATAACCAACAGCATGCCACGCGAAGCGCGACGTCAGGGAGTGGCCAATATGGCAGCCATGAGACGCGCCACTGCCCAGGGGATGGACATTATCGCCACAGGTAGTACGTGCACCTTCACCATGCGCGAGGAGTACGACCACCTGTTGCACATCAATAATGACGTGGCCCGAAAACACCTCTCGCTGGCCACCAGATACATCTTCCGCCTGGTGGAGAACGGCAACGTAAAGCTTGCATTCCGTAAGGACTACCGCCGCAGGTTAGCTTATCATACCGCGTGCCATATGGAACGGCTCGGATGGGCCATCTACAGCACCGAACTCATCAAGATGATACCGGGCGTTGATCTCGTTATCCTTGATTCGCAATGCTGCGGTATAGGCGGAACCTACGGCTTCAAGGTGGAGAACTATGGCATTTCGCAGAAGATAGGAACCAGCCTTTTCCGCCAGATTGAGGATGCTCATGCCGACTATGTAGTGTGCGACTGTGAGACCTGCAAGATGCAGATAGAGATGTCCACCCAGGCTCGTGTGATGCATCCGATAAGCATCCTGGCCGAGGCTATCGATGTGGAGGAGACACGCAGGCTGAATGGCTTGGAGTGAATATAGCAATGAAGCCAATAACCCATAAAACTAATAAGACTCAATATGGACAGAGTAAAGCTGGCGTTAAGCAACGCCACACAGACCCGCGCCCTGGAGATAGGAAGCCAGGTGCTCGATAGGGTCCCCAGAGTATTCAAGTGCCAGTTCCCTGACAAGAAGGCTGTGGTAGTGGCTCATAGCGCTACGTGGGCCGTAGCAGGCGAGAGAGTGGATGCTCTGCTGCGCCAGGCAGGCCTGGAGGTGCAGCAACCCATCATCTTTGAGGACGCCGACATGCACGCCGAGTGGAAGTATATAGAGCAACTCGATGCCAAGCTCTCGCAGACCGATGCTGTGGCCGTGGCTGTAGGTTCGGGCACCATCAACGATACCACCAAACTCTGCTCCGAACATCAGGGCCGTCCCTATATGGTAGTTGCCACAGCGGCTTCCATGGACGGATACGTTGCCTTTGGCGCTTCAATCACCAAGGACGGTATCAAGAGTACCTTCAAGTGTGCCGCTCCTCAGGCTGTGGTGGCCGACGTAGATGTGCTTGCCACAGCTCCCGCCGACATGACAGCCAGCGGATATGCCGACCTGATGGCCAAGGTACCCGCAGGTGCCGACTGGATAGTGGCCGATGTGTTGGGTGTGGAGCCTATTGATTCCACTCCTTGGGACATCGTGCAAGGTGGGCTTCACGACGCTCTCTCTGACCCTGCAGCCTGCCGCAAGGGCGAACCCAAGGCATTGCAGGCATTGGCCGAGGGGCTTATGCTGGGTGGTTTTGCCATGCAGGCTTACCCCCGTTCAAGCCGTCCTGCCAGTGGCGCAGAGCATCAGATAAGCCACATGCTTAATATGGACCACTTCGTGATGGCCAACGGACAGGCCCCCTCACATGGCTTCCAGGTGAGCATCGGCACCATTGTGTCGCTCTTCTTCTACGAGCAGTTGCTCCAGACAGACTTCTCCGCACTCGACATTGATGCATTGGTGAACCGCTGGCCCTCGCTTGAGGAGCAGAAGAAAGCATCGCTGGAGATGTTCCGCAACTCGGACTTCCTCACCTTCGCTGCCGGTGAGATAGAGGCCAAATACTCCTCCCCCGAGGAGTTGCGCCGCCATTTCAAGGTCATGCGCGACCGTCAGGACGAGCTCAAGAGCCGCTTGCGCAAGCAGTTGCTCACCGTCGATCAGGCCATCGAGCGCCTCAAGGCTGTGGGTGCACCCGTGCATCCCAGCGACATCGACCTGAGCCGTGAGCAGATGCGTGCCACTATCATCCGCTCGCAACAGATTCGCCGTCGCTATACCATCTTCGACGTAGCCGTCCGCATGGGCACTATGGAGGAGTGGGCTGACCGCCTGATGAATACTTACTTTGCCTAAGCTGATACGACTCAAGCAGCCAAGCAACCAAACAAACAATAGAATATCAAGCAATGAAGACTAACAAAAGCTTCCTTTATTGGCAGTGGCGCACCATCATCGTCACGATGATAGGCTATGCCCTGTTCTATTTCGTTCGCAAGAACTTCTCGTTTGCTATCCCCGGTCTGAGCGCCGAGTATGGCATCACAAAGACCAGTTTCGGTATCATCATGACGCTTGTGACGGTGGTCTATGGTATCAGCCGTTTCCTCAATGGCTTCATGGCCGACCGCATGAATGCGCGTTACCATATGGCAGTAGGCCTTTTGCTCTGTGCCATAGCCAACTATGCCTTTGGGTTCGGTGCCGATATCAGCGCCCTGATTACGGGTGATACATCCGGTCCACAGTTTACCAACATGATGGTACTCGTCTTTGGCATCATCCTGCTGCTCAATAACTTCTTCCAGGGAAGCGGTTTCCCTCCCTGTGCCCGCCTGCTGAGCCACTGGATTCCTGCCAATGAACTGGCCACGAAGATGTCCGTGTGGAACACCTCGCACTCTGTGGGTGCCAGCATCGTAGCCATCCTGTGCGGCTATGTGATGGGCACGATGGGCGTCAATATGGCCGCCGACCCCGACATTGTAGCCTCTATCGCCGCCAATCTTCACGTGGATGCTTCTGATGCCGAGCGCTGGCAGAGTGTCATCGAGTCGGCCTCCCATTACGGAGCCTGGCGCATGTGCTTCTGGATTCCTGCCACTATCGCACTCGCCGGATCGGTCTTCATCTTCGCATTCCTGCGCGATACTCCGTCTTCGGTAGGCCTTCAGGAGATACACACAGTGAACAAGAAAGGCAGCGAGGGCGGTGCTGAATACAAGGAGTTCCTGCGCAGGATGGTGTTCCGAAACCGCTGGATATGGATACTTGCCATCTCCAACTTCCTGGTTTATATCGTTCGCTTTGCCGTGCTTGACTGGGGACCGACGTTCCTCAAGGAGGCTCGTGGCATGAGTCTGGCTCATGCCGGTTGGACTGTAGCTGTGTTTGAGATCTTCGGCATCCTGGGAACTCTCTTCTTCGGATGGATTACCGACCGCTGGCTACAGGGCCGTGCACATCGCACCTGCCTCTTCTGCATGGTGGGTGTGGCCGTGTTCATGGGCATCTTCCTGGTGCTGCCCTCACAGACTCCAGCCTGGATAATGGTGCTTGTTTTGGCTATGGCTGGCTTCTGCATCTACGGTCCTCAGGCTCTCATAGGCATTGCCACTGCCAATCAAGCCACCAATCGGGCCGCTGCCACAGCCAATGGCTTTGTGGGTCTGTTCGGCTACGCCAGCGGACTCGTCTCGGGTATAGGCGTGGGTATGTTCGTTGACCTGATGAACCAAGTCAACCCCGAGCGCAGTTGGGACTATGTGTTTATGCTTATGATAGGTGTTGCCCTGCTGGGCATACTCACCTTCAGTGCAATGTGGAAAGCTAAAGCCGACGGATATGGAACAGAAAACTAAGGAACTGCTGCGCGGTGTGCGCCATGTGGCATTGGACATGGACGGCACTATCTATATGGGAAGCAACCTCTTCCCCTTCACTATCCCGTTCCTCGAAAGGCTGGGCAAGATGGGTATCACCTACTCGTTCCTGACCAACAACCCCAGCAAGAGCATCGATGCATATCTGCAGAAGCTCGAGCATATGGGCATCCATGCCACCGAGAAGGAGATTTACAATACCACCATTGCCACTATCGACTACATTCACGCCCATTATCCCCAGGCCAAGAAACTCTTCCTGCTGGGCACTCCCAGCATGACGGAGCAGTTTGTCAAGGCTGGTTTCGTCTCCACGGCTGACGACCCCGATGATGTGCCCGATATCGTGGTGGCTGCCTTCGACATGACTCTCACCTACAGCCGTGCGTGCCGTGCAGCCTGGTGGATCAAGCAAGGGTTGCCTTACATAGCCACTAACCCCGACCTGGTATGCCCAACCAACGAGCGCACCATACTGGTTGACTGTGGCAGCATATGCCGCATGCTGGAGTCGGCGGCCGGCCGTAAGCCGGATATCACACTGGGCAAGCCCGATCCCAACATGCTGGTGGGCATACAGCAGCAGATGGGTCTGCGGCCCGAGGAGATATGCATGGTGGGCGACCGCATCTATACCGACATCGCCATGGCACACAATGCCGGAGCCGTAGGATGCCTGGTGCTCTCGGGCGAGACCACCATTGAGGTGGCACAGCAAGCCGAGCGCCAGCCCGACATCATTGCCCGCGACATAGAGCAGCTGGGCGACTGGTTGGCCGAGAGCCGCGAGTAAACTGTACGATGGGAGCAGAACGTGGGGTAGTGCCCATGCTTCTGCTTCCCTATGCATTGGACAATAAAAATACCGACAAACCAAAATCTGAAGATTATGAAAGTACGTATCATCCTGCCGGTCTGCCTTTTCCTGGCCGGTCTGTTCTTCGCTCCTCGGTGTGCCGAGGCACATGAGACTGTCATGATGACAGAAAAGAGCGACTCTGTGTATTTGGTCGTAGATGAGCTTCCTACATTCCCCGGAGGGGATGAGAAACTTATGCACTACATCGCCCTGAACCTTCGTTATCCCGCCGAGATGCGCAGCCAGGAAAAGTCCGGCAAGCTGTTTGTGAGTTTCGTGGTAACCAAGAAGGGCAAGGTAACCGATGTGAAAGTGGTCAAGAGCCCCGATGAAGGGTTCAACGAAGAGGTTGTGCGTGTCATTGAATCCATGCCCAAGTGGAAACCCGCCAGGGTGAAAGGCAAGAAGGTGGCGTGCAGAATGAATCTGCCCATCCTTTTCCGTCTCCCCTGAGGGCAGTCTGGGAGTATTCGCATCAAAGGTTCCGGCGCTTGTCGGAGCCTTTGGCATATCTTGTACCAGAGGTTTCTTTTGAACTGATGAAAAGGAAGCGAAATGCTTTCTTGTCGCTTGGGCAGGTGGCTGGACGAGCATGCGTGTGATGGTCATGCATGTCAGGAGAGTTGTCCTGGCTCTTGTGAGCGCCATTCTTATTGGCATAGCCGGAAGTGCAAAGAACGTTCAGGCATGATTTCCCTCTGTATTTCCCATCGCTCACATCCTTTTTGAAAAATGCCCACGGCGCTCTGCTCCCGTCTCCCCGGCCGTATGTTTTGCCCCTGATAATCCCTTGCCTTGGCTTGGCCGTTGTTCTTCGTTGAAAAACGCAGCGCGCTGCATCCCTCATCGCAATGCGCTGCAAGCTCCATCGCAGCGCGCTGCAAAGGTCATTGCACCGCAGTGCGTTTTTGCGGGCAAAGCAACACTCTCTTCTCCCCGGAAACATAGGTAGGGGAAACCACCAGGCTGCGAATTTGGCCTGAAGCAGCTTTCGACTCCCTAAAAAACGGTTCCCAATGCCGCTGGGGGAGCGTATTTTCAGTAACTTTGCAGTATGAAACGTTTTATCATCCTCATAGCGCTGCTCTTGCCGCTGGCATGCGCAGCCCGGCAGTTGCGCCCGCTGGTGTGGGTGCTCGATGCCGGACATGGCGGCAAAGACCAGGGTACCAGCTTGAACAAGGTGCTGGAGAAGGACCTGACACTGCAACTCACCAATCGCGTAGCGGCTCTCATACGTAAGAACAAGCCTGGCATCAAGGTGGTGCTGACGCGTACCGACGATACGTTTGTGTCGCTGGAGGACCGCTGCAAGATAGCCAGCAAAGCCCGTGCAGACCTCTTTCTGAGTATCCACATCAATTTTGCCGGCCAAAATCTCCTGCTTTCGGGCACCGAGACATTCTATGCCAGCAAGAAGGGAGCGCAGAACATGGTGCAGGCGAGCCATATTGAGCGGAACGCCGACAACAGCCAACTGCTGGCATGGTTGCTGCAGAACAGCTACTTCAACTCGGGTCGTCCGGCCGACCGTGGTGCCCGTGCCAGCAATCTGTATGTGCTGACGCATGCCGAGATGCCTGCCGTCCTCACCGAGGTGGGCTTCCTGAGCAACCGAAACGATGCTGCCTATATGTGCAGCGAGCGCGGTCAGAAGCAGATAGCGCTGGATATCTACAATGCTCTGGAGGCGTATTACGACGTGACGAAGGCAAAGACACAGCGTAAGACACTGCGCAGCCTGCGGCAGTCACGCGGCACTGTGAGCGGTCTCAAGAAGAGTCGTGTGCGCCAGGCCAGCAGCGCCGAGGATCTGATGCCCATGCAAGACCCTTTTGCCAAGAGCGACCAGCCTGTGGTACCCATTGCTGTGGCACCGGCAGAAGAGGAGACTCCAGCGGTGGAGGAAGTGGCCGAAGTGGTTCTCGATGCCGTGGAGGATGCTGCCGATGAAGTGGAATCGGATGTGGCGGACAATGCGGAGGAATTGGCAACCGTGACTCCTGCCAAGGATGTTGAGGTGGCTGCAGAACCGGTGAAGACTGAGGTGGTGAAGCCTGTCAAGAAGGAAGAGAAGCCTACTCAGCAGGCTGAGAAGCCAGTGCAGAAGGTCGAAGAGAAGCCGCTGTTCAGCGTGCAGCTCTTTGCCGTAAGCAAGGTGTTGGAGGAGAAAGACCCTCGCCTCAAGGGACTTGCTCCGGTGAAAATCATACGTGCGGGTGCTGCCTTCAAGGTTCTGTACGGCAGCACGCCTGACTACAATGAAGCCAAAGCCACACTGAAGCGCATCAAGGAGAAGTTCCCCGACGCTTTCATCGTGGCTTATGTGGGCGAGCGCTCCGTTTCTACTGCTGAGGCTTTGCAGATGCAGCGCTGAGCACCTCGGTGATCTCGCGCTCGCTGTCGGTCAGGCACAGTATCAGGTTCTGGTATTTGCCATGCTCTACCAGATAGGTCATCAGCGGCCATACGGGCACCTCATGCGACCAGAAGTCCCGTCCCATGAATATCATCGGACTGGCGTAGCCGAATGTGAGGTAGTGGTTCTGTACGGCTTCCTGGAATATCTCCTGTAATGTACCCGCACTGCCAGGCGTGTAGATGATGCCGCCACTGGCTATGGTGAGGATTCCGTCCTCGCGTATGCTGTTGTCGAAATACTTTGCTATCATGGTGGCCAGCGGCGTGGAAGGTTCGTGGCCATAGAGCCATGTGGGCACCCCCAGACTGTTGTAGTCCTTCTGCGGGTATCTGCGGCGCACTTCCCATACCGTCTCCAGCCATCCCTTGTCGGTATATCTCTCTGCCACCTTCATTATGCTGTGAGCTTCCTGCAGTTCCTGGTCGCTCCGGCCAGCCATCCATGCACCCAGATGCGTTGCCTCCATAGCGCCCGGTCCGCCGCCTGTGATCATCAGGAATCCCTTCTCGGTCAGATGTTTGCTCAGCGTGGCTACGCGCAGATAGATGTCATCGGTGCGCGACAGACTGTGTCCGCCCATCACGCCCACCAGCTTGTGCTCGTCATAGTGAGAGAGCACCTCGCGCAGGCAGTCGCTTATGCTGTGGTCGTGCATCGAGCGTGCCAGTGTCTCCTTCACGTTGCTCGCGTGCTTTCCCATCTTTATATAATGCCGATATACGCGCCCGTCATAGCACGTCTGATAGCTCTGTGGATTGTCGGGTGAGTAGCCTTCGTAGAGTTCCTCAGGTGTATATAGGTGGTTGCGGTAGTGGAATGTCTCGCCCATGTCGGGCAGGAAGAGGCAGTCCTTCGACCTGCGTTTGATGCCCAGGGGAAGCGTGCAGCCTATGAAGAGGCAGTCCTTGTAGGTGTGGCTCAGAGCCAGCTCGGTCTCAGCTGTCAGGTTTACGCTCTGGAAGGCGCATCGCTTTATCTCTTCCTGGTCAAGGTGCAGCACACGTGCCACTTCCCAGTCATCTTTGACTTGTGTGTAGTTTTCGCTCATAGTTTTGTCGCTTCTTACCGCAAATTTAAGTGTTTTTCTGCGAAAAATGCAGTTTGGTCGCCAATTTCTTTCAGCGCTTCTGCCTTGTTTGCCCGATTTGTTGTAACTTTGGATAGTGGGGAGCGCAAAGGCGCTTTCCTTGGTATAAGACAATCAACATTATCGTTTATATGAGAAAGACAATCTTCTTGGCTTTGGCATTGGCTTTGTCTGCCGTGCCGGCCGTAGCCCAGTGGAATGATGCACGCTGGATAACTGTGGGGGAGGGCAATGCTGATGTGCCCAACTCATGGGTGCGTTTTCGCCGGGATGTCCAGCTGGATGCAGTGCCTGGTGCAGTGCTGGCTAATGTGTGTGTGGATAGCAAATACTGGCTGTATGTCAATGGCAGGCAGGTGGTGTTTGAGGGCGGTCTGAAGCGTGGGCCTAATCCCCGTGATTCTTATTATGATGTGGTGGATATCCGCCCTTATCTGCGCAAGGGGGCCAATCATATAGAGCTGCTCGTGTGGCACTTCGGCAAGTCGGGCTTCAGCCATCTCGATAGCGGACGCATGGGACTGCTCTTCTCGGCTCCTGCCATCGGGCTTTACTCTGACAGCCGGTGGGAGAGCAGGATGCTGAGGGAGTATTCGACTTGTGGCGAACCAGTGCCCAACTTCCGTCTCAGCGAGGCGAGCATCCACTATGATGCGCGTGTGGCAGAGGCAGATGCTGGCAAACCATATTCTGCCAGCAAGGAGATAGGCTATGCGGGAGATGCTCCGTGGAACGAGTTGCACGAGCGTCCCATCCCTCTCTTCCGCGATTTCGGGCTGAAGAAGGCCAGATACACACGCCGTGAAGGCGAGAAGGAGGATACGCTTGTGGCGCGTCTTCCTTACAATATGCAGTTTACCCCCTATATTGAAGTGGATGACCCTGTGGGCGGCACTCTGGTGCGGCTGCAGAGCGACCATATCCAGGGTGGCAGCGAATGGGGTGTGCGAGCCGAATATGTTACCCGTAAGGGGAAGCAGGCATACGAGTCGCTGGGCTGGATCAACGGCGAGGAGATGCATGTGATAGTGCCTCACGGGATGAAGATGGGCCAACTGAAATACCGTGAGAGTGGTTATGACGGACTGCCCGAAGGCAGTTTCCATTGCGATGACGCCTACTTCAACCGCTTCTGGGAGAAGGGTCTGCGCACTCTGTATGTCAACATGCGCGACACCTATTTCGACTGTCCCGACCGCGAGAGAGCACAGTGGTGGGGTGATGTGACGGTGCTGATGGGCGAGTGCTTCTATACATATAGTACGCGCGTACATAATCTTATGCGCAAGGGCATCATGGAGCTGTGTGCCTTCCAGAATGATGCGGGCATCATCCATAGCCCCATTCCCGGCAATTATGACGCGGAGCTTCCTGCCCAGATGCTGGCCAGCATAGGTCTGTACGGCTTCTGGAACTATTATATGAACACAGCCGACACGGCTACCATACGCGAGGTGTATCCTGCCGTGTGCCGCTATCTGGATGTGTGGAAGATAGAGCCGGGTGGTCTCACAGCAGAGCGTCATGGCGCTTGGGACTGGGGCGACTGGGGCGAGAACCGTGATATGCGCCTCATCTATGCAGCCTGGCACTATATGGCTCTCGATGCTGCATCGCGCATGGCAGAGCTGCTGGGCAGGCCCGAGGACGCATCAGGCTTCCGCCAGAAGATGGTGCAGGTGAAGCGCGGATACAATGCCTGCTGGACTGGCAAGGCATATCGCCATCCTGCCTATACCGGCGATACCGACGACCGGGTGCAGGCACTGGCCATCATCAGCGGTATAGCCGATGCCGACAAGTATCCTGTCATCAGCCAGCTCCTGCGCACGCAGAAGCACGCAAGCCCCTATATGGAGAAGTATGTGATGGAATCTCTGTTCCAGATAGGCGATGGAGAATATGCCATGGAGCGTACCCACGAGCGGTACAATGCTATGGTGATGGATTCTGTGAATACCACCCTGTATGAGGGATGGCTGCAGGGAGCCAACGGCTTTGGCGGTGGCACCACCAACCATGCATGGAGCGGCGGACCGCTCACGGTGATAGCCCAGTATCTGATGGGCGTGAGTGTGACGGAGCCAGGCTGGCGCAAGTTCTCGGTTTGCCCGATGCCTGTGCGCTTCAAGCAGGCCGATATCAGCATCCCCACGTTGCGCGGTGTGGTGAAGAGCGCCTTCAAGCTGGGCGAGAAAGCCGATGTATATACCCTCACAGTGCCCTCTGGCACAGAGGCATACATGTATCTGCCCTGTGAGGATGCCACAAAGGTGGACGGTGCAGCACGCTACCTCTGCCGTGATGCTGAGGTGCAGAAGGCCGGCCGCCTGTGTCTGCTGCTGCCCGCAGGCAACTACAAGTTCAAGGTAAGAAAATAACAACAGATGGGGCAGAAGATTCCCACGGAGGGAGCTTCTGCCCAAATGAATAACCCTAAATCAATAAGTATTATAATGAAGAAGATTTTGTTTGCCCTGGCAGCGCTCTTGTTGCCTTTGGCTGGTATGGCGAAGGAAAAGGTGGAACAGCCTGTCAAGGTGCGCTGGTGTACATTCAACATACGATGCATCGCAGCTCCCGACGAGAAGATAGGCTGCTCCTGGGAGGTGCGCAAGGACAATGTGGCGCAGTATGTGCTCGACAACAATATCGACATAGTGGGCATGCAGGAGGTTACATTCAAGCAGCTCAATGACCTGCGCGAGCGTCTGAAGGGCTATGATTACGTAGGCGTTGGCCGTACCGACGGCAAAGAAAAGGGTGAATTCACCCCTGTCTTCTTCCGCGCAGACAAGTATGAGCCTCTGGAGAAGGGCAACTTCTGGCTCAGTGAGACTCCCGATGTGCCTGGTTCAAAGGGCTGGGATGCCGCTCTCGAGCGTGTGGCAAGCTATGTGAAGCTGAAAGACAAGGCTACAGGAAAGATTTTCATGGCCATCAACACACACTATGACCACATAGGTGTACAGGCCCGCAAGGAGAGCGCCAAGCTGATTATGAGCAAGATAAAGAGCATTGTGGGCGACCGTCCAGCCGTTGTGACCGGTGATTTCAACATCACAGAGGACAACGAGGCATACAGTACGATGGTCAACAGTGAGTTCAAGATGAACGATGCCTACCACATGACCGCTCATCACACAGGTGCTCCTTACACCTTCCATGACTACTGCCGTATATCTCCCCTCAAGGCTCCCAAGATTGACTTTATCTTCGTCACTCCCAATGTGAAGGTGCTGCAGAGCCACATCGAGCGCGAGACACCCACCAAGAGAATCTCTGACCACAACCCCCACTGGGCTGATCTGGAGTTCTAAGAGACTGTTCCGTAGATTATAACAACAAACAGCGGGAGTGCCCACATACTGGTGCACTCCCGCTGTCATTTGTCTGCCGGTTTGCCTGCTCCCCGGTTCTGCTCAATGTCAAAGTGGCCCGGTGGCTTTCCGAAGAAGGTTGAGATGAAGATGCAGCCGGCATTTTGTGGTCAGGCAAAGATGCCCTTACAGGCCGAGAGGTGGGGTGATGCCTGTCAGCTTCCTGGGCGGCCCGTCATGCTAATCCCGTAAAAATTGTCTTATAGGACAATTTGAAATGTCTTATAAGACAATTTGAATTGTCCTATAAGACAATTTAAATTCCCTTATAAGGGATTTTTCCGTGTCTGTAGTCTGCCTTTTGTCCTTTCCTGATGTCACTAGACACTTTTCCTATACACAAACTGAATCTGTTGACAGTGTTGTAAAAGCCATACAGAATCAGTTGTCACTTGCCTTGGAATTGCACTGCTCCTGTTGACACTCCCGCTCGGTCTTTTCCTGATACCGCTGCGGTATCTGATAGGGATAGACCTCTGGCAGATTCCTCTACAGGCATCTTTCTCATTACAAGAACCTCATGACAGCCTCGGAAGTCGGTTGCCTCTTGCTTACAAGAAACCTTTGATGGAACTGAAGACGCGGCCCGAAACCCTTTTCTTCAGCGGGAAACGGTATTTCCAGTTGTCTGGGGTGAGCAACACACAGTGCTTGTGGATGTCGCAGTAGAAGATGTCCTGCAGCTGGGCAGTCACTTTGCGGTCGAAGATGAAGGCATTCACCTCGTAGTCAAACCGCAAGGAGCGGGCATCCAGATTGGCTGTCCCTACGGTGCAGAACAGTCCGTCCACCATCATCACCTTGCTGTGATGGAAGCCTCCATCGTAATAATACACCTCCGCACCTTTCTTCATCAGCTTGTGCATCTCCTGTCCCACCACATCGGGGGTCACTGGACCGTCGCCCGTAGTAGAGGCCATTATCTGCACACGCACTCCTCGCTTGAGCGCGTGCTCCAGTGATTTGCGTATGCTCTTCACCAGGGTGGCGTACGGATTGATTATCTGTATGATGTGCTGTGCATTGTCAATGGCTATGCAGTAGGTTTCGCGTATGGCCTTGCCGCTCTTCTTGGGCACACGCTCCACCATGGCCATCTTTGTGTGGCCGTCACAGTGGCCGGTGGAAAGGTAGCGTGTGGAGTCGAGACGCTCCTTGGTGGTACGCCACCACATGTCCTCGAACACCCGCTCATATCCGTTCACCATAGGCCCGTGCACCTTCATGTGCATATCTCGCCATTCTCCCACACGCGGTTTGCCGCGCAGATAATAGTCGGCCACATTCATTCCACCCGTGTAGGCAACCTCTCCGTCGATGACTGCTATCTTGTGGTGGTTGCGGTGACGCAGATGATTTATCCAGGGGAAGCGTACGCGGTCAAACTCCTCAATGCGTATGCCGGATGCCCTCAATGAGTCGAGATACGGTTTGCGAAGCGGCAGGTCGCTGAAGCGATTGCCGAAACTGTCATACACGATGCGCACTTCCACCCCCTCGCGTGCCTTGCCGGTGAGGATGTCGAAGAGCGCATGGCAGATGCTGTCTTGCTGAAACTTGAAGTAGTCCATGTGTATGAAATCCTTTGCGGAACGTACACATGCAAACAGGTCATCGTACTTCTCACGCCCGGTGGGAAGCAGTTTGACCTCATTGTCTTCGTAGAAGGGATACCCTTTCTGCCTGAAGACTTCCATTACGATACTGTCTGACTCCTGTGCTGCCAGTGTGCTTGTTCCCAGCATACAGAGCAGCAACCCCAGAAAGAAATGCTTCATCCGGAATCAGATCATACAGCGGAAGTTATCTACGATGCCCAGTAGGTGCTTGTTTTCATCCACTACCATCACGGCATGTATCTTCTTTTCGCCCAGCAGGTCGGTAATCTTGTTTATCTTCATATTGGGGCTGACGCACACGGGTGACTTGGTCATCACCTCTGACACAGGCACGTTGAAGAACTTTTCCTTGAGTCTTTCCATGGCTCTGCGCACATCTCCGTCGGTGAGGATTCCGTGTACCTGGTCGTTTTCCACTATCACAGCCAGTCCCAGCATACCATGGCTCATGCGCAGAAGAGCTTCGCCCAATTTCATGTCCATTGGGATGACAGGCAGGTCGTTGGTGCGCATCACATCGTGGGCCGAGAGCAAGAGGCTGTGCCCGAGACGGCCTCCGGGATGGAAGCGTGCAAAGTCCCTTTTCTTGAAATGACGGGCTTCCATCAGTGCGCAGGCCAGTGCATCACCCATGGCCAGTGTGGCAGTGGTACTGCTGGTAGGAGCCAGATTGAGCGGGCATGCTTCGCCGCTCACCTTCACGCAGATATGATGTGTGGAATACTTGGCCAGCAGCGACTCGGGATTACCCGATATGCCCACCAGCGGGATGTTGCTTTCGAGCAGATAGGGAATGAATCGCAGCAGCTCGTCAGTCTGCCCGCTGTTGCTGATGGCAATGACTACATCGTCGCGTGTCATCACTCCCAGGTCGCCATGGAACACGTCAAGTGGGCTGATGAAGAACGATGGAGTGCCTGTGCTGCTCAGTGTGGCGGCTATCTTTGCGCCTATGTGTCCGCTTTTGCCTACTCCTGTGATGATGACTTTACCGTGGCAATTCAGGATGAGGTTTACCACTTTGTCGAAACTCTCATCCAGGTGATCTACCTGCATGAGTACTGCCTGTGCCTCATCCTGGAGGCAACGCTTGGCAATGTCTGTATATTGACTCATTGTTTCTTTTTATGCTTGGTTGTTTGTGCGCCGCATTCCTCGTTCCCGCATGAAGGAAAGATGCCGGGTGGGGAACGTGCAGGCGATGTCAGATGAGCGATTTTACTACAGCTTCAAAGTCGTCCAGCTTCAGCATGTTGGGACCGTCGCTCAGCGCATTGTCCGGGTCGGGATGAATCTCGAAGAAATATCCTGTGGCGCCGAAAGCCTTGGCTGCCAATGCCATGGAAGGCACAAAGCAGCGGTCGCCACCTGTCTTGCCTCCTGCAGCACCCGGCCTCTGCACGCTGTGGGTGCAGTCCATGATGACGCGAGGAGTGTATTGCAGCATGTCGGGGATGTTGCGGAAATCCACCACCAGATTGTTGTACCCGAAGCTGTTGCCGCGCTCGGTGAGCCACACATCCTGGCATCCGCTCTCCCGGCACTTCTGTACAGGGAACTGCATATCAGTTCCGCTCAGGAACTGTGCCTTCTTGATGTTCACCGTCTTGCCCGTCTTGGCGGCCTCTACAAGCAGGTCGGTCTGTCGGCAGAGGAAAGCGGGAATCTGCAGCACGTCAGCCACTTCGGCGGCTGGTTTGGCCTGCCAACTCTCATGTATGTCGGTCAGAATGGGCAGGGAAAACTCCTCCTTCACCCTCTGCAGCATCTCCAGTCCGCGTTCCAAGCCCGGTCCACGATAGGAGTGGATGCTGGTGCGGTTGGCCTTGTCAAATGATGCCTTGAAGTAAATATCCAGGTCGAAAGCCTCCCTCAGTCGGCACAACTCGCGTGCTACAGTGGAAAGCAGTTCCTGGCTCTCTATTACGCACGGGCCGGCTATGAACAGTGGCTTCATGCTATTGTTTTGTTTCGTTTCCATTTGAAGTATTTTTGCAAAGTTACCTTTTTTCCCTCATATAGGCCGTGCTTCTGCGTCGAAAATAGTACCTTTGCAGAAAGAATGAACAAATTTAAGCACTAAAATACATTATTTATAAGTTTATGGGAAAATTGGTAATCAACTCCTACGAGGACTTTGAGCAGTATGTAGGACAGGAACTGGGAGCCAGTGACTATGTGGAGATGAGCCAGGAGCGCATCAATCTGTTTGCTGACGCTACACTCGACCATCAGTGGATTCATGTGGATACAGAGCGTGCAAAGGTGGAGAGCCCCTTTGGCACCACCATCGCACACGGCTACTTGACGATGAGCATGTTGCCTTATCTGTGGAACCAGATTGTGGAGGTGCACAACCTGGAGCGCATGATGAACTATGGCATGGATAAGATGAAGTTTGCGCAGCCCGTTCTGAGCGGCCAGCATATCCGCATGGTGACCAAACTGCACGAACTGGCCAACCTGCGTGGTGCCGTGAAGACCACCATCAAGTTCACTATCGAGGTTCAGGAGACAGGCAAAAAGGCCCTCGAAGGCCTTGCCACCTTCATCTACTACTTCCGTCCCGCAGAGAAGTAATCAGATTCCGAATCAATCCAAAAGCCATAGGGGAGGGAACCGCACCGCGTTTCTCCTCCCCTATGCGTTATCTATAAATCAATCATTGGGATTTCTCCTTGCCGTGCGACATCGGGAAATCCTAATGACCAATAGGGGTTAAACTATGAAGCGTTAGCCATAGGTGGCGGATTCGCTATCTCTTCCATTGTTATGATCTGAGCTCAGATTATGCTGATTCTCGGTGCTGATTTGCATAATATTTCCTCAAATATAGAAAAAGCAATCAAGATAGGAGAATAAAGCTGCTGCAAATACATGGAAGAGCTATAGGGGTCAATCAGCGATTGTTTGAAGGTACCAGACAAACTTTTACCCTTCCTTATATAATAAAAAGAGGGCTTCCTCAGGTGAGACGAATGGATGCCCGGGGAAGCCCGATACTCATGTCAACTTGACAGAGTGAAGCGAATGGTGAGTCCTCCATGAGGAGTGAGTTCGGCAGTGACGGTTCCTCCGTGTGCAGTGACGGAGTTCTTCACGATGGCCAGTCCCAGTCCTGTGCCGCCCAACTTGCGTGAGCGTCCTTTCTCTACGCGGTAGAAGCGCTCGAAAAGGTGCGGGAGGTGCTCGGGTGAAACACCCTGGCCGTTGTCACTTACCGTAAATTCATAAGAGCGGCGGTCACCTTCCTCCACCTCGATGCCTATGATGCAAATCCTGGTTGCTCCTGTGGCATAGGCGATGGAGTTGTCCACCAGATTGCGGAAGATGCCGTAGATGAGCGTTGGGTTTCCGTTGACTATCATCTCGTGCGGTGTATTCCTTACCACCTCGATGCCTTTCTCCTTCAGTTGCAGCGAGGTGTCCTCCAGCACATTGTCTATTACCTTCGATACATCCACCTGCTGCTTCATCTCGGGCAGATCGGCTCCTTGTTCGATGCGCTCTTGTGTCTCGTCGAGCTTGGTGAGTGCCGACATATCCTGAAGCAGTTTGCACATGCGCTGGCTCTGGGCATAACACCTTTCCAGGAAATGCTGGCGGGTATCCTGCGGCATGTTGGGGTTCTCGATGATGCTCTCCAGAAACCCTCTGATACTGGCTGCCGGTGTCTTGAGTTCGTGTGCTGCATTCTGCGTGAGCTGCTTCTTGATGCGCAACTTCTCCTCCTCTGCATGGTGAAGCTTCCAGTAGAGCATGATGATGGTGTGGGATATGTCGCCCAACTCATCATCCGGCAGACTGCGTTCCAACTCGTGATCTAGTTCTTCTCCCTGTTCTGCCTTGCGTGCGAATTCACGCAGACAACTGATGTGACGGCTGATGCGTGAGGTGTGGAAGTAGAGAATGAAGCCCAACAGAATGGTGAGCATGAAGGCAAAGAGCAGATAGGTGTTGTCGGCCTGAAGCGCTTGGGTGAGTTCTACGGAATAGGGTACTGCCGAACGGATGACCAGACCGCCGAAGTTGGTGGCCGAATAGAAGTAAGTGGCATGCGTGGAGGCCGACAGACGTTTGATGGCAAAACCGTTGCCACGATGTAGAGCCTCATCCACCTCATGTCGCTTCAGATGGTTCTCCAGCCCTTTTGTGTTGTTCTCGTAGCTGTCCATCACCACCCGGCCGGTGCTGTCGATGACCGACACGCGCATACCTTCGTAGTTGTGCTTGGCTATATAGGCCATGAAGGTCTTGCGGTTGAGCAACCCCTCGCGGCGCAGAGAGTGCATCATCTCATAGTTGTACATCTGCAACCGTGCGTGCAGTATGTCTATCTTGTACTCCTTCTCCCTCCTGTACTGGTATATGCTGAAGCATAGGGCGAAGAGTACAAAGACTGTACCCACGCTGAAGAACATGTTCTTCTGAAAACTCTTGAACTTGATCATAAGTTTGTCTCCGTGTTAAGGTTTGCAGCTACAGCCGGTTAGCCCCGCGTAGCTGTATTATCCCTCGAAGGTGTATCCGAAACCCACTCTGGTCTTGATGTATTTGCCATAAGGGCCTATCTTCTTGCGCAGTCGGTTGATATTGACATCCACTGTACGGTCCAGCACGATGGCATCCTTGGGCCAGCAATGGTCAAGCATTTCTTCCCGGCTGAATGCCTTGCCCATATTCTTGAGCAGGAGCGACAGCATCTCAAACTCCAGTTTGGTCAGTGCCACAGGCTCCCCGTCTATAGAGGCAGACTTGGCATCCCTGTTGAGTGTGAGTCCCTGGAAGGTATAGTTGTCCTGCTTGGCAACCTGTTCGCTCTCGGGCTTGGCGCTGCGCCTGAGTACGGCCTTTATTCTGGCCTTCACCTCACGCACGCTCAGCGGTTTCACCATATAGTCATCCGCTCCGATGTTTAGTCCTCGCACCAGGCTGTCTTCACCCTCAAGCGCAGTAATGAATATGATGGGCACATGGGCGGTGACAGGATTCTCCTTCATCTTGAGAGCCATCTGGAAGCCCGACATCTCGCCCATCATCACGTCGAGCAGTATCAGATTGAATGTCTCAAGGGGCAGGCTGAGCGCTTCTTCGGCAGAATTGGCCGTGTGCACCTCGTATCCTTCGGTCTCCAGGTTGTATTGGAGGATCTCACAAAGGTCTTGCTCGTCATCAACTACCAGTATTCTCATATTCTCGTGTGTTTATCTTTTCGTCGGCAAAGTTAGGTCGTTTTGTTCACTCAGCGTGTTTTTCACCATTACGATGTTGTGACATTTGTCATACACATTTTGTCATCTGTCCTGCCGGGCGGTGGAGAGCACGTAGCCTCGTGCGGGATTGCAGATGGTGCTGAATTGTATTCCGCGCTCATGAGCCTCGCAGAGGATGTGCGGGAGGTTGTCGGTGATGCCCGTACCCAGGAGTTTGAACACAGCCTCCTTACGTGTCCACAGGCTGATGAATTCCATTTCGGGGCAAACAGAGGCCATTATCTGCTCCTGTTCCTGCCTGTTCATCGTGCGCTGTACAAGGGCAGGCTTGAACGGACGTATGCTCTCTATGTCCAGTCCGCAAGGCTTTTCGCTCACCATACAGCCCACAGCCAGGCGGCAATGGCTCATGCTGAAGTGCAGGCCAGGACATTCAGGCAGAGTGGGTTTGCCGTGAGCGTTACACTCAAAACGCGGTTTCTGCACTCGCTCACCACGTAAGGCCAGCGCCCGGCAGAGTTCTATATAAGCCAGAGCAGAAAGCAGTTGCCCTTCGGGATGCCTGTATGCCAGCGCCCGTTCCCGTCGCCACAGGGGCAGGAAGGCGAGTGCCCTTTGGAGAGCATCGCCGTCCATTGCCTCTATATGGTCGTTCAAGCAGAGCGTCATATTTACATGTAACCCTTGAGCATCGCGTTGAAGTACATGGGCTTGAGGAAGTAACGCTTGAGCCACATGGCTGTTCGGCGCTCCTTCGACATGTCTTGAATGGAGAAGGGGAATGTGATGACCGGGCGCTTCTGGTAGTCGAATTCGCACAGCAGCACGTGGTCATAGTCGGTCACAATGGGGCAGCACGCATAGCCGTTGTAGCTGTGTGTGGGCTCTTTGCCCTGCATGATGTCCAGCAGATTGCCCTCTGCAATGGGCAGCTGCATGCGTATGGCCGAAGAGGTTTTGCTGGTGGGTATGCCTGCGCAGTCGCCCAGCGAGATGATGTTGGGGAAGCGTGTGTGCACCAGCGTCTCCTTATCCACCTCCACCCAGCCTCCTGAGGCCAGTTTGCCTTCCTGCCATGAGAGCCCGCTCTCCTTGATGAAGTCGGGTGCAGACTGTGGTGGAACGAAGGACAGAATATCGTAATCCTCGGCAAAGGGAGTCACTACGGGAGTCTCCTGTTCTACTTCCTTGCCAGCCTCCTGGTCCCATACCTTTTCCTTCAGAGTCTCATGGCGTTCCAGATATACACGTTTGGCCTGGGTGTCGATGCCTTTCACGCGGCAGTTCACTTCCAGGTTGATGCCTCGCTGGTCGTACAACTGGAGCAGGCGTGGGGTATAGTAAGGTACATCGTAGAGTGCTTTCTCCGAGCAGAAATAGTCGAGCTGCACACTGTCGCGTGTGCCTTTCTTGCGTGCCATATGCTCGGTGAGCATGCATATCTTCTTGGGTGCACCGCCACACTTGTGCTTGGTGTAGGTGTCGGTAAAGATGCCTCGTCCGCCTTTGGAGGTAAACTCCTGCATTGCCTTCCAGTATCTCTGGGCGCCCTGGAAGTCATAGATGCTGTGGGCGTTACCCTGTCCCAAAGTCTCACGTGAGATGCCTTCCACCTGGCACCAGTCGAGTTGCAGTCCCGGGCAAAGCACCAGAAAATCATAAGTGAGCTGTTTGCCGTGGGCTGTAACTGCCACCTGCTTTACGGGGTCAAGTGTCACCACAGAGTCTTTTACCCACTTTACCCCCTTGGGCAGACACTCCTGCTGGGGTCGCCACACCTCGTCTGGCTGGAAGATGCCGGATGCTATGAAGGTGAAGCCAGGCTGGTAGAACTGGCGGTCGCTGGGGTCAACGATGGTGATGTCGGGATGCTCTATGCGTCGCATCAGCCTGGCAGCCATGCTGCATCCTGCTGCTCCTCCGCCAATGATGAGCACGCGGCCCTTCACATCCACCGTCTTCATGAAGTCGTAGGCAACTTTTCCACCTACCGACAGGACGCTTATTCCTGCCACACCAGCCGCTCCTGCACAAAGGAAGGTGCGGCGGGAAATATGATGCCCAAAGGGGCTTTTGTTGTCTGTTTTACTCATTATATATATATGTCGATACACAAAATTACGCTTTTTATCTCACTCCTCCATCATCTGCTGCCTAAAAAGATGTCGCCCGGACTATGCTTCTTGGGGCAGAAAGCGTAATTCCGCTCTTTCCAGAAGAGCCATCTCGCAGAAAAGCGGTACATTTGTGTGGCCTCACGCGAGGTTTCTGTATAGACAAGACGAACGAGATGGAAATGAATATGTTGCTGGTCGCACTCGTTGCGGCAGTTGTGTTGATGACCCTGCTGGGCTTTCTGGCAGGACGCAAACTGGCGGCTCCCGGCGGTCAGGAAGAGCTGAGGAAGAAGCAGGAGGACGAGTTGCAGAAGACAAAGCAACTGCTCTCGGTGCGCGAGCAAAGAATCCAGGAAATGACCGAAGAGGTGAAGACTCTCACGGCAGAGCGTGAAGTGCAGCGCAACAGAGCCGATAATGCCGAGCGCCTCATCATGCAGGAGCAGAAGCGTAACGAGCAACTGAAGCGCGAGAGCCAGGAGTCTCTGCAGCGTCAGATGGAGGAATGGAAGCGTGCCTATGAAAACCAGTTGGCCGAGGTGAGGCTCAATGCCGAGCGCCAGATAGCAGCCCTCAAGGAGATGAACCAGCAGCAGGTGAAGAGCCAGGCCGACGTGATAAGGGAACAGATGAAGGCTACGTCGGAGCAGATACTGAAGGAGAGGGAACAGGAGCTGGCGCTGAAGAACCGCGAGCAGGTGTCTCTCATCATCGACCCGCTAAACCGCAGTCTGAAGGAGATGCGCGAGGCATTGGACAAGAACAAGGAACAGCAGAACCAGGCACTCAACCGACTGGATGCCACCATACAGGCCAACATGCAGCAGAGTTCGGCTTTGGGCGAAACGGCAGACAGGCTTACCAGGGCACTTACAGGTGAAGTGAAGGTGCAGGGAAACTTTGGCGAACTGAAGCTCAGGCAACTGCTCGAGGATATGGAGTTGCACGAGGGAGAGCAGTTCGATACGCAGGAGACGCTTCGTGACCGTTTTGGAAAGGCTTTGAAGGATGATGAAGGCAAGGGACTGATACCCGACTTCATCCTGCACTTCCCCAATAACAGGCACGTGGTGGTGGATTCCAAGATGTCGCTCACCGACTATGAGCGCTACATGAATGCAGAATCGCCCGAAGAGCGTACTGCTTTCCTGCGGGCACATATCGATAGTGTGCGGGCGCAGGTAACCCGCTTGGCACGCAAGGACTATTCCAAGTATCTGCCGGCTGGGTACAACAAACTGAACTTCGTCATCATGTATGTTCCCATTGAGAGTGCGCTCAGCCTGGCTTTGCTCAATGATGCCACACTCTGGCACGATGCTTACAACCAGGGGGTGATGATTCTGGGACCGCAGAGCATGTACATGAACCTGAGGGTACTGGAGATGATGTGGACACAGGTGAGGCAGTTGCAGAACCAGCAGGAGATGATGGATGCGGCCAACATAGTGATAGAGCGCATTCAGGACTTCGGCATGAGGTTCCTCGAAGTGGAGTCTGCTTTGGATGACACACGCAATAAAATGCAAAGGCTCAGAACCACTACAGCAAGCGACGGACGCAGCATCATCACTGCAGCCAAGAACCTGCTCAAGGCTGGAGCCAGGGAGAACAAGAAGAAGAAAGGGGTGACGGAGATGGAGGGGACTGTTTTCCTCGACTCAGACACCCCGTCGTCAATATCCATTGACCAGCCTATAGACAAACTATAAGTAAAATTACACAAGCACAAGAAGCACAATGAAATACGACATCATAACCATTCTTGGTCCTACAGCATCGGGCAAAACCAGTCTGGCTACACGCCTGGCTCTCATGATGGGCAATGCCGAAATCATAAGCGCAGACAGCCGCCAGGTGTATAGGGGGATGGACATCGGTACGGGAAAGGATCTTGCCGACTATGAGATAGAGGGTGTGAGCATCCCTTATCATCTGATAGACATAGCCGATGCGGGCGAGAAATACAACCTCTTCCAGTTCCAGCAGGACTTCTGGAATGCCTATAACGACATCCGCAGCCGGGGTAAGTTTCCCATCTTGTGTGGTGGAACGGGCCTCTACATCGAGTCCGTCCTCAAGAGTTACAAGATGGTGCCTGTACCCGAGAACCCTCAGTTGCGTCAGGAACTAGAGGGACGTTCGCTGGAGGAACTCACCGAACTGCTCAGCACATACAAGTCTCTGCACAACACCACTGATGTGGATACACCCAAGCGCGCCATCAGAGCCATCGAGATACAGCAGTACTATCGTGAACACAAGATAGACGAAAGGGAATTCCCCTCGTTGCGTAGCCTTACGATAGGCGTCAATATCGACCGCGATCTGCGCAGGCAGAAGATTACCCAAAGGCTTCACGACCGCATGCAGCAGGGGATGTTGCAGGAGGTGGAAGGTTTGCTCCGGCATGTGCCTGCCGAAGACCTCATGTATTATGGATTGGAATATAAATACCTGACCCTTTGCTGCCTGGGTCAACTCACGCGTGAGGAGATGCTGCGCCAGCTGGAGATAGCCATCCATCAGTTTGCCAAGAGGCAGATGACGTGGTTCCGAGGCATGGAGCGACGCGGTACTCCCATCATTTGGCAGGATGCCAGTGAGAGTCTGGAGAGTAGGGCAGAACGCATAATGAAGCTTCTCAAGGAATGATATTCATGCAAATCGGTCAATGGAAAGGCATGTGGTCGCCATTTCCATTGACCGGTTTCCTGCTCAATAGTATTCTGTAAGGTGCTATGAGTTGATAGGTGGTGGAAAAGAGGTTATTCTCATCTGTCTTTTTTATGACAATGGGTGTTTTCTATCTTTTCACGTGCATAGACTTTCTCTTCGTCGTCTTCGAAGAATTTATAGGTGATGACAATGGGTGCTCGCTTATGTTTGAGCCTCACTTTTGCCTTAATTCTCACGAAGAGAGTATTGCCAGGTTTCTTGCAAAGTTCTTCTCCAAGGTTTAGGAAACAGCATACTGCTTCGTATTTCCCTTTCCCGTTTCTGATAGGGATAACCCCAGTCGCTTCAGTGCTTTGTCTTTTTTGTATGCTGCTGTCGGCTATCTCAATGTGTGAGAAAAAATCCACTTCTTGTTCTACCGCACAATAGCCTATAATTCTTGGGGAGATTTTATATTTGATACCATTGTATTCTATATACGCACGCTCTGATTCAAAGCATCTTGGGCGAATGTGATGGTTCCATCCGCTGCGAAACTCAGAAGCAGTCACGCGTTTTCTTTGCGCTTGACATGCCAGCGAGATGAACACCAACGCAATAAGCGGAATGAGGTTGCGAATGTAGTTTTTCATATTGATGCAGTTTTAAGATGGTGAGATGTTTATATGCTTTTTTATGGTATTTAGTTTGTTTGCTCGTTCGCAAAGGTAGTGTTTCACTGAGTGTGTCTGAGGCAAGTTCATTCAAGCCTGTAGACCTC
>SAMEA104315427__coassemble_266_pt1 | contig 111507 bp, 84 predicted proteins | sample SAMEA104315427__metabat2_low_PE_043 | metagenome-assembled genome bin SAMEA104315427 (sample SAMEA104315427) | gut metagenome | biome: Monkey gut; feature: monkey-associated habitat; material: faeces | place: China | collected 2013 | reverse complement strand
AGCAGGGCGAGGGTGGCTACCAGCAGCGTCCCCGCTTCCAGCGTGAGGGCGGCTATCAGCCCCGCCAGCAGGGCGAGGGTGGCTACCAGCAGCGTCCCCGCTTCCAGCGTGAGGGCGGCTACCAGCCCCGCCAGCAGGGCGAGGGTGGCTATCAGCAGCGTCCCCGCTTCCAGCGTGAGGGTGGCTACCAGCCCCGCCAGCAGGGCGAGGGTGGCTATCAGCCCCGAGCACGCCAGCCTCGCGAGGGCGGCTACCAGCCCCGTCAGCAGGGAGGCTATCAGCAGAACCGCTTCAATGGTGGCGGCAACCGCCGTCAGCGCACTGCCGACTACAATCCTCATGCCAAGTACAGCATGAAGAAGCAGATAGAGTACAAGGAGACACACGTTGATCCCGATGAGCCAATCCGCCTCAACAAGTATCTCGCCAATGCAGGAGTGTGCAGCCGACGCGAGGCTGACGAGTTCATAGCAGCAGGCGTAGTGAAGGTCAATGGCGAGATAGTGACCGAGCTGGGCACTAAGGTGAAGCGCTCAGACGTGGTGCACTTCCATGACCAGCAGATAAGCATCGAGAAGAAGGTGTATGTGCTGCTCAACAAACCCAAGGACTATGTGACCACCAGCGATGATCCCCAGAACCGCAAGACCGTCATGGACCTGGTCAAGGATGCATGCCGCGAGCGCATCTATCCTGTGGGCCGCCTCGACAGGAACACTACGGGTGTGCTGCTGCTGACCAACGATGGCGAACTGGCCAGCAAGCTTACGCATCCCCAGTACCTCAAGAAGAAGGTATATCACGTATGGCTTGACAAGAACGTCACGGCAGCCGACATGCGCCTTATCGCTGACGGTGTGACTCTGGACGATGGCGAGATACGTGCCGATGCAATAGAGTATGCCAGCGAGACTGATCGCAAGCAGGTGGGCATCGAGATCCACTCTGGCCGCAACCGCATCGTGCGCCGCATCTTTGAGAGCCTCGGCTACAAGGTGCTCAAGCTTGACCGCGTGTTCTTTGCCGGTCTGACCAAGAAGAATGTGCGTCGCGGAGACTGGAGATTCCTCACAGAGCAGGAGGTGAACATGCTTCGCATGGGTGCATTTGAATAATAACATTAGGGTTTGAGGTTTTAAGGATAGAGGTCACTTCGCTCTTCGGGGAATGCCCCAGAGCGTTGGCCATAGTCCTTGAAACCTCAGAACCTTTAATACCAAACAATCCTAAGATGAAAAGGACAAGGATAGCCGACGCACTGAAGCGCACTGACTTCGGTGCCGAGATTAACGTGAAGGGATGGGTGCGCAGCAAGCGCGGCAGCAAGGGAATCTTCTTTGTGGCCATGAACGACGGCAGCACCATCAAGAATGTGCAGGTTGTGGGCGACGATGCAAAGTTTTCCGAGGACACCCTGCGCCGCATCACCACGGGTGCCTGCCTGAGTGTGACAGGCACTTTAGTAGAGAGCCCTGCTGCAGGTCAGGCCAGTGAGATACAGGCCACAGCCATTGAGGTGCTGGGAGACTGCGACAACACTTACCCCTTGCAGAAGAAAGGAGCCAGCTGGGAATACCTCCGCACGGTGGCACACTTGCGTCCCCGCACCAACACCTTTGGCGCTGTGTTCCGTATCCGACACAATATGGCCATGGCCATTCACAGCTATTTCCACCAGCACGGATTCTACTACTTCCACACTCCTCTCATTACAGCCAGCGACTGTGAGGGGGCCGGACAGATGTTCCAAGTGACCACCAAGAACCTCTACGACCTTAAGAAGGACGAGAACGGAAGCATTATCTACAGCGATGATTTCTTTGGCAAGCAGGCTTCTCTCACTGTGAGCGGACAGCTTGAGGGCGAACTGGCGGCCACGGCACTGGGCTCCATCTACACCTTCGGCCCCACCTTCCGTGCCGAGAACAGCAATACTCCCCGTCACCTGGCCGAGTTCTGGATGGTAGAGCCCGAGGTGGCTTTCATCGACCTGCCCGAACTGATGGACCTCGAAGAGGACTTCATCAAGTTCTGCGTAAGGTGGGCATTGGACAATTGCCGCGAAGACCTGGAGTTCCTAAACAAGATGGTTGACAAGGGTCTTATCGCGCGTCTTGAGAGTGTGCTCTCTACGGAGTTCGTCCGACTGGACTATACCGAGGGTATCAAGATACTCCAGGAGGCCATCGAGGCTGGCCATAAGTTCGAGTTCCCCTGTGCGTGGGGCGACGATCTGGCCAGCGAGCACGAGCGCTACCTGGTGGAGGAGCACTTCAAGCGCCCTGTCATCATGACCCACTACCCTAAGAAGATCAAGGCGTTCTATATGAAGATAGACGACCAGAAGCCCGTGCTCAATGGCGTGGAGCAGGAAGAGACCGTACAGGGTACCGATGTTCTCTTCCCCCAGATAGGCGAGATTATCGGCGGTTCTGTGCGTGAGGAGAGCTACAGCAAACTGATGCACGAGATAGAGGACCGCAACATCCCCATGAAGGATATGTGGTGGTACCTCGACACACGCAAGTACGGAAGCTGCCCCCACGGCGGTTTCGGCCTCGGTTTCGAGCGCCTGATTCTCTTCGTGACAGGCATGCAGAACATCCGCGACGTGATTCCCTTCCCCCGCACACCCAAGAACTGCGAGTTCTAAGAGCAGCATCTGTTCCCGCCCACTTCCTCGCGAGGGAAGCCTTAGGGAACTGGCACCAGTGGCCTAACAGCCAGCTTGGTGAAGCAAAGAATATTCCCTCTCCCATCCACCTTCCTTCAAGGAGGTCTGGGAGGGGGCTTCTTTGTTTTTCCCGTCAGTCTCCACTGCTTTGCCCAAGGGACTAAAGTGTTTCATCCCAACGTGTTCCAATGTTTTGCTCAAAGGTTTTCAGATTTCCGTTCAAAAGCCTTCACCGCTTTGCCCAAGGGGCTAAAGTGTTTCATCCCAACGGGTTCCAATGTTTTGCTCAAAGGTTTTCAGATTTCCGTTCAAAAGCCCTCTCCGCTTTGCCCAAGGGGCTAAAGCGTTTCATACCAACGGGTTCCAATGTTTTGCTCAAAGGTTTTCAGTTTTCCGCTCAAAAGCCTTCTCTGCTTCGTCCAAAGCCCCGAATTGTTTCGCCCAAAGTCCTTCTGAGTGTTGTCTAAAGGTCTTCGTCCTTTCGGTTGGAAGCTTCCTCCGCATCGTCTGGTAGTCTAAGGCGTGTTGTTCAAAAGCCCTCTCCGCTTTGCCTGATAGTCTAAAGCGCCCAGTCTAAAAGCCCATGTCATTTCTGGCAAGAGCCTTCCTCGCTTCGTCCAAGGCTCGGGATGCGTGAACTCAATTCTTTGCTCGTTTTTTCCAAAATCTTTCCTGGGGGGTCAGAGGCTCTTTGGGGGAGGGAAGCCGGCGGGGCGGATATCCTTGTGCAGGCGATGGACGTGGTAATGGCAGTATGGACGTATGAAAAACGCAGTGCGGTGCGAAGCCCAACGCAGCACGCTGCGATGACGTATGCAGCACGCTGCGATGGCTGATGCAGTGCACTGCATCGATTCATATGAAATATTGCTGTGAAGTGAGGAACACAGAAAAGCGGCTCTCGCACCTGTCCTCTGGTTGGCAAGAGCCGCCTTTCATTTGTCTGCCCGATGTGGTCGGCATCTCAGTTCTTATCTCTGCGGGCTATCTGTCGGGCTGTTTCTCCGCTCAGCCCAAAGTCTTCCCAAGCATTGCTTGTACTCCTTCCGGACTTCCTCCAGATCGCTTCCTTGTTCTGTCCAAGCGCAGAAACGTGTTGGCTTAGAGCGCTTCTGAACTTTTTCTTATAGTTCAAATCCTGATGCCCAATGCATAAGAGTTTTCTGCGAAGAAGCCCTGAGCAGCATTGGGTTCCTATTGCTTCACCATCTGTACCACCACGGGACGTGGCATCTTGATGCGCTTTCCTGTGTCGGTCAGTAGGCCTGTGTCGGCGTTGCGCTCGTATATCTCGATGCAGTCAGCATCTCTGCACGCCACGAGCAGGAACTTTCCGTTGGGTGTGATGGCGAAGTTGCGAGGGTGTGCTGCCGTGTTCTGATAGCCGATGTGAGTAAGCTGCCCCGATGCGGCATCTACCCTGAAGATGGCTATGCCGTCGGCCTGTAGGCGGTTGGAAGCATACAGGAATTGTCCGTCGGGCGACATGTGTATGTCGGCACTGCCCCTTGCCCCCACACTGTCGGCCTGTATGCTCTGGGTCTGTTTCAGTGCTCCGTCGGCATATTCCCACACTACCACGTCGCCCTTCAGCTCATTGATGACATACAGATGCAGTCCCTTGTGGTCGAAGACGGCATGCCGCGGACCCGAACCAGCCGCCAGCTTGACCTCGCGGGCTGCGGTGGTATCGATGCCCAAGGCCGTTTGTGGCGCCAGGGGAAACATGCGTATGCAGTCGCTGCCCAGGTCGTCGGCCATCAGCCATTTGCCTTCGGGCGAGAAATATACGTAGTGCAGGTGGGCACACTCCTGTCTGGTGCTGTCGGGGCCGCTACCTGTGAACTGCAACACTTGCCCCTCGTCCATCTTCCCGTCAGCCTTGAGCGGGAAGACGGTGATGCTTCCGCCTGAGTAGTTGGCCGTTATGAGATGCGTGCTGTCGGGGCTGACGGCCAGGTGGCAAGGGTCTGCACCATGCACATGCTTCGTGTCGGCCAGGGTGAGCGAGCCCGTCTGCCTGTCCAGCAGAATCAGGTTGACAGTGGCCTCCTCTGCATTGTTCTCCCCCACGGCATACACCCGCTTGCCGTCATCGGTGACGGTGAGGAACGAGGGGTTGCTTATGCCCCGCAGTCCGCATAGCGCCGTGCATTCGCCCGAAATCTGGTCGAAGGTGAAGGTGCGTATGCCTTCGTCGGCGGCGGAGGCATAACTGCCCACCACCAGAGTGAGCTTCCCGTCATTCTCAGCCTGTGTGGCCTGTCTGTTGCAGGCTGTCATGCACGAAGCTGCAGCCAGCAGTCCGCACATCCATAAACTCCTTTTTTCCATACTTTATTCTCTTATGTGTTGGCAGGACGGCCTGCTGCCATCCTTGCTACAAAGTTACTGCTTTTTTGTTTCATGCTGCACCTTGGACGGCAGAAGTTGGCTTGCTCGTTTGTGCCAGTTTCATGCTTTCTGGTGGGAACAAAGAAGAGTGGCACCCCGTGATGGAGTGCCACTCGATAGTCATTCGGTTGGTTTCTGCCCGTGAGGACAGAGAGTGCCGTTTACTTCACCAGTACCTTGCGGCCACCAATGATGTAGATGCCCTTTGCAGGACGATGTACCCTGCGGCCGGTGAGGTCGAAGATGGAGCTGCCGGCCTTTTCGTTGCCGCCCTCTACGGTGCTGATGCCGTCGGGCAACTCGTTGTAGTAGCCCTTATCTTCGCTATAGAGCACCTTCAGATGGTCGCTCAGCAGCAGCGGAGTGCTGTCTGTCTTCAGTGTCTGACGCCATGCGGGAGCCTCTGTCTCGCCTGCGTTGAGCAGATGGCAAACCTTACCGGAAGCCAGTTCTTCGGTGCTCACCTCCAGGATGACATCGGTAAGGAACTCGCCCCACCACAGAGGAGTACCCGATACCAGCACGCTGGGGTCGCTGGTCTTGAGGTAATACATGTTGCCTCCTTCCACATAGCATCCTGCATCACCTGCGGTGCCCACGGTGCCGTTGCACTTCACGCGGAAGAAGTAGGCACACTGCTCACCCTCGACTTCGCCGATGCTCAGACAGTTGTCGGCATATATTCTGTTGGTGGAAGACCATCCCACGTAACCGCCACCGCCATTGTTGCTCACTTTCACCTTGCCTGAGAAGAGGCAGTTATTGAAGCGCTGGGGACCATTGAAAGCCGCGCCGGCAAAGCCGCCTACGTCTTGGTAGCCTTCGATGTTGAGGTTGCTCTCCACATTCTCGATGCTCGTCTTGCCGTCGATACGTCCTATCAGACCCGTGTTATTCTTGCCGATGATGGTTCCGGTGAACTTGGTGTTGCGGATAGCGGCGTTGCCTGTGTGGCCGAACACACCTGTCATGGCGTGGTCGGGCAGTTCGATGGTCACGTTCAGCGTGTGTCCCTGGCCGTCGAAGATGCCATTGTAGAGGCGGTCGGTGCCCAGCATATCGCCACCTATCATGATGAAACTTTCGTTGGCAGTGACATCATTGGTCAGGGCAGCGTTCAGTTCGGTCATTCCTGCCGAAACCATTGCTCCGAACACAGCCAGTGACTTGGCATCGCCAATCTGCATGAAGCCGTCCTCGTTCATGGTGGGGTAGAAGCTGATGTTCTTCAGATCGCCGCCGTTGGCAGCCTCTTCGTTGGAATAAGTGCCGTCGAGATATCCGCCCTGCGTCTTGCTGATGAGTGTGAAGGCATCATCGGCCTCCTTTTCAGTGATGGTCTCGGATGTTTGCAGTGTCTCGCAAGCCGCAGCCATAGCATCTGCACTGCTCACCAGAATGGCATAGTTGGACTGGCATACGTATATCTGTTCGAAGGTTTCACCCATTTCGCCCACCCAGTCATACTTCTCCTGGGCGCTTGCCAGTGTGGCGGCCTTGGCCACCAGGTCGGCCAGCTTCTGCTTCAGAGCCTTGCTGTAGTTGGGATAGATGCGGCAGTCGTTCTCGTTGAAGGTAGAGTTGATGATGCTGTTAGCCCTCTCGCACATGTTGGTGATAGTGCCGTCCATACGCTCGGCAGCCTCCTCCATAGTACCCAGATAGGTGAGTTTGAGGTTGCCTATGCACGCCCACTCATAGTCGTTATATATAGCGTGAGCGTTGCGCACACCCAGTGTGAGGGTTCCGTCAGTTACGTCCACCAGCAGCTTGTTGGTGTATCTTCCCGAAGCGAAGGCGCATGCGGCACCCTGGGTACTGTTGGTGATATAGCCAGTCAGTTCGCCGTCCTTCATGATGGGCATATCTGCAGCACCGCCGGTAATCCAGCAGTTCTCGCCATCCACAGCCTCGTCGGCAGCGATGAACCCTTCCATAGCGCTGGCCAGGAACGTCTTGTGTCCGTTCAGATAGAGCATAGCGGCGTGCATGTTAGATGACTTGGCATCGCCATTCTGGTGGTAGATGCCGCCCAGTGAAAGCTCATAGATACCGTTCTCGGGCAGTGTGATGGTCTGGTGCATGTCAAATGCAGCCTTGGTCCAGCTCTCTGCCACTCTCATGCCATTCTTCTCGCCTACGGCTCTTCCGTTCATCTTCACGCCTTCCCAGCCGTTGAACTCATCGCTGAAATCGGCGTTGACAATGAATGATGTAGCGTCTGCTCCGGGGTTCAGACCCTCGTTGAGGGCGTCTGCCAGCATCTGGCTGATGAAGGCTATCTCGGCTTCTATGCCAGCCTCGTCCAGCTGCAGGTGCTCGGCATCCATGATGTAGGTGTATGAGCCATTGGGGAACTCCTCCTCATCAGGGTCGGTCATGTCATCGCTCAGGTAGCTCTCCAACTTCTGGAAGGCCGGTCCGCCCTTGAAGTCGTCGGCATTGTTGGCGATGTAGTCGCGGGTTTCGTTCACCTTGGTGGTGAGTTTTGCATAGGCCTTCATGCTGTTGGTCACAGCCACACGCTTCTCTGCGATGGCGGGGTAGTAGGCTGCCACCAGTTCGTCAAAGGAATTGGCACCAGTGAGAGACTCCAGTGCCTGTTTGAAGTCATCCACCAGACTCTTCTGTGCAGGCTGCTTTGTGGGGTCGGTATATTCGTTGCCCTCCTCGATGAGATCGTTTGCTATCTCGGCATATTCGTCCTTGCTGTGCGAGGTAAAGCCCTCGGTGTTGCGATATACCACGTTGTGTGTGGCGTTGAGCACGGGATAGTCATCGGAGCCGATGCTCTGATACCACACGGGATGCTCGAAGCTGAAGCCGTTGGCAGCATAGCACAGCGAACCGTCAGATGCGTTCTCGCATGCCATGGGGCTGTTGTCCATCTCGGCATTAGAGCCGTTGATGTAATTGATACCCTCTATGGGAACGTAGGCGCAGTTCTCTGCCTTCACGCTGCAAGTAGAGCGCACACGCAGCATCATGCCGGGTGTGGTGCCGGTACCCAGGTCTATCTGGCCGGCCATGATGCAGTTCTTCAGTTCAAACTTGGTGTCGTAAGCCCAACCGCAGAAACCTCCGATTCCGTTTTTGTTGGCTGGACCCACATACTTCACCTTGCCTGCAAACATCACGTTGTTCATTCTGCAGATGCCGGCATTGTTGTTGCCATTGCCCAGAATGCCGCCCACGTTGATGTTTCCTTCTATATCCAGGTTCACTATAATGTTCTCCAGGATGGTGTTTGCTCCGCTAAGGTTACCGATGAAACCAGCCTGTGCAGCATTGCGTACAGTGCCTTCGACGGTCATGTTCTTGATTGTAGCGCTGCCCACATTGGCGAACATGCCGCCGTCGATGCCATTGGCATCTACACCCAGGTTCAGTGTGTGGCCCTGTCCGTCGATTGTGCCGTTGAAGGGGATGGTGATGCCTATCATCGGGCAGTCGCTTCCCTTGCCTCCCATATTGGCGCTCACATCGCCGGTCAGGATGGCAGAGATGGTGTTGTCACCGTTGTTCACAGCCTTGGCAAATGCACCCAGGGTGCGCTCGTCATTGATTTCGAACACGCCGTCAGCGTTCATCTTCAGCTTTCCACAGTAGTCGCACACCCCATTGACGTAGTCGTGTTCGTCTATTGTAGTGGTTCCTTCGGTGTTGGAATAGGTCACTCCATCGTAGTCAGAGCCGTCGCAGTGCTTGTGCCCGTTGGCATATACCTGTCCGTGAGTGCTGTCGGGCACCGGCATCTTGTCTTTGCCGATGGTCTGGAAGAGTGATATCTTGGTCTGGTCACCGTTGAGCAAGTAGCAGAGAGCACCGCTTTCCACGGCAGAGCGGTCTATTTCTGTTGCTATGACAGCCATCTCCACGCCGTTACCTGACAGTATGGTAGGTGTGCAGGGAACGTAGTAGCAGTTGGTCATGGTCACCTTGCAGTCGGTATGTCGTATGCGCAGGAACAGCGCAGAGTTGCCTGTGTTGATGGTCACATCGCCTATCATTGCACAGTTCTCCATGTCGATGGTCTGTGCGGCAGCCCATCCTACGAATCCTCCAGCATCCTTGCCTGCCTTTACTGTAGCGGCAGAGATGCAGTTGCGCATTGTCAGCCTGTTGCCGGCTTGGCCTATGAATCCTGCACAGTTGCCGTTGTTCGTGTTGGTCTGCGTGACTGTCACCTTCGAGATGACGTTCTCTACGAGTACGGGCTGGTTGGTGATGCTGGCCAGGGGAGCTGTATTGCCTTCGCCCCAAACCTCGCCCTCGAGCACGAGGTTGCGGATGGTAGCGCCATAGATAGAGCCCAGGAGAGAATGTCTGCCGGTTTCTGCACCTATGTGCATAGTGATGGTATGTCCCTGTCCGTCCAGTGTACCGCAGTAGCCATCGGCCAGCCCTTCGTTCTGCTCCACGTCGCAGAACAGGCGCACATTTATATTAGGTGTGCCCGCATTGTGCTTCTTTACGAAATAGTCCCAGCTCTTCTGGCTCTTGATAAGCAGATATCCGTCGGCCTCTTCGGGGCTACCGCAGTAGGAGCACAGCCCATCCACAAAGTCGTGGCTGTCTTGTGTGCTTGTTCCACTCTCGTTGTTGTAGCTCACGCCCTCGTAGTCAGTGCCGTCGCAATGCTTTCTGCCCGAGCAGAACACCTGCTTGTGGGTGCTGTCAAGCGTGGGAGCAGCGTCGCTGTTCAGTGTCTGGTAGAAGCCGATAGAGCTTTGGTCTCCGTTCAGACTATAGCAGAGAGCGCCCGAGGAGAGGCTTTCGCTGCTTGCCATATTGAACCCGCTCATGTTGTTCACCGTGAGTTCCGTGGTCGGGGTCAGGTAACAGTTGGTGGTCGAAGTGTTGCTGCCCATCGTTTTCCATGTGCCGCAACCCATGATGATACAGTTTTCCTGAGTTATCCACACGTGCTCCTGGTTGCTCTTCCACCGCTTGCAGGTACCGTTCATGAGGCATCCTCTCATTATATAAGAGCTTTTGTCCGTGTTGGGACTGCCTATGAAACCGCCCACGCGCTCCGATCCGTTCTCCTGGGAGATGCTTCCCGACATCTCGCAAAAGTTCATCTCGCAGTCGGCCACCATGGTGGAGGTGTTTGTGCTGACGAATGCGCCGGCTCTCCAACCGGCCAGAATCTCTATTCCACCTGTGAAGGCACAGCGGTCGAACTTGAATGAACTCTCGCCCGACATGCTGCTGATGAAGCCGGAGATATCCACCGAAGCGTTGGAGGTGCTCTTTATGTGACCGCTGAAAGTGCAGTCTTTCATGCTGAGCTGCGACTTGTTATATACCACAAAGCCGCTCAGGGGATATCCGCTGGCATTGATGTCGGCGCTCACCTGCACGTTTTCGATGGTGGTGGGGCCGTTTACCTCCACTGCCACAGCGGCAAAGGGCTGTGTGCTTGTCACCTTTCCTGTGACTGTGAAGTTGCGTATCACTGCCCCTTCACCTGTGCTGCTGAAGAGCGCAAACTTGCTCTTGGCGGCCAGTCCGTCCATACTGATTACGTGTCCTTGGCCGTCGAAGGTGCCGGTGAAGGCCGCTGGGAAGGCTTTGTCAACACTGATGTCGGCATCCAGGGTGATGCTGCCATTGGCATACGCATCGGGACTGGAGCAGAACGTTGCCCAGTCTTCTGCCGACTTGATAGCCAGATCGTCGGCCCATGCAGTGCCGAACAATGCCATCAGAACCATTGAGAGGAAATACTTCTTCATCGTTGATGCTTGTTGTTTAGTTAATTGTTTTTGTTTAATGATAATTCTCGGTTTGATGTCACAACGCGCTTGTTGTTTCCCACAAATTTAGTAATAAAAAGGAATAAGTCTGTTACATTTGGATGAAAAATCGTCTTTGGGAACAAATTTGACGTTTTTTCTGGCATCCCGCATGCTTGTTCTTCTGTAAATCCTTAACTTTGTAAGACATCTGTAACAAACCCTTGTATGAATTGCTATTATTTCAAGAGAACAATTGCTGCCTGCTTCTTGCTGGCGGCAAGTGCCGTGTGTGCGCTGGCGCAGCAGTGGCTTACGGCAGGACCATATCTGCAGGAACTCACCAGCGACGGTGTGACGGTGGTCTTCGAGCACGGCATCCCATCCCTGTCATGGATAGAGGTCAGGGAGGCGGGAAGCACTGAGACCACCAATTATTACCAGACCGTAGATGGGCAGATACAGGTGCAGAGGCAGATACTGGACGCCAACTCTGTGGCTCCAGTGCAGAACTTCGCCATCAGAGCCGAGGGGCTGAAGCCTAACACCACTTATCAGTATCGTGTGCGTGGGCGTAAGATAAACAATCTGAATGCCAATGGCGCTACGATGAGCATGGGTGTGGCCGACAACTACAGCTCTGGCTGGAACGACTTCACCACCATCGACCCCAACAGGAGTGAGCATCACCTGTTCATTACAAGCGACATGCACAACCGGCCCGACACGCTGGCTGCCCTGCTGCGGCATCTTGACTATAAGACCATAGACCATTTCTTCTACAATGGAGACATGACCAATTATGTGCAGGTGGGTGCCAACGCCGAAGACCCATACCGTGGCTACATCAACACCAGCGTGGAGCTCTTTGCACGGCACAAGCCTTTTGAGATGGTGCGAGGCAACCACGATACCCGTGGCAACATCTCCCGCCACTTCAAGGACTATTTTCCCCGCAGGAACGGAAAGATATACAGTGCCTCACGCTGGGGTGATCTGGAGGTCATCATGCTGGATAGCGGAGAGGACAAAGTGGATGACCATGCCGAGTACTTCGGGCTGGCTGCCTTCTACAAGTATCGTGAGGAACAGGCCGAATGGCTCAAACAGGTCATCAAGAGCGAGGAGTTCCGCACAGCCAAGTACCGCATCGTCATCTGCCACTTCCCCATTCTGGTGGGCAACAAGCGTAATGACGAGTTCGACGGACAACCCCACCTGAGCAGCCTCATTCTGCCTCTGCTCAAGCAGTGCGACATTGACCTCTACGTCTCTGGCCACTATCATCCTGCCACTTACCAGTATTTCGGGGAGAACTATAACGGTCAGGGCAACAAGTTCGACGAGTACATTGTGGGCGCGCACACCGCTATGCGCATCGACATAGAGGGCGGCAACATCCGCCTCAGAGTGGTAGATCATCAAGGTAACGTGCTTTTGGACAAAGGCGTGAAGGACCCCAAGGCGGACCAGAAGACAGTCTTCATCACCACTAAAGAGTAAGAGAGAACCAAGCCTCCTTCCTGCCTCGCTCCGATGAGGGGAATGAGCGACATCGCAGAGAAGCCCTTGTGCTTCAGCCGGAGGCGCTTCAGCGGGTGGGGAGGAAAACTTAAAAGACAGTAGGAGAAAGTTGCCCGAATCATTCCTCTCCCCTTGAGGAACCGGACAAGAATTCTCCCTTCAACCAAACAAACGATTATGAAAACCAAATATCTCCTGTGGGCATTGCCCTTCATGGCATCCTCTCTGTGCGCCCAGCGTGCGGTGGAGATTGCCGAGGGCTATTACACGATGTCTCCATTTGAGAAGAGTAGCCAGAGCTATGTGTATAGCTATGATACCGATGCTCTGCGTGCACCCTATGGCAACGCTGCCGACTATGACCACCCCTGCGGTCGCAACGGCGAGGTGGCCTACCTCTACTGTGTGCCCACCACCAGTGTGGCTCTCGCCAACAGTGCTTACTATTTCAAGCCATTGGCCAGCGGTGGCTATTCGGTGCAGAGTCTGTCGGGCCAGGCATATTCCTATCTGGGTATGGCAGGCTATGACCGGCATCTGATTATCCACACTCCTATGCCCACCCGCCCCTTCTATACCCGCATGAGCGGTGATGATGGAGGTGCCGGTTGGCCTGCTGACGAACGTGTGGTACAGCCGTTCCGCGATGCAGCTTTGTGTGATTCCATGATAGCAGCAGCCCACAGCCTGTCATCTATGATAGTGCTCACACGGGTGGATTCATCGCGCATCACCCCTGCCATGAGCCTGCGTCGGGCCTTGAGTGATGCCCGTGGGGCAATGGCAGTCTATAGGGTGGGCGACAATCCGGGCGAGGTATCCCCGCTGGTGGCACATGCATTGCAGCAGGCGGTGGATGATGCTCTGGTGATGGTGGAAGACAAGAACACCACCCAGCCTCAGGCCGATGCGATGACAACCACACTGCAAGAGGCCACCGCATCCTATCTGCAGTCGGCTCCATCGGTGCAGACTCCACTGAGTGACGGCTACTATTTCGTGGTCAATGCCTACCGCGCATTCATGGCCAGGCAGAACAAGGAGAAAGTTCTCACAGCCAGCCCTGCCGACGATGGGCGCACGCTCACTTGGGGCGACATCAATGTCAACAGCGGTTCGGTGGCCTTCCATCTCACCGCTGTCAATGGCAATCTCTGTCAGATGAAGAGCTATGACCAGAGTCTGGATATGGGTGAAATGAAGGCGCAGTATGACTCCGAGGGTACTTGGACACTGGCCCGCTCATCGGCTCCAGAAGCATTGATGACCGCTGCCAACCACTCAACAGGCACCAACGGACTCTATGCCAAGAACACCACGGGCAGCATCACCTTCGACCCTCAGGGACATCTCTATTCTGGCTATACGGCATCGTGGTACTTGCGAAGAGCCTATCACCAGCTCACGGTTCCTTCTTCGGGATGGGCTGTGCTGGGCTGCTCCTTCCCCGTAGAACTGCCCGAGGGGGTGGAGGCTTATTCTGTGGTGAGCCGCGAGGGCAATCTCTACTTGCGTCCTTATGCAGCAGCAGTGATACCCGCTTGTACTGCGGTGGTCATACGAGCCGCACGTGGCACCTACACCTTCCCCAGTGTGGCACAAGATGCACCTGCCATCCCCGACAATGTATTGGTGCCGGTATGTGAAGCCCGCAAGGGAATCCAGTCCGGCAGTATGCGCACCTTGAAGGTGAAGAATGGCGTGGCAGGTTTTGCGCGCGTCTCTTCCACCTCGGCCAATGCAGGTTCGGCCTACGTACCTTGCGTGGAGGGTGAACCGGACTTCCTGCCTCTGTCCGACCTGGAAGATGCCATACAGTCGCTTCCCGCCGCACAGCAGAGCACTGGCGATGCCTATGACCTGCAGGGCCGAAAGGCTCCCGCCGACCATCAGAGGGCGGGTGATATATACATTATAAATAATAAGAAGATTCTGAAAAGATGATGAGAACACTATCCATAGCCACTATGGTGGCACTCGCACTCTCCCTGACGGGCAGTACAACCTATGCGCAGGACTGGCTCAAGGCTGGTCCCTATCTGCAGGAACTCTCCTCCGACGGAGTGACTGTAGTCTTTGAAAACAGCATCCCTTCCTTTTCGTGGGTGGAGGTGAGGCTCAAGGGCGGTGCTCCTACGGGCATTCCGTACTACGAGGACCGTGACGGACAGCACCAGATATACAGTGAGGTGCAGGCTCCCAAGGTGGCTGCACCGGTGCAGAACTTCGCCGTGCGGGTGGATGGACTGCGGTCGGATGTGGAGTACGAATACCGCGTGTGCACCCAGCAGGTGATTTCATTTAAGTCATACAGCTGTGTGCGCGGTGAAACCCAGACCGGCGACTGGCACACCTTCCGCACCTCCAGTCCCGATGCCACCGAGCATCACCTGGTGGTGGTGAGCGATATGCACCGCCGTCCCGAGGTGCTGGAGCAGACGCTCAAGGCACTCGACTACCAGAGTGCAGACCGCATCATCTATGCGGGCGATATGATGAACAATATGCAGCTGACGGCCAACACGGTCATGCCTGTTGAGGAGCCTTACGCATCCTTCCTCAATAAGAGCGTGGAGCTGTTTGCCAGCGAGAAGCCTTTCTACATGCTGCGCGGCGAGAGCGAAACACGTGGCGACATCTCACGACACTTCCGCGACTACTTCCCCACCCGGTCGGGCCGGCTGTACAATGCCTATCGCTGGGGCGATCTGATGGTGGTGATGCTCGATGGAGGCGAGTCGAAGGCCGACGGCAGCCATACGGCACGTGTCACCAATCTGGGCATGTTTGACCAGTACAGAGAGCAGGAGGCGCGCTGGCTGGAGGCTTTGATAAAGACCGAAGAGTACCAGACGGCCAAGTACCGCATCGTCTTCAGCCACTTCCCAGTGACCAACGAGTCCCTTGATGATGCCGAAGCCGGTGCAGCACATTTCGCTCAGGTGATGCTCCCGGTGCTCAACCGCGGCAATGTGGATTTGCTTGTGGCTGGCCATCGCCATCCTGAGAGCCATACCATGATAGCCAAGGGCAGCCGGGGCAATGAATTCCCCGTGCTGGTGCAGGGCTACAACTTTGGTGCCCGAGTGGATATCGTGGATGGAAACATCTCGGTGAAGACGGCAGGCGAGGGTGTCAAGACGAAAGTGAAGAAGTTGAAGCGCTGACCTCGTAGCAGACTGCTTCCGAAAGCGCAGAGCAGTGCATGTGCCAATGCAGCGCGCTCCGATGGCCGATGCACCGCATTGCGTTGGCCATTGCAGCGCGCTGCGTTTTTCTGCCCGCATTGTTGCCCTGCTCCTTCCTTTCCTCTTCGGCAGGGGCAGGGGAGTGCTTCTTCGTGTCTTTCGGTACTCTCACGGAAAGCCGGGAGGCGGCAGGACTGCTGTCTCAAGTGAACTGGGGGCATCAAGGCAGAAAAGTGCCCCGGAAAAGTATCCAATGATACTTTGCAATGTATCCAAGGATAAATCGCCAAGTATCCAGTATTACTTTGCCAAGTAACCTTGCTTCATCTTTTCTTGCATCCAGCCCCTGTCTTTTCCAGAGCCCGTCAGACCAGTTTTCTCTTTACAGACAGAAACGGTAGTCAGTATGGTGAAAAGCCGTACTGAATCTGTAGTCACTTGTGTGGCCATCGTGCTGCTTGCGTTGACGCTCCCGTCTGTGATGGGCGGTGCTGGTGGGCGGATGGGCTAATCCTCGCAGTCGGGGATGAGCCTGAAGATGAGTTCGGGCTCGAAGCCATGCGAGTAGGCATGCCGCAGGAGTTTCTGCCGCAGCGTGTAGGAGTCGGCCTCGTGCAGCGACTTGGCCTTGCGCGCTATGACATCGGCGAGCACTTGTTCGTACTCCTGCTGGTCTATCGAGTTGAGCCCTTGCTCTATGTCGTCCCCGTCCAGCCCCAACATGCGCAGCGCCTGCCGTATCTTGATGCGCCCCCAATGGTTGTAGCGCATCTTGTCGGCGCAGTAGGCGCGGCAGAAGCGGCTGTCATCGATGAACTTCTCGGCCTGCAGGCGCTGGATGATGTGCTCGCTCTGTGCGGTGTCCATACCCCATGCGGCCAGTTTGGTGAGTATCTGTCCTGTACATTTCTCCGAACTGCTGCACAGTGCGGCAGCCTTTGCCAGAGCCTGTTCTTCGGTGAGTTCCTTCATGGTCGTGTGGCTTTGACGAAACGGTAATTGTCGTAGAAGTCCTTTCGGGCCTCTATGCCGGTGAACCCGAAGCCTTCGAGCAGCTGGCACGTTTCCCTGTGGAACTCCCTGTTGATTTCGAACCACAGTTTGCCTTGACTGCCCAGATGCTCCCAGGCATACTGCCCGATGGCACGGTAGAAGAGCAAGGGGTCGCTGTCGGGAACGAATAGAGCCGTGTGCGGTTCGTGCTCCAGCACCGTAGGCTCCATGTCTCCGGCCTCCATGTGGCGTATATAGGGCGGGTTGCTCACGATGATATCCCACTGCAGATTACTGCTGGCGGGGTGCAGGATATCCTCTTGCAGAAACTCCACGTCAGCCTGCAGTTCCCGGGCATTGCCCCTTGCTATCCGCAGCGCATCAGGCGAGATGTCCATGGCAGTCACCTGCAGCCCTTCCAGCGCCAGGCTGACGGCTATGCTGCCCGAGCCTGTGCCTATGTCCAGTGCACTCTGTCCGGGCAGTGCCTCCTGCAGGATGAGGCTTACCAGTTCGGCTGTCTCGGGTCGCGGAATGAGCACCCCCGGCTCCACATGGAAGGTGCGTCCGAGGAATTCACACGCTCCCAGCACATACTGCACGGGTTCGCCCATGACGATGCGCTCGGTAATATTGTCGAGTATGCCGAGGTCGTGTGCCGATAATTCCCTATCTTTGCCCAGCAGAACCTGCGTGGTGGTGAGGCCGAAGCGCTGCTCCATGACGAGCATATAGATGGCCCTGCCCTCGCGGGAGCCGTAGCGGGCGGTGAGTCGTTGTAGATGGTTCATGCGGCAAATGTAATAAAAAAGCGTGAGATGACACTTCAGGAACAGGATATAATGTATATGCGGCGGTGCATTCAGTTGGCTCGCTGCGGCAGTGAAGGTGCAGCCCCCAACCCCATGGTGGGCGCTGTGGTGGTGTGTGAGGGACGTATCATAGGCGAAGGCTACCACAGGCGTTGTGGCGGACCGCATGCTGAGGTGAACGCCATCAGCAGTGTGCGCGAGCCGGACAAACTGCCCCACAGCACCATCTACGTCAGTCTGGAACCCTGTGCACACTATGGAAAGACTCCACCCTGTGCCGACCTCATCATCGAGAAGCGCATCCCCCGCGTGGTGGTGGGATGCATGGACCCCTTTGCCAAGGTGAATGGGTTGGGCATAAAGAAGTTGCGCGATGCCGGTGCAGAAGTCTGCGTGGGCGTGCTCGAGCAGGAGTGCATTCATCTCAACCGCCGCTTTATGACCTTCCATCGCCATCAACGCCCCTGGATAACGCTCAAGTGGGCGCAGAGTGCCGATGGGTATATCGACAGGAAGCGCACACCGCAGGAGCCTGCAACCTGCTTCTCCACCCCCTATACACAGGTGCTGGTGCACAGGTTGAGGGCACAGAATATGGCTATCATGGTGGGTACCGACACGGTGCTGTGCGATAACCCCACCCTGACAAACCGCCTCTGGCCGGGTGGCAACCCGCTGCGAGTGGCCATCGACCGCCATGGACGCATCCCCGCAGATGTGCATCTGCTGGATGGAAGCGTGCCAACACAAGTGTATCACAATGAGACGTTTGCCGAGATAGTGGCTGATCTGCATCAGCGCGGAGTGCAGTCGCTCCTGGTGGAGGGCGGTAGCCGTCTGCTGCAAAGCTTCATCGACGAGGGACTCTGGGACGAAGCACGTGTGGAGGAGGCTCCTTGCCTGCTTGCAGAGGGAGTAAAGGCACCTGTCCTGAGCGGAATGAGGCTGATGGAGCGGCAGCAAGTAGATGGCCGCTGGATATCGTCCTATGAGCGGGCAGGGCAGTAAAAAGGGCCAAATAGGTGCTCCCTGTCAAGCACTTTTCCTAATTTTACTTAATTAGAGAGGAGAATGTGTCCCTAAGTCAAATATTAAGCGTATTTTTGTACACTCAATAAAATAAAGTACAAATGCGCGCCTTGAGTGCGCACGGATTTTGCATAATGAACAAGAAGACCATACTACTGCTGGCTATGCTATGCGGGTTGCTTGCATCGTGCTTCAAGGATGATGAGGTGACCCTGGATAATTATTGTTACATCAAGAACGTATCCCTGGGCAACATCAAGCGCTGGAAGTGGACTACCGATAGTCTGGGAAAACCCGTCAGACAGGTCACCACCTATTCGGGAAAATCGTTCCAGATGACCATCGACCAGCGTACGGAGACCATCGAAAACCGCGATTCGCTGCTCTTTAATACCGACCTGAGTGCACTGCTGGTGACCATCGGCTTCGATGGAGCCACTGTGGTGTATCGTGCGGCCGATGATTCCACAGCCGAGTGGCAGGCCTACAACAGCAAGGACAGTATGGACCTGCGCAAGCCGGTGCATCTCATGGTGGTGGCCAATGACGGGTCGAGTACACGTCGCTATACGATGAAGGTGAATGTGCACCAGCAGGAGGGCGATTCGCTCTACTGGAACCGCACCGACAGCGCGGTGGTGGCACTCGAGAATATGAGCGATCCTCGTGCTGTGGTACAGGCTGGCAAGCTGTGCGTGCTGGGGCATGTGGGCGAGAATGTGTGCGTGGCATTGCGCAGCACAACCGTCAAGGAGGGCCAGTGGGAGCAGAAGGTGACCGACCTTCCTCAGACTGCCCTGGTGGAGACAGTCTGCCAGATGGGTGGAAACATCTATGTGGGAACCGCAGATGGCGACCTCTACCGTTCGGCTGATGCACAGAGCTGGAGCCGCGTGGGCTCTATGGGACAGAATGTGCGGCTGGCTGGTGCCGGCAAGTCATTCCTCTATGCACTGGCAGGACAGAACTTGATGCGCTCCGGCGACGGACTGATATGGGAGCAGGAGACCATCGACGAGGATGCTTCTTACCTGCCTGACACCTGCCTGAACCTGATAGCCTTTGACGAGGATGATGGCGACAGCCGTGTGGTGATGGTGGGCTACCGCTCGCAGGAGAACGATACAACGGCCATGGTATGGAACAAAACCTGGTCGGCGAGGGAGAAGGAAGACCGCGTGGAGTGGATCTTCTTCAATCACACAGTGGAGAACAAGTGGTTGTGCCCGCGCCTGAAGAGCCTCAATGTGATGCCCTACGACGGCAAGTGCCTTGCCTTCGGCGGCGCTTCTGACTACGAAGGAGGCAAGTACAAGGCATTAGGCGCCATGTTCTTCAGCCGCGACTGCGGCATCACCTGGAAGCCTGATTACGAACTTCATCTTCCCAAGGCACTGCTTGGAGTCAGCGGACCCATCGCCAGTGCAGTGGATAGCGATAAGTACATCTGGATAATAGCCAATCGCGAGGTATGGCGTGGACGTCTCAACAGGCTCGGCTTCTTGCGGCAGTAATCCTGCTTGGCCTGCTCTCCACACTTGGCCTGCACGCGCAGGACAATGACGAACTGGAGTACAGGATGGAGCTGGGCGGAGGTGCAGGAGCATGCTTCTATCTGGGAGATGCCAACAAGACTCCGTTTGCCGGCCTCAGTGGGATGGGCGGTGTGATAGTGCGCCGCATCTTCAACCCCCGCATGTGTGTCAAGGGCAACCTGGCCATGGGACACATCAGAGGCAACTCCAATGGCTATTTCATCCCTACCGACCCCGACAGCGGAACTCCAGAGGGAGGCATCCCATGCGAGGTGTCGTTCTCGAGAGGAGTGATAGACCTGGGAGCGCAGTTTGAGATGAACTTCTGGGGCTACGGCATGAGCGGGGGTTACAAGGGGCATAGCCGCATCACCCCCTATGCGCTGCTGGGAGCAGGCATAACCATCGGAATGGGCGGAGGAGGCAGCACCTGTGGTGCTCTTAACCTGCCTGTGGGAGTGGGAGTGAAGTATAAGATGAGGCCAAGACTGAACATAGGGCTTGAGTGGACCATGAGGTTCAGCACCAGTGATAATCTTGACGACCCTGGGGGCAACACGAAACTGTCACATCCCTACGGCGTCAAGAGCGTGGGACTGAAGAACAAGGATTGTTACAGTTTCACCATGGTGTATGTGACCTACGACATTTCGCCCAAGTACAGAAAGTGTAACAACGAATAGAACAAAGTATGGAAAATCATATAGAACTGGACATGAGCCGCATACCAGAGTCGATAGCCATCATCATGGACGGCAATGGAAGATGGGCCAAGGAGAAAGGCTTGCCAAGGTCAGCCGGGCATGTGGAGGGCGTGGAGACCGTCAACCGCATCACCACAGAGTGTGCAAGGCTGGGAGTCAAGTTTCTGACCCTTTACACTTTCTCCACTGAGAACTGGAGCCGACCCGAGAGCGAGGTGGCTTCATTGATGAACCTTGTGGCTACGAAGCTGGAAGACGAGATATTCATGAAGAATAACATCCGCTTCCGCATGATAGGAGATATGGACAGACTGCCCCAGAACGTGAGGCAGAGACTGCACGAGTGCACCGAGCGGACAGCTAAGAACGACCGCATGACAGTGGTGACAGCACTCAACTACAGCAGCCGCTGGGAGCTCACCAAGGCAATGAAGGAGGCTGCTGCAGAGGTTGCTGCGAGCCGTCTCAGGCAGGAGGATATCAGTGAGGAGTGGGTTTCCAGACACCTGGAGACCAATTTCATGACCGACCCCGACTTGCTCATCCGTACCGGAGGCGAAGTTCGCATAAGCAACTATCTGCTCTGGCAGTGTGCCTACAGCGAACTCTACTTCTGTGACACATACTGGCCCGACTTCAGCAATGAAGACTTGCACAGGGCTATCGCCGACTATCAGCACAGGCAGCGACGGTTTGGAAAGACCGGCGAACAGGTAAAGGAAGAAGGTATTTGAACTCTCAACATACGAACTCAGTGAAAAGGATACACCTTATTATATATATATGGTTGGCCTTGTCGGCACTCGTCGGCGCACAGGTGAAACGAGTGATAAACCCTACCATTGACTACAGCAGGTCGCCACAGCGCTATTACATCGGTGGCATCACCGTGAGCGGTGTGGACAACTATGACGAATACTTGCTGGTGGGACTCAGCGGACTCTCTGTGGGCCAGGCTATTGACATTCCTGGAGAAGAAATCTCAATGGCTGTGAAGAGGTACTGGAAGAATGGTCTCTTCAGCAATGTGGCCATCAGCGTAGATAGCCTCGTGGCTGATTCTGCCTATCTGCACATCGAACTGACCAAGCGTCCGCGCATCTCGCAAATCAACTATATCGGCATCAAGAAGAGTGAGCGTGAAGACCTGGAGCAGCGTATCGGACTGGTGAAGGACAATCAGGTGACGCCCAACATGATAGACCGTGCCAAGATTCTGGGTGCCAGGTATTATGAGGACAAGGGCTACAAGAATGCTGTGATAAACATCACCCAGCGTGAGGATGCCGGTGCACCCGACAAGGTCATACTGGATATCGATGTGGAGAAGAAGGATAAGGTGAAGATTCATCATATCTACATCAGCGGAAACGACAACCTGACAGAGAAGAAGATAAAGGGTGGTCTCATCAAGAAAGGCGTGCTCAAGAAGGTGCACGAGAAGAAGAACATCGGCAGCTGGTTCCGTAGCAAGAAGTTCATAGAGAGCAAGTACAAGGAAGCCAAGGAGAATCTGGTGAACAAATATGCCGAACTGGGTTATCGTGATGCGGTCATCGTGACGGACAGCGTAGTGCCTTTCGGCGAGAACGATGTGGATATCCATCTCGAAGTAGAGGAGGGACAGAAGTACTATGTGCGCAACATCGAATGGGTGGGCAACACTCTCTATCCCACTGATGTGCTGAGCGCCATCCTCAACATGAAGAAGGGAGACGTGTATAATCAGAAGAAACTCAACGAGAGAATATCGACTGATGACGATGCCGTGGGCAACCTCTACTATAACAACGGTTATGTGTTCTACCACCTTGACCCGGTGGAGGTGAACATCGTGGGTGACTCTGTGGATCTGGAGATGCGTATCTTCGAGGGAACACAGGCACATATCAGCCGTGTGAAGATATCTGGCAACGACCGCGTATATGAGAATGTGGTGCGTCGTGAGTTGCGTAACAAGCCTGGTGACCTCTTCTCAAAGGCAGCCCTGGAGCGCTCCTACCGAGAGATAGCCTCGCTGGGACACTTTGATGCAGAGCATATCGACTATGACATCAAGCAGGACCAGGCCAACGGTACAGTGGATCTGTCGTGGGGATTGACACCAAAGAGCAACGACCAGGTGGAGTTCTCACTGGGTTACGGACAGACTGGCGTGATAGGAAAGATTGGTTTGAAGTTCAGTAACTTCTGCATGGCCAATCTGTTCAAGAAGAATGGCATCCGCCGAGGAATTCTCCCACAAGGTAATGGTGAGACGTTCAGTATCAGCGGTCAGACCAATGGACGCTACTATCAGGCCTATAGCGTGAGCTACATGAACCCATGGTTTGGCGGCAAACGTCCCAATACACTGAGCGTGAGTGCATTCTTCAGTAAGCAGACCGACGTGAGTGACAACTACTACAACTCGGCTGCATACAACAGCTATTATAACAGTTATCTCTATGGCTACGGCAACAATGGCTATAACTACTATGAGAACTATTACGACCCAGACAAGTTCGTGAAGATCTTTGGCGTGAGTGTGGGATGGGGTAAGCGCCTCCGCTGGCCCGATGACTACTTCACACTGAGCGCCGATTTGGGCTATACCCGATACATGCTTAAGGATTGGAGATACTTCCTGATAGCCAACGGTAACTGTAACAACATCAGTCTGAACCTCAATTTGAGCCGTAACAGTACCGACAATCAGATTTATCCCCGTAAGGGCTCTGATGTGTCATTCACAGTGTCGCTCACTCCTCCCTTCAGTTTGTTTGACAAGAAGGACTATGCCCACCTGGCTACCAATCCCGGCGCAAGCAACTATGCCAACCAGCTTCAGGACAAGTATCGCTGGATTGAATACCACAAGTGGAAGTTCAAGAGCCGCACCTACACCGCACTCTCGGGCGGTAACAAGTGCTTTGTGCTGATGACCCGTGTGGAGTTTGGTGTGCTGGGAGCCTACAACAAGCACAAGAAGTCACCCTTCGAGACCTTCTATGTGGGCGGTGACGGTACCAGCGGATACACCAGCACCTATGCTACTGAGACCATCGGACTGCGTGGATATGACAACGGTTCGCTCACTCCCAACGGTTACAATGGCTATGCCTATGACCGTTTCACTGTGGAGGTGCGCTATCCCTTTATGCTGAACAACAGCACCAACATCTATGGACTGGTGTTTGCAGAAGGTGGAAATGCCTGGAACAATGTGAAGAAGTTCAATCCCTTCGATATGAAGCGCTCTGTGGGTGCCGGCGTGAGAATCTTCCTGCCTATGGTTGGCTTGCTCGGTATAGACTGGGCCTATGGCTTCGATGATGTATTCGGACGCAAAACCTATAGCGGTAGCCACTTCCACTTCATCCTTGGACAGGAATTCTGATACACATTATATATATGTAAGGAGAACGCAGAGAGTTTAACATAAATGCAGAACAATATGAAAAGAGTATGGATGGCACTGATGGCTGTGATAGTTGCAGCTACAGTGAATGCGCAGAAGTTCGCTCTGGTTGATATGGACTATATTCTCAAGAATATTCCTGCTTATGAGCGCGCAAACGAGCAACTCAACCAGGTGAGCAAGAAGTGGCAGGCCGAGGTGGATGCCTTGACCTCTGAGGCTCAGACACTCTATAAGAACTATCAGTCTGAAGCAGTCTTCCTCAGTGAGGAGCAGAAGACCAAGCGAGAAGAGGCTGTAGTGGCCAAGGAGAAGGAAGCAGCCGAACTGAAAAGAAAGTATTTCGGTCCGGAAGGCGAACTCTACAAGAAGCGCGAGAGCCTGATGACGCCCATTCAGGATGAGATTTACAATGCTGTCAAGGACATCTCTGAGCAGAAGGGCTACAGTCTGATACTGGACAGAGCCAGCGACGCAGGCATCATCTTTGCCAGTCCCAAGGTGGATATCAGCAATGAGGTGCTCACCAAACTGGGTTATAACTGATGATATAAACTTAAACAAATAATACAACAACTACAATGAAGAAGTTTCTCGTAGCCATCCTGATGATGGCACCCCTGGCTTTGAACGCTCAGAAGTTCGCACATTTCAATAGTGCAGACATTATTCCCAACATGAAGGAATATACTACAGCGCAGACTGAAATCCAGAACATGGCCAAGCAGTTTGACGATGACCTGAAGCTGATGCAGGATGAACTGCAGAAGAAGACCGAGGAGTATCAGAAGGAGCAGGCCAATCTGCTGGAGAACGTACGTACTCGCCGCGAGCAGGAGCTCAACGATCTGTACCAGCGCATGCAGCAGTCTTACCAGGACAACCAGCAGTCACTCCAGAAGGCACAGCAGGACAAGATGGGTGCCATCCAGCAGCAGGTGCTCGATGCTGTGAAGAAGATCGGCGAGGCTGGCGGCTATGTGTATGTCATCGACACAAATGCAGGCGCCATTCCATTCGTCAACACAACACTCAGCACTGATATCACAGCAGAAATCAAGAAGAGTCTGGGTGTGCAGTAATCAGTCACAACCCCTTAAATGAAGATGCTTATGAAACGACTATTCACCGTACTCATGCTCGTTCTGCCCCTGTCGCTACAGGCACAGATGCAGTTCGGCTACATGAGTTACAAGACTGTCATGGCAGAGATGCCAGAGTACGCACAGGCCAAGCAAAGCATGGCAGAGCTGAAGGCCAAGTATGATGCTGAGGCAACACGCGGGGAAGAGGAGTTTCAGAAGAAATTCGTTGATTTCCTGCAAGGGCAAAAGGACTTTCCCCAAACCATCATGCAGAAGAGGCAGGCCGAACTGCAGTCGCTGATGGAGAATGGAATAGCCTTCAGGATGAAGTCGCAGCAGACACTGGAACAGGCCGAAAAGGACTTGATGGAGGAAGTGAAGAAGAAACTCAACAACATCATCCTCGAGGTGGGAGTTGAGTATGGGTATGCGTTCGTTCTCAATACCGATGACGATGCCTGCCCATTCATCAACCCTGTGATAGGTGTCAATGTGACCGACCTGGTACGCTGGAAGCTGGGACTCTTGGCCGAACCTCCTGTTGGGGCCAATCCTGTGGTGCAGCCGCAGGAAGGCCAACAGGCTCCGGCAGGAGCGCCTGCAGGCCAACCCATGCAGCAACCGGCCGAGCAGCAGGTTCAGCAGCAGGCTCAGCCAGTGCAGCAACCTGTGCAACAAGAACAGCATCCCGCACAACAGGAACAGCAACCCGTGCAGGAACAAGTGCAACCCTAAATTGACAGACATGGCCTCACAGGCACAGTCTTTAGGCATGAAAGGGCCCATAGGAGTTTTTGACTCTGGCTATGGAGGCCTTACTATACTGCGGCAGATAAGGAATTTGATGCCGCAGTATGATTATGTGTATCTGGGTGACAATGCCCGTGCGCCTTATGGCACCAGGTCTTTCGAACTCGTGTATGAGTTTACCTTGCAGGCAGTGAAGCATCTCTTTGCCCAAGGTTGCCCGCTTGTCATATTGGGTTGCAACACGGCTTCGGCCAAGGCATTGCGTACTATCCAGCAGAAGGATTTGCCTGAGTTGGATGCTGCACGCAGGGTGCTCGGTGTCATCAGGCCTACTGCCGAGAGCGTGGGAGCACTCACCCAGAGCCGTCATGTGGGTGTTGTGGCTACTCCGGGAACCATCAAAAGCCATACCTATGAGCTCGAGATAGCCAAACTCTATCCCGATGTGGTGGTGACAGGAGAAGCCTGCCCGATGTGGGTTCCTCTGGTGGAGAACTACGAGTACGATGGTCCGGGAGCAGACTATTTCGTCAAGAAGAGTCTGGATCACCTGATGTCCCGCGATCCGCAGATTGATTGCCTCATATTGGGATGCACCCATTATCCGCTCCTCATGGATAAGATAAAGAAGTATATCCCCAGTGGAGTGCGCATCATGCCGCAGGGAGATTACGTGGCCTCCAGCCTCAAGTGCTACCTCGAGCGGCATCCCGAGATGCAGGAAAGGCTCTCTCAGGGTGGTAAGATTCTGTATCATACCACCGAGCAGGCCGATGTGTTCCAGCTCTCGGCAAGTGTCTTCATGGGACAGGAAGTGACAGCCGAACGCGTGCTGCTGCAATAAAACAACGTCATCACCATGTGCGTCGTCGGTCGTAGAATGATGTGGAGCCTCTTGCTTCTCCCTTTGTGTCTCATCGCATGTGACCATAAGGAGAAGCCCATCGTGCTTCCTCATTCAAAGGGACTGCCCAGCGAAGTGCTTTTGGTTACGGATGATGCAGTGGGGCTGAGTGATGTGATGGACTCGCTGAATGCACTCACCCAGCAGTGTCTGCCTGAGATAATGCAGCCCGAAACTATGTTCCGCGTGCTGAGGGTCTCGCAGCGCAACTATACCCAGCGGTATATCACCATGCACACAAAACTCTTCGTCAATATCGACAAGAGCCTTTCTGCTCCCATGATGGGGATTTCGAGGGATGTGGAAGCCACTCCGCAGACCGAAGTGACCGTCTCGGCACCCAGTCTGAACGAACTTCGCCTGTTCCTCTCACGCCATCAGCAGCAGGTGACAGATGCACTGCTCGACGGACAACTGCTGGTCAGGATGACTGATTTGCGCAAGCATCACAACGCCCATGTGGCCAATGAAGTGCGCCAGCATATGGGTTACTCCATCTGCGTACCCAAGAATGTGTGTGCTGTCAAGAAGGGGAAACACTTCCTGTGGGCTGGTTCCAACCTCCAGGAACGTGATTTGAACATCGTCCTCTATGAGTTCCCTTGGGATGGCAAGCCGATGGATAATGCCGAACAGCTGGTCTCCAAACGCGATTCAGTGATGAAGTGCAACATCCCAGGTGAGAAGGAAGGGCAGTGGATGCAGACTTCACGGGTGGATGGAAATGCCTTGGTGATGTGTCGCAGAAGGAACTTACAGGGTCGTGAATTCGTGGAGATGCGTGGTATGTGGGATGTGAGAAAGGCTCCAATAGGCGGACCGTTCGTATCAACCTTCACTGTCGATACCGCCCGGCAAACCGTACTGGCAGCCGAAGGGTTCGTCTATTCGCCATCTACCGAGAAGCGGGATTTGCTGCGGCTGCTTGAAGCGTCGCTGCTAACAATAAGAAAACAAAGATGAAACATATATATATAATGATAAGCGCACTGTGCGGCATGATGCTTTTCCCTGCCTCACAGAGTTTTGCTCAGGCAAGGTTTGAACCCGATGCAGAGATTCAGAAGGTGGGTGATGTGGCTTTCCAGTCGCCCAAGAGGATTGTGCTTGGCTTCCGCAACAGAGGCAACAAGCCGCTCCGCCTTCTCAAGGTGCATCCCTCATGCGGCTGTATCGACGTGAAATACCCCACAGAGGCCATTCCCGCCGATGCTCATGCCGAGATTGTGCTCACTTTCACAGCCGATCAGTTGGGCTCTTTCTACAAGGATGTAGAGATTCTCACCGATGCTTCAGACCAGCCCGTGTATATGGCCATACAGGGAAATGTGGTGACGGAAGTCGCTGACTTCGGTGATGAATTCCCCATCGACCTGGGCAACGTGCGCCTGCAGAGCAACTATGTGGAGTTTGACGATGTCAACAAGGGCGACAATCCCACCGTGGAGATTGCCGTGGCCAACCTGGAGCGCACTGCTTATCGCCCCATCCTCATGCACTTGCCTCCCTATCTCACTGCCGAGTCTGTTCCCGCTGATATACCTGGCGGCAGAACCGGAGTGATAAGGCTCACGCTCAACAGCAGGAAGCTCCCGCAGATGGGACTCAATCAGACCAGCGTCTATCTGGCCCGCTACGTGGGCGACAAGGTGAGCGAAACCAACGAGATATTTGTCAATGCCGTCCTCTTGCCCGACTTCTCGCGCCTGACAGAGCAGCAGAAGAACAATCCCCCCGAACTTCAGATAGAGACCAATGAGATTGACTTGGGACAGATGGGCATGAAGGAGAAACTGTCGCAGACCATTGTGCTCCGCAACGTGGGCAAATCCCCCTTGCGCTTCAGGCAGGTGCAGGTGTTCAGCAAGGCTGTCTCTGTGAGTCTGGGCAACAGAATCCTGAAGCCGGGAAAGAGCACCAAACTCAAGGTGACAGTGTTGGCCCGCTATCTCAAGAAGGCCAAGAGCCGTCCGCGTGTGCTGCTCATCACCGACGACCCCAAGCATTCCAAGGAAGTGATAAACATTAAAGTTCAGCCCTGAGGCTACATTAAATAATAAGGAGGAAAGTAATGGAACATCCAGAGAACAGTTCAGAGTTTGCCGGACTGACCGTCAACAAAGGCATTGGCCCTGTGTCTATTGTCAATCCTTATCTCAAGAAAGGACGGTTCGCACGGCGCAAGTTGACCGCAGCCGATTATGTGGAAGGTATCCTGAAGGGAAATGTGACGATATTGGGACAGGCTGTCACACTGGTTGAGAGCACAGTGCCCGAGCACCAGGCTATAGCCCAGGAGGTGATAGAGAAGTGTCTGCCTTATTCTGGCAACAGTGTGCGAGTGGGCATCAGCGGTGTTCCTGGTGCAGGCAAGAGCACCAGCATCGACGAGTTTGGCATACATGTATTGAAGGAGAAAGGCGGCAAACTGGCCGTTCTGGCCATTGACCCCAGCAGCGAACGCTCCAAGGGAAGCATCCTGGGCGATAAGACCCGTATGGAGAAGCTCTCTGTACATCCCGATTCATTCATCCGTCCCAGCCCCTCGGCTGGCAGTCTGGGTGGTGTTGCACGCAAGACTCGTGAGACTATCATCCTGTGTGAGGCAGCCGGTTTTGACAAGATCTTCGTGGAGACCGTAGGCGTGGGACAGAGCGAGACAGCCTGTCACTCCATGGTCGATTTCTTCTTGCTTATCCAGTTGGCGGGTACTGGTGACGAACTTCAAGGCATCAAGCGCGGTATCATGGAGATGGCCGACGGCATTGTCATCAACAAGTGTGATGGTGACAACGTGGAAAGATGCCAGCTGGCAGCCACCCAGTTCCGCAATGCCTTACATCTCTTCCCTATGCCCGAAAGCGGTTGGACGCCGCAGGTACTCACCTACAGCGGCTTCTACGCCTATGGTATCAAGGAAGTGTGGGATATGATATATCAGTACATCGACTTTGTGAAGGCCAATGGCTACTTCGATCATCGCCGTGCCGAACAGGCCAAGTACTGGATGTATGAAACCATCAACGAGCATCTGCACAACAGTTTCTACCAGAACAAGACCATTGCAGATATGATTCCCGGAGTGGAAGCAAACGTCCTGAATGGGCAATGCACGTCATTTGTTGCCGCCAAGCAACTGGTCGATGCGTACTTTGCACTCCTCCATTAACCACTTAGGAGTGCTGGTGGCACCGCATATGCCGATGCTCTGGCACTCCTTCAGCCATTCGGGGGAAATCTCCTGGGCTGAGTCGATAAGATAAGAGCGCGGGTTGGCCTGAAGGCATTGTTCAAACAAGGCACGCCCGTTGCTGCTTTTCTTGCCCGACACAAACAGCACTGCATCATGCCTTGCCGCAAACTCGCGGATGTGTGGCATGCGGTTGGCCACCTGCCTGCAGATGGTGTCGTAGGAGATGAAGGTGGCATCCGGGGATATATGCTCCTTGATGTATTCCACTATCTCACGGAATTCGTCAAGCGGTTTGGTGGTCTGTGAATACAGGCAGATATCGCGGCTGAAGTCGAGTGCTTCCACGTCGGCAAGCGTCTCCACCACTATTGCTTTCCCCTCTGTCTGGCCCACCAGACCCAGCACTTCGGCATGTCCGTTCTTGCCGAAGATGACTATCTGCTTCTTATGCCCGCTGTCGGCATTGTATTCCTCCTTGATGCGCTTCTGCAGGTGTAGCACCACGGGGCAGGTGGCATCAATGATTTCTATGTGGTTCTTTTCGGCTGTCAGATAGGTCGATGGCGGTTCGCCGTGTGCACGCAGCAGCACCTTGGAGTGATCTATCGACTGCAGCTTCTGGTGGTCTATCGTCTCCAGACCCATTCGCTGCAGGCGGTCACACTCCCTGCCGTTGTGCACAATGTCGCCCAGGCAGAAGAGGTGTCCCTCTTTGCCCAGCTCCTCTTCAGCCTTCCCGATGGCGCGTGTTACGCCAAAGCAGAAGCCCGAACCGCCGTCTATCTCTATCCTCATTCCTCTGCGGTCCTTTTCTTGTATTCCTCCATGAGCCAGTTCTCCTGCTCGGGGATGGTCATGTGTGTGTTGTCCAGCACGATGGCATCTTCTGCCTGCCTCAGCGGACTGATCTCGCGTGTGGAGTCGATGTGGTCTCTCTCCTTCACGTTCTCCAGTATCTCCTCGTAGTTGCACTTCTCCCCCTTGGCAGTCAGTTCGTCGTAGCGCCTCTGGGCACGCACTTCGGCGCTGGCTGTGACGAATATCTTCAGTTCAGCATGTGGGAATACCACCGTGCCGATGTCTCTTCCGTCCATCACCACACCTTTCTCCTTTCCCATCTCGCGCTGCATCTCCACCATCGCCGAGCGCACAAAGGGCAGCGCGGCTATCAGGCTCACGTGGCGGGAAACCTCCATGGTGCGAATCTCCCTCTCCACACATTCGCCGTTGAGATATGTGTCGGGCCGCTGTGTTTCGGGATTGAGACGAAGCGAGATGTGTATATTGCCCATCTCCTCTTGCAGTTTCGCAGCATCCACCTGCCCGTTGGCAATGAGGTTGTGACGCATGGCAAACAGGGTGACAGCCCTGTACATCGCGCCTGTATCTATATATACATATCCGATTCTGCGTGCCAAGTCTTTGGCCATAGTGCTTTTTCCACACGACGAATGACCGTCGATGGCTATCGTAATCTTCTTCATGACTTCAGTCCTTTAGAAAGTTGTATGCAATGTTGAACGACAGTGTGGGTGCTCCCACATGATATTTTGCGTAGCCCAGTCCTGCGCTGAACTTCTTCAGCTGCACTCCTGCTCCGAACGAGAGGCCGGCTGCGTGCGATGATCCGGCAGCCTTCATCTCATAGGCACGCCTGAAGTTGTAGGCTGCCAATACGTAGAGGAACTTGGCGGGCTTGACATCCACGCCCAGGTTGAAGTGGTTGGTCAGCACACGTCCGCCGCTTATCTTGTCGGCTGTGGAGTAGAAGTACTTCTTGTTCCAGCGTGTGAGGTCGATGAGAGTCACCGAGATACTGATGGGCGCATGGCCCAGTTCCTTGGTGAAACCCACTTCCAGGTCAAAGGGCAGCCGCTCGTGGTGGTCGCCGAAGGCTTTCACCTGTCCGCCGATGTTCCTTGCCGCTGCCGACAGAGAGAACTCCTGGTCGGGCAGGAAGTAGTTGACACCCAAATCCACGGCCAGTGCGCAGGAGGTGAAATCCCCATAATGCGAGTAGATGACCTTTCCTGTGGCACCTCCCGACCAGTTGTCGCTCAGCAGATAGGCGTATGTTCCGCTCACGCAGATGTCCTGAGCGTGCATCTTGCCTATCACTTCTCCCGACGGGAGCGTCTCGTTCATTGAGCCGTAGCCCACAAACTGTGAACTCACACCCCATGTTCCTCTCTCGCCGACTGCCTGTGCATAGGCTACGCTTCCCGCTTTTGAGCCTTTCATATAAGTAAGGAAGTTGAAGCCTACCGTCTTGCTACTCACGCTGGAGAGCAATGAGGGATTCTGGGTGACCAGTGTGATGTCGTCCTCGATGACCGAGATGTTGTGCCCGCCCAGTCCTGTGACGTGGGCCGAATAGGGCAGATTCAGGAAGTTGAATACGGAGGTGCTTTCCTGGCATGACACTCTTGTGGCAGCGCACAATGCTGCCACAAGAAGTAGGGGGAAGCGTTTCTTCTTCATCGACGTCCTGTTTTCTGTTTCCAACCCCCAAAGATAGGGCAAAAAGTTGCATTCCTGCCTCCCATATAGTAAAAATGTGAGTGTAAGGGCAAAAAATAAAGGGACTACATGTTGCGTATTAAAAAAATGTGGTAAATTTGCCCAAGTGCTCGGACAAGCACGTTGCTGAAGAATAAATAAAAACATAACAAGATATGAGTGCTTACATGACCGCAAACGATGAGTTGAGAAGCCAGAAGTCAACCAACATACTGATTGGCTTTGTGTTGGCTTTTGCTGCGCTGTTCGTTGCCTTTGAGTTCACACAGCGTGAGGTGAAGGTGGTAGAGGACAACGACAAGATTTACGATTTCAAGATTGAGGAGGATATGATCCCCATCACCCAGCAACAGGAAATGATGGCTCCTCCTCCAGCCGCCGCTCCCACTGTGATGGAGATCATCAATGAGGTGGACGACGATACAGAGCTTCCTGAGGAGGAAGTGGAGACCACTGAGGAGGTCAACCAGGCCATCACCGCTGTGGTGGGTACCGGTGCTCCCAGCGCTGTGGTTGCTTCTGGCCCTGTGGGTCCTGTAGTCGAGGTGGACGATGATGACCGCATCTACGAGGTGGTAGAGGAGAATGCACAGTTCCCCGGAGGTGATGAGGCTTGCATGAAGTGGCTTGCTGAGCACCTGAAGTATCCCGCTATCTGTCAGGAGCAGGGCGTGCAGGGTCGTGTGTTCGTATCATTCGTGGTGAACAAGGACGGTTCTATCGTTGACGTGGAAATCAAGCGTTCTCCCGACAACAACCTCTCTAAGGAGGCTGAGCGCGTGGTGAAGTCAATGCCTAAGTGGAAGCCTGCACGTCAGGGTAACCGCACTGTGCGTTCTCGCTTCAACCTGCCCGTGATGTTCCGTCTGAACAACTAAAAGCAGTTAACTTATAGTAATGATATCAGCAAGAGGCTGTCCCGTTCTCGGGGCAGCCTCTTCTGCTTTTTGCACCTTGCCTGCTTCGCGTATGTCCATGTCTGGCAGGATGGTGTAGGGGAGCGCATTTGCTGCCTGGATGATTTCGTCCCTTTGCATCACGAAACTGCTTGGGGCGATTTGCTCCGCTGGTTTTCCTCACCGGATGTGGCGGGGAAGGCAAAAAACGAAGCAAGGATACTTGGCAAAGTAATACTGGATACTTGGCGATTTATCCTTGGATACATTGCAAAGTATCATTGGATACTTTTTCGGGGCAGTTTCTTGCTTCTCTTTTCCTGCTTTTCCCCGGATGCTTTCTCTCATTATAAACTGAATCTGTTGACAGTGTTGCAAAAGCCATACTGAATTGGTTGACACACGCAAGGCAATTGCTCTGCTTTTATTGACGCTTCTGCCTTCTTCTGGGGAGGATATGACTGTCTTCCAGCCTCGCTTTTGTCTGCATCGTGTCCTTTGCTGGATTCTTCGCTCATTTGCGGTTCTGTGAATGGTGTGAGGGGTAAACGTGAAAATTTCAGTAGCGTAGGAAGGTCGGCTGTCAGTCGTTCTTCATGGGTGCGGTGTCGGGCGTGCGGGTCTGCTCTTGGCTTTGCTCATCATGTGGCTGTATTTTTGTCCGTCTGTCCTGGCGCGGTGCATCGGCTGTTACAGCGCGTTGCGTTGTTCATCGCATCGCATTGCCTTGTCCGTTGCAGCGTGGTGCATTTGACGCATGCTCCTGCTGTTGCGTCCGGTGGTTTCGCTTACTTGGGCGTGTCAGTATGGCTTGTTCCCTCCTCTTGTGTTCTTTCGTTGGGCGTATTTGGTGCATATTCGTGGCTTGTGCGTCGGTTTGGCTTTGCCCTATTGCCATGATGCTACACGCGCGTACATATTGTTATTGGGTAAAAGGGAAGGGATGGAGGCGTGATGGGGGCTTCGTCGGGCTTTACGTTTTGTTCCCCTGCAAACGGAGCCTTAAACATGAAGTGCTTGTGCAAAAAGCCTCTTAGGGGATGCCTAATGCACATTTCTTCATAATTAGCAGGCGGCTCTCATTATTTATTCCTAACTTTGTACAGTGGGCGGGAAAGAGCCTGCCTATGTGTGACAGACACGGGGAAATGTGACGAGGTGCGGACCGGCGTGCGTGCCTGAGTTCACTTGCCCTAATCATGAACGTGTATTTGAAGGAGATTACAGATATGGAAATGTACAGTGTGAAGGAACTGACCGGACTTGTGACTACGGCATTGGCCAATGTGCCATTTGACCGCAAGCCTGCCGGACTTTATGAGCCTATCCGATATGTGCTCTCTTTGGGCGGCAAGCGCATCCGTCCCGTGCTGATGCTCATGGCATACAACATCTACAAGGAAGACGTAGAGAGCATTATGCCGGTGGCCTTGGGTGTGGAGTTCTATCACAACTTCACCCTCCTGCACGATGACCTGATGGACAGGGCAGATGTGCGTAGGGGCAAACCGTGTGTGCATAAGGTGTGGGACGACAATACTGCCATTCTCAGCGGAGACAATATGCTGGTCATGGCTTACCAGTTGGTTTCGCGCTGTCCTGCTGCCTACATGCCGTCGGTGATGAATATCTTCACCGAGACAGCTCTGCAGATAGATGAAGGGCAGCAGTATGACATTGATTTCGAGAGCCGTATGGATGTCACAGAGGCGGAGTATATCGAGATGATACGCCTCAAGACTTCTGTGCTCCTGGCCTGTGCGCTGAAGATAGGTGCCGTGCTGGGTGGTGCCTCTGAGGAGGATGCTCAGGCGCTCTATACGTATGGCGAGAAGGTGGGACTGGCTTTCCAGCTGCAGGATGACTACCTGGATGTCTATGGCGACTTCAAGACCTTTGGCAAGGCAATAGGCGGTGATATCCTGTGCAACAAGAAGACATTCATGCTCATCAATGCTCTGACGCATGCTCCCAAGGAATTGAGGGACGAACTGGAAAACTGGATTGCCGCCAAGGAGTTTGATGCCCAGGAGAAGATAGAGGCGGTGAGAGACATATACACACAGGTGGGTGTGGATAAGATGGCACAGGAACGCATCTCTGCCTATATAGACGAAGCCGAAAGGGTGCTCGATGGCATGAGTCTGCCAGAGGAGCGGAAGGCTGTGCTGCACCAGTGGGCAGAGCAACTGTTGGGGCGTAACAAGTAAGGAGAGGTGATAGATACACACAGTCATATCTACGGAGAGGAGTTCGACGAAGACCGCTCCCAAGTGGTGGAACGTGCCTTTGCGGCAGGTGTCAGCCATATCCTTCTGCCTAATATAAATAAGGAGTCCGTTGCGCCGATGCTCTCCCTTTGCCAGGAATATCCAGGCAGACTCTTCCCCATGATGGGTCTCCATCCCGAGGATGTGAATGCCGGCTATCGTGAGACGCTGTCTTACATGGACTCCCTGCTTGCCGACGAGCATCATCCCTATGTGGCTGTGGGCGAGGTGGGATTGGACTTCTATTGGGACGAAACCTACAGGCGGGAACAGACGGAAGCCTTTCGTACCCAGGTGGAATGGGCTGTGCAGAGGCGGTTGCCCCTCGTGATTCACACCCGTAATGCTCATAAAGAGCTGGTTGAGGTGATGAGCGACTACGCTTCAAGTGGCTTGCGGGGTATTTTCCACTGCTTTGGCGGTACGCTCGAAGAAGCCCGCCAGTTGCTCGCGTTCGACGGTTTCTGCCTGGGTATAGGCGGCATTCTCACCTTCAAGAAGAGCACTCTGCCCGAGGTGCTGGCTCATGTACCTCTCTCGCGCATTGTGATGGAGACCGATTCACCATATCTGGCACCCGTACCACATCGCGGCAAGCGGAACGAGAGCGCTTTTGTGACCGAAGTGCAGCAGAAGTTGGCATATATATATAATGTGTCGCCCGAGGAGGTGGAAAGGTGCACAGACGAGAACGTGAAGTGCGTATTTAACCGAATAAAGTGGCCGTAAGGAGACGAAAACACCAAAAAGGGCACTGCAACGAAAAGTTTTTGCCCAAATAGTGTGCCACTCTAATAAAAAAAAGATATTTTTGTAACCGAAAAGCGTTGTGCATGGTTCGCAGCGCGTTTTTTTGAGTTAAAAAAGGAGAGATGCTCGAGTGGCTGAAGAGGCACGCCTGGAAAGCGTGTAAACGTCAAAAGCGTTTCCGGGGTTCGAATCCCCGTCTCTCCGCAATAGTTGATGTATAAAGTAGTAGAAAGAAACAAAATAAGATAATTTAATCATCAAAAACTACACACAATGAAAAAGTTATTTGCAATTATTGCAATGGTTGCTGTTTGCTCTTTCGGAGCAACAACATCTGTGATGGCACAGGAGGATGTGGCTGCAACAGAGCCCGACACTGCGGTTGTGGATTCCGCTGCTGTTGACACCGCTGCTGTTGACACTACAGCTGAGACAGAGGTAGCAGAAGCTCCTGTTGTTGAGGAGGAGAATGAGGGTATCTTCAAGGTGCTCAAGGTTAAGTTCATCGAGGGTGACGCAGGCTTCATGTCATTGGTAGCCATCGCTCTGGTGCTGGGTCTGGCATTCTGCATCGAGCGCGTTATATACCTGAGCCTGGCTCAGATCAACACTCGCAAGTTCGTGGCTGACCTGGCTGCTCTGGTTGCTGCAGGTAAGATCAACGAGGCTATTGCTATGTGCAAGAACACACGCGGACCTGTGGCTCAGTTGGCTATGACAGCTATGGAGTGTCTGAACAGCTCTGACCGCAACGATATCGGCACCATCGAGCGTTCTATCAACACAGAGGCTGAGGTGCAGGGTTCTTACCTCGAGGAGAACTGCTCTTGGATTACCCTGTTCATCGCTATGGCTCCCTCTCTGGGATTCCTTGGTACTGTGATCGGTATGGTGATGGCCTTCGATGACATCCAGCGCGCTGGTGATATCAGCCCCACCGTTGTGGCTGGCGGTATGAAGGTGGCCCTGATTACCACTATCTTCGGTATCATCGTGGCCCTGATTCTGCAGTTGTTCTATAACTACATTCTTTCAAAGATCGAGTCTCTGACTGTAAACATGGAGGAGTCTTCTCAGGAAATTCTGACTATGTGCGTTAAGTCAGACAAGTGCGTGAAGTAATAAACCCTTTATTAGAGCAAAGGAGATTCTTTTATGAAGATTGAGAAAATATCCAAGATGGCTTTGTACATCTGCGTGGGCATCATTGTTGTATGCTTCGTTGCCTTCTTCGGCATCGGCTACAGCAACCCCGTGGGTGATTACAATGAGCCGAAGCTGCTCGACCTGCTGATGATTCTCATGTACGCAATGTTTGTTGTGATGATGGGACTCACAGTGTGGAGCATCTTCAAAGGACTGGGTAACAAGGGTGGCAGTACAACATCTACCTCCGGCGTTCCTGGTGGCAAGATTATGGCAGGCACTATCGCTCTGCTGGTTATCTCACTTGTTGTAGGTGTTTTGTGTGGTTGGGGCGAAGAGGCCTTCACTGCTCAGGACGGTACTGTGACTTCTGGTCCTTGGGTGACTGTTGTGGATATGTTCTGCATATCCAGCGCCATCCTGTTCCTGGCTGCAGCTGTGGCTGTGGTTGTCAGCATGACCGGCATCATGACTACAATGGGCAATAAGCAAACAAAGTCTATTAAATAAAGTCAAATCATGGGAAAGAAGAAGAAGAAAGTTCCTGGGTTGAACCAAAGTTCGACTGCGGACATATCTTTCATCTTGCTCATCTTCTTCTTGATTACCACTTCTATGGACACCGATATGGGTCTGGCACGCCGACTGCCACGTCCACCAGAGGAGAATCAGGAAGATGCTACGATGGACATTAAGTCCCGCAACATCCTGTACGTGCGAATGAACTCCGCAGGTCAGCTTTGGGTGAAGGACGAGATGGAAAGTGGTTACGAGGATTTGAAGAATTTGAGGAACAGGGTTAAGGAGTTCGTCAAGAACGAGAAGAACCTGAGCAAGTACCCCGAGAAGCATGTGAAGAACATCGACATTCTTGGTCAGTGCTTCGTTACAGACAAGCACGTGATATCTGTGCAGACAGACCGTGGTACTCCTTATGCTGTGTATTTCGAGGTTCAGAATGAACTGGTGGCTGCCTACAACGAGTTGCGCAACGAGTTGTCAAAACAGAAGTTCGGACGCCCCTACGATGCTCTCGGCGACGAGGAGAAGGTTGCGGTGCGTGCTTACTATCCCCAGAACATCTCTGAGGCTGAACCCAAAAAGTATGGAGGACAGAAGTAATGGCAGGATTTAAGAAGAGCGATCGCGAGATGCCAGAGATGAACACCTCATCTCTGCCCGACTTGATTTTTACTATCTTGTTCTTCTTCATGTGCGTGGTGTCAATGCGTGAGGTTACACTTCAGGTGAAGTTCACCACTCCTCAGGGTACTGAGTTGGAGAAGCTGACCAAGAAGTCTGCTGTTTCATACATCTATGTTGGTCCTCCCACCGACCAGCTTCGCCCCAAGATGGGTAGCGGAACTCGTATTCAGGTGAATGACCGCATCATTGAGCCTCGTGAGGTGATGGACTTCGTTGCACAAGAGCGACAGGGCATGTCCAATCAGGCTGAGCAGATCATCTCTATCAAGGCCGATCAGCATACTCAGATGGGTATCATCACTGATATCAAGGAGGTGCTGAGAAAGTCTTGGGCACTGAGATTGAACTACTCTGCAACCCGCAGAAATTAACTCAAAGGTACATATTAGTAAAAAAGAGGTGGCTTGTTACTTACAAGTCACCTTTTTTTTATAATTTTGTGTGTCAACTTGCAGTTGAGGTGTTCGGGCGGCCTGGTGGGCTTGCCTGGCTGCATGTGCAGGTTGCATACCAGAATTATAATGTTTCACGAACGAATAGTTTGATATGAGTAAACTTGATGCACTTGACAGGCAGATACTGTCCATGATATCTGATAATGCCCGCATACCTTTCTTGGAGGTGGCCCGTGCATGTCATGTGTCTGGAGCTGCCATACATCAGCGAATCCAGAAACTTATGCAGCAGGGCGTTATCAAGGGCTCGCAGTTCATCTTTGACCCAGTGTCGCTGGGTTACGACACTTGCGCGTTTGTTGGTCTTTACCTTAAGGACCCTTCTGACTTCGACCGTGTGGTGGCTGCCCTTCGTGATATCCCCGAGGTGGTAGAGTGCCATTACACCACAGGCGTCTATGATATCTTCATCAAGATATATGCCCGTAACAACCACCACATGCTCAGCGTTATACATGACAAATTGCAGCCTCTGGGCCTGCAGAGAACAGAGACTATCATCTCATTCAATGAGGCCATCTGCAGAAAGCTGCCGGTTCCCTCGGTTGACGAACTCAACGAGAACGCTTGAGCATGATAAGTCTGATTGCAGCTGTAGCCCGGAATGGAGCCATAGGCAATGACAACAAGCTGCTCTATTGGCTTCCCAATGACTTGAAGCGCTTTAAGGCCCTCACCACTGGTCACACCATTGTGATGGGACGCAAGACTTTTGAGTCTTTCCCCAAGGGCGCTCTCCCCAATCGTAGAAACGTGGTGCTCTCCCGCCAGTCGGTCTCTTTCCCTGGCGCAGAGGTTTTCCCTTCGCTTGATGAAGCACTTGCTTCCTGTGCTCAGGACGAGGAAGTGTTTGTCATAGGCGGTGAAACCCTCTATCGCCAGACGCTTGGCAAGGCTGGCAGACTCTATCTCACGCTTGTGGATGATGAGCCTAAGCAGGCCGATGCCTACTTCCCCGAGTTGGACAAACAGGACTGGGAGGTGATAAGCGATGAACCTCATGAGGTGGATGAGAAGCATGCTCACCCCTTCCGCTTCGTTGACTACCGGCGAGTAGAACGATAGTGGGGGATAGACGGGAGCTTGTTGTTCTCTTCCGCTTCGTTGACTACCAGCGGGTAGAACGATAGTGGGGAATAGATGAGAGCTTGTTTCGTCCCCTTCCGCTTCGTTGACTACCGGCGGGTAGAACGATAGTAGGGGATAGGCGAGAAATTGTTATGTTTCCTTCCGCTTCGTTGACTACCGGCGGGTAGAACGACAGTAGGGGATAGGTGAGAAGTATAAGAATTCCAATAAGCATGATAACAGACCATGCGTGGAACGATAGTGGGGGATTGGCGGGAGGATATTCTGAAACCTCTGCTGCGCTGTACATCATCGGGTAAAACGTCAGGCCGACGGAAGTGAGGAGCCAGCTCGCGTTCCCAGTTCGCTGGACGGCAGCTGGATGTAAGGTAAGAGGAAAAAAAAGTGAGGCAAACCCATGTGTTCTGTCTTGTTGGATGTTCACTTTCGGCACATGACAAAGAGGGGAGCATGCAGCTTTTTCTCCTTTCCCGTCTCGCTGATAGCCAGCGGCAGGAATATCAGATGGGTGTAAGTGTGAAGTTGTTCAGCGCATTTTACTTGGCAGTCCGATAATGAGCGGAACGTGAGGTGGGAGGAACCAAGAACTTGACTTGCAATTCCCATTTTGCCGCCCACCAATGTCCAGGATGAGAACAAGAGACGACCGTCAAGCATCACAGTCCCTTCCTCTTTGCATCCCGTCATCCAGCACGGCATCGGCAGCGGGCTTCGGAATGTGTATATATATAAGGTATAAAACGAACAGATAATGAAAGGAGCCTGATGGACGCACGGGGCAAGAGGCTTGATGAGCGACTGGAACATGTTTCCCGTTGCCTGCCGACTGCCCATCATCCCTTCAGGCAAAGCCGAATAATATGAAACAATATCTTGATCTGGTGCAGAAGATACTCGATGAGGGCGTGCAGAAGCATGACCGCACGGGCACGGGCACCATCAGTATCTTTGGCCATCAGTGCCGTTATGACCTGGAGAAAGGGTTCCCCTTGCTCACCACCAAGAAGGTGCATCTGAAGTCTATCATACACGAACTGCTCTGGTTCTTGCAGGGAGACACCAATGTGAAGTACCTTCAGGAGAACGGAGTGCGTATCTGGAATGAATGGGCCGACCCGGAGACAGGCGATTTGGGACATATCTACGGTTATCAGTGGCGCTCTTGGCCCGACTATAACGGTGGGCATATCGACCAGATAAAGCAGGCTGTGGATGATATCAAGAACAATCCCGACAGCCGACGCATCATCGTGTCGGCATGGAATGTGGCCGATCTTCCGCAGATGAGCCTTCCTCCTTGCCATGCCTTTATGCAGTTCTACGTGGCCGACGGCCGCCTTTCGCTCCAGCTCTATCAGCGTTCGGCCGATGTGTTCCTGGGTGTTCCCTTCAACATCGCCTCTTATGCACTCCTGTGCATGATGATGGCACAGGTGTGTGGGCTTCGTCCGGGCGATTTCATACACACTACGGGAGATACCCACATCTATCTCAACCACCTCGAGCAGGTGCACTTGCAGCTCACCCGTGAGCCTCGTCCCCTGCCGCGCATGATTATCAATCCCAACGTGAAGGATATCTTCTCCTTCCGATATGAGGATTTCCAGCTCGAGGGTTACGACCCTTGGCCGGCCATCAAGGGTGCTGTGTCTGTCTGAATGCCTATGCCTACCATCCCTCAGGATTTCGTCTCCCTGATGCAGGAGCATTATGGGCAGGAAGAGGCCGAAAGGCTCTGCCAGGCTCTGCAGGAGACTGACCCCTCGGTGTCAGTCCGCCTCAATGTGCGCAAGATGCAGTCTTGCATGCCTGCCAGTGAAGTGGAAGCAGCCCGCCAGCACCTTGACCGGCTCTACTCGGCTGTCCCCTGGTGCCCGGATGCCTGGTATCTTCCCCAGCGGCCCGCTTTCACCTGTGATCCTCTGCTGCATGCAGGAGCCTATTATGTGCAGGAAGCCTCGTCGATGTACGTTGCCGACTTGCTTCGCCGTTATCTTCCGTCGGCAGGAACAGAAGGGCAGCTGCCCCTTGCCGCTCTTGACCTCTGTGCCGCTCCTGGTGGCAAATCCACCCTTTTGGCTGGTCTTCTGCCCCAGGGGTCGGTGCTTGTGAGCAATGAGGTGATGCCCAAACGAGCCCTCATATTGGCCGAGAATATGACCAAGTGGACTGCTGGCATGCCCGAAGGAGCCTATCCCGTCAGCTCGATGGTCACGCAGAACCGTCCGTCGGACTTCGCTGCTTTCGACGGGCTGTTTGATGTACTCGTTACCGATGTTCCCTGTTCGGGCGAAGGGATGTTCCGCAAGGATGAACAGGCAGTCAGTGACTGGAGTCTGGACAATGTGGAGCAGTGCCGGTTGCGTCAGCGTGAGATACTGGAGGATATACTGCATGTGCTTCGTCCGGGCGGACTTCTCCTTTATAGCACCTGCACTTTCAACCGTTTCGAAGACGAGGAGAATGCCCGCTTTGCCTGTCAACTGATGGGCGGAGAACTGCTTGAGGAGCGCCATTTCCTGCCTGGCAGAGACCGTGGAGAAGGCTTCTATGTGGCAGCCATCCGCAAGCCCGTTCAGCCCGACAGTTTTAGTGAGGCTCTGGCAGATGTCTTTGCCGAAGCCCGCCCGTCGCATATTGCCACCTTGGAGCAGGAAGCCCAGGATCAGCTTACCCGTGTGAAGTCGCTTGTTCGCCGCTTCTTGCGCATCCTTTATGATGCAGAGAAAACCTATGCCAGTGCGGAGCCTCTTCCCCAGGTGCCCCTTTCCTACGACGAGGCATTGCAATACCTTCGCCGTGAGGCCGTTCGTGTGGAAGCTCCACGCGGGATGGTCACACTCTGTCATCGGGGTTTCCCTCTTGGCCAGGGCAAGTGCGTGGGCAATCGCATCAACAACCTCTATCCTATGGAGTGGCGCATCCGTAGCGGTTACACCACCCCCTTCACGCTCTTCTGAAGGTTGCCCCTCCTTCGGAAATTCCATTCACCCAGCCTCTAAGGCTGTTTGACCGGCCCCATCATAATGCCCCGCAAGCGTCACCAACCGCCTCGGGGCATTTCCGAAGAGCTTCCTTCGCAGATAGAAACGCACATATATAGAGCAGTTCTACTTTTGGAAGTCTCCCTTATGCCAGTACGCAAGGTTAGTACGCTCTATCAGGAAGCAGCACGTTTCGCAATAAAGACTCTGTTCGGACATGAGGCTCGGACACTTTGAGGCTCGCAGGATTTACTCCGGAAGATGCTCTCTGGAATTCATCTTTAGGGAAGAAAAGGGAGCGCTCGGTATTGACAATCTGAGTCCAACTCTATTCGCAGCGGAAAGAAGATGTCTCATGTGCAGGATTCACTCAGCCTCCAGAGCGGGTGTATTGCATACCTCCACCGTCCAACCCAAGGCTGGACGGTCGGAGAATATATACTGACTTTGCAAAGTATGCTTGCTTCATCCACCGTCCAGCCTTGGGTTGGACGGTCACGGACAACACCTTTCCTGGTTTGAAGACATACTGGAAGTGCCAGAGAAGCCTTCCTCTCCTTGCTCGCCAACTGGTTTCCCTTGTACACAGCATCCAAGTTACCATCAGCCGAAAGGATATTGGTGAGCCATCCTTGGACTGGTTGCTGCCATCACAAGAGTCTTCAACATCATGGATGAAGAAGTGCTTGAGGCTGTGGTTGACGAATCTGATGGGCTGGCCTCAATATGTGAATCATGTAGATGTAAAACGGTGAGCCAGGGACTCCCGATGGTTGAATTAGAGCAGTTTCAGTGCTCCTTGCCACCCGGAAGTGTTTCCACTCATTCTGGCCAGTGCGGTGTACCGACCATCGCAGCACGCAGCATCAGCCATCGCAGCACGCTTGAATTCCCCTCGCAGTGTGCTTGCTTCAATTGCTCTGTAATGTCCTTCTTTTCATGCATCCGATATCCCCTTTCTCTTCCACCTGTTCCTCCCTTCCCCTCATTCTTTTGTCCCGCATGCCGAAAGTTTATGGTATTACGTTCCTAAAACTTTGGAAAAATAGAAGTTTATGGTATCGGATTCCTAAAACTTTTGCTATCTTTGCTGTTGATAACTAATACGACGGCATATGAAAAGGATAAATCGGGATGCATATCTCAATAAGCTGATAGAGTTCAGGGACAAGAAGGTGATAAAGGTTATCACTGGCATCCGTAGGTGTGGTAAGTCAACCATAATGGAGATTTATCGTGATTGGCTGTTGGCAAATGGTGTTGACAGCAGTCAGATAGTGTATGTCAATTTCGAGGACTTTGATAATTATGAGTTGCGAGACCCTCGGGCGCTCTATTCATACGTTAAACCCTTGCTGCGCAATGATTCCATGCTCTATGTTTTCTTTGATGAAATCCAGCATGTACAGGATTTTCCCGATGTGGTCAACAGCCTTAATATAAAGCCGTATGTGGATGTGTATGTGACTGGTTCCAATGCTTATATGCTATCTACAGAGATTGCCACGCTGCTGTCGGGCAGATATGTGGAGATACCAATGCTCCCGTTGTCGTTCCGTGAATTTGTTGGCGCAAACAGTTATGGTGATAATCTTCAAAAGGCATATAATGACTATGTCACCAGAAGCAGTTTCCCCTATGCGCTCGAACTGGATTCTGAGGGTGCAGTACGTGATTATCTTAGTGGTATCTACGATACTATAGTGGTGAAGGACATCATGACCCGAAAGAAATTGGGCGATGTGATGATGCTTGAGAGCGTAATCCGTTTCATCGCCGACAACATAGGAAACATTCTCTCGACCAAGCGTATAGCCGATATCATGACAGCCGATGGGCGCAAGATAGACCAGAAGACGGTGGAGAAATATCTGTCATCACTTTGCGAGACGTTCTTCGTTTATGAAGCCAAGCGTTATAATATAAAGGGTAAGCAGTTGCTCAAGACGCTCGGCAAGTATTATCTGGTGGATGTGGGTTTGCGTCGCATGTTGCTCGGTTCGCGCTCTTATGATGTTGGTCGCGTGCTTGAGAATGTGGTATATATAGAATTGCTTCATCGTCAGAACCAGGTGTATGTGGGCAAGACAGACGATCAGGAGGTGGATTTTGTTGCCATAGGCAGCGAGGGAATAGCCTATTATCAGGTATCGGCCAGCGTGCGTGATGAAGCTACGTTGGCACGTGAATTGGCTTCGTTGAAGAAGATAGACGACCAGTATCCCAAGTATGTTCTCACGCTTGATGACGATCCCGTATCAGACTATGAAGGCATACGACGTATGAACGTGTTGGAATGGCTTCTGGGGTAGCATACCCTTTGCGGCTGATTATATGTACCTTTGTGAGTGAGTAAACGGGAAATGGATATGAGTATGAAGGTTATGCGGTGGTGCTCTTGTGCACTTGTGTTGTGCATGGCGATGCTTGGTTCGTGCGTCAGGGACGATGAGCCTAAGGGGGTGAAGGAGTATGTGAAGGTGGGTGACAGGCTTCCGCGCTTCTCTGTGAAACTGCTGGACGGAACCGAAGTGAACAATGCCACATGGGAGGGAAAGGCGCTGGTGCTGGTGTTCTTCAGTACGAAGTGTTCTGATTGCCAGCAAGAACTGCCCGAGGTGGAGCGCTTCTATCGGCAAGTGAGCGGGCGTGCCGATGTGTTTACGCTGGCTGTGAGCCGTGAGGAGGGGTATGAGAAGGTACGTGACTATTGGCATGAACATGGCCTCACAATTCCTTGTTCGCCGCAGGAAGACAGGCGCATCTACCATCTCTTTGCCACTGGCATTGTCCCCCGCATCTATATCGTCAACCCTCAGGGTAGGGTAACCCACATGTACGGAGACACCGACATGCCGTCGGCAGAGGCTCTCCTGCAAGCGGTGGGCCAGTGAGAACAGGTGCGTAGGCAGGCATCCGAAGTCTCTACGGAGTAGCAAAATCCCTCGCGCGCGTATTATATATATAAGGTGAAAGGCTGTGCTTTGTCCGTTTTTCGCACTTGATAAGGCTTGAAATGCATTTAACTAAAATTTCTTAAAACATTTTGCGCTATTTGTCGGCATGGTGTGAAAAATAAGCAGTAACTTTGTGTATTCATGTTGCCTCTGGTGATTGCTGCAGGGGTGGCGTGTGTACTAACGTAGTAACCCCAAAAAACAGCTAATGATGAATAGATTGGTTAAAGTCCTGAGACGGGCTGCTTGTCTGATGGCAGCGGCTTCGGCCCTATGGCTGACGGGCTGTCAGGAGAACGTTGACACCAGCAACCGCTACGTCTTTACGAAGCAGACCATTGTCTCTTACTTGCAGAAACACGAGGTGTATAGCGAGTATCTGAGTCTGCTGGACAAGGTGAAGGTCAGCCCCAAGAGCAATTCCACGGTCAAGCAGCTGCTCACAGCACGTGGCAGTTACACCTGCTTCGCTCCCACCAACGAGGCCATTGCCAATTATCTGGACTCTCTGGTGGCCAAGGGACTCATTCCCGAACCCTCTTGGGATGCTTTCCCGTCAGACCAGATGCGCGACTCTGTGTATAAGGTGATAGTCTTCAACAGTATCATAGATGGCGGAGATTTCGATTACGACGGTGCACGTGTCATGTATGAGACAGGTGCCATGCCTTATAATCCCAATGAGGAGATTGCTTCACCCACTATGGCTGACCGTAAGTTGTCTGTTCTTCGAGGCAACAATCCCGACAGCATCCTCATCAACAAGACTCTGCGCATGTCGCCCAAGAACAAGGACATTCCTGCCATCAATGGCGTGATTCACCAGATGGAAGATGTCATTGCTCCCGGCAACGATGCCTTGTCGGCTGTGCTTCAGAGCTATATCGACACTCAGAAAGATGGCTTCCAGGTGATGGCACGTCTGGTGTTTGCCTGCGGACTGGGCGATACCTTGTCGAAGTTGCGTGATGAGACCTATGAACTTCTCTACCAGACGGGTTACTTCGAGAACCTCTTCAGGCACCCCACCGAAGGCTCTTCGGGTTATGTGCCCAGGCACCGCAAGTATGGTTTCACCATCTTTGCAGAGCCTGATGAGTTCTGGAGAGAGGAGCTGGGCAAGGAGCCCAAGGATATCACTCCCGAGGATGTGATGGCCTATCTGGATGCCAAGGGTGTGTATCCCGAGGCTACTCGTGATGACAAGTACAGGAGTGAGAAGAACCTGCTCAACCAGTTTGTCACCTACCATATGCTGCCTGAGCGCCTGCCTGTGGATAAGTTGGTGCTGCACTACAATGAGCGAGGTTATGACCCCAAGTTGTGTATCCCTACCGTGTGTATGTACGAGCTTTACACCACCATGGGCAAGCGTCGCCTGCTGAAGATATTCGAGAGCCGCGAGAGCGAAGGCGTCTTCCTCAACCGTTTCCCCAATATCCAGAACGGCCGACGTGAGGACTATCACGAGAGCAGTTGCGATGCCAGCAAGGTGGGACACTTTGTGGATAAAGACAATGCCAATGTGGAAGCCACCAACGGCATCATCTATCCCATCAAGGGACTGCTCCTGTATGACGAAGAGACACGTAATAACCTGCAACGTCAGCGCTTGCGCTGGGATGTATCGAGCCTCTTCCCCGAGTTTATGAACAATGATATCCGCGGCCAGACGGTGACCACCAAGGAGAACATGACGGTTGGTATCCCATCGGACGACGTGTATAAGTACTTCGATGATATGGAAATCGTGCACGGCTCACAGTTCTATTATCTGTTGGGACGTGGCAAGGGATGGCACAACTATCTGGGTGACGAGTTCAATGTGATTGGCCGTTACGAACTGGTGATGCGTCTGCCGCCTGTACCCAAGAGGGGAACCTATGAGTTCCGTATTGCCAACTCCGTAGGTGGACCGTGGCGAAGCATGTGTCAGGTGTATTGGGGAACCGACAAGGACCACCTTACAGCTATGGGTACACCGCTTGATTTCCGTTTGAACGGACTGTATCACTACACCAATGCAGGCACTTTCACCAGTCCTGTAGGTTGGGTGCAGGATTCTGACGACGATGATTATAATGCCGAGATTGACAAGACGATGCGCAACAAGGGCTTCATGAAGGGTGCTCAGATTTATTGCGCCGGTGGTCCTGGAGTGGCCGAGTCTGCCCGTCAACATTATTATCTGACACGTCGTGTGATGCTGACAGCCGTCATGGATCCCGATGTATCTTACTATATACGTCTTAAGAACGTGCTTGACCAGGACGAAAAGCAGCTCTATATGGACTACATCGAGTTGGTTTCCAAGGAGGTTTACGACAACCCCAATACCCCCGAGGATATCTGGTAAGCTCGTAGCAAGCGGCCTCTAAGGCACTTGCCACATATTATATAATAAGAGTCCGGCTCCCCATGGAGTCGGACTCTTGTGCTATATTGCGAAGCATCCACGCAAGTTCTCGGGCATTTCTTGTGAGCCTCTCGGGCTTTAGTTGTACTATTTTTTAGGGCTGTTGCTATTGCTGAATATGCAATTCTCCCCACATTGTGACAGCAATTAGTGACAATGTGGGGAGATTGCGGAGAACCTACACGCCAATTGTGCAGAATCTCAGAGGGGACTGTCGGAGGCTTATCCTCTCACGCTATGGGTGCCAGACTGTAGGGTTTTGGTTTTTCCGGAAGGGAAGACTACCTCTGCCGTGGTACCCGACGGTACGGTGACATCTATCTGGAGCTTTTTGCCCTTGCGCTGGATGCTTACTGAAATCTCACCGCTCACGCTGCTGACGTGGCAACTGGCTTGTTTGAGATAACCCATCTGAGGACGTATGCGGAAGGTGCGGAATCCAGGTGAGGTAGGCTCTATGCCGCACACCTTCTGGGAAAGGAGGGTGAGAGGACCGCCGCTCCATCCGTGGTTGTATGTACCCCAAAAGGCATTGATCATTGGCTCTCCTGGCTTCAACTGTTTGGTCTCGTCTATCCAGTTTTCCGGTAGTGTGGTGAGTCCGGGATACTCCACCATTGTCTTATAACGCTTCCTGATGCGGTCCAGAGCCTCATCGGTAGCATCCATGCAGAAGAGTGCTTCGAGGACGTATTTCTCCATATACGGGCTGGCATGATACTCTGTGGTGAGGAGCGTCTTCAGGGCAGGGAACTTGTCCTTTGATGCCAGGCCGGAGACTACAGCCAAGGCGTTGCCGCGGTCGTCAGTCTCACCCTTGTAGTCAGGCGAGCGGTACGACGAACCTGTCCAGAAACGATGGTCAAAGTTATCCTCCATACGCTTCATCATGGTCTGTATGGTCTGTACGTCATCGCTCTTCCCGAAGAGACGTGCCAGTTCCAGTTCTCCCTTCAGAGCCAGATAGTACCAGGCATTCTGTAGCAGGAGCTGGTCGATGTTCTCACCCCAGTCTCCCCAGAACCAGTCACCATGCCTGAGGATGGCCAGCCCGTCGGCATCAGTCTTCCATACCTCATGCAGATAGCGGTGCAGGCGGTCGTAATGGCGACGTGCAACGGAGAAGTCGTTGGCATAGTAGCATTGCATATAGATGCCGTACCAGCCTGTGGTGGCAAGTATCTGAGAGGGCAGTTCCTTGTTCCAGTTGCCTGCCGGTACCGGTGAATAGAGTACACCGTCACCGCGCTGCCAGCAGAACAGTTCGTTGAGAGCCTTCATGCCCAGCTTGTTGCCATCTGGAGTGAGTGCATAGTAGGTTTCTCCCAACTCGTTCACTGCATCTCCCCACCATTGCCCACGCTCGCGGTCCGGGCAGTCCATATAGTTGTCACGCATGGTGATGTAGAGTGTGCGCTGCGCCCTTATCCACAGTTCATTGAAGAAGGGGTCGTCACAATGGAACGGCTCCACCATGTCGCATCCGTATCCACTCTCGCGATACTTGACGTTCAAGACTTCTACGCCCTCGGGCAGGATGTACCATATCTGATGGCCATTGAACCAGCCCATGTTCTCATACTCCTGTTCTCCCTCACGTGTGATGTACTCACATCTCACCGTGGGAGAACCGCCTATCATGTGTACGTCGGTCTGTATCTTGACCAGTTGCCCTGCCTTCTGGGAACGGAGTTTGATGTATGGAGTACACTGGCAGTTGTACGGCAAGGTGCATACCAGCGTATCTCCCTTCATCTCCTTGGACTTGAAGTCGAGCAGCCCGCTGTCCTTGAATAGGGGGATGGGGCGCTTGACCAGTTTACCCAAGGGACAGTTCTCCACATCCACGGGCAACACTTCTTCCAGTCCGTAGGTATAGGCACGTGTGTACCATCCCTTTTCCTCCTTGCGTCCATCAAAACGTATGTTGCTCTCTGATATGCGGTAGTTGGGCTTGGGAGCATCTGTCTCGCCATATGCTCCATACAGGGCACCACGCCAAGTCTTGTCCGAAACCACTTGTACTCCGTCACCTTCTGCCTCAAAGAGGAGACCTGAAGTACCGCTGTTGACATGGCTGAACCCGTTGAGGCCAAAGTGCCAGGTAAGCACAGCTATCAGGTTGTCTCCCTCTTGCAGATAAGGAGCTATCTCTACCTCGTCATAGTAAGTGGCATTAGGCTCTGGTCCTCGTTTGAGTCCTCCCTCAAAGACCACCAGCCGTTCGTTTATGTAGAGCCAGTACTTGGTGTCTGTGGCTATGCGTGCCTTCACTGACGACGGCACCTTGTCCACATTAAAGTTCTTGCGCCACAGCGCCCATGTGTTTGGGCGGCTTTGTGAATGTTCCAGAATCAGGAACTTGCCTTTCCACTCTGTTGCATACGTACCAAGTGTAACAGAGAGCAGGAGCAGAGCGGAGATCAGTTTTCTTACCATCCTTATGTACCTTTATTTCGCAACACAATAAATAGTTAACCTTTAGGAGCGTGAGCAGCAAGGGTACTGCTCAGTACTTTGTCATGTCATGCGATTCGATTGACTTGGTGTTGCAACAAGGACCAACCAAACCTTCAACAGACATTGCAAATTTACGAATTTAAGTTTTATCCGTCAAATGCATAGGCAAGAAATAGCATCCCTTGTATTCTCACCTTCTGACTTTCTCCTTATATATATGGTTCATCCGACAAATGCGTAGGTGTGATGCAGAAAGAAAATGATTAAAGAAGAAGGTAGCCAAGATCTTGTTTCTATCCTTGGTTATCCCTATCAAAACACAGAACGATGAATCCCTGTGCTACGGATGTGAATTTTGGCAGAATTCAAGCAGTACTACTTACTTTGCCAATGAAGTACTACTCCTATCGTCCATGCAGTACTACTTCTTTTTTCTCACCCTTTGGTTTCGCATGAAGGTCAACCACAGTTGGGCTTCAGCCACACTGGGCGTCATCTATAAGTTCGGCGGTTACAAGGAGAAGGCTGTAAAGGAGGTTGATACCTCTCGCATGGGACACTAAACAGCATTTCTTGCATTCATATCCTATATAATAAAAGCCATCGCGTAGCTATAATAAGTTCTCCGTTTGCAGCCTTTGGATGTACATACGCAGCCTTTGTACGGCCGTTTGCAGGTTGCGTATGGCCGTACAAAGGCTGCAAACGGAGATGCAAGCCTGCTTCATGGACGATTTCAGCATGCTGCATAGGCGGTTTCAGCATGCTGCAAATGGAACCGCAGCGTGCTGCGGGAAAAGGCCTGTGCTTTTGGTGGCAGTGGGGGAGTGGGGAACATGGTTGGCTTGAGGGAATAAGAAACGCGCCCTTCTGGGATTGTCCAGAGGGGCGCGTCTGTTATAGAATGTCGGACTAATTGCTTAGTTTGTGTGAGAGGGTAGAATCCTCTCGCTTAACCAGCACCCTGGCTTACGCCGAGTTGCTTCTCGTTCGGGCTTCTGGGAAGAGATCCGTTGGCTTTCTTCCCAGAATCCTCTCACTTAACCAGCACCTTGGCACCATTGAGGATGTAGAGACCCTTGCCGAGAGAGTTGATGTCGTTGAGGGTTCCATTGGCGCGAACAAGCTTGCCGTCGATGGTGTAGATGTTGCCGCGCTTGCTTATGTTCTCCAGAGTGGAGTTGATACCATCAGGTGTCACATTGGGGAGGAGGATGCTGAGAGCATGCTCACCGGCCTCTATCTGAGGACATGCGTTGATGTCGAGGTAGGCTGTGCTGCCCTGGATGGTTCTGGGCTCGTCTGCCTTGACGGTCTCCACGGTGTTGTTGACGAAGGTAACCATACCTTCCTTTGCGGGCTTGGAAACGAGTGTGCCTACCAGACCGTTGTGTGAACCGGCATTGAAGTTGAACTTCGTGTCGAGCTTGAACACAATGGGAGTAGTCTCGGCAGGAGTCTCTTCGGTAGTCTCCTTCCAGTTCTCGGGAGTATCCATGATGAACAGGATGGGCTGACCGGCCTCTACAGTACCTTCTGCCTTGTCGAGAGCCAGATAAACCTTCTCGGCTTCATCCTTATAAAGACCAGCTACAGTGTAGGGAACTGCCACGTCGGCCTCATCGGTAGAGATGTTCACAGGATAGCACCATGCGTTAATCTTGCCGGAGACAAAGTCCTTGAAGAAGGTGAACTCGGGATTCTCTTCGGATGCTTCCACCTCTTCCAGCATAAGACCAGAGTTTGAGCCGGCTCTGTTGTCGTCCCATGTCACAAACTGGTGGGTGTTTCTCTGAACGTGCAGATAGGTGCAGAACTGACCGTCGATGTTGTCGGCACTAAGCGTATTCTCGCCATATCCTATAGCAGCATGTGAGAAGATGCTGGGCGTGAGGCGCAGCGTCACCTCATGGTCATTGGGAGCCAGAGTGTTGACGAACAGACCTGTTGCCTTGTTCTGCAGCGCATAGGTTACAGGCTTGGCAGGAGCAGCGGGTACCACCTTGTGGGTTCCTGCATTGAGCTCCTGCTGAAGTACGTTGTAGGCAGAAGCCAGGGCGGTGTAGTCGGCCATGGTGACATTCTTGGGCAGTACCTTGTTGGCCTCCACCAGTGCCTTCTCCAGTGCAATGGCGTTTTCTGTTGCCTTGGTTACGGTCACAGGGCGAATCTGGAACTCTGCAGCGTGGAAGTATGTGCATTCCTCGCCGAAGGGATCAAGTTCCTTCTCGAGCTGTGTGGCGGTGGTGAAGCCTCTTCTCTTGGTCATGATGAAGCGCAGGCTGGTATAAGAGCCGTTCAGGTCAATGGGAGTGGAGAGGATGCGCTCACCCACGGTACCGAAGGGCATCTCGATGTAACCGATACGGTCCCAGTTCTGTCCGTCATTGCTGGCAGTCACATACATGCGGGTAACATCGCCGTCGTTTGCGCCTGCACGTCTGGTCATATCTACCTCGATGATGCCGGATACGGGATTGTCAAAGGAAACCTGCAGGTAATGAGGCTCTGTAACCTTGCCATGATAGTCGCTGTGCCAGAATGTGCTGGTGTTGCCATCAATAAGCCAATCGATGTTCTTGCCCTCTGCCTCGTCGCTTGCATTGCTCGTGAGCTGCTTCTCGTTCTTGATCATGGGCTCGCCCAGAGTGGTGGTAGTGGCCATGCTCAGTGCCTGGCGGCTGGTGGCAATCAGGCCGTTGAACTTGCTTGCGGGAACAATGGGAGACTCCACTTCCACGAAGCGGAAGTATGAAGCATCGGGTGTCATCTCGGTCAGCTCGTTCTCCAGAGCCACCAGGTGAGAGCCCTCGCGTATGTTCTCGGCCTCGGTTGCCCAGTAGTTGAAGTAAGCCTGGCCAGTCTCTTGCTCATACTCACCTACGGTCACATAGTTGTCCCAGATGGGAGTCTGCACATCAGCGCTGCCCTCGGCGATGTTGCTCTTATCCCAGTGGTTGGCATCGTACAATGCCTCAGAGGGGAACTTGATACGGTACCAAGTGTCTGTCTTTGGTGCATTGGCTGCTGCCATGAAGTTCTTGGCGGCCAGAGGCAGTGCAGCGGCGTAGTAGTCCAGTTTGTCTTGGGTGTATATGCCGGTGGCATCGTATGCCTTCATCTCATTGTAGAGGCTCTGGAAGGCGTCGTATGCATCGGTGTTTGCCCACTGGCCGGGGTTGGTGCCCTCTGCCATGGCTTTGCCTGTATCGGCATACTGGGCCATTACCTTGCGCATCTCTGAGGGGTCGGTCATTCCGCTCTTGAATGCCTCGTAGGCATTTGAGAGCGCGTTGTACATGTCGATGGTGAGGTCGGCATCCTCGGTGGCTATGTTCTCTTTGTATATCTTCTCCAGGTTGGTGGCCAGTTCGCCCAGAGCCACAAACTGGGAGTTGGGGTTATCCTCAAGCTTATAGAGCTGGAGCTCGGCAGCATGGAAGTAGGAGTAGGTGGAGTTGGTGCTATAGATACGCACGTTGCTGTAGGGAGTCTCAATCTTGAACTCTCCGGAAGTGAACTCGTTGCCACTGCCCCTGTTGCCCAGGTCAACGACAGCCATTTGCGTCCAGGCATCATCGGCAGCCTCAGCATCATTGGAACCCTTCAGGGTAAACTGTACGGGGAAACCCTCGCCGGTGATGCGGTACTTGATGTAGAGAAGCATATCGCCCTGCATCTCGTCTGTGCCTGAAATCTGGATGTAGGGAGCTCCTGTGAGGTCTTCTGGCTTGTTCTGCCAGATGCTGTGCCAGTAGGTGTTGGGGTCACCGTCGATGAGCACTCCGTCGATGAGGTTGCCGCCATCATTGTCGTTGCCCTCTCTGTTCTGGCTCCAGATGGATGTCATCTGCTCGCCTGAGGTGATTTGTGCTTTCTTGGTCCTGTCCTTGGCAGTGATGATGGCTTCCTTTACCTCGGCACGCAGTGCGGTGTTCTGCTCCACCAGCTTGTCGTGGTTCTTTATAGGCTCAAAGGCAGTTATCAGAGCTTCGGCTTCCTTCTCATCTACAGGCTCCAGGTACCATTCGCTGGTGCCCTTGTCGGTGGTATAGACTTCGCCCATGTTGAAGGTTGCCTGCCATGTGCACAGAGGCTGGTCTGCAACCTGGATGCCCCGTGAATGGTTTTTCTGGTGCAGATAATCCTCTGCGTTGCGTTGTCCTGATGTCTCACGGATGTAGATGATGGTCTGTCCGTTCTCGTTGCCAGCGAAGTCGAAGGTCATCTTCTTGTCTCCGTCCTCGGCAAGCGTGCAGGTGGTACCCATCTTGTTGAAGCGTGCGCCCATTCCTGCATTTACCATGTCGATGCCATCCTCGGTCTGGGTGAGCTTCCAGATATAGTTGGCCATGTCGTCCTTCAGAGTTCCCCACATGCCCTTGTAGTCTGTGGAGCAGAACATGGCCTTCTTCATGTAAGCGGTCACTGTCGTTGCATCATCGCCTTCACCTGTGGTCTCGTCGTGCTTGTAGGTGAGATTGGAGATGATGCGGTAGTAGCCGTTGGCGGGCAGACTGTAGAGTACTTCGCTCTTGCGGTATTGGGTGAAGAGCGAATCCACATCATCGCTTATCTCCTGTGCCTTCTCCTTTGTCTCGGGGTAGCCTTCGACAGTGAGGCCATTCACCCATTCGATTATCTGGTTGAGTCTGGCGATAATCTTGTCTGCCGTCTCCTTGTCGGTGAACTGTCCCATCTCGGTGCCCACCTTCAGAGATTCATAGGAGATGCCATCGTTAGCATTGTACTTGGCGAGAATCTTGTCGAGTATAGCCACTGTCAAATGCTGCTCCTTTGGGTTGTACAGCTGGAATTCAGCCGCGTGGAAGTAGATGGGGTCCTTTGCAATGTTGGTGACGCGCACATAGGAGTATTCCTTTGTGATGGGAGTAGGCTCGGTGACCACCTCTGCTTTGGCTTTGGCATTGTCCAGCTCAAAGTCAGCCAGATCGTCCCACACCTCACCATCGGCGCTGGCCGACAGTCTCACATTGGTCAGGTGGCCAGCAGCAATGTCGCGTCGCTGCATGTACATCACGAGGTAGCCAGTGCTGATGGGCTCGGTGAGCTGCACCTGCAGATAGTGCGGTTCGGTCACTTTACCATGCCAGTCGCTGTGCCAGAATGTCTCGACTCTTCCGTCCAGCAGGTTGCCCAGTTCCTTGCCTTCTTCTTCGTCGGAAGCGTTACTGGTGAGTTGAGACACATCGGTTATCAGTGGGTCGCCATACGAGGCCACTGGGGAAGATGGTGTTTGGGCGTTGGCACCCAAACCGGCAAGTTGTAGAAACAATGCCGTTAGCAGTAGGTAAAACTGTCTCATTTTGGTTTTAGTTTTGTTAAAATATGGTTCTACGTTAGTGGAATGTGCACTCTGCACACTCGCAAAGATAGTGAATCTTTTTAAGAGATTTAATATTTTTGCGACATCTTTTGCTTTTGGGGTGCAATAAAGTGTTTTGCTTGATGTTCGTGAGTTCGTTTTTCGGGCGTCTGCTGCATATATTCTTCTAAGGAAAAGGCATTCCCTGGCAGAGGAGATTCGCTCTCAGAGATATGCGGGATGAGGCTGTTATGAGCGGAGGAGAAAGAAAAAATGGCGATGGAGTGCGCAGAAAGCAGAAAAGTGCGTAACTTTGCAGCCGCTAAAGGCAGCGACGGAGGGACGTCGCTGTGGGGTGCCTGCCCTGTTGGGCTGTGCTGAGATTATACCCGCAATCTGATCCAGGTAATGCTGGCGTAGAGACTTATGAAACATTTTATATTTATTCAGATGAAGACAAAGTACGCTTCAGCCGCGCTCCTGTGGAGCCTGGCTATGGGTGCTATGGCCGTGAATGATGGTCAGACACCCGACTCGTTGAGAGTGGAAGAGTTGAGCGAGGTGGTGGTGAAAGCCGTGAAGGCTCCATCGAATGCCCCCTTCGCAGTGGCCAATATCGGCCGCAAGGAATTGGAAACATTCGGTCGTACAGGCCAGGAGCTGCCCTTCCTGTTTGCCCGCACGCCAGGCATCCTGGCCTGGAGCGAGAATGGTGTGGGCACAGGAACCACCAGCATGCGCGTTCGTGGTGCAGGTGTTACCCGCATGAACATCACACTGGACGGTGTGTCACTCAACAGTCCCGAGGACCAGTGCGTCTTCTGGGCCAACATGAACAGTTATGCCACTCTGCTGGGCAATGTGCAGATCCAGCGCGGAGTGGGCACCAGCACCAATGGCGATGGCGCATTCGGCGGCACAGTAGCCCTCACCACCAAGGCACCTTCGCTCACTCCTATGCTTGAGGTATCGGGCGCCTACGGTTCTTATAATACTTATAATGTGGGCGGCAACTTCAGTACAGGCCTGCTCCTGAACCACCTCATCTTCGAGGGCGCCTATCATCATACCGGCACCGACGGATTCATCCACGGCACGGCAGGCAACTCAGGTAGCTACTATGGCGGACTCACCTGGCTCAACAACGACGGTACATTGAAGCTGAGCTACAAGAACATAGGCAACTATGAGAAGACGGGTCAGGCCTGGAGCGGCGTTACGGCAGGTAACGGTGACTATAGCCTGAACTCCTACACCGGCATCAAGACCTATCGCGATATGTACAAGGCTGGTCTGGGCAAGTTCAACTCTCTCTATGAGAACTTCGTTCCCGACTGGAACGGAGGTTGGACCGTGGAGCGTTACAAGATGGCAGACGGTAGCCTGTGGGACCAGACAACCGACAACTTCTGGCAGAACCACAACCTGCTGAATGTGGTGTACCAGCCCTCGGAGCACTGGACCACAACAGCCACCATGCACTATACCCACGGGCACGGCTACTATGATGAGTTCCGCTATCAGAACAAGCCGAAGAAGTTTGGCATCTCTGACTTCTATCATGCCGATGGCAGCAAGCTCAAGAAGACCGATTTCGTGCGCCAGAAAGGCCTCACACAGGACACTTACGGCATCACATGGAATGCCAACTATAAGGATGAGCATTGGGATGTCATCGGCGGAGCTTCGTTCCAGAACTTCGAAGGCAATCACTTCGGTTACCTCACCTATGTGGCCGATGAGGAGCTGCGTCAGCAGGTGCTGGCCAATGGCAAATACACCTATTACGACTCCAATGCCGACAAGAGCGACCAGAGCATCTTCATCAAGGGCTCTTACCATATCACCCCCAACTGGGATGCCTTTGCCGATGTGCAGTATCGTCACGTAGGCTTCCTCACACAGGGTATCAATGACCGCTTCTATGACAACGGCGACGGAACCTACAGCAACCAACGTCTTGACATCCATCGCAAGTATGACTTTGTCAATCCCAAGGCCGGACTGAGCTGGCATGCCAACGGCCACAATGCTTATGCCTCTTATGCCCTGAGCCACCGCGAGCCCGAGCGTAACAACTTCACCGACAACGGTTCATACCCTGCCCCCAAGGCCGAGAGCGTGCATGATGTGGAGTTCGGCTACAATTACACAGGCAAGGTATGGTATGCCGGCGTAAACTTCTATGCCATGCTCTACCACAACCAGTTTGTACAGACTGGTCAGCAGAGCGACATCGGCGAGAACCTCACCACCAATGTCAAGGAGAGCCAGCGCATAGGTGCCGAAATCACAGCCGGTGTGAACGTGACCAAGTGGTTGTCTCTGGAGGCCAATGCAGCATTGAGCCAGAACAAGATAAAGGACTTCGACGAGTACATAGAGACCTATAACAACATGACCGACTGGGTGCCCATGGACCCCACAGTGAAGCATTACGACAACTCTACACTGGCCTTCAGCCCCGCTGCCATCGTCAATGGGTTTGCCGACTTCCACATCAAGGGCTTCCAGGCAACCTGGCACACTGGCTTCGTATCGCGCCAGTATATGGACAACAGCGAGTGCAAGGACCGTTCTCTGCCCAAGTACAGCCGCACCGACATCCACTTGAGCTACGACCTGCGCTGTGGTGACAAGGGGCTGAAGCACGTGCTCTTCGGCCTCGACTTCGGCAACATCTTCAATTGCCGTTACGCTTCCAGCGGCTGGGCATACTCGTCTATCCTGGGAGCCGACAAGCCCGAGACCGACCGCTACTATCAGTTGGGCTACATCCCATCGGCTGGCTTCACAGCTATGGGTAGCGTGAAATTCCGCTTCTGATGGACTGCCTGGCTTCACTGAGGGATTTTCTCACCCTCCATTCCGACCGTATCCTCGAGGTCTTTGGCCTGCTTGTGGGTTTGGCCTACCTCTATTGGGAGTACCGTGCCGACTGGAAGGTGTGGGTGGCTGGGCTTATCATGCCTGCCATTTCCCTCTTTGTCTATTGGAACGCTGGCCTCTATGCCGATTTCGGCATCGACATCTACTACCTGCTGGCAGCCATCTACGGCTTCTGGTGCTGGCGCTGGGGCAGTGGGAAGAAGAGTGTGGAACTGCCCATCACCCGCACTCCGCGCAGGATGTGGCTGGCATTGGCTGGCGCGCTGATAGTGGTGTATGCGGGCATAGTGTATGTTCTCATCCACTTCACCGACAGCACCGTCCCCTATTGGGATGCACTCAACACCGCGCTCAGCATCATTGCCATGTGGATGATGGCACGCAAGTGGGTGGAGCAGTGGCTGGTATGGCTGGTGGTGGATGCCATCAGTACGGGCCTGTATATATATAAGGAGATTTACTTCTATGCTGTGCTCTACTTCATCTACACCATCATCGCGTGGTATGGATACCGCGAGTGGGAGCGCAAGATGCAGTCCCAGAAGGTATAGCGACAGGATGTTCACCCGCCCCATGCGGAGTGGATGACAGACAGGAGGCGGCAGTCAGGCGTCATAGCACGCAGGTCTGCCGCCTCTCTCTTTGTACTTGCCCGGATGAGGCTCCCCTGTGGGCGTAAAATGGAAGTGCGTTGCATCGGCCATCGCAGCACGCTGCATTCGCCATCGCAGCGCGCTGCATTCGTCTATGCACCGCCGTGCGTTTCTCCTCAAAGAACAGGGCAGAATGCCGAGGGGCACAAATCGGCCTCGGGGCAAAAAGCAAGCCCCCTTCCGCGGAAACGACTCCGGGGAAGGGGGCTTCTTGCTTGCTCGGGCTCTGCTGTGAGATGAGCCTGTGTGTTCTGTCGCTTTCGGGGTATTTGCCTGCGGCTATGGGGTGAGCCGCTGCGCCCTTGCATTCTGGTGATTGGCAGTGAGGGGCAGAGGATGCGGAGGGGTCAGCGGTCCTTGTAGATGCTTATCTCTCCGCTGCCGTAGCACACCCGTGCTTCGCTGTCATAGATGCAGCCGAACTGCCCAGGTGCGATGCCCTGGATGGGCTGGTCGCTATGGATGTGGTAGCCTTCCTCGTCGAGCGTGATGGTGCCCGGCATGAAGTGATCTACGTGGCGTATCTTGAACTGGATGGGTAGCTCGTGTGGTGCTTCCCACGGGTTCCTGGTGATGAAGTGCATGTCGGCCAGGCGGAAGTCGTGACCGTATTGCAGTTGGGTGTCCCAGCCGTGTGCCACGAAGATGATATTCTTGCGCACGTTCTTCTTCACCACAAACCATGGGCCTCCGCCCAAGCCCAGACCCTTGCGCTGACCGATGGTATGGAACCAGAAACCCTGGTGATGTCCCACCACCTTGCCCGTTTCTATGTCAATCACTTTGCCTTCCCGCTCACCCATGAAGCGGCGCAGGAAGTCGTTGTAGTTGATTTTGCCCAGGAAGCAGATGCCCTGGCTGTCCTTGCGTCGGGCGCTTGGCAGCTTGGCGTCAATGGCTATCTGCCGCACTTCCTCCTTCATGAGTGACCCCAGGGGGAATATCGTGTGGCGCAACTGGTCGTAGGAGAGTTGGGCCAGAAAGTCGGTCTGGTCCTTCACGGGGTCCTTTGCGGTGCCCAGCCACATGAGGCCGTCTTGCTCGATGTTGGTGGCATAGTGCCCGGTGGCAATGTGGTCGTAGGTGTGTCCAATGCGCTGCTCGAAGGCTCCGAACTTGATGAGGCGGTTGCACATCACGTCTGGGTTGGGCGTCAGACCCTTCTTCACGCGCTCCACAGCGTAGCCCACCACCTGGTCCCAATACTCCTGCTGCAGGTCGGTCACCTCAAGCTTCAGGCCGTACTTGCGTGCTGTGGCCTGTGACAGTTCGATATCCTCCTCGGCAGAGCACGAGCTGTCCTCGCCCTCCATACCTATCTTTATATAGTGCAGGTCGGGCTTGATGCCGGCCTCACAGAGGCGATGAACCACTACGGCACTATCCACCCCGCCCGAAATGAGCACGGCTACACTGCCTTTTATCTCTTGAAGTTCCATGTCTTGATGCCTTTGAAGGTGTGGATGGATAGGGTGATGCTGTCTCCCCCGGCCATGCTGTCCAGCTCGTCGAGCGGGATGCTTGCGTAGGTTTCCTGCGTGTAGGAGAGCGGGTCGCCGTTTTGTCTGTGGTGCAGACTCAGGTAGCGATGCCCGTCGGTGCCTATGCTGTCGGTGACGAAGCCCCATGAGTGGTTGCCTCCTTGCGTGAGCGGTGCCAGATGAAGGTTGATGTACGGGCCGCTCTTCCACACAGCGATGGCTTTCAGGGGGTCGTGGGCGGCGCAGGCAGTGGAGTCGCGCAGTATGTGCACCCCTATCATCTGGTACAGGGTGGCCCGCTGCCCATCGATGGTGTAGCCGCACATCATGCGGTAGGCAACGTTGGGCGTGCGTCCGTTGATACTGTTGGTCACCATATAGGATTTGCCCTCGTCGGTCAGCATACGGTTTATCCGTCCCTGTCCGTCGGTGGTGAGGCATACAATCTCATTCCACATGCTGGGGAATGTGGTGCTGCCGTCATCATCGCTGCAACTGGCTGTCAGCAGTGCGCCAATCGCCATTGCCATGAGGGTCAGTCTTCTCCGCATAGGTTGGCTTTCTGCTTGTTGAACACAGGGTTGGCATACATCGTGAGGATGCGCTCGCGCAGATAGGGGATGTCTTTGTTCTCCAGGTCGATCATCTCCAGGCGGCTCTTGAGGTATCTCTCGAATGTGCGTTTCTGTGCAGGAGTGTAGAAGAGTGCGAACTCGCGGGTGCCTCGCAGCAGGTCGGCAGCTACGTAGTTGCCCGGATAGAGCATGTAGCGGCGGTGAATCTCCATGTTGATGCGCTGGGCTATCTCTCTGTAGAGTTCCGTACGCGGCATGTCGGCCAGTTCGTCGAGCCACTCGTTGATGCAGGGAGCCGTTTCGTAGTGGATGTGACCCTTCTTGCCGAAGATGCCTATCTTCATGTTGCTCAGGTCGTCCTGCTTGCTCTTCTTGAACTCAGGGTTGTCCCTCTTCATCTGGAACTCCTTGGCCTTGAGGTAGTCACACGGATCGTACTCGTAGCTGATGGTGAGCGGTACGATGTGCAGGTCTTTGAGTCGCTGTATGATGGAGCCATCTCCGCCCATCGACATCATCTTCAGCACCGACTCCTGCGTGCGGTCGTTGGAGTCCTTGGCTCTTCCCTCGCGCTGCGCAATCCATATGTTGTCGTGCTTGTCGTTGATGACATGGTGCATATAGCGGCTCATCTTCTGGCTGCTTTCCAGCAGCGTGCGCGAACTCACGCCTCTCTGCACGGTAAAAGCCTTGTTTAACTTCACCAGTTTCCTTATCCACGGATAGATGAGCAGATTGTCGCCTATGGCTATCTCACACGTTGTGGGGAAGCCGTCTTCGTGGAGCAGATAGGACAGAATGGCGCTGTCGAGCACGATGTCGCGGTGATTGCTCATGAAGGTGTAGCGCTCGGGACCGGGCTCAATGCCGTCGTGCCTGAATGTGTAGCCCGTGCTGCATTGCCTGAGAATGCGGCGCACCAGGGGCTTCATGTAGCGCAACTGGAACTGCAGAGTGGTGTTGATGCCTATAAACGCCCAGCGTATGAGGGCGTTTCTTACGAATGCGGGCAGCCACGGAGCCAGTGAGTGCAGGATGTGTGCGAACTGTCGGTCGGCCAACAAGTCCTTTACGGCCTGCTTCACTTCGCCATCGGCATAGGGCCGTATGTCGTTGAATTCATCGTTCATGCTTTCTTCTTCAGTATATCCTCTATGATGTCAGTCATAACGTCCTTGATGTCAAGGCCCGCCGCACGCACCTGCTGGGGTATGAAGCTGGTGGCTGTCATGCCTGGCGTGGTGTTGATCTCCAGCATGTTTATCTTGTCACCCTCGGTGATGATGTAGTCTATGCGTATGATGCCACGGCAGTTGAGTATGTCGTAGATGGCCGATGTGAGCTGCTGCACACGCTCGGTCACTCGCTGTGAGAGGCGGGCGGGGGTTATCTCCGACACCTCTCCATTGTACTTGGCATCGTAGTCGAAGAACTCGCGTGTGGTGACCACTTCGGTGATGGGGAGCACTACGGCGTGCCCGCTGGTCTTGTAACAGCCGCAGGTAATCTCCGTTCCCTGCATGAAGGCTTCTACCATCACATCCTCTCCCTCGCGCAATGCCAGTTCGATGGCAGGGCGCAGGGCGGCAGCCTCTTTCACCTTGGTGGTGCCGAATGACGAGCCTCCGCTGGCCGGCTTGACGAAGCAGGGCAGGCCCACATGCTTGATGATGTCGTCGTCCGACACCCTGTCGGCTTGTCCGCGCCTGATGAGCATGCTGTCGGCAACGGCCACTCCCAGTGAGCGCATATAGTTGTTGAGCACAAACTTGTCGTATGTCATTGCCTCCACGAGCACGTCGGATGTGGAGTAGGGCATGCCGATGAGGTCGAGATAGCCCTGCAGGATGCCGTTCTCACCAGGCACTCCGTGGATGGTGATGTAGCAGAAGTCGGGGCGCACGCGCTCTCCGCGCTCGTTGTCAAAGGTGAAGTCGTTGCGATCTACCTGGCTGCGTGAGCCGTCGGGGAGTATTGCTTCCCAGTGGCGGGCGTGGATTTCTACCTTATATATAATGTAACGTTCCTTGTCGAGGAATGATTCGATGCCGGCAGCGCTGCGCATGCTGACATCGTGCTCGGAGGTGTCTCCTCCGCACACAATGGCTACAGTCTTCATGTCTTTGCTTATACTTTCTTTCTCCATTTCTCTATCAGTCTTGTCATATCGTCGGGCAGAGGCGATGAGAAGTCCATCTCCTCACCCGTGAGGGGGTGTCGGAAGCCCAGAGTGCGGGCGTGCAGTGCCTGACGCGGGCATATCTCCATGCAGTTGTGTATGAATGCCTTGTACGATGCAGTCTTCTCTCCGCGCAATATCTGGTCGCCTCCGTAGCGCTCATCAGCAAAGAGGGGATGTCCCAGATGCCGCATGTGAGCACGTATCTGATGTGTGCGTCCGGTCTCCAGGCGGCACTCCACCAGTGTGGTAGGTCCGAAGCGCTCCAGCACGCGGTAGTGTGTGACGGCTGGTTTGCCTATCTCGCTCTCGGGCGGATATACTGCCATCTGCAGGCGGTCTTTGGGGTGGCGGCCTATGTTGCCCACGATGGTACCTTCGTCTTCTGCGAATGGCCCCCACACCAGAGCGTTGTAGAGACGGCGTGTGGTGTGGTAGAAGAACTGCTTGCAGAGGCTTGTCTTGGCCTCGGGAGTCTTGGCAATGACCAGCAGACCGCTGGTGTCCTTGTCGATGCGGTGCACCAGACCCACCGTGGGGTCGTTGGCGTCAAACTCGGGGCAGTCCTTCATGTGCCATGCGATAGCGTTGACCAGCGTGCCACTGTAGTTGCCGCATCCGGGATGTACCACCATTCCGGCGGGCTTGTTGATGACCATCAGCTGGTCATCCTCGTAGGTGATGTCCAGCGGGATGTCCTCTGGGGTGATTTCCCAATCGCGCTTCGGTCTGTCGAGCACCAGTGTCACCACATCGCCGGGTTTGGCTTTGTAGTTGCTCTTCACGGGCTTGCCGTTCGCACGGATGCAGCCGGCCTCGGCGGCTTTCTGTATTCGGTTGCGGCTGGTATCGCCCATGTGCATCATCAGAAACTTGTCGATTCTCATGATGCTCTGGCCTTTATCGACTTCTATACGCCAGTGCTCGTGCTCGCCGGCCTCACTGTCAGGGGCTTCCTCCAGCAGTTCGTCATCCTCCAGGATGAGCTCTTCCTCTTGGGGCATCACCATTCCTCGTCCTCCGTATCGGTTATGATGCCCGTAGAGTCGCTGTCGCTCCAGCTTTCGAAGCCGTCTTCGTCCATGCTTCCGTCTATCTCGCTGTTGCCCACTACCAGTGTCACGGGTGCGTCGATGGGTACTCGCTCGCCTGCAGCAACGTTCTGCCCGCGGCATTTTACGCCCAGCACCCAGTCCTTGTCGCCCTCTATATATTCGTTGGGAGCCAGCTTGAATCCCAGTGCCTTCAGTCTGGCCTCTGCCTCACGCAGCGAACAGTTGTCTGCTATGTCGGGCATCATCAGTGTGGGCGTTTGCGTGGAGTTGATGGTGAGATATATCTCCCGACCCTCTTTTACGTGGCTCCCGCTTGCGGGAAGCTGCTCAAGCACGGTGCCGGGAGGCAGATTGCGGTTGTAGGCAGAGTCGGTCCTGACGGGAGTCAGCTGGGCCAGTCCCAGTTCGTACTCGGCATCTGCCACCAGTTTGCCCTTCACATTGGGCACTTCCACCTCCACGCCATGACGTGTGAAGTCGTTCATCCAGAACCACAGACCGCCCATCGCCAGTATGGTTGCGATGGCCAGTGCGATGAGGTTCAGATATACCATCGGGCTCGTGAATTTCTTTAATTTGTCCTTTAAGCTCATGCGTCTATTCTGATATGGGTGTGCGCGAACCTATATGCCCGCCTGCACCTTTTGGGCAAAGGTAATAAATAAAAACAGAAAAAGAAGTAAAGTTGCCCCTACTTCTTTCTCTGTTTTAATCTTTTTTGTGTTACTTGCCGTGTCTCTCGTCGGAAACAGTGAGTTTCTTGCGGCCTTTGGCGCGACGTGAAGCCAGCACGCGACGACCGTTTGCGGTAGTCATTCTCTGGCGGAAACCGTGCTTGTTGTTACGGCGACGGTTGTGGGGCTGAAATGTTCTTTTCATATCTTGCTTTCGTTATTTTGTTGTTACGCACTTTGTTTCGGGGTGCAAAATTACTACTTTTCTTCTTCATTGCCAAGAGAAGCACTTGTTTTTTCTTCTTTTACTTCGTACTTCCCCCAATATTTCATACCTTTGCAGGACGAACGAACGCGTAATAATAATAAAATAACTACAGTATTTCTATGATCAATTCACAGGACATCAAGAAGGGCACCTGCATCCGCATGGATGGCAAGCTCTATTTCTGTATCGATTTCCTGCACCGCAAGCCGGGCAAGGGCAACACTATCATGAACGTGACACTGAAGGACGTGGTCAATGGCGGCGTCCTGGAGCGCCGCTTCAACATCGGCGAGAAGCTGGAGGACGTGCGTGTGGAGCGTCGCCCATACCAGTACCTCTACAAGGACGGTGACGACCTGGTGTTCATGAACAACGAGACATTTGAGCAGATAAGCATCTCTCCCAGCCAGGTCAATGGCGTGAACTTCCTGAAGGAGAGCGAGAATGTGGAAGTGGTGGTGGATGCCAGCACCGAGACTGTGCTCTACGCCGATGTGCCCGTGAAGGTGCATCTGGAGGTGACATGGACTGAGCCCGGCCTGAAGGGCGATACCGCTACCAACACCCTCAAGCCTGCTCGCGTGGAGACTGGCGCTGAGGTGCGTGTGCCTCTGTTCATCAACGAGGGCGAGATTATCGAGGTTGATTCTCGTGACGGTTCTTATCTGGGTCGTGTGAAGTAAGACCCTTGCATGGGGGAGGGGCTGGCTCTTTCCCTATACATTATATATAATATATGCGGGCTGCATTCGGAAAGCGGATGCAGCCCGCATTGTCTTTCTCTACACGGCTCCAATGTGTTTCCCAAGGAGTGCTCCAACGACAAAGGGGCGATGATGTCATTTGCGCCCAAGAGGCTTCTTGTGTTTCCCGAGGAGCGCTCCAACGCCAAAGGTGCGATGATGTCATTTGCGTCCAAGAGGCCTGATGTGTTTCCCTGGGAACGCTCCTGTATCAGCTGGACGGTGATGCTACTTGTGTCGTCGCAGGTCCGGTGGGCTTTGGAAGCCGTTTTCTGGTGGTCTGGGAGGCTGCCTCCAGGGGGTGAAAAAGATGTTGCGGTGGTCTTGCAAAGTGTGTCTCCGGGTGCTTGGAAAACTGTTTTGGGGGGCGGGGGAATGAGGCTTAGCGGCCCAGACAGAGGCGCACGCCTACGTTCAGACTGAAGTTGGTGGGCTTGTCCTCGTAGATGGTGGGTACGCTGGAGTTGTCCTTGAAGTGGTGGCTGACGCCTGGCTCGGCATATAGTGCCAGGGTGGGGGTGATGTTGTACTGCGCTCCTGCGGCCAGGTTGACCGACATCTGCAGCGGGTGCGAACCGATACGCTCGGTCTCTTCACCGCTTCGCTGGTGGTCCAGAGTGTATTGCGTGGTGCGCTTGCCTGCCACGCGCACTTCGGCCAACGCACCTGCCTGGGCATACAGACTCAGGTTCTTGGCGCGCAGGAATGTGTATTTCAGGTTGACGGGCAGTCCCACGTAGTGCAGGTTCTGTACGCTCTTCTGGTAGTTGGCGGCTGTTCCCTCGCGCAGGTCAGAGCGCAGACGGGTGTAGGTGAGTCCGCTTCCCAGAGCCAGACGGCTGTTCAGGTCGTAGCTCACACTGGCTCCCACACGCACCGGCAGGCGGTGATGCACCTTGCGCTCAACCACCTTTCCCTGGTTGAATACCGCCACGCCCATTGCGGGCTTGTCCAGCCATGAGGCATCGTCAGGACCGAGTGACACCGTGGGGAGTCCGCTCATGCCCTTCGCGCTCATTGCCGAGCCGGTCAGTCCGCTGGCGTGGGCCGATAGTGCCAGCCTTGGGCTGCTGCTGCTGGCATGGGCTGTGCGGGCCTGCATGGTGCGGCTTGAACCCTGACGGACGCTCCTGCCCATGCGTGCCGATGCGGCTGCTGGCTCCGGGGTGGCTGGCTTCTTGGCCGTCTCGTCCGGCTCCACAGCATCTGCCACCCGACTGTCGGCTACGGCACTTGCCGTTGCTGACTTCTCGGCATGGGCCATGTGGTAGCTTCGGACGGAGGCCGGAACCGATTGCAGGCCTTCTGCCTCAGCCATCCGGGTACTGCGTGCTGCGCCTGCCAGCGTTCTTGCTGCGATGGGGCGGTTTGCACCGGCGGCGCTTCCTGCCGTTCCCGTGTTGTCGTTCTGCGCGATGAGGCTTTGGTGGCTGCTGGCTTCGGGAACCGTCTGGCCGGGCTGCTCAATGGTTCTTGAGGCTCTGTCAGTGGATGCCCCGTTGCCTACGGCAGCCAGTTCGGGTGCCTGGGTGAAGTCGGGCATATATCTGTAACCCACCAGCACAGCCACTGCAATGCAGGCCGCTACGGTTATCCGCTTGGGCCACAGCATCCATGCCGCAGGCTTGTGCTGCCGCTTGCCGGCCAGTCCCTCCTGCTCCAGACGCGTGCTCAGCTGCTCCCACAGACCCTGTGGAGGCTCCTGCCCGTAGTCCTTCAGGCGGTTGCGTATGTCATTGAGCCATTTGTCCATATTCTATGCTTGATTGTCTCTCCTGTATTTCTTTACCTTCTCTGCCAGTGCGCACTTTGCCTTGTGCAGCTGCGAGGCCGATGTGCCTTCCTTGATGCCCAGCATGGCAGCTATCTCGCGGTGGCTCTTGCCCTCCATCACATAGAGGTTGAATACCACGCGGTAGCCCTCGGGCAGCTCCTGCACGAAGCGTTGCAACTGCTCGGCAGGCACTCCCTCCACCTCAGGCTCCTCGTCGGGCATGCCGGTGCTGTCCTCTGTCAGTTCCGAGAAGGACAGGCGGCTCTTGGCTTTCAGCAGGTCGATGGCCTCGTTGGCCACTATGCGGCTCATCCATGAGCGCAGTGCCCCTTCGCCCTTTGGCTGGAAGCGGTGGATGGAGGAGAATATCTTGATGAACGCCTCTTGCAGCACATCCTTCACATCCTCGTCGTTGACCACGTAGCGCGAGCATACTGCCGTGAGGTAACGCACATGCAGGCGATACAGCTGCGCGGCGGCAGCGGCATCGCCCTCTCTCAGCTTCGCGAGCAACTGCTCCTCGCTGGACTCTCTCTTGAATATCGCCTCCAGTATGGCCATTCCTGCTCTATGGTGTCGGGTCGGCATCGTGCTGTATGATGCGGGGATGCCTGGGGGCCAGATGCAGTTCGGTTTCCGGGTTTCTCCCAAATCTGTCCGATGTGTCTGCCGGACTGCCGCCCTCTGTGGCTCGCCACCTTATTATATAACGCGCGCGAGGCCGTTTTTCTTGCCCCCGCGCGTTATTTTCATCAATCCACCATACTGCTCATTGTGGCGCGCTCCACCTGGTGGGCGCTGGCGGTGGGGTGCAACTGCAGGTTGAACTCTGCCGACTTGGGGCCGCTGAAGGATGTCCAGCGCAGCTTTACCCGCACTTCCTCCTGGCCGTTGCGCGGCAGGTCGTTGAGGTTGAATGCTATCATCGCATCGCCCTGGCGGCCTCGGGTATCGCCCATGGCGTTGTGCCTGAGTTCCACCTCATATACATCATTGGCATTGCGGCCAGTGAGCAGGTTGATGTGATGCTTGATGCCCCTGTTGCCCCACAGCGTCCTGATGCGCAGGGTCAGGTAGCCGTCCTCGGCCACGGTCACCCAGTCGCGCACTATCTCAACGGGGTCGTTGCCGTACAGGCGGTCGTTCTGCGCGCCCATGTCGCGCACTGGCATCTTGGTGCGGATGCTGTCTATCCAGTTCACGTTCACCATGCGCATGTTGCTGCGCTCGCTTTCCACGGGCGTGTAGTTCACCAGCGCACGCACCTCCTTGCTGCCAAAGGGCGACTGGCTGAGGTTTGCAGGAGCCAGCGTCGTGGCATGGTCGAGCTGCATGGTGAAGCTTCCTCCCTCCACGGGGCGCACCGTCACCAGCGCCGTGGTGGAGTTTGCGTAGAAGGGGTCGTCGTTGTTGTTACACGCGGTAAGTGTCACAGCCGCCGTTGCCAGCATGAGCAATGTGCGGCGAAATAGTCTTGCTTTCATATCTCTTCGGCCTATGTTTTCTTGTTCATTCTGCCCCTTAAACTCCCCCGGTGCGAAATCCTTGCCTGCGCGGAGCGTTTTTTTTCGCCCCGAACGCTGTTTTTCTTCGCTTCAGAGCATTCCGATGGTGGCAGGCGGGTGCCGCGGGCACCATCGGGGAGGTGTACGCAGTGAGGATGACAGAGGAGACCTGTGCCAAACGCAGCGTGCTGCATGTGCCCGTGCAGCGTGCTGCGATGGCCGATGCAGCGTGCTGCGATGGCCGATGCACCGCACTGCGTCATTTGTCCCAGATTACAGCCGGGTGGCGGGCAGTGCCGTCTGCCCGTCTGCGCAGCCGCCTCCTGCGGGCAGGCGCTGCCTTTCTCTGGTAGGACCGAAACCTCTGGGCTTCTGCACCCTTGCCCTTGGGGAATGTAGGCTGGGCCGTTGGGCCGAATTGCCCAGTTCCCTGTGTTGGCAGGTGGGGACGGCTCCCCAGTCGGATGCGTTGTGCTGTCCACATTTGGCCATTGTGCAAAAAAACAGCACGGAAGGCAAAAAAATGCCCCCCATACCTATATTTAAATCAAATACAGTAAATTTGCGGTATGAAAAGAGTGCGTTTCGGGCATCGGGGAGCCAGGCTCCTCCTCGCCAGCCTCCTGCTGCTCTGCGTGGGGGCAATGGATATAAAGGCACAGTCCTGCGAGGGACGGGTGTGTCTCAAGAACGGTATGCGCCTGCTCTATGCGGGTGACGACCGTATGGATGTGCCCTCGAAGAAGCATGACGTGCGTGTCTATCGCCGCTTCTTCTCCAGTGCCTGCCAGCGCGATGTGGTGCCCTATGACCGTATCGACTCGGTGGTGGTATGGAACTCAGCCGCCCCCGATGCCGTGCGGTTGCTGGTGCCCCTGGAAGGGGTAGGGTGGAGCTGGCTCTATGCAGGCTGCCCGCGCATGCTGGTGTATGTGTATGCTTCGCAGGGCTATTCGCTCAGTGCGCAGGGTGGCATCAGGGCATGGCAGGGCAACAGGTTCTCTGCCCTCTTCCTCATACCGGGCAAGACGGCCTGCGACTTCTATGTGCAGCGCCCGGGGGAGAAGCCCGTATGCCTGGGCGATGCCTACAAGAAGTGCAACAAGGCCTTTGTGAGGAAGCTCTGCCAGGTGGCCGGGCTCACTACGCAGCAGGAGCAGGAACTGCTACGTGAGGCGCCCGCCAACCGTAGCAGCGTGATACAGCGTGTGCTGGAACTCATCGATACGGACAAGTCAAACCAAAGAGATAGAAAACACAATGAGAACAATCCGACTCTGGCTGCTCTTGGTGGCAGCCGTAGTGCTGGCTATGCCTGGCCAGGCACGCAAGAATGATGACCCCGACATGCGCCATGTGCGCCTCACCTTCACCGATGGCAAGCAGCTCGAAGGCTACATCCCACGGAAGTACATGACGTGGGCCACAGAGTATGTAGTGGTGTTGGCCGACAAGCCCGATGCCAAGAAGGGCAAGAAGCATAAGGCCGAGAAACTGCAGAAGATGGAGTGGCTGACACCCACCGAGGAGCATCCCGAGGGCGAGGTGTGGGAGCGATGCCAGACCATATACCGCTACCTGTTCAAGCCCGTCAAGGAGGATTGCCTGCTCGAGCTCGTGTATCGCGGCCAGGCAGCCTCGGTCTATAAGGCGCGCATCTATCTCCCCGGCAACGGTGTGAACACTGGAGGCAGCTGGGCCACATGGTACGCGCTGAAGCCCGACGGGCAGGAGCGTGCCTTCCTGCTCTACAACGCATCCACCGATATGGTGCCCATCATCAAACTCTTCATGCAGATGCAGTTCAAGGACAAGGATGAGTACGAGGGGCTGAAGGACTACATCCAGGCATGGTGGGAGAATGACAAGAAGCTTGCACGCAGGCAGGTGCACGACAGCCCCGCCATCTTCTCCACCCTCTACGACGAATGGCGTGCCACCCAGGGCCGGTGACCCTGGCCCCCTGATACACGTCAGCCCCGCAGGTACTCTCCTGCGGGGCTGATGGTATGAGGGCTGTCGGGCATGTGCCATGCGGCCTTAGCGGGTGGCCTGGCACACTCCGCGGAAGAAGCCTATGCTCTCGGCTATGCCCATGAAGGGGTTGTCCATGTCCTTTTCGTGCTCCAGACTCACCGCGCCGGTGTAGTGGTACTTGCGCATGAGCTTGATGTAGCGGGGGAAGTCAATGATGCCCCTGCCCAGTTCCGCGCGCTTGCCCGCCTTGGTGGGAGCCGTCACATCCTTGAGGTGCATATCGAAGACACGCTTGTGGTACTTGATATAGTCGGCCAGCGTATCGGACCCGTAGCGCAGGTTGTGCCCGATGTCGAGGCACATGCCCATGCGTTCGTCGCGGTTCTTGACGTGCTCCCAGATGTCGGTCGCATCGGGATAGAGCTTCATGTCAGGGCCGTGCAGGTGGATGGCCAGCTTGATGTCATACTGCTTCACCACCTGTTCGGTGTAGTCCAGAAGGTCATAGTTGGGCACGCCCACCAGCAGGGGTACTCCCACGCGCTGTGCATAGGCAAAGGCTCTATCTACCTCCTCTTTGCTCTTCATGTAGATGGGGCCCACGGCATACCCCTTCACCCCATAGCTCGCAAGCTTCTGGTGGAAGGCGGCTATCTGCTCCTCGTTGCTGGTGAGAGGCAGATGGAAGTCCTTGATGCACAGGTAGTGCAGGTCGAGGGTCTGCATTGTCTTGAGCGTGGTCTCCAGGTCAAATTTCACAAAGGAGTAGCCTGCTATGCCCAGGTGAAACTCCTCCTCGGGCACAGGTTTCTTGATGGTACTGTTGGCAGAACGCTTTTCGGTTGACTTGGCGGCCAGTGCCTCGATGGGTGTGGATGCCATGGCCAGGGCTGCCATCCCTGCCATTCCCGACTTGATGAAGTTCCTTCTTTCCATGATGTATAGGTTTGACGTGAAAGGTCTTTGGCTTGTCTGCACGGGAGAGGGCTGATGCTGTGGCAGGCGTATGACGGCCGGCTGTATGGCGCTTGGCGCTCTTCCTGCTTACAAAGTTACATTATTTTTGCAACTTGGGTGCATCTCGTGTATTCTTTTTAGCCCTCCTGCAGATTTTCCACGTATTCGGCCAGCCTTTTGTAGAAGGGATGGCGGCAGAGTGTGGCTTTGTGGCCCACCAGGATGAGTTTCATGCGTGCCCGGGTGATGGCCACATTCATGCGCCGCAGATCGCGCAGGAAGCCCACCTGTCCCTCGCTGTTGGCGCGCACCATGCTTATCATGATGATGTCGCGTTCCTGCCCCTGGAACCCATCCACCGTGTTGATGCTGATGAAGCGGCGGAACGGCTTCCACCACGAATCGCGCTTGATGAGCTGCCGCAGCAGGCGCACCTGTCCCTGGTAGGGACTTATGAGCCCCACGTCGAGCCGCTCGTCCAGTATGCGCTGTGTGCCTATCCGCTCCAGGTAGGCCTTCAGGGTATCCACTGTGAGGCGGGCTTCGGCAGGGTTCTGGCGGCTCATGCCGTCGCCCGCTTCCTGCTCGCCATACTCGGGTTCGGCTGGTGTGTCTATCCATTCAATGGCAGTGTCCCAGTCGAGGATGCTGCGGTATCGCACCGAGGGGTCGCTTTGCAGACGCCCGCCATAGAACTCCTGGTTGGGGAACTGCATGATGCTGTCGGTCATCCTGTATTGCACGCCCAGCAGCGAGACTGCCTCGGGGTGCACCTCCACTATCTTCTGCATCAGCGTCCTGCCCAGTCCGCCGGCCAGCGCTTCGGGGCTCTTCACGGTAGGAGGCAGCTGGCAATGGTCGCCGGCCAGTATCACGCGGTCGGCCCTCTGCATCGCTATCCAGCACGCGGCCTGCAGAGCCTGTGCAGCCTCGTCGATGAAGAGCGAACTGAAGTGGCGTCCCACGAGCAGGGGCGATGCGCTGCCAGTGAGTGTGCAGGCTATCACGCGGGCCTCGCCGAGAAGCTGTTCGCGTATCTGGAAGTCCATCTCAGCGGCCTTGTCCCTCAGTCGGGCTATCTTCTGATGGCGGTTCTCGCGGTTGCCCTGCGCCGAGTCATACAGCTGGCGGATGGTTCGCCTGATGGCCCAAAGCTGGCTGTAGAGCGGGTGCGCCTCGTAACGCCGCTCGTAGGTGTCGGCCAGCATCTGGTCGGTAACGCGCATCGGGTTGCCTATACGCAGGATGTTCACCCCGCGCTCGCTCAGTTTCTGGGCTATCCAGTCCACTGCCATGTTGCTCTGTGCGCACACCATCACCTGGGTCTCCCGCCTGAGTGTCTCGTAGATGGCCTCTACCATGGTGGTGGTCTTGCCTGTGCCTGGGGGCCCGTGCAGTATGGCCACATCCTTCGAGGCCAGCACATTGTTCACCGCAGCCTGCTGCGTGGCATTGAGCCAGGGCATCACTACGGGGCTGAGGTTGCGGTGGTGCAGGGGCGCCTGTGCGTAGATGATGTCGCGCAACTGTGCCAGCCGGCAGTCCTTGGCGGCAGTCACGCGGTCGAGCGCCTCGAACATCAGACGGTAGGTGTACTCATCGAGATAGAGCTGAACGCCCACCCTCTCGGCATTCACCACTTGGGCTACGGCCGACGACGACGGCATGGAGATGACCATACGGTCGTTCTCCACGTAACTCACCTGCCCCACGAAGTGCATGTAAGTGAGCATCTGTGAGGCATCTTGCGCAAAGAAACACACGGGTTTGCCCGGTTCGAACTGGTGCTCAACGTCCTGCGCCTCTGTCCGCTCCACCTCAAGTACCAGCGCGTCCTGCGAATTGTAGTAGCTGCGACCCGTGTGCAGGGGAAACCAGCACAGGCCGCGCCGTACCTTGCGCTCCACTCCCATGTTCTCCGTATGCCGCTGAAACTGTTCGCGCTCGCAGGCATATTCCACCTCCAAGAGCCTTCTCTGTAATGCCAAATCCTGAATCATGGGTGCAAAAATAGCAATTTTTCCTTTTGTCCGCGCCGATGCTTGGTGGTTTGGAGGGGATTTCCTAACTTTGCTCTATATAATATAAGGTATAAAGGAGACAGACTCATGAATACGAACAAGACGTATGTGGCATTTGACGCACAGGGTGTGTATGACCACGAACACAGCAACCTGCATTATCACCAGCAGATGCGTGAGTGGCAGAGGCAGTATCCGCAGCGCTATGCATTCCTCAATATGCAGGATATCGACTTCTCGTCAATGCACGAGGATTTGATTGACAGTACCTTCAAGGTGCGCTGCCTGAGGCAGATGGCCGAGGCAGACAACCTGCTGGTGCTGGCCAGCGACCTGATGAATGTGGAGAGCACTACGCTCAACTGGCAGATAAGCAGGGCTGTCAACCGCTTCCGCCTGCCCGTGATAGTGGCATACGTGGGCTATGACAGCCTGGTGGATGCATCGGTCAAGGACAACTGGGCCAACCTGCCCAACAAGGTGCGCAAGTACATCGGACGCGATAGCGCCTACATGGCACACGTGCCCTTTACCAAGGACAAGCTGGAGCGGGCTCTGGGAGCATACTCTGTAAAGAAGGGTCTGTACCCCTGGAACTCCACAACCATCTTCTAAGAACCAACCAAAGAGAGCGTTATGAGCAATAAAGGAAACTATATCAAGCGCATCCAGATAGATGCCCTGTGGAGCCGACGGCGTGGTATCGACTGGACGTTGCGCCCCGACGTGAACATCCTGAGCGGAGTAAATGGGGTGGGCAAGAGCACCATCCTCAATCGTGTGGTGCGGCAGCTCATAGGCATCGACAGGCTGGAGAAGCAGATGGATGGCGTCACCCTGACCTTCTCACCCGAGGATGCCGATACGGTAGATTTCGATGTCATACGCTCCTTCGACCGCCCTCTCGTGTCGAGCGACCTGCTTGGCAAGGTGACCGATTCGCACTTGCAGTCGGAGCTCGACCTGCAGCTCTACCAGTTGCAGCGCAAATATCTCGATTACCAAGTGAACATGAGCAACCGCATGGTGGCTATCTTCACCAGCCAGGTGCCCGATGCACAGAGGCTGGCCAGCGAGGTGGCTCAGGAGAAGACACACTTCATGGACCTCGTGGATAGCCTCTTCAAGGATACGGGCAAGACCATCTGCCGTGACCACAATGAGATATTCTTCCGGTCTATGGGCGAGGAGATTCCCTCCTACAAGCTCTCTAGCGGAGAGAAGCAAATGCTCATCATACTGCTGTCTGTGCTGGTGCAGAACCGCAAGCCGTGCGTTCTCTTCATGGACGAACCAGAGGTGAGTCTGCACATCGAGTGGCAACAGAGGCTCGTGGGACTGGTGCGTGACCTCAATCCCAACGTGCAGATTATCCTCACCACCCACAGTCCAGCGGTCATCATGGACGGCTGGGCCGACTGTGTAACCAATGTGGAAGACATTGTGATATGAACTGTTCGCACAATGCCAGTACCGACAGAGCCATGCAGGCGTATGCTGCCATGCAGCCACGAAAGCAGGGCAAGCGGCTTCAGGACGCGCTGAATTCCAGTTATGTCGAGGCTGCCAACCGCCTGCGACCACGCTCTGCGCGGCATCGCATTGTGGCTTATGTGGAGAGTTACGACGATGTGTTCTTCTGGCGGTCGGTGTTGCAGGAGTTTGAGACCGAGCAATATTACTTCGAGGTCATGCTTCCCAGCCGCACCACACTGTGCCGCGGCAAGAAGACTGCCCTGATGAACACGCTCGGCCCCTCGCTGGGAGAGTGCATGATAGCCTGTGTGGATGCCGACTATGACTGGCTCATGCAGGGATGCACCGAGATGAGCCGTATGGTGTGCAGCAATCCCTATGTGCTCCACACCTATGCTTATGCCATCGAGAACTACCAATGCTATGCGCCCAATCTGCATACCGCTTGCGTGATGAGCACGCTCAACGACCGCAGTGTGGTCGATCTGGAGGCTTTCATGGGCGAGTACAGCCGCATTGTGTGGCCGCTCTTTGTGTGGAGCGTATGGGCTTACCGATATGGATATTACCGCGAGTTCAGCCTGACTCACTTCGCTGATGTGGTCTCCTTCCACAGTGTCAACCCTGCCAGAGGCGGGCAGTCGGCACTTGACTCACTGAAGCACAAGGTGAACAAGACCATTACCATGCTCCAGCGACGCTATCCCCAGGGGCGCAAGACCTATGCTCCCTTGCGCGAGGAACTGCTTTCCATGGGGCTTACGCCCGATACCACTTACCTTTACATACAGGGCCATACGCTGTTTGACGGGGTTGTCATGCCCCTCTTGACGCCCATCTGCAACATTCTTCGCCGCGAGCGTGAGCGTGAGATAACGCGTCTGGCCATGCACGCTACGCAGAAGCAGAACGAGTGGAGCAGCTATGAGCACAGCATCTGCAGCGTGGATGTGATGCTGAAAAAAAGCTCCGGTTTCCGCCAGAGCCCTCCGTATCAGTTGCTTAAGGCCGATATCACACGGCTGATGGCCGATGTGGGACGGCAGAAGTAGCGGTCCATCTTCTTTATCAGACCACTCAGACAGAAGACCACCACGCGGTCGCCCGGCTGTATCTGAGTGTTTCCGTGTACCGGGCATCCCACACCATCCCGCACCAGTCCGCCCAGTGTGACGCCACGTGGAAAGCGCAGGTCGCGCACGGGCTTCTCGGTGACCATACTGCCTTCATTGGCTGTGAATTCGGCCACATCTGCGTTGGCTATCGTCAGGCACTTCACATTCGACACGTCTGTATCCAGCATCATCTGGTAGATGTGGCTTGCTGCGATGGTTTTCTTATTGATGACCGTGCCTATGTCCAGCTTCTCTGCCAGCGACACGTAATCCATATTCTCCACCATGGCTATCGTTTTCCTCACCCCCATGCGCTTGGCTGCCAGGCATGCCAGGATGTTGGTTTCGGTGGATGGGGTGAGTGCTGCAAAGGCCTGCATGTCGCGCAGTCCTTCCTCGGCCAGCATGCCTGTGTCGCGCCCGTCGCCTTGTATGACGCTCACGTCGGGGTCGTCCAGCATGTCGGCAAACAGGCGGCATTGCTCCTCGTCGCGCTCTATCACCTTTACTGTCACCGAGTCGGGTTTGTCCTGGATGACGTGCAGGGTGGTCAGTCCGCCGCCCATGATCATCATGTGCCGCACTTCGCCATAATCCTCCTTGCCCGTTATCTGCAGGATGTATTGCACGTGCTTGCGCAGGGTCATGAAGTAGGCGATGTCACCCAATGCCAGACTGTCGTTTCCGCCAGGGATGATGGTGTCGTCACCTCGCTTGATGGCTACGATGTGGTAGGGTGTGTCGGGGCCGCACAGTTCGTGCAGCGGCTTGTCGAGCACGCGTGCTGTCTCGCGCAGTTTGATGCCCAGCATCACCAGTGCGCCGCCATGCACCTCCCAGTATTGTCGCACGCCCGGACGCTTGATGCCGTCCACGATTTCCTTGGCAGCCAGTGCCTCGGGGTAGATGATGCTGTCTATGCCCATCTGCCGGAAGAATTCTCCGTACTCGGGACGCGTGTATTCGGCATTATCCACGCGTGCCACCGTCTTGCGGCAGCCCAGTGCGTGGGCCAGCATACAGCATGTGATGTTGCGGGTCTCTTCGGGTGCGACACCGATGAAGAGGTCTGCGTGGGGCACTCCCGCCTCCTTGAGTCCGCTGATGCTCGTGGGTGACACGTTGAGTGTCATAAGGTCAAAGTCGTCCGACGTTGCTAAGTCGGCGGTGCGCTCAGGGTCTTCGTCGATGAGTATGATGTCCTGGTCTTCGCGTGAGAGCAGTTCGGCCAGGTGGGTTCCTACGGCTCCTGCGCCAACGATAACTATTTTCATTTGAGTGCCTTTATGATTGCTTCTTTGTCGATGCCCGCCAGATGATGCAGTTCCTCCACGCTGCCGTGTTCCACGAAGTGGTCTGGCAGGCCCAGCCGCACCACATCGGGGTGCAGATGGTGGTCGGCCATGTATTCCAGCACAGCCGAACCCAGTCCGCCCTTCAACGCACCGTCCTCGATGGTCACTATACGCTTGAACTTCTGTCCCACGGCATTGAGGATTTCCTCGTCGATGGGTTTCAGGAAGCGCATGTCGTAGTGCGCGATGCTGCGTCCCTGGCTCTCCAGTTCGGCGATGGCGCGTTCCACCTCATTGCCAATGGGGCCCAGACTCAGCACCACGGCATCGCTGCCCTCGTGTATGAGCCGTCCCTTGCCCACGGGCACCTCCTCCAGCGGGCATTGCCATGAGGTGTGCTCGGCACGTCCACGCGGGTATCTGATGACGAAAGGCCCCTTGTCGGGCAGTTGTGCCGTGTACATCAGCCGTCTCATCTCCCGTTCGTCCATGGGTGAGGACAGGGTGATGTTGGGCACGGGGCGCAATGCGGACAGGTCGAATGCGCCGTGGTGGGTGGGGCCATCCTCGCCCACCAGTCCTGCGCGGTCCAGACAAAGCACCACGTTGAGGCGGTTCAGGCACACGTCATGTATGATGTTGTCGAAGGCGCGCTGCGAGAAACTCGAATAGATATTGCAGAAGGGCACCAGTCCGGCGCTTGCCATTCCGCCCGAGAAGGTCACTGCGTGTCCTTCGGCGATGCCCACGTCGAAGGTGCGGTCGGGCATCTCCTTCATCATGCGGGTCAGTCCGCAGCCTGTGGCCATGGCTGGCGTGACAGCCACTATGCGGCTGTTCTTCCGTGCCAGCTCCATCAGCGTCTTGCCGAATACGTCCTGGTATTTGGGCGGCAGTCCGCTGGTGTCGGCATGCAGGCATTCGCCTGTTTCCGGGTCATAGCGTCCCGGGGCATGGTAGAGTGTGGGGTTCTGCTCGGCGGGCTCAAATCCCTTGCCCTTGATGGTGTGTATGTGCAGCAGCTTCGGTCCCTTCATGTCCTTGATCTGCGTCAGTGTGTTGACCAGCTCAATCACGTCGTGGCCGTCGCTTGGCCCGAAGTATCGGATGTTCATGCCCTCAAAGATGTTCTGCTGATCGGTGAGTAGTGACTTCAGCGAGTTGTTGAAACGCAGCACCCTCTGCCTTCCCCTTTCGGTCAGGATGCCCCACTTGAGCATCTTCTGCGAGATGCGGAATCGCAGCCAGTTGTACAGCCGGCTCGTGTGAAGCTGGTGCAGATAGTGCTTCATGCCGCCCACGCTGCCATCGATGCTCATGTTGTTGTCATTGAGGATGATTAGCAGGTTGTTGGGAGTGTCGCTCGCGTTGTTCAGCCCCTCGTAGGCCAGCCCGCCGCTCATGCTTCCGTCGCCTATGACAGCCACCACGTGCCGGCCTGTCTGGCCCGTCTGCTGGTCGGCCACAGCCATTCCCAGGGCGGCCGAAATGCTGTTGGAGGCATGCCCGCAGGCAAAGGTGTCGTACTCGCTCTCCTGTGGTGAGGGGAACGGACGCAGCCCGTGCAGGTGCCTGTAGGTGCAGAAGTCGTCCATGCGCCCCGTGAGCATCTTGTGCCCGGCGGCCTGGTGTCCCACGTCCCACACGATGCGGTCATAGGGGGTGTCGAATACGTAGTGCAGGGCAACGGTGAGTTCCACCACGCCCAGACTGCTTGCAAAGTGTCCGGGGTTGTCTGCCAGCGAGTGTATGATGGCCTGGCGCAGTTCCTGGCACACCTGTGGCAGTGCTTCGCGGGGCAGCCGGCGCAGGTCGGAGGGCAGATGAATGCCCTTGAGCAGTGATATAGGTTCCTTGTCCAAGTTTGTCGTGCTTAGTGTCGTGCTGCAAAGTTAGGTAAAATCATCGAGGGTGCAAAGTGCTATTCATAAAAATGCGTGACAGCATGGCCAACTCTCTGTGACTGCCTCTGCCCGCGTGCTCGTGGTGTGCCGCTACAGAGCACCCGGTGGGGCAGGTCGCTGTCGGGTTTCGTGCGACGGAGTGCTGCGGCCCACGTGCCTCGCCTGCCTGGCTCTCTTGGCAGGCCGGCAAGAGTCTGTGAGGCAGTTCCCCGTCATCTTGCTGGATGATGGCAGAAAAAACGCAGTGCGCTGCGTCGGGCATCGCAGCGCATTGCATCGGTCATCGCAGCGCGCTGCATCGGCCATCGCAGCGTACTGCCCTCTTCACCCCAACCGCTCCAGCCTGAGCACCTGGGTGCAATGCTCCACCATGGCAGGGCGGTGGGTCACGCATATGACCGTGCGTCCGTCCTGGTCGAGACGCAGGTTGGTGAGCAACTGGTGCTCGGTGTCGGGGTCAAGGGCGCTTGTTGCCTCATCGAGCAGAAGCACGCTGCCCGTGCGTAGCAGTGCCCTGGCTATGGCTATGCGCTGTGCCTGCCCTTCGCTCAGTCCCGCTCCCAGTTCGCCGCACAGCGTGTCGAGCCCATTGGGCGAGTCCTTCACAAAGTCGGCACAGGCCGTGTGCAGTGCCTCCAGCATCTGCTCTTCGGTGGCCTCGGGATTGCCCAGCAGGAGGTTGTCCCTCACAGTGCCGCTGAGCAGGGTATTGCCCTGCGGCACATACACCAGATTGTTGCGCGTGAGCGGCGACACCTCTTCACAGCCCTCCTTGTCATAGATCTCCACCCGTCCGCTCAGCGGTTGCACGAGTGCCAGAATGAGCCGCACCAGTGTGGTCTTGCCCGCGCCTGTCTCGCCCAGCACGGCTGTCACGCTGCCCGGGGTGAAGTCGTAGGAGAGGTCCTTCAGTATCATGCGGTGCCCGTCGCTGTATGCATAGTTCACCCCAGTGAGCCGCACGCCCGCCGCTCCGTGCATCCTCACGGGTTCCCCCTGCGCTTCCAGGGGCGTCTCCTGCAGCTCCATCAGCCGCTCGCTGGCGGTGACGCAACCGACGAATGCGGGCACAAAGCGCAGGGCATCGCGGAAGGGACCCTGCACCTGGCCCACCAACTGCAGGAAGGCAGCCATCATGCCGTAGGTCACCAGGCCGCTCTGCAACTGGTAGGTGCACGCCACGAAGGCCACCAGATAGCCCAGTCCGAAGCCCAGCGTCACCATGGCCGATGACGTGCTGCTGAATATCGTGCGCCTGCGCACCTGGCTCTGCAGCCTTCCCTGTGCCGCTCCCAGGCGTGAGGCCATGGTGCTGCACCGCTCCAGGGTCTTCAGTACCATGTTGTATTGGATGCTCTCCTGTATGATGCTCTGTATGTTGCTGTCGGTGTCGCGTATCTCTCGGGTGAGGGCTCGCATGCGCCTCACGTAGATGCGGCTGAGCAGTGTGAAGAGCGGGGCAATGCAGAGCAGCAGGCACGCCACCCGCACGTTCATCGTGCAGAGGAAGCAGAAGGCGCCCGCCAGGCGCACTACCACGCACAGCGCAGCGGGCACCGTCTCGGTGATGGTGTCGCTCACGTCGTAGGCGTCACGCTCCAGGCGGTTGAGCACATCGCCGCTGTGGCGCCCGTCCCTGCCCATCCACTGGCTGTTCATAAGGTGCCTGAAGAGCTTCATCTGCAGTATGTTCTGCGAGCGGATGCCCAATATGGCGGCTATCCAGCGCCGTGCAAAGCCCAGCGCCACCTGCATGACCAGCAGGCTCACCAGCACGGCGGCCGCCCACCAGAGGGGCGAGTGGGCACGGCCGGTGGCTATGTCGATGGCCCACTTGGAGGCGTAGATGAACGCGAAGTCGAGTGCCACGCCCGTCACACCGGTGAGCGCGTTGAGCACCGACTGCAGGCGCAGGCCCTCAGAGGCTGTCCACAGCCACAGCAGAAGCCGCTGGTCTATCTTTCTCATCTTCATCTTCTGTTCTTGGAAAAAGGATGTTGCCCGTCCCGCGGTCAGCACTCATGGGCTCTGGAGTCGCTTCCCCACATCAACTTCTGGCGCAGCGTGCGGAAGAACGAGCCGCCGGGGCGCTTGATGACCTGCACTTGGTAGGGTGCCTTGCGCACCTTGAGCTGCACGTCCTCGGCACAGGCCTGGCTGCGGCCGTCTATTGCCACCAGGAAGTTATGGTTGCGGCTCTCCACGGTGAGCGTCACGCACGAGCCGCCGCTCAGGGTCAGCGGGCGCATGCTCAGGCTGTGAGGGGCCACCGGCACCAGTCCCAGTATGTCGCTCTGGGGCGACATGACGGGTCCGCCTACGCTCAGCGCATAGCCGGTACTGCCGGTGGGGGTGTTGATGATGAGGCCATCGGCCTGGTAGGTGGTGAGGTACTCGCCGTCAATCTCCACCCTGATGCTTATCATGCTGCTCACATCCCGCTTGAGCACAGCCACCTCGTTGAGCGCAAAGGGATAGTCGAACGGCTCGCCCGAGGAGAATTCCACGGCAAGCACAGTGCGCGGCTCGGCGTGCAGCAGCCCGCGGCAGGCCATGTCGATGGCCATCTCGATGTCACTGGGAGAGAAGTCGGCCAGAAAGCCCAGTCGCCCCATGTTGATGCCCAGAATGGGTGTGCCCGATGCTCCCACGCGCTTGGCGGCTGTCAGGAAGGTGCCGTCACCGCCCATGCTTACGGCCAGATGGGCCTGGAAGTCGCCGCTGATGGGGATGACCGACTGCGGCAGGTTCATGCCGGGAGTCTTCTGCAGACTCTCAAAAAAAGGAATGTCGATGCCCACACATGCACCCCGACGCTCCAGCGCATCCAGCAGATTTTGTGCGTAAATGGCTTTGGAGGGGTCGGAGATATTGCCAAAGAGGGCCACCTTGATGCTTTTCTCCATATTTATCTCTTGCTTGGAGGAGCAAAGTTAATGAATATTTTCTAACTTTGCGGTAGGTAGGATTGATTATTGATACGTACTATAATATATAAGGTATATGATTACAGTATTTCTCGCAACTGGTTTCGAGGAGATAGAGGCCATTGCACCCGTTGACATCATGCGCCGTGCCGGACTGGACGTACGCACAGTATCCATCTATGACACCCCTGTGGTCAGTGGTGCGCACAGCGTTCCTGTGCAGGCCGATATGACGCTCGGGCAGGTGGATTTCAGCCTGGTGGAACTGATGGTGCTGCCTGGCGGCCTGCCAGGAGCCACCAATCTGGATGCCTGCGCTCCGCTGCGCGAGGCTCTGCAGAAGCATGCGGGCGAGGGCAAACCCGTAGCCGCCATCTGTGCCGCGCCGCTGGTGCTGGGGCATCTGGGGCTTCTCAGGGGCAGGAAAGCGACGTGCTATCCCGGAGTGGAGCCTGAGCTGGAGGGCGCACAGTGCACTGGCGCGCTGGTGGAAGTGGATGGCAACGTAGTCACCGGCAAGGGACCTGCCGCTGCCTTCGAGTTTGGATTTGCCCTGGTAGAGCTGCTCCGCGACCAGGAGGCCTCGATGCCTCTGCGCGACGGGATGCTTTACTCGCAACTCGTACCCTGAATGGAGCGGTTTGCCATACTGGTGGCGGGAGGCCAGGGGCTGCGTATGGGAGGCGATGTACCCAAGCAGTTTCTGCCCCTCGGCGGACGGCCTGTGCTCATGCACACCATCGACCGCTTCCGCGAGGTGTTTCCCGACATGCACATCATCGTCGTGCTTCCCCAGGGGCAGCACGATTACTGGCATGACCTGTGCCGCCGGCATCATCTGGAGGGGGGCTTCCTGACGGCTCCGGGAGGTGATACGCGCTTCCATTCAGTGCTCAACGGGCTGAATGCCATCCCTGCTGATGTGAGCGAGGGGCTGGTGGGCGTGCACGACGGAGTGCGCCCCTTCGTGTCGCGGGATACCCTCCGGCGATGCTACGAAGAGGCTGCCCGCAGCGGCACAGCGGTGCCCGTGGTCCCTGTAGTGGAGACGCTGCGCCATGTCAGCCCCGATGGCGAGAGCATGACAGTGCCCCGCAGCGACTACCGACTGGTGCAGACTCCTCAGGTCTTCAGCCTTGCTCTGCTGCGCCGGGCCTACAGACAACCCTACGCACCGCAGTTCACCGACGATGCTTCGGTGGTGGAGGCTCTGGGAGAGCGCATCACCCTGGTGGAGGGAAACCGCGAGAACATCAAACTGACTACGCCTGCCGACCTGCTCCTGGCCAAAGGAATCATGGAGGCACGCTGAAACGACAAGCATGCAAGACCTCAGACATTCAGAACTCACCTATCTGCCTGGCATCGGGCCACGGCGTGCGGCCCTGCTCCAAGCGGAGTTGGGCATCAGCACGTGGCACGATCTGCTATACACCTTTCCCTATAAGCACATCGACCGCAGCAGGCTCTACCGTGTGAGCGAACTCACTGCCGACATGCCCTTTGTGCAGTTGCGGGGACGCATTGTGGGCATGGAGCAGTCGGGCCAGGGGCGCAAGGCAAGGCTCGTGGCGCACTTCACCGACGGTGATGGCTTCGTTGACCTGGTGTGGTTTCAGGGCATTCGCTACGTGGCATCCACGCTCAAGCAGGACCGCGACTACATTGTGTTTGGCAGGCCAAATGCCTTCAACGGGCGCATCAACATCGCCCACCCCGACGTGGATCCCGCTGAGGACCTCTCGCTGAGCCGCATGCGCATGCAACCCTACTATTCCACTACCGAGAAGATGCGCCGCTCGGGACTCACCTCACGCAGCCTCGAGCAGTTTACCAGCAAGCTCCTCGAACTGCTCAAGGAGCCTGTGCCCGAGACGCTGCCCGATGTGATGCGCCGCCAACTGGGCCTCATGCCGCTCGACGAAGCCCTTCGTGCAGCCCACTACCCGCAGTCGGCCGAGCAGCTGGCGCGTGCCATGGCCCGCCTCAAGTTCGACGAACTCTTCTTCATACAGCTTAGCATCCAGCTCTATGCCCGCCAGCGGCAGGCTTCCAGAGTGGGCCACACCTTCACGCATGTGGGTCCGCTTTTCAATGAATTCTATTCCCAGTGCCTGCCCTTTGCGCTGACCGATGCCCAGAAGCGCGTCATACGCGAGATACATGCCGATATGAAGCGCGGACGACAGATGAACCGTCTGCTGCAGGGCGACGTTGGAAGCGGCAAGACACTGGTGGCTCTCATGGTGATGCTGCTGGCTGTGGATAACGGCCATCAGGCATGCATCATGGCTCCCACCGAGATTCTGGCCGAACAGCACCTCAAGTCGTTCCGCTCCATGCTGGGCCATCTGCCCGTGCGGGTGGAGCTGCTCACGGGCACGGTGAAGGGTAAGAAGCGCAAGGAAATACTGGAGGGGCTGGCCGACGGCTCGGTGCACATGCTGGTGGGCACGCATGCCGTCATCGAGGACAGCGTGCAGTTCCGCAGTCTAGGACTGGCCGTCATCGACGAGCAGCACCGCTTCGGGGTGGCACAGCGTGCACGTCTCTGGGCCAAGAACGCCATTGTGCCGCACATCTTAGTGATGACCGCCACGCCTATTCCCCGCACGCTGGCCATGACGCTCTACGGTGACCTCGACGTGTCAGTCATAGACCAGCTGCCCCCCGGCCGCAAGCCCATACGCACGCTGCACATTCCCGACTCCGACCTGGGCCGCCTCTACCAGGCGGTGAGCACACAGATAGAGGCCGGCAGCCAGGCCTACTTCGTGTTCCCATTGGTGAAGGAGAGCGACAAGATGGCGCTGCGTAATGTGGAGAACGAGTATGAAATCCTGCAGAAGGTGTTCCCCGACTATCGTATAGGCATGGTACACGGGCGCATGAAAGCCGCCGAGAAGGAGGAGCAGATGCGCCTCTTCACCCAGGGTGATACGCAGATACTGGTGGCCACAACGGTCATCGAGGTGGGGGTCAATGTGCCGCGTGCCACTGTGATGGTCATCTTCAATGCCGAGCGATTCGGCCTGTCGCAGTTGCACCAGTTGCGTGGCAGGGTGGGCCGAGGCGGTGACCAGTCGTGGTGCATACTGGTGACCGGCAATACGGCAGGAGCCGATGTGCGCCGCCGCATGCAGGTAATGACCGACACCACCGACGGTTTCCAGATAGCCGAAGAGGACCTCAAGCTGCGAGGTCCAGGCGACCTGGAGGGTACACAGCAGAGTGGCGACGGCCTGCATCTGCGTCTGGCCAACCTGGCCAAGGACGGTATCCTGGTGCAGTGGGCGCGTGATGCGGCCACCCAAGTGCTCTCGGCCGACCCGTCCCTCGCGTCGCCCATGGGGCAGATGCTGCGCAGGCAACTCGACCAAGAGTTCCCCGACCGCCAGGACTGGGGCAAGATATCCTGATTCCACCCGTCTGGCCTGCTGCCCGGAAGGGACTCCTGAGGAAAGGAGAATACGCCCGTTCGTTCGCCGAGGGGCTTTGACAGAAAGTCAGAACCGGGCTTGAAGGCATTTCCAGGAGCCTTTGCCCGAACCTCTGATGAGGCAGGCTCTGCTGGAGGAGGGCATTTGCAGAAGTCTGTCATAGAGATGCCTCCGAAAAAGAACCGCTCTTGGAATGAAGGAGATACTGGTTGATGAGGCTGAAGAAGGGCGGCAGAGGCACTGCCGTACAGCCTTTCGACCATTGGGCAGGAATGCTGCCCCTGGGAACGCAGTGCGCTGCATCGGTCATCGCAGCACGCTGCACCAGCCATCGCAGCGCGCTGCATGTGGCATTGCACCGCACTGCGTTTCTTGCCCCAAAAAGCCGAACCGGCCGAAGGGGCGCTTTGGAATAAAAAAGACAATACGTAACAAATTGATAATGATGAGACTAAAACTGATGATGGCAGCCGCTGCGCTGCTGATGAATGTGGGCTCCCGCGCTGATACCAAGCTGGTGAAGCTCAGGGTACAGCATGCCGTGGAACCCCAGGCAGTGGATGAAAAGGAACCGGTGTTCGGTTGGGCCATGGAGTCCGACCAGCCTGGCGTGAGCCAGAAAGCCTATCGGCTGACGCTTCACACCGAGCATGGCGATACGCTCATGTGGGACAGCGGAGAGGTGAAAGATGCCTCCTCTACGGGAGTGACCTACAAGGGACAGCCGCTGAAGCCGCTTACGGGGTATCGCTGGACGCTCAGCGTGTGGGACAACAAGGGAAAGAAGCACACCGGGCAGTCGGCTTTCTTCACCGGACTGATGGACTGCCGCCTGCAAGCCTGGTCGGGAGCACAGTGGATAGGCTCCACTGCCCAGCGCCTGTCGGCACCCTCCAACTTCAGCTTCACCATCAACACCCGCTTCCGCATCGAGCGTGGGCACCAGGCGGCAATACTCTTGGGAGCCAATGACTTCCGCTTGCGCGATGCCTTCCAGAATATAGACAACATGCAGGGAACCAGCTATGTGCGCGTGGAATTGGACTTCCCCGAAGCACAGAGCGGGCGTGTGGGAGCGCTCAGAGTCTATCGCGTGGGCTTCACACCCACGGACCAAGAGCGGTTGCCGCTGCTTGAGGTGTCGGAGAAATCGTTCCCGCAGAGCAATATCAGCAGTCTGCTCGCCGAGGAGGGGACGCATGAGGAGCACGAACTGTCGGTATGTGTGGAGACAGGCAATATATCTTTCCTTATCGACGGAGTGGCGCTGACCATCTGTGGCAACGGCTTTCCCGGACATCTGCAACCGCTGCTCGACCGCAAGGGCAATACGGCAGAGGTGGTCACCATAGGGCAGTGGGGTGGTAGCCATGACCATAATTCCTATCCCAACCTCTGCGAGGTGGGGTTTGCCGCGCTGCCCCATGCGAGGGTGGTTTATCAGGGTTACAATATCCAGAGCAGGGGATGTTCTGAGGACACTGAGGTGTTTGGCCCGGCTCAGTATGGCTGCTTCGGCGGGCTGCCTTGCGTGGCTGTCAAGGGTGACCGCATCGTGGTGGACAACCCCTCCGACCGCATCTGCCTGGCCCATGCAGATCCCAGTCACGGAGCGCTCACCATGCTGCGCACGTCCTTCAGGCTGAGTGGAAAGGTGCGTGAAGCACACTTGCTGGCCACGGCGATGGGAGCGTGCGAACTGCATCTCAATGGTAAGCCGGTGAGCCAGGACCGCTTCGTGCCTGGCAGTTCGCAGTATCGCGAGGTGCTGGGATATGCCTCCTACGATGTGACCTCCATGCTGCGTCAGGGCAAGAACGCCCTTGGTGCATTGCTCCTGCCAGCCTGGTACACGGGCAACATGTCATATACCACACGCAACTATAACTTCTGGGGTGACCATGAAGCTCTGCTGGCCAAGCTGGTGGTGCGCTATGAGGACGGGCGCGAAGAGGTCATCGTCACATCGCCCGGCACGTGGCGGGCATGCAACGACGGCCCTTGGCGCTACGGTTCATTCTTCAACGGTGAGGTGTATGACGCACGTCAGGAGGCTCTGACAGAAGGCTGGAGCACTCCTGCCTACAAGGTGAACAAGCGATGGAGGCCGGCCGAGGTCATCACCATGCGCACTTGGCAGAAACCACGCATCGAGTCGCGTTATGACAGTCCGGTGCGTGTGCGTGAGCGGCTCAGTGCCGTGCGGGTGATGCCGGTGCACAGTGCCGACGGGCATACATATACCTATGATATGGGTGTCAACATGGTGGGAGTGCCCGAGATAACCTTTCCCGAGGGATTCCTGCAGCGTGGCGATACTGTCATCATCCGTTATGGCGAGCAACTTTATCCCGGCCTATATGACCACGAACCGCGCACCGATGACGAGCGCTGGTATGCTGACACCTATGGGCCAAAGGGTAGCGGAATAGCCGGACGCATACTGCAGGCCAACCTGCGTGCGGCTCTGGTGACCGACTTCTACGTCTCCGACGGGTCGGGCAGAGTGGTCTATTCGCCCCGCAGCACCTATCGGGGCTATCAGTATGTGCAGATCACGCTGCCGTCGAGCAAGCAGCCTTTGGCTCCAGAGTGCGTGGGCGGACTGGTCTTGTCGTCTGACTCGCTGCCCACAGGCACTTATCATGCCGAGACGTGGGACGGTGTGACGGGCAGGCTGGTGAACCAACTCTTCCGTAACATACAGCGGTCACAGCTGGGCAACTTCTTTACGCTGCCCACCGATTGCCCCCAGCGCAACGAACGCATGGGGTGGACAGGCGATGCGCAGGCTTATGCCCGCACCGCTGCATACAACAGCGATGTGTATGGCTTCTTCCTTCAGTGGATGCGCTCACTGCGTGCCGACCAGACTGCAGAGGGCGGCATAGGCTCCACCATACCGGAGTACAGCCGCGAGCGGCCTACTGGTTTCCCCGACGGAACCACCTGGGGGGCGGCTGTATGCATGGTTCCCTGGCAGATGTGGTGCCAATACGGAGACAGAAAGATAGTGCAGGACAATCTGGATGCCATGGTGCGATGGCTCGACGGGATGGCTGGTTATCCCATGAGTGAGCGCTTCCCGCATCTGTCAAGCCGCACCGGCGGACTGGCAGACTGGCTCGCGATGGATGCACGAACGCCTGCCGACCTGGTGAACAATGCCATCTACATCTATATGATGGAGGTTACCGCCAGGATGGCCAGTGCGGTGGGGCGGACGGATATAAGCCGCAGGCTCACCGAGAGACACCGCCTGGCGAAGCAGGAATGGAACCTGTGTTACGTGGATGAGCATACCGGGCAGACCCGCTCGGCAGATGGTGAACAGGTGCACACACAGAGTTCGTATGCCGCTCCACTCAACTTCAACTGCTTCTCCAGCCAGAACCTCCAGCGCGCGCAGCAGTGGTTGGCGCAGCTGGCAGAGCATCCCAGCCAGAGCGGCAAGGGGGCAATGGACTTCCCCGACCATACTATCACCACGGGCTTTTCGGGTACCCCCAACATCCTTCCCGCACTGAGCCGCTCGGGCCATTGGGCTGAGGCATTTCGCATGTTCACCTGCACCGACTTCACCTCGTGGCTCTATCCGGTGACGCATGGTGCTACGTCGGTCTGGGAACGCTGGAACGGCTTTGAATGCGCCTTCGGTCAACACCAGGAGAACACCATGAACTCCTTCAACCATTTCGCCCTCGGAGCCGTGGGACAATGGATGTATGAGTACCAGCTGGGCATTGCACAGGGTGAGGAGAGCGGCTATCGCCAGTTTGTGCTGCAGCCTGAGTGCAGCCGGCCATACAAGTCGCTCAGCGGTGGCTACTGCTCTGACTATGGTGAGATACGCAGTGAGTGGACTGCTGATGAGCAGGGCGATATGATGAGCTATCGTGCTGTGGTGCCTGCCAATACCTCCTGCACGCTCTATCTTCCCATGCAGGCCCATTACTTCCGCTCGTCTGCAGGAGCCAGGTTTGCTGGTTTGTGCGAGCATCATGGGCGCGAAGTGGCGCGTTATGAACTGGATGCCGGCACCCATTCATTTGTCCGTCAGGGCGATGAGGTGACGGTGCGCTGAGCGCTGGAGTGCAATGAGAGAGGCCATGCAGGGGAAGCGTTTCCCCTTGCATGGCCTCTCTCGTTTGGGCTGCAGGCTGCTTATTCCCAGGTGCAGGGCAGACTGCTCAGTTGGGTCAAGAGTGTCTTGGCCAACCGCTGATGCCCCTGTGTGTTGGGGTGCAACTGGTCGTTCTTCTCGTCGCAGAAGTATTGCCTCTGGCTGGGCATGGTGGGAAGCAGACCGCTGAGCGAGTATATGTCGATGACAGGAACAGCCCACACATGGGCGGCTTCGGCAATAGCATCCACATAATGGTCTATATAGAGGCCTTGTTCGTTGCGGTAATCCTCACTGGGCTGGCGGTTGCCGTTGCCGAAGAAGGCATATCCACGGTGCAGGGGAGTGAGCAGAATAATCTGCTTGGTGGGGTAGAGTTCCTTCAGGTGCTTCATTGCCACGTTGATTCTGCCGCGCACGGTGCTTTGGTCCATGCTGAGTGAGCGGTGCATGCGCACGTCTTGGAACTCCTTGCCACCCTTGCCGCGCTGCACCTGCTCGGGCTTCTCGGTGAACCAGCAGCCCAGCGGGAGGTCGTTGTTATAGTCGTTGGTGCCCAGAAACACGATGATGGCATCCACATCCTCACCCACTTCCTGATGCAGTTTATCCGTCAGTCCCACGGCATGCGACCACTCATATCCGCTCACTGCATACACCAGCGGCGTGCTGTGGAGCCAGTCGGCCAGGAACTGCCAGTAGTGTGTGACCTGTCCGCCACCCTGGTTGGGGTCGGTCACCGAGTCGCCTATATAGGCAATGCGCTTGCCGTACCATGGGTGATTCACATAGATGCCGGCTGGCTCCTTCTCTCTTTTGGCTTGCATGGCAGTGCTGCATGCGATGGTCAGCAGCATGATGCACAGGACGATTCTTCTCATTGTTTATAGTATGTTTTAGGGTTGCTCTTCGTATTTCTTTGCCTTGCAAAGTTAAGGCTTTTTCTATGGAATGTCCCTCGCAGCGCATTCCTTATTTCCCTGAAATGCTCAGAAAGCTCCTTCTCACTCCTCTCCATCGCGCTCTTTGTGCTCTTCCCAAGCCTCTTCCGCCCCTCTCCATCGCGCCCTTTGTGCTCTTCCCAAGCCTCTTCCGCTCCTCTCCATCGCGCTCTTTGTGCTCTTCCCAAGCCTATTTCGTTCCTCTCCATCGCGCTCTTTGTGCTCTTCCCAAGCCTATTTCGTTCCTCTCCATCGCTCCTTATATATAAAAGAACAGCCGGCCAGAGGCTTTTGTGCCCGAGCCGGCAGGATGGTGTCATCATGGTCAGAGCGGTCTGGGGCGGTTGCTTGATGCCACCGCGTAACCTGGTTTGAGTAACTGTGTGGGGTTTTCAAAGGAGAGGCCAAGCCGGTGTTTGAATGGTAGGCACCGTATGAAATTCTTTTGTGGAAGTGATATATGTTCAGTGTGTGCCTCTGTTTGGTGATATGGTTTTATTTTCTCAGTTTATTGACTGTAGGTTATCACCGGCTTGGTCTCCTCTGTTTGTTATCCTAACTTGCAATCTTTTTAACTCCTATTTGTCAGTCCTAACGCTCACGCGTTTTTCTGCCAACGCTTTTTATTATGATAGAAACTACTTTCTCTTTCCGATTGCAAAGGTATAGCCTGATTGACGGAAAACCTTGGAGATGCCTATCATATTACTCTCACATTATACTTATATTAGTATGTGATATCTGTTGCAGAACTATTAAATCGTTTGAGCAATAGATTATTGTGCGTTTCTTGGCATTATGAAAAAGGCTTGGAAAAATGCTTCGATTTGCTTCTTTTTGCATTGGGAAATGCGTTTTTCCCTGCTTCTTTGTGTGAGTTGGTGCTATTAGTGGTGGCTGTTGGAAGGGTGGAATTGAGCTCTTGGTGCACTTCTCTTCCTTTTTTAGATTGCTTTTGCGTGTTTTCTTGTGCTTTTCAAGGCAAATGGCATTTCTCTTTAGGCCAAAGTCCATTTCTCTTTAGCCGGAATGTCATTCGCTTTTAAGCCAAAGGCTGTTTTGCTTCAATTCAAAGGCCAATTCACTTTATCTCGAATACCATTCTTCTTCGATTCGAACGTTATTCCTCTTCTGATAAAAAGTAAGTTCTCTTCAGATGCTCAGACACTTTGCTCCTTCGCTTCTTCCTGCACCTCTTTCTTGTTGAGCACGTAGCCTTGCCGGTTCACGTTGACTATCTCGTAGGGGAAGGTCTTCAGCGTAGCACGGATGCTGCTTACCAGTGTGTTGATTTTCGCATTGGCGCTCTCGCAGTCGTTCTGGTAAGTGGAATCGTCGAGCACGCGGGCAAAGTCGGCCTTGCTGATGAAGTGGTCGTCCTTGGAAGTGACGTATTGCAGGATGAGTAATATCTGATGTCGGCACCGCACATGCTGCTCTCCATATACCAGCATCCCATGTGTCAGATCCACAGAGAGTTCTTTCGTTTGCTCCTCAGCAGGCTTCTCCTCCTCGGCGGGCGCTTTCTGCGGTTCGCTCAAGGTTATGAGGGTGAGTACGATGCAGCATGGAACCAGTATGGAGAACACGGTGGTGAAGATGGCGAAGAGTGTTGACATCTCCAGTACCTCCGACAGCACACCGCTGATGTAGAGCAGCGAGATGAGTGCGCAGGCCGAGATGAGTGCAAGCGTGAGCACTGTCAATGCCCGCTTCCATCGTGCCAGGTGTTGGTGTATATGCGGTATAGTAGTTTCTTTTATACTCATTATTATATAAGGTCAGTCCTCCTCCAGGGAGGTGACGGCCAACTCCTGCATGGGCTTATCTCAGCCTGTGCAGGAATATGACAGGGTTGTCGGTCGGCTTCAGGCCGGCCGTTGTGAACTGGTTGAGCCCGTATGCCTTCTCTGTTTGCAGCAACATATAGGCGGGCATCACGCTTACCAGTTGCCCATCTGACGCGCAGACTGGTGCAGAGAGGTAGGGGAAGTTGGGCTCGGGATTGTTCATGATGGTCATGTTCTGCGTGCTGCCATCGGCCTTGATGCGCGTGAGCAGATACGACAGACCACATTCTCCAAACATCTCATATCCTATGTATCGGGCATCGCAGGTGGCACATGCAAGGGCGATATTGTGTACCACAGGCTTGTGCTTGGTCATCTGCGCGAGTTCCTCAAAGGTATATTCCTCCTGGTTGGCCGGCATCTGTTCCTCGGTGTTGAACCTGAAGGTGCAGAGCGGAGTGCTCTGTCCGTGTGCCAGCATCTTGATGTCTGTGCGGAAGGGGTTGGTGATGAGCAGAGTGTCACCCTGCTGTCCCACAAAGGGGTGGTAAGTGTCTGATGTGTATGACTCTGTACGGTCAAAGTGCTCAGCCTCGTGCTTGAACTTCTGGGTGCTCATCTCCATGGCGATGAAGTTGGCCTTGCGGTTGTTGCAATTGCCCGAGGCCAGTACCACCATTGAGTCGGCCTGCACGCGGAAGCCCAGATAATAGTCGTGCACAGGGCAGATGCGTGTGAGATGCCCGTCGAATGAGTATTGCATGATACGCTTCTGCGGGCGGCTGAGCACGTATATGCCAGCCTTGGTGATGTCGAATGCATCGGCAGTGGCATACTGCCCGCTGCCCATTCCCAGGCTGTCAAGGGTGGCCAGGTGACGGCCCTCCGACGAGAAGGTGAAGATGCGTCCGGCGTCATCGAGAATGAATATCAGGCTGTCCAGCAGGCGTATGTCGCGCACCTGGGAGACCATTGGGCTGGTCACCGAATCCAGCTGGATAAAGGAATATTGGCTGATGAAACTATCGGCGGGAAGGTCCTCGTCAACGTTCACACGGATAGTCTGGCTACCATCCTGGTGCTGCTGCGTGCATGCTGCAATCAGTAGCAGGAGGGTGATGAGGCAGGTCTGTATGAACCGTATGTTGTGCATGTCTTTTCAATGAAACGGGCGCGTCGTTGATGTTGGCGCGCCGTGTGTCAGTCTTTGATTGTCTTGTAGAGGTCGTTGCAGGAAACTGGTCGGAACGAGGCATCGCCTCCCTCTTCGTAGTCCAGACGGCCGTTGATGGTGATGAAGCCGGCTGCATTGGCCTTCAGAACGGTGCCGTCGCTGAGCTGCACCTTCTTGCCTTCGCCCACATATACCATACATCTCGACTCGCGTGCCATCCAAGTCGTAGTGGTCTCGTTGCCTGTCAGGGCTTCCACATTCTCTGCCAGCAGTGGGTTAGCGGAGTTTGTGCCCATGTCGTTGAACGTGCGGTATTCACCGTACGACCACATTCCGCCCACAGCGGCTATGCATGCCATTACTGCCCACAGGGTAGCTTCGGTTCTTTTCTTCATTGTGTTGTCTTTATCGTTTCCTTATCCTCTGTCTTCGCCCTGTCTGCAAGCTTTCGGTCAATGCTTTTGAGCTGTTTGCGCGGCTTGGATGTGGCTTATATACTTTCGGTTTGTAAAGGTAAGGCATTTGGCTGGTTCCCACAAGTCTTTTGGCTTTTTTCCCTCCCGGAACGGCGTTTTTTGTGCTTCGAAGCGGACTTGGATGGGTTTTTGAGTCAAATGATGTGTACGTTGGAGCTTTTTGTCCCACAAAGCGCACTGCGCTGCGAAGCCTGATGCAGCGTGCTGCGATGGCCGTTGCAGTGCGCTGCGGAGGCTGGTGCAGCGCACTGCGTCATCCACTCCTTATGCCGCTCGGAAGGGCTGCCGGCCGGCTTCTATGCGGCTTTTCCCAGGCTTCGTTTTTGCTTCCTGCGGGCTTGGGCGGGCTGCAAAAGGTGCTGGATGCCGCCTGCTGGTGGTTTGCGAGGCGGGAGTTTGTGTAGTGCGAGGCCAGAAAACGCCAAGCGGGAAGGCTGTCGTGACGGCATTCCTTCCCGCTTGTTGCTTTATCTTGTCTGGCTTGCATGCTTGTGCGCCAGGCGTTTCGGCTGGTCTATAAGTCCCAGCAAGGTCTCTCCCAATGCACGGGTTCGCCTTTGAGGGCGCTCTCGCGTGCCATCAGAATGCGCTGGTTGGTGCTTCCCCGGAACAGAGCCTCCTCGCTGCGCTTGCTTGCTATGAAGGGTCCATCCACCAGCACATCTATATTGCAGAGCAGTTCCCTGCTGCTCCCGTCTCTGAGTAACTGCTCCAGAGTGAACCCCGTATAGCACCAGATGGTCTTCTCTGACCGGCTCTTGATGAGTTTGGCCAGTTCTGCGAAGGCTTCGGCTTGGTAGAAGGGGTCTCCTCCGGTGAAGGTGACATCGGCAAAGGGGTCGGCCAGTATCTCCTCCAGAAGTTCCTCCGTGGTGGTGTCTGTGCCGCTGCCGAATGTCCACGACTGTGGGTTGTGGCATTGCGGACACTCGTGGCGGCAGCCAGCACAGTAGATGCTCGTGCGCAGACCGGGGCCATCCACGGTGGTATCATGCAGTACCTTCAGAACATTAATTGTCATGTATCACGCGGTCATTCAGTTCAGACAGCTTCGCCTTGTTCCATCTGTCGGTGGTTCCCACCAGGTAGCCGGTGATGCGCTGCAGTCTGTCTATGTTGGTGCTGCCGCACTTCGGGCACACTTCCAGATGCTTGTCGGCATTCTCGTAGCCGCAGTCCATGCAGCGGTTGCGGGTGTGGTTGACACTTCCGTAGCCGATGTTGTACTTGTCCATCATATCTACGATGCGCATTACAGCCTCGGGGTTGTGGGTTGCATCGCCGTCTATCTCCACGTAGAAGATGTGTCCGCCGCGTGTGAGATCGTGGTAGGGAGCCTCCACCTGTGCCTTGTGCAGGGCTGTGCAGTGGTAATATACGGGTACGTGGTTGCTGTTGGTATAGTACTCGCGGTCGGTAATGCCGGGCAGCGAACCGAACTTCTTGCGGTCGTTCTTGGTGAATCGGCCCGAGAGTCCCTCGGCTGGTGTGCCCAGTATGCTGTAGTTGTGCTGGTACTGCTCGCTGTATTCGTTGGCTCTGTCACGCATGTAGCTGACAATCTTCAGGCCCAGTTTCTGGGCTTTCTCGCTCTCTCCGTGGTGCTTGCCAACCAGTGCCACCAGACATTCTGCCAGTCCGATGAAGCCGATGCCAAGTGTTCCCTGGTTGATGACAGAGGCGATGGTGTCGTTGGGCTTCAGGTTCTCGCTGCCCAGCCAGAGACCCTTCATGAGCAGGGGGAACTGCTTGGCGAAGGCTGTCTTCTGGAATTCGAAGCGGTCGTGAAGCTGCTGTGCGGTGATCTGCAGCAGGTTGTCCAGCTTGGCAAAGAAGGCGTCGATGCGCTCCTCTTCGTTCTCTATGCCCATGCACTCGATGGCCAGTTTGACGATGTTGATGGTACTGAAGCTCAGGTTGCCGCGTCCGATGCTCGTCTTCGGGCCGAAGCGGTTCTCGAACACACGTGTACGGCAGCCCATCGTAGCGCACTCCCACTTGAATCGCTCCGGGTCGTCGGCCTTCCAGTTCTCGTTCTGGTTGAAGGGCGCATCCAGGTTGATGAAGTTGGGGAAGAAGCGTCGTGCCGTCACCTTGCATGCATACTGGTACAGGTCATAGTTCCTGTCGGTGGGCAGATAGCTGATGCCGCGCTTCTTCTTCCATATCTGTATGGGGAAGATGGCTGTTTCGCCGTTGCCCACACCCTCGTAGGTGCTCTTGAGTATCTCTCTGATGACGCATCGTCCCTCGGCACTGGTGTCCGTTCCATAGTTGATGCTGCTGAACACCACCTGGTTTCCTCCGCGGCTGTGTATGGTGTTCATGTTGTGGATGAATGCCTCCATAGCCTGGTGCACCCGGCCTACGGTCTTGTTGATGGCGTGCTGCTTGATGCGCTCACGTCCCTCAAATCCGGCCAGAGGTATGTTGAGGTAGTCGTCGATGGGTGCATTGTAGAGTTCGCTGTAGTCTTCGGCGTTGAGGTCTTCCAGCACCTTCACCTCTTCTATATATGATGTGCGCACGAAGGGAGCCAGATAGAAGTCGAAGGCAGGAATGGCCTGACCGCCGTGCATCTCGTTCTGCACGGTCTCCATGCTGATACATCCCAGTATGCTGGCCGTCTCTATGCGCTTGGCAGGACGGCTCTCTCCGTGTCCGGCCTGGAATCCGTACTTCAGGATACGGTCAAGCGGGTGCTGTATGCAGGTGAGTGACTTGGTGGGGTAGTAGTCCTTGTCGTGGATGTGCAGATAGTTGTTCTTCACGGCGTCACGTGCATCTTCGCTCAGCAGATAGTCGTCCACAAAGGGTTTTGTGGTCTCGCTGGCGAACTTCATCATCATTCCTGCAGGCGTGTCGGCGTTCATGTTGGCGTTCTCACGCGTCACGTCGTTGTTCTTGATGTTGATTATCTCCAGGAAGATGTCGGTGGTCTTTGCCTTACGCGCTATGCTTCGTGCGTTGCGGTACTTGATATAGGCTTTCGCCACATCCTTTCGCGAACTCTTCATCAGTTCGTTCTCCACCATGTCTTGGATAGCCTCCACGGTCATCTGAGGCTTTCCCTTCACGGATATCCTGTCGGCTATCTGGCCTATCAGAGCCTCGTCCTCTCCCTCTTCGGTGGCGAGCATAGCCTTGCGGATAGCAGCAGCTATCTTCTGTTCGTTGAATCCAACGATGCGTCCATCTCTCTTCTTAACGGTCTGTATCATTGTCGGTATTTTATGGTAAACGTTTTACTTCTGTTCGCAGGCTCGCTGTTTCCTCTCGGGCGGTATGCTGGCATCCCAGCGTCATTGCACTGGCATATTGGTGTCAGCGTGTTGTAATTCCCATGGCAATGTGCTTGTATCTCTCTGGCTGTGTGCTGGAGTTCTTCTGGCAGTATGCTGAAAAGAAATTGCGAGGCCATTTCCTCTTGTGGAATGACCTCGCAAAGTTATGTAATCGGTTGCATATACGCAACGATTCTGCGGATTAAATTGCCTATTTTGGAATATTTTTCTTGCTCGCGCAGCGTAAAGTTTTCCGTTTCTCAATATAATGTACTGATATTCAGCATTGCTTTAACTTCACTTAAAGAAAAAGTTTTCCAAAACGTATCTCTGTACTTCTGAAGCGGTGTAATATCAGAAGGTTAGCGCCTTGTTATACCTGCTTACCAGCATGCCATCGGTTATCTGGCCGCTCCACTTCATGCTTCGACGTGCCTTGAAGGTGATGCGCATGAGTTCCACATCGCCTTCGATGAGGTTCTGCATACCCAGGTTGACGAATGTGGGGTAGAGTGCCTTCTGTCCGTTGGTGTGCAGGCGGTCGTAGGTCATGTTGTACATCTCCTTCACGGCCAGTGCTTCCACACCCTGGTACTCCATCTCGGTGGCGTCATAAGGCAGGCACATGCTCAGAGCGTTCACGTTCTGCAGGCCTTTGCCCTTGACTGTCAGCGTCACTGTCTCGCCGGCAGCATACTGCTTCTTGTCGGCTTCTACAGTCACCGAACCCTTCAGTTCGCCCTTCTGCTCGCCCCAGATGCCGCCTTCGAGCTCAGTTGCCACAGCGCTGATATCGTAGGCATCGATGAGACCGTTGTTGTTGAGGTCGCCCTTGCTGATATATCCGGCAAAGTCGCCATCGCCCTGGCGCAGGCCGGTATAGTTCATATAGCTGGTCAGGTCATTCTCGTCTATCTTGCCGTCCTGGTTGATGTCGCCGGGGATGTACCATGGTGTGTTGGGCTGGCGGAATACGTATATCTGTACGCCGCTGCCGTAGTTGCCGGTGGCAGCAGATACGTGTAGGCGAATGTAGCGCCAAGCCTTGTCGGCATGCTTGAGCAGGTCGAAGTTCTTCTCTTCGCCGTTGCGCTCCCAGTTGAATGCACCTGCCTCGGTCCAGTTCTCACCGTCCTGGCTCAGACTCACGCTACCCTGAAGCAGAGTGCCGTTGCCTGCATCGGTACGTGGAATATAGCGCAGGCTCTCCAGATGGCTCATGCTGCGGGTGTCGATGGTGAGGTCGAAGGGAACAGCCTGCTGGCTCCATGCGGTGTGCCATACGCTACCCTCGTCGAAGTCGAACAGGTGATCCACCTTCTGGCCGGGCTGGTTGGGGCAGGTGGTGCTGCCTCTCATGCCGCGGATGGCATACTTGAGGGGATCTTCGGTGGTGGTGGCATAGATGTCGGTCCACTCTGAAGCGCCATCGGCATTCACCGCTCTCACCTTTATCTCGTAGTCACCCTTGGGCTGCAGGCCGTCTATCGTGTAGCGGGTCTGCTGTATGGTGGAGTAGAGTTGGCCTTCAAACTGCAGCTCGTAGTAGTCTGCCCCTTGCACGGCATCCCATGAGGGAGTGAGCGTGTAGGCCTGCAGATCCTCGTCGGCTATGCGGCAAACGGGCTTCTGCAGCTGGCCTCTGGTCTTGAGCAGATGGTTGGTGGTGTCGATGGTAGCCTGTGTGAGCAGGGTCACAGCATTCTGTGTCACATCGGTCTTGGCGATGTTGACCATCAGCGCAGGCACCTTGCGGTAGGCATCGTCGCCGGTTCCGTAGTAATATGAGTTGGCAGTCTGCTTCCATGTGGCGTAGTCCTCCACGCGGGTCAGCTGCTGCTTGCGGTTGCCCACCTTCACAGTCACCTTCTTGGGTTCCTGCTGGCAGTAGATGCGCAGCTGTGTGCTCTTCTCGGCGGTGAAGCCTTCGTAGTGGCCGGTGGTCTTGTCGATGGTCACGGTGAGCATACCCTTCTTGTCGCTCTGCTGCTTGATGGCGGTGTGGGTAGCCTGCCCGTTGAGGTAGGCATCCGTGCGTCCGTCGTCGTCGTATTCGGTAAACGAGTGCTCGCCCAGTGTGGGATAGATGTCGTAGCAGCGCAGCGAGTAGTCTATCTCGGCAGGTGTGTTGGTGGGCTTGTGTGTGGGTATGATGGCACCCAGGCGTACCAGCACGGGCAGTTTCCACAGGGGTGCGGGGAAGTCGTTGATGATGCGTCCGCCCTGATAAACCTCTCCTGTGAAGTAGTCCATCCACTGACCCTGGGGCAGATAGATGCCGTCGCGCACATCGTCACCGTTTTCCTTCGCGCGCGTTTCCTTATATATAGGTGCCACCAGAATGCTGGGACCGAGCAGGAACTGGTAGTCGGCACGCTTGCTGCGTGTGTAGTCGTTCTCCTCGTCCAGCATCATAGCACGCATCATGGGCTTGCCATCCACAGACTCGCGGGCTATGCTGTAGGCATAAGGCAGCAGCCGGCTCTTGAGCTTCAGGTAGTAGCGGTTGATGCTTGCGGCCGGTTCGCCCAGCGCTTGCGGGTACTTGGGGTTGCTGCCCCAGCCGTCCATGTTGAGCTGCATGGGTGTGAAGGCCTTCCACTGGAAATCGCGCACGTTGACAGGCATGTTCTTTCCGCCGAAGATACCGTCCATATCGCTGGTGATATTGGGCTGGCCCGACAGTCCGCTGCCGATATAGGTGGGGATGTGGAAACGTATGTACTCCCACTGGCCGCCGGTCTGGTCGCCTGTCCAGATGGTGGCGTAGCGCTGTGTGCCGGCCCAACCGTCCAGACTGATGATGAAGGGACGTGCCTGGGCACCGTAGTAAGGCATCACCTGAGCCACGTCAGCCACACCGTTGAGGCCGAAACTGTAGCCGGCTCCCACCCATGCTACGTCAGTCTTCAGCACTCTCACGCCGGCATCGCGTACCTCTCCCACGATGTCTCTCTGCAGCAGAGCCTCCACTCCCTCCTTGGGATGCAGGTCGCTCTGAGTCCACAGTCCTATCTCCACACCGCGCTTGCGGGCGTAGTCGCCAAACTCTTTCAGGTTCTGTATATTGCCCTTCAGAGTCTCTGTCTGTCCGTATCCGGCTCCATAGCCATCGTTGGGCAGGAACCATCCCAGGGGGAAGTCGTTGTCCAGATAGCGGTCAATGGCTGCGCGGGCACTGAACTGGTAGTCGTTCTTCTCACCGTTGAGGCTCTCCTTGATGCCGCCGTTGTCCTTCTGGCTCTCGTTGTATTGCTTGCCGTCCTCATAGGTCATGAATCCGTTCTTGCCTGCTTCGGCCTCCTTCCAGTAGTCGCGGTTGTAGGCGTTCAGATGGCCTTCGTAGAAACCGAACTTGGGCAGAAGCACGGGGTTGCCGGTCAGCTGGTAGAAGTCGTTGAGCAAGGCCACAGCGCCGTTATCCACCATCACGAAGAGGTCCAGATACTTCGTCTCATGGCTCAGTCGGGTCTCTCCGGCTTCCGACTTGCCGAAGTCGTAGGTGCCGGGTGCAAACGTGTGCCACATGATGCCGTAGCCGCGTGTGCTCCAGTAGAATGGTGTGGGGCTGGCAACGCCTCCATCTACCCAGTTGTTGGTGTTGCGGATGTCGATGGACTGTCCCTTGTGGCTGAAGCGTCCGTTCTGCACGCCGCCTCCATAGAACCAGTCGTTTGCACTCTGCTCGAATGTGAGTGTCACATTGCTGCGTCCGAAGTCGGTGGCAGCAGTCTGCTTCACCACTTCCTGTCCGTTGCGCTTCACGCATATTTCGCCCTGCTTGCCTAGGGTAACCTGCAAGTCGCCCACGCTGATGGTGTTACCCTCCACCTTGAGGCCTTCCACCTGGCGGCGGGGATTATCTACCAGTATCTGTGCTGGCGGGTTGGCTTTGGGGTCGCGGATGATTCCTCCCTGTGGGTCTTGGAACAGACGGAAGATGTGAGGTCCGTAGAAATCGACGTAGAGCGACTGCCCGTTGTCGAGTGTAGCCTGCACGGTGGTTGCGTTCATCCGTGTGAGCTTCTGTGCTCCTGCCGTCATGGTGATGGCCAGAAGCAGTACCGATGTTAAGGTTTTCTTCATTTTGTGGATGTGAAAGTCCGCTTTCGGGCGCAGTGAGGTGGTCTCCGCACGCCCGCGCGTTACCATTTTTTTATTTAGGGTTTCTTCTGGCTGCAAATATACGACATTTCTCTCAAGTGCGAAATGCTTTTTGCCGGGCAAGCGCCACCTGCCTGCATCCTTTTCCCCAATTTGCCCCGATTTCTCCCGCCTTCGGCCTTTGCCGGACTGGGAATCGGCTGCTTCAGTTGGGAATTTGTTTTTTCTTAGTTGGAAAAATATTTTGAGGCACCTCGGGAGACGGCTTCTTTCGGCGGATGGAATCCGCTCTTGGGGCTGGAGGAACCCTTTCGGGAGACTCCTGAAGAAGTATTGCACTCATTCAAAAGCATTTCTGAGGGTCGTAGTGAGCCTTTTTCCTCTGCCCAAGACAGGCTTTTCGTGTTTGGCAGAAAGGCGTTTCGTCTTTGGCTTAAAGTCATTTTGCGTTTGGCGGAAAGTCGTTGTGTCTTTTGCCGAAAGTCCGTTCGCGTTCCGTCGAAAGCCACTCCTACTTGCCTGGAAACCCTTTTTCTCGAGCAAGAAAAACCTAAGCGGGACAAATGAAATGCATTTCATGGGTGGCATTCCAGACTTTATGCTTAACTTTGCAGGGTAATTTGCGTTTTTCAGAAATAGAATAAAATACACCAAGGATATGAGCAAGAAACAAACCATCATGCTGTCGGTAGCTGTGGCAGCTGTACTTGTAGCGGTAATCGTATTTCTCGGCTTCCGCATGCACAAGCAGAATGAGAAGAACAAACAGATGCTTGAGCTGGCCGAGATGGACAAGCGCGAGATGGAGAACGAGTATGAGCAGTTTGCCATGCAGTACAATGAGATGAAGATGAAAATCAACAACGACTCACTGGTGGCACAACTGGATCAGGAGCAGCAGCGCACCGAGGAACTCCTCGAAGAACTCAGGAGGGTGAAGAGCAGCAATGCTGCCGAGATCATGCGACTGAAGAAGGAGCTGGCCACACTGCGTAAGGTGTTGCGCAGCTACGTGCTACAGATTGACTCCCTCAACCGCATGAACCAGGAACTGACGCAGGAGAATACCAGCCTGAAGGACAAGAACCAGCAGGCCCAGCAGCATATCTCCAACCTCAGCAGCCAGAATGAGTCGCTCTCTGAGAAGGTGGAGATAGCCAGCCAGCTGGATGCTACAGGCATTCGCATCGAGGCACGCAACAAGAAGGGACGTGAAGCCAGAAAGGTGAAGGACGTGAAGAAGTTTGCCATCAGCTTCAACATCTCACGCAACGTGACCACCAGCACCGGACTGCGAAGCATCTATCTGCGCATCTCCACACCCATGGGCAGCGTGCTCACCTCGGGTGGCACCTTCCAGTATGAGAACCGCCAGCTGGAGTACAGCATACGCAAGGACATCGAATACACAGGTGAGGAGCAGAGCGTAACCGTATATTGGGACGTGAACGAGACACTCAGCACCGGCACCTACCGTGTTGACATCTTTGCTGACGGGCAGAACATCGGCACCGCCTCATACACTATCAACAAGTAAGCATGGGCAAGGGAAAGCTGGCTAAGTTTGCCGACATGGCAGCCAATCCGCTGGTGGTGGAGTGCCCATTTGCGGTTCTCCAGGCCGACGGGTTTGACCTGAAGGGGAAGTGGAACACCGGCTTCTTCCACAACGACAAGCCCATCGTGCTCGAGTTGGGCTGCGGACGAGGCGAATACACGGTGGGTCTGGGACGGATGTTCCCCGACAAGAACTATATCGGAGTGGATATCAAGGGAGCACGCATGTGGACGGGAGCCCAGGAGGCAGTGGCTGCAGGCATGCAGAATGTGGGCTTCCTGCGCACCAACATCGAGTTCATCGACCGCTTCTTTGCCCCTGGCGAGGTGAGCGAGGTATGGCTCACCTTCTCTGACCCGCAGATGAAGAAGGTGACCAAGCGCCTTACGGGCACTGCCTTTCTGCAGCGCTATCGCGCATTCATGCAGCAGGACGGACTGGTGCATCTCAAGACCGACAGCAACTTCCTATATACATACACGCGCGAGATGCTTTCAGCCAACGGCATCCAGCCCATTGCCGAGACGCGCAATCTCTATGCCGAACCGGCCCAGGGGATGATAGCAGTGGCACAGTCAATACAGACTTACTACGAGAGCATGTGGCGTGGCAGAGGCATCGACATCAAGTATCTGTGCTTCCACTTGCCGCTCGAAGGACAGCTGACAGAGCCTGACGTGGAGATCCCTCTCGATGAGTACCGCTCCTACAGCCGGCAGAAGCGCTCGAGTCTGGAGGTGAGCAAGTAGGCGGGAGCACAGGAGAAGCAGGAATATGGAATTATGAATGGATTGGGAATCCGATAGGGGAGGGCAGATGCAGGCATCTTCGGTATGCCGCCGGGCCGGCCCGCCATCCGTGGTTTCCAGTCTGAAAACAATAGCAGATGGAACTTTATCCTAAACTGATAACAGACGCACTCTCCACCGTGCGTTATCCTGGAACAGGAAAGAATGTGGTGGAGATGAAGATGCTGGAGGACGACTTGCGCATCGCAGGTATGCACGTCAGCTTCACACTCATCTTCGACAAGCCCACCGACCCCTTTATGAAGAGCATGGTGAAGGCTTGCGAGGCTGCCATACACGCTTATGTGAGCAAGGATGTGGAGGTTGAGGTGAAGACCAAAGCCTTGCAGGCTCCCCGTCCAGACCTCCCCGATCTGCTTCCCGGCGTGAAGAACATCATAGCCGTAAGCAGTGGCAAGGGCGGAGTGGGCAAGAGCACAGTGGCTGCCAATCTGGCTGTGGCACTGTCCAAGATGGGCATGAAGGTGGCTCTGCTCGATTGCGACATCTTCGGTCCTTCAGTGCCCAAGATGTTCCGGATAGAGGATGCCCGTCCCTATAGCGAGCGCATCAACGGCCGCGACCTCATCATGCCCGTGGAGAAGTACGGAGTGAAGGTGCTCAGCATCGGCTTCTTCGTCAATCCCGACCAGGCAACGCTCTGGCGTGGAGGCATGGCATGCAATGCCCTCAAGCAGCTCATAGGTGATGCCAACTGGGGCGACATCGACTATTTTGTCCTCGATACTCCTCCCGGAACCTCTGACATCCACCTCACCCTGGTGCAGACATTGCCCATCACAGGTGCTGTCATCGTGAGCACACCCCAGCAAGTGGCGCTGGCCGATGCACGCAAGGGCATCAACATGTACCAGAACAACAAGGTGAATGTGCCTATTCTCGGACTGGTGGAGAACATGTCATGGTTCACTCCAGCCCAGCATCCCGACGAGCGTTACTTCCTCTTCGGGCAGGAAGGTGTGAAGCACCTGGCCGAGGAGATGAATGTGCCTCTCCTGGGGCAGATTCCTGTGGTGCAGGATATCTGCCAGAGTGGCGACGAAGGAACGCCTGCTGCCCTCGACCCAACTACTCCCACCGGCCATGCCTTCATGCAGTTGGCTGCCCGTGTAGTTACCGAGACCGACCGCCGCAACTCGCAACTTCCTCCCACCACCATAGTGGGTACCCACAAGTAAGCAACCTATAGATAAGCAAATCCCTGACTGGCCTATGGCCTTACCAAGGATGCCGCTGACAAATAAGCAACCTACTGGCCTATGACCTTATTAAGGATGCCGCTGACAAATAAGCAACCTGCTGGCTTATGGCCTTACCAAGGGAACCGCTGACAAATAAGCAACCTATATAAACAACAAGTCCCTGTGGAATGATTCTCCACAGGGATTTGTTGTTCTAATATGCTCGGCATGAGCATCGTCTAACGGGTGCAAGTCCCTGGGAAATGGCTATTTGCGAGTGTAAAGCAGTTATCTCATGTGCAGGATTCATTTAGCCTCCAGGGCGGGTGTGCCGTACATCTTCACCGTCCAACCCAAGGCTGGACGGTCAAAGAATATATATTACTTAGCCAAGTAAGCAAGCTTCATCCACCGTCCAGCCTAGGGTTGGACGGTCAAGGACAACTTCTTTCCTGATGTGAAGACACACAGGAAGTGCCGAAGAAGCCTACATCTCCTTGTTCACCAATCGGCTTCCCTTGTACAGCCTCGGGATCACCATCAGCGATGATATGTGGAGCCATCCCTGGACAGGTAGCTGCCATCACGATGGCCTTCAATATCACGGATGAAGAAGTGCCTGAAGCTGTGGTTAGCGAATCTGATGAGCAGGCTCATATATGCCTATATAGATGTAAAGGCGAGCTAAGGACTATAGAAACTTAAATATATTGTGTATTTATGGCATGTTCTCTGCTCGGTAATACACTCATCTACAATAGTAAAAATTGTTATGGCTTTATAGCCATGAAAGTATATATAAAAGAGATATTAGCAGATCTACAATAGTAGAAATTGTTATGGCTTTATAGCCGATATTACCGCGTTCGGCGGTTGGCTGGATATCTACAATAGTAGAAATTGTTATGGCTTTATAGCCCCAATGGGTTAACCCATAACTTTCACGGGATCTACAATAGTAGAAATTGTTATGGCTTTATAGCCCTTATCCCCGCTTTCCAGTTGACAGACATTATCTACAATAGTAGAAATTGTTATGGCTTTATAGCCCACCTGCAATCCCACCGAAATGAGCACTGAATCTACAATAGTAGAAATTGTTATGGCTTTATAGCCGTTGTGCGATTTGCTGGTCCTTCACCGAATCTACAATAGTAGAAATTGTTATGGCTTTATAGCCGAATACCATTTAACAAAGAATCCATTACAGATCTACAATAGTAGAAATTGTTATGGCTTTATAGCCCTGGCCATACTGATGAAAACCGCACTTACATCTACAATAGTAGAAATTGTTATGGCTTTATAGCCATGTGTCTCAGATAGTTAGAGACACAGAGATCTACAATAGTAGAAATTGTTATGGCTTTATAGCCCTGGCAACGAGGAATACAGGCTCAAGAATGCATCTACAATAGTAGAAATTGTTATGGCTTTATAGCCACATATGTAAGCATATTGGTCTCGTCAATATCTACAATAGTAGAAATTGTTATGGCTTTATAGCCCCTCAGACCTTAGGCATAAGTGGTTGGACATCTACAATAGTAGAAATTGTTATGGCTTTATAGCCCAATTATAGGGAAAAAAGGAGGAAAATTATCTACAATAGTAGAAATTGTTATGGCTTTATAGCCCAAATTTTTCTGCCTGCTCATTTAGCTATCTACAATAGTAGAAATTGTTATGGCTTTATAGCCGTCTTCTTCTTTCTCTAATGATGACCTTTATCTACAATAGTAGAAATTGTTATGGCTTTATAGCCAATATGCTCGGTTATTGTGAGTCAATAAATCTACAATAGTAGAAATTGTTATGGCTTTATAGCCTTAAAACCATAGTAACTAATGGCATCCAAATCTACAATAGTAGAAATTGTTATGGCTTTATAGCCTATTTGCGTTTTTCGTTTGTGTATTAGTATCTACAATAGTAGAAATTGTTATGGCTTTATAGCCTCGTCTTCTGGATTTTCAAGTTGAGTATTATCTACAATAGTAGAAATTGTTATGGCTTTATAGCCTATGCTTTGCCTCGCAGGAGATAGGTCCATCTACAATAGTAGAAATTGTTATGGCTTTATAGCCTTTTTCCTCGGTATATTGTTCTTCAGGCTATCTACAATAGTAGAAATTGTTATGGCTTTATAGCCCATGATGTGTATCGTTAAAAGTTACGATAATCTACAATAGTAGAAATTGTTATGGCTTTATAGCCGACGACCAAGCAAGGCCAGCGCGAGTTTAAATCTACAATAGTAGAAATTGTTATGGCTTTATAGCCTGCGATTGTGAAACGTTCTGGCGATTGTATCTACAATAGTAGAAATTGTTATGGCTTTATAGCCTAAGAAATGAAACTACAGGCAATATCATATCTACAATAGTAGAAATTGTTATGGCTTTATAGCCTGTCAAAAAGAAAAAGAAGTAACAACAATATCTACAATAGTAGAAATTGTTATGGCTTTATAGCCATAACATTATGATTTAGGACATAAAGAAATCTACAATAGTAGAAATTGTTATGGCTTTATAGCCGCAAACATATTGTTAAGAGCACCGCTAATATCTACAATAGTAGAAATTGTTATGGCTTTATAGCCGCAACTTTTCGGGAACATAAGAAGCGTGCAATCTACAATAGTAGAAATTGTTATGGCTTTATAGCCTATGATAATAAATGGTTACGATTGGAGATCTACAATAGTAGAAATTGTTATGGCTTTATAGCCGATGCGCGGTGAAGATGAAAATCATTAGATCTACAATAGTAGAAATTGTTATGGCTTTATAGCCGCTTCTGCACGCAGTAAGCAAATCTCTACCATCTACAATAGTAGAAATTGTTATGGCTTTATAGCCCGGTTGTAGCGCAGTTCAGGCACCTCAAGATCTACAATAGTAGAAATTGTTATGGCTTTATAGCCACCGACCGTGTGATCGACTATGTTATGAACAATCTACAATAGTAGAAATTGTTATGGCTTTATAGCCGTATAAGAATAGCGCCCTGTTTTTATGTATCTACAATAGTAGAAATTGTTATGGCTTTATAGCCGTTCTTGCGCTTAGAAAATGGACACGTTAATCTACAATAGTAGAAATTGTTATGGCTTTATAGCCACAGGTCAGCCGGGTTTTATTGGTCTATAATCTACAATAGTAGAAATTGTTATGGCTTTATAGCCTTTTATGTTAAATTACATTCCCATCCCGAATCTACAATAGTAGAAATTGTTATGGCTTTATAGCCTTGAATTGTGCCTCATAGTTCACTCCCATCTACAATAGTAGAAATTGTTATGGCTTTATAGCCGTAAATAGGGTGGCATTCGGGACGATAAGATCTACAATAGTAGAAATTGTTATGGCTTTATAGCCCCTCGTTACGTCTTATCATTCTTTTAGGTATCTACAATAGTAGAAATTGTTATGGCTTTATAGCCATGACCGTGATTGTGTTTATGTTCATTAATCTACAATAGTAGAAATTGTTATGGCTTTATAGCCTGCTGCGAAATGGGATGCCAAGTGTAAGATCTACAATAGTAGAAATTGTTATGGCTTTATAGCCACTTATTACGATGCAAATATATGACAATAATCTCAACATCAAGAACTTTTATCCTGTGTTTTTGGAGGAAAAATTATACCCCTGTCTTACATGAGATAAATGAATGTGTAGCTAACCTGAAGAAATATAGTTGTTTGTGGATTGTTGCCCGTTGGTATAGAAACAAAGGTTTGTCTGCTTAGAAATAGACAACAGCTTGGTCATGATGGACTGCATTGCCATATTTGGTAGTTTTTTCGGAATCTACTTCAAAGAGGACAACGCTATCATCGGCAGTGAAATGCTTGGCATAAGCTTCTATCTTGGCAACAAGATTATCCATAATTCTTTTGGTGTTTCTTACTTCGTACACAGAGAACTGGAGACGGATGGCGCCATTCTTTTTAAGCATCTTAGAAAAGTTGGTGCGCATCTTATCATCGGATATGTCGTAACTAATAATAATCATTAAAATTCAAAAATAGGATAATCTTTAACGGATTTACATCCCATGAAGCATCTGTAATATTGCTGGACATACTTGAATATTTCCATTTTCTTGGAAATCAATTCATCGTAAAATACCTTGTAATAATCAGCACACTTCTCGTATTTCAAATGATACTCTTGCTTTATAAGAGTGAAGTCTTTTTCGGAAAACTGCTTTCGGTTATATGCCAGTAATGTAGCGTGGTCAATGATACATCTGAATGGTTCCATCAAGTCGCAGACTAATGACTTGCGCTTAAACCACAATCGATGATAGACGCCAACATATAGGTCAAATCCAAACATGCGAATGAAACATTCCATAAAGTTGAACAATATAGAGTATCCGATGTCTAATGTCACATTAAGTACGTCGTTTTTCATTCTCGGGTGTCTTCCTTTCCAATTGAGATTTTGGAAATATGCGGAAAAAAATGTTTTGGCAATGGTTCCTTCCAATCCCATTAGCTGATTGTAATTGTCAACATCAGGAAGGGTATCTAATGCTGCTTCACATTGTTCTATGGCATCTGTCGTGTAACTATCTTTCTTTCGTGTTTTTGCAAGTGCGGACTTTTGGTTCAACACTTTATTATATACGAGACATTTAGCTATACTGATGTCGTCGTCCTTGTATTCAAACTGCTTTTTTCGAGGAAGTGAAATAAGCACATAGAGAAATAAGAATACAATATCAAATGGAAAGCGTGTAGC